>Ga0209706_10000108_pt1 | contig 39185 bp, 29 predicted proteins | sample PPLLaktember2015_6_FD_187263 | JGI IMG/M metagenome (GOLD analysis project Ga0209706, IMG submission 187263) | Freshwater sediment microbial communities from Prairie Pothole Lake near Jamestown, North Dakota, USA - PPLs Lake P8 Core (1) Depth... | ecosystem: Environmental > Aquatic > Freshwater...
GAGACCAGGAGCACGCCGGCCGCCGACAGCGCCACCACCTCGCGCGGCCAGCCCGTGAACAGGAAGGCCGCCATCACGGCCGCCACGACGAGCAGGCCCTTCAGCGTCTGCCAGCGGTCGTAGCGTGGTGTCAGCACCTCTGGCACGGGCATGGCCCGATGCCATCGTCCGTGCCACACGCGATCGATGACGGCCCAGATCACCGCGAGCCCGGCCAGCGCGGGCACGCCGCCATCCCAGAGATAGCGGGCAAAGGAGAGGTGCAGCACCTCGCCGATCAGCATGTTCTGGGGATTGCCGATCAGCGTGGCCGCGGAGCCCACGTTCGCCGCGCAGGCCAGGGCGAGCAGGAAGGGGACCGGCCCCTGGCGACGCCGCGCGCAGATCTCCACCACGATCGGCGCCATCGCCAGGCAGACGATGTCGTTGGCGAGGAGCGCCGAGAGGGCGCCGGAAGCCGCCACGAGCAGCGCGAGCAGGCGTTCCGGCGAGGCGGCGCGGTCGCCGAGCTTCCGCGTGAGGTGCGTGTAGAAGCCCCCCAGGCGGAACTGGGCGGACACCACCATCAGCCCGAACAGCAGCGCCAGCGTGGGGCCGTCGAGGGCCTCCGCCGCTCCGGCCAGGCTGATGCGCCCGCTCACGATCAGCGCGATGGCTCCGAGCAGCGCCACGCCCGTCCGGTCGATGGCCAGGCCGGGCAGCTCGCCGAGCAGCATCCCGACGTAGACGAGCGCGAAGACGGCGAGGACGAGCGGGTCCATCGGGAGGGCGAGCATACGCGAAGCCCGGAAAGCGCGAAGGGCGGAGCGGCTGGCCAGCCGCTCCGCCCTTCGCAGGACGTCCGCAGAAGCTCTGCGCTAGGCGCTCGGCCGCAGCTTGCGCTCGCGGCCCAGCAGCGCGAGGCCGCCGAGACCGAGGGAGAGGAGCAGCGCCGTGTCGGGCTCCGGCACCAGCGTGGCGGTGAGCATCACGCCGTCACCCGCCCCGGGAAGATTGTCGGCGGTGAAGAGGCCCAGAGGGCTGTCGATCCCCATGCGCAGCGCCGCCTCGTCGCCGGCCGGCGGGCCGCCGCCGGGGAGGTCGTTGGAGGTGGCGCTGGCAGTGAAGGTGAAGGTGATGTTCACGAGCTGGGCCGCACCGGTTCCCACGCCCGAGATCGTCGCGGAACCCGATTGGCTGAAGGGGTTGCTCATCGAGAGCGCCTCGTTCCCCGCATTGCTCGTGTTGGCGACCGCCGCGAGGCCGAGGCTCCCGGCGGAGAGTGAGCCCGCGCCCGCGAGAGTTCCGGTCATCGCGCCCATCGCCACGGTCGCGTTCCCGTTGCCGTCGCTCACGATGTTCATCGCGCCGGCGCGGCCGATGTCGAGCACCACGTCCCAGAGCTCCCCGGCGTTGGCGTTCACCTGGAAGCTGATCGTGAAGCTCGCCGTCAGCGTGCGCGTCACGTCGTTGCCCCCGTCGGCCCCGATCACCGCCGCGTAGCGGGTCGAGAAGCCTGCCGCGCCGCTCGAGAGCACGCTGGCCGTGCTGGTGGTGACGCTGCGGGTGCTTCCGTTGTTGTCGAAGAAATCGGGGGTGTTGGCCGGGTTCAGGACGATCGAGATCGCGCTCATGGTCGCCGCCCCCGCCGAGAGCGGCGAGAGCGCCAGCGCGAGCGCCAGCGCCAGCAACCAGCGTCCCTGGCCTCGGTGTCTTCGCTCCATGGGGGGGCTCCTTCAGTGCGAACGTGGCGTTCTCGCCACGCCCGAGCGGATCGGTGCGAACCCCTCAGAACTAAAGGGGAATCTCGGATCAGGTGAGGCTCGTCACTTGCCCTCGGGGTTGCCTGCGAGCTGCCGGTGCCCGCAATCACCCGAAAGCGGACCGGTCGCGCCGCGGTCGCGGCGCGAGCTGCGCGCGGCCTGCGGCGGCGGGGAGCGGATCTGCCGGTCGGGCCCCCGAAGAGCCCGGGAAGCCGGCCGAACGTCTATGCTTGTGAATGGAGCCGCGGAGGAGCCCCGATGAACGGCTCGGGCGTCGTCGGACCGCAAGCTGCCCCCCACTTCCGGGGGCCCCTGCGCGCCTGGCTGCGCCGCCGGCTGCACGCCGGGCTGGCCGCGCTGGAGCGCGGCGAGATCGAGCTGCGCGAGGCCGGCGAGACGCGCCGCTTCGGCCGGCTCGACCCGGAGCTGCCGCTGCGCGGCGTCGTCGAGGTCCGCGATCCGGCCTTCTACGCGGGCCTCGCCCGCGGCGGCACGCTGGGGGCCGCCGAGAGCTGGATGCGCGGCGAGTGGGGCTCCCCCGACCTCACCGCCCTGATCCGCATCCTGCTGCGCAACGCCGGCGCGATGGGGCGCCTCGATCGGGGGCTGCCGCGGCTCGCCGAGCCGGGGCGCCGGCTGTGGAGCCGGCTACGCCGCAACAGCCGGCGCGGGGCGCGCCGCAACATCGAGGCGCACTACGACCTCGGCAACGACTTCTTCGCGCTGTTCCTGGACCCCACCCTCACCTACTCCTCGGGCCTCTTCGAGCGCGAGGGCGCCAGCATGGAGGAGGCCTCGCGCGCCAAGTACGAGCGCATCTGCCGCAAGCTCGAGCTCGGCCCGCAGGATCACGTGCTCGAGATCGGCACGGGCTGGGGCGGCTTCTGCCTGCACGCCGCGTCGCGCTACGGCTGCCGCGTGACCAGCACCACGATCTCGCCCTCCCAGGGCAGCCTGGCGCGGGAGCGCGTCGCCGCCGCGGGGCTCGCGGACCGCGTCACCGTGCTCGATCGCGACTACCGCGACGTCGAGGGGCGCTTCGACAAGCTGGTGTCGATCGAGATGATCGAGGCCGTCGGCCACGAGCACCTGCGCGCGTGGTTCCACGCCTGCGCCGCGCGCCTGGCGCCGGCGGGCCGCGCTCTGGTGCAGGCGATCGTGATCCGCGACCAGGGCTACGAGCAGGCCCGCCTCACCGTCGACTTCATCAAGCGCTACGTCTTCCCGGGCGGCTGCCTGCCGTCCGTGGGGGCGCTGCTCGAAGCGGCCTCGCGCGCCAGCGACCTGCGCCTCGTGCACCTCGAGGAGCTGACGCCCCACTACGCCGAGACCCTGCGCCGCTGGCGCGCGCGCTTCCAGGAGAACCAGCCGCGCATCCGCGCCCTCGGCCATCCGGAGCGCTTCCTGCGGCTGTGGGAGTTCTACCTGCGCTACTGCGAGGCCGCCTTCGAAGAGCGCCACATCGGCGTCGCGCAGCTCGTCTTCGAACGCGCGGGCTGCCGCGCGCGCCCGATCCTCGGCGCCCTCGAGGCCGCGCCCGCCTAGGGCGCGGTCCTCGCGCGCCGCGTGCGGCGCGCGAGCTGGAGCCACGGGAGCAGGAAGGCGAGCTCGAAGCCGAGGCCGCAGCCGGGACGCTCCGTGAGCCGCTGCGGGTTGCCGGCGCACTGCGCGTCCGGCGTGCCGCCGGGGCCGCCGTCCCAGTCGACGAGCCCGTCGCCGTCGTCGTCGAGCCCGTTGTCGCACTCCGGGCCTTCCCGATAGCCGAGGGCGCCGAGGCAGCCGGGGTCGTCGGGATGGTCGACGTCGCCGTCGGCGTCGTTGTCGACGCCGTCCGCGCACTCCGGGAGCGCGTAGAACGCCGTGAACGACTGCCAGGTCTCCGGGGCGACGATGTTGTGGCTCTGCGCGCCGCCGTCGGACCAGAGCAGGAACTCCCGGGAGACGCCGTCCACGAGCTGCGGAGAGGGCGCGCTCAGCGACTGCGTCGAGCCGACGATCACCTGGCGCTGGATCGGCGCCGTGGCGAGCCCCGCTCCCACCCCGAGCTGGAGGCCGTTCGGGAAGGTGTTGAAGCGGAGCGACACGACCGCCGGGTGCACCTCGACGCTCGCCGACGCCGACAGCGCGCCGCGGTCCTCGGCGACGCCGAACTCCACGAAGGCGTCGGACATCGAGAGGTACTGCGCCGCCATCCAGTCGGCGGAGCGCGCCAGCGGCGCGATGCGGATCTCGTCGATCCGCCCCAGGAAGAACTCCGCGGACTCGCGCCCGAAGCGCAGCGACTGCGCCCCCGCCGCGAGCGCGCTGAGCGTGCCGTCGCTGGTGCGATCGACCCCGTCCACGTACATGCGGCCGCTCGTCCCGCTGACGCTGGCGCCCACCCAGTGCCAGGCGGTGTCGAGGTCGATGCCGTCCGCACGCGCGTAGTCGCCGCCGCTCCCGACGGTCGTGAGGTTGTTCTCGGCGGGCTTGTACTCGAGGTTGTAGCCCTGGGCCGCGTCCCAGCCGGGCTTCTTGGAGAGCACGCGCGGGGCGCCCGCCTGGGCGGGGTCGTCGATGGCGATCCAGGCCTCGAGCGTGAGCGAGCCGGTGAGGGCCAGGCTCGCGCCGCTCCCGGCGTCGACCCAGCTCGCTCCGCCGAAGCGCCGCGCGTCGCCGAGCAGGCCCGGCACCACGCTGGTGCCGGAGTTGGCGCCGTGGTTGCCGTTCCCGCTCGAGTCCTGGAGCGAGGCGCCGAGGTGCCACACGCCGGCGTACCCCGCCCAGACCCCGGCGGCGTCCTGCGCGGGTGGCGCCGCGGCGTTGCCGTAGTAGAGCCAGACGTGGTCGTCGCCCGAGCCGCCGTCGATGCGCGGCACCCGCACCCACACCGTCGAGACGCCCGCTTCGTTCCAGCTCTCGATCTCGTGGGGCAGCGGGGTGACGCCGTCCGCGTCGACGAAGCGCAGGTCCGCGCCGCCCGCGGCCACCTGCCCGTAGTCGATGCGGGTCGGGTCGAGGCGCACCAGCACGGGGAAGCCGTCGAGGTCCTCGCCCTGCCCCGTGTTGTCGAAGCCGAGTCGCTGGCGCCGCGTCCACGCCGGGTCCCACCAACCGCCCACCCCGAAATCGCTGGCCGTGAGGCGCAGCTCGAGATGGGAGGGGTACTCGTGATCCGGCGCCACGAACTCGCCCGCGGCCACCCCCGGCAGGTCCTGGACCGGATGCGTGTGGCAGTCCACCAGCGTGGCGCAGTGGTGCATGATGACGGTCCAGGAGAGGCTCTCGGGGGGCAGCAGGCCGTCCTGCGGGTCGACGGCGCGGCCCGAGAACGGAATCTCGTCGCCCACCGCCCAGAGCAGATCGGGCGAGGGCGAGAAGATCTCGACCAGCGGCGGCGTGTTGTCGGCGGTGATCGTCAGGCTCGCGACGTCGCTCGCGCCCTGCGAATCCGTGACGCGCAGCCGCACGAGGTGGCTGCCGGCCTCGACGAAGGTGTGGGAGGGCGCCGCCAGCGTCGAGTCGTCGAAGGCGCCGTCGCCATCGAGATCCCAGGCGTAGAGCAGGCTGGCGCCGTCCTCCGGATCGCTGCTCGCCGAGCCGTCGAGCTGCACGAGGAGCGGCGCGTCGCCGCTGGTCGGCGTCGCCGCCGGCAGCGCGGTCGGCGGCTCGTTGGCGGAGAAGTACTCGACCCGGAACACGTTGCCGCCGTCGAAGTCGACGTAGAAGAGGTCCCCGCCCGGCCCGACCTGGACGTCCACGACGCGGCCGGTGGCGTTCGAGACGAAGGGCGCGCGCAGCGCCGGGTCGGGCGTGCCGCCCGTGCCGGGGAACAGCGTCCAGACGCAGCGCCGCGAGGAGTCGGCGAAGAAGAACGCGCCGTCGTAGCCGCTCGGATAGTCGCCGTTCGTGTAGAACGCCGCGCCCGTGGCGGACGAGCTGCCGGTGCCGCAGAGCTCGCCCGGCACCACCTGCTCGCTGTGGCGGTAGCCGAAGTGGGGCGCTGCCACGACGCTCGTCGCGCCGCCGCCGAGGTTCGCGACGGGATTCGCGTAGAGGCTCTCGCACAGGTTCAGGTTGGCGCCGTCGTAGCCGCCCTGGCGGAGGCTCGAGCCGTTTCCGCCCTCGAAGCACGGCCAGCCGAAGTTCTCGACCACCGCGTCGTTGGGATCCGTGATGCGGTTGATCTCCTCCCAGTCGTTCCAGCCCACCTCGGCGATCCAGATCTCGTCGGTGCCGGGGCGCGCGGCCAGCCGGAAGGGGTTGCGCAGGCCGTGGGCGATGACGAAGTCGTCGCCCGCGACGCCGTTGTTGCGGAGCGGGTTGTCGGAAGGCACCTGAGCACCCGACGCGGGCACGCCGACGTCGATGCGCAGCACGGTGCCGTCGTAGCTGGTCGGGTCGGCGGAGGTGCGGATGTCCTGGCTGCGCAGGGCGCCGCCCTCGGAGCTCGGCGGCGTGGGACTGGCGCCGCCCGGGTCGGCGCAGGGGTTCACTGGGCTCCCGTCCTGGCCCCAGTCGACGAAGCCGAAGCTCGCGCCGTCGCCCGCGCTCGCGTAGAGCATGCCGTCGGCGCCGAACACGAGATCGCCCACCGAGTGGCTCGGGTACTGCTGGCACCAGTTGCCGTCGAGCAGCGGCACCTCGCTGCCCGCCATCGTGATCGGGTTCACGTCGATGCGCGAGAGTCGGCCCTGCACCACGCAGCCGTCGGCGGTCGGGCCGGGTGGCGTGGGGCACGGATCGCTGGTCGCGCCCGCCGTCCCCCAGCGCGGCGCCGTCCCGCCGGGCATGGCGTCGTGGGTGTAGAGCGCGTAGAGGTACGGCCGCGCCGGGAAGCCGGGGTCGATCGCCAGGCCGAGCAGCCCGCGGTCCCAGAAGTTGTGCACCTGGGTGCGCAGGTCGACCACCGGCGTCGGCGTGGCGTCGCCGATCCCGTCGTACACCAGGATCATCCCGCTCTTCTCCGCCACGAAGACCTGGCCGTTGGCCGCGAAGCGGATCGCGGTGGGGTTCAGCAGCCCGCTGATCACCGCCGACTCCTGGAAGCCCTCGGGAAGCGTGGCCGCAGAGCCCTGCCCGGCGGCCAGCGAGAGGAGAGCGGCCAGACAGGTGGGGGCGAGGCGACGGATGACCATGGGGCAGCTCCCTGTCGAAGACGGCGCCCCTCCGGGGAGGGGTCGACGAGGAGGAGTGACCGCGACCGGCGAAAAGGTGACTACCGTCACCATGATGCGCCCGCGCGGGCGGGCGGAGCCGAGTAGAATGCACGCCTCACGGCCCGAGGGAGCGCTGCGACCGCCGCGTCGCCCATCCGGCCCCGCTGCGGAGCCCTCGCGTGCGCGTCCTGCTGATCAACCCCTCGTACCCGTTCGAAGAGTTCCCGCGGCTGCTGGTGACCCTCCCCTACGTGGCGTCGGCGCTGCAGGCGGAGGGGCACGAGGTCGAGATCCTCGACCTGCTGCTGTCGCGCACCACCGCGGCGAAGATCGAGGCGCGCATGCTGCGCTTCCGGCCGCAGCTCGTGGGGATCACCTCCGTCACGCTGAACCACCACATCGCCGAGGACATCGCGCGCTGGGTGCGAGCCTGCGACGGAAACGTCGCGATCGCGATGGGCGGCCCGCACGTCTCCTTCGAGATCGAGGGCTCCTTCGCGAGCTTGCCCGGCGCGCTCGACTTCGTCGGCGTCGGCGAGGGCGAGCACACCATGGTGGAGCTCGCGCGCGCCCTCGAGGGCCGCATGGACCTGCGCGACGTGCGCGGCCTCGCCGCCTGGGACCGCGCCAGCGGCAAGGTCGCGAAGAACGCGCCCCGCCCGCTGGAGGACGACCTCGACACGCTACCCGACCCGGCGCGCGAGCTGGTGCCGCTCTCGCGCTACCTGGCCTTCGACAGCCACGCCAGCGTGGTGACGAGCCGCGGCTGCCCCTACGAGTGCATCTTCTGCTCCGCGCCCGCCTGGACGGGCCGCAAGGTGCGCTACCGCACGCCGAGCCTGTGCGTCGACGAGATCGAGCGTCTCGCGGCGCACGGCTTCACCGAGATCACCATCGAGGACGACCTCTTCACGCTCTACCGCAAGCACTTCATGGCCGTCTGCGGCGAGCTGATGAAGCGCGACACCGGCATCCGCTGGAACGCGTTCTCGCGCGTCGACACCATCACGCCCGAGGTCGTGGAGACGATGGCGCAGGCCGGCTGCCAGGCGATCTGCTTCGGGGTGGAGAGCGGCAACCAGGAGGTGCTCGACCTGGTGAAGAAGCGCTCGAACCTCGACAAGGTGAAGGAAGCCATGCGCATGACCCAGGACGTCGGGATCAGCGCGCTGGCCTCGTTCATCATCGGGCTGCCCGGCGAGACGGTGGAGACGCTGCAGAAGACCGTCGACTTCGCCAACCAGCTCCACGAGGAGTTCGGCTCTCTCTACGGCTTCCACATCCTGGCCCCCTTCCCCGGCACGGAGGTGCGCGAGCGCGCCTCGGAGTACGGCCTCGAGATCCTGAACTCCGACTGGCGCGAGTACGACGCGAACCACGTGGTGTCGAGAACGCCGGGCGCGGATCCGGCGGCGATCCAGGCGGTGGCGGACCAGTACGAGGAGACCATCGAGCGCTACGTGCGTTACCAGGATCACCTGCACGCCACCGGCCAGCTCTCGGGCTACGAGCTCAAGATGTACCACCGCCGCCGCCGCCAGACGCTGCTCTGGAAGCTGCTGCTGGACGAGACGATCGAGTCGCTGCCGGCGCTGCCCGGCGACGGCGTCGCGGGCCTGAAGGAGCGCGTCGCCGCGGCCACCGGCAGCGACGCTGCGCTCATCGACGCCGAGATCGAGCGCGTGCTGGCGCTCGGCGCGCTGGTTGGCGACGTGGGCGCCGAGGGGGTGCGCTGGCGCTGGGCGGAGTCCTGAGCGCGAGCCGGAGCGGCATCGCCCTGGCGCTCGCGCTGCTCGGCGCCGCGGGCGCCGCGCCGCCCGAGCCCGACGGCCGCGCCCTGCTCGCCGCCCAGCCGCCCGAGCTGGCGAAGCGGCTCTTCGAGAGGAAGGTCGTCCTCGAGCGCGCCTCGGGCGACGCGCACGTCGCTCGCGGCTTCGTGATCTTCGAGCAGCCCGTGAGCCGCGCCTTCGGGCTGCTCGCGCAGACCGCGCGCCAGCGGGAGTACCGCCCGGAGCTCGATTCGATCGAGACGGTCGAGCAGCTCGGCGACGGAACGGTGGACGAGCACCGACTGCGCATGATGTTCATCGACATCCGCTACCGTCTGCGCAGCCGGGTCGACGCCGCGAAGCGACGCATCCAGTGGGAGCTCGCGCCGGGCTTCGACAACGACCTCGCGCGGGTCGACGGATCCTGGGAGCTCTACGCACTGGAGGAGGGGCGTACGCTCGGCGTCTTCGGCACGGTGGTGGAGGTCGGCGCGGGGCTTCCCGCCTTCCTCCAGGACTACGTCACCCGCAAGAACCTGCCCCGCACGCTCGAGCGCTGCCGGCGCTGGGTGGACGGCGATGGCCGCTCCGGCGACTGAGGGGACGACCGGGAGGCGCGGCCTGCTGCGGCGCATGCTGCATGCGGCGCTGCTGCGCGCCGACCTCTACGAGGAGGTGGAGGCCGACCGCGCCGCCAACCCCCAGGCCCTCGCGGTGGTGGTGCTGGCGGGCCTCGCGACCGGCGTCGGCGCCCTCGAGAACAGCGGACCCGTGGGCCTCGCCTGGCACCCCGCCGTCGACGTCGTCGGCTGGTACGCGTGGGCCTGGGTGTCCTTCCAGGTCGGCACGCGGCTGCTGCCGACGCCCGAAACGCGCGCCGACCACGGCGAGCTGCTGCGCACCCTCGGCTTCGCCTGCGCGCCGGGCCTGCTGCGCGCCTTCGCGCTGATCGATCCCCTCGCCTTCGCGCTCTTCACCGTCTGCTCGCTGTGGACCGCCGCGGCGATGGTGGTGGCGGTGCGCCAGGCCCTCGACTACCGCAGCACCGCGCGCGCCGCGCTGGTGTGCGCCTGCGGCTTCCCGATCTACGCCTTCGCCCAGCTCCTCTCGGTGCTGACGCTCGGCCCCTGGCCGCTGTGAGCGACGAGGATCTCGTCACCCGGGCGCTCCGCTGGATCGTCGCTCGGCGGCTCTGGATCGTCGCCTTCTACGCCCTGCTGCTCCCCCCGAGCGCCTGGCTCGCGGCCCAGGTGCGCCAGGACAACTCGACGGACCGCCTGATCCTCCCGGGCGACCCCGATCTTCTCGCGCTGCGCGCCTTCGAGGGCGTCTTCGGCGGCGGCGAGTACGCGCTGGTGCTCGCCGAAGCCGAGGACCCGCTGGCCCCCGGCGTGATCGAGCGCGTCGACCGCATCGAGCGGGCGCTGCGCGACGTGCCGCAGGTGTCGGTGAACTCGCTCGTCTCGGTGTTCCGCCGCGCGCGCGCGGGCTTCGAGCCGACGCCGGAGCAGTGCGCGGAGCTGCGCCGTTTCGCCGGCGGCACCGATCTGCTGCGGCGCCAGGGCCTGGTCGGCGAGCACCATCTGGCGATCGCGCTGACGCTCACCGTGAAGGACCCGGCCGACCGGCGCGCCGCCCTCGACGCGGTGGAGCGAGCCCTGGCTCCGGTGCGCGCCGACCCCGGACCGATCCGCGACCTCGCGCGCCTCGGCCAGCCCTGGGTGAACGCCTGGCTGGACGAGACGGTCAGCCAGGACATGCGCTACTTCGCCGTCTTCGCGGCGTTCCTGGTGGTGCTGGTGCTGGGCCTCTACCGCTCGCTGCGCACGCTGCTGGCGTTCGTCGCGACCCTCGGCACCTGCGTCGCGGTGTCGGTCGCCTACATCGTGGCGACCGGAGGCACGCTCACCATCGTCTCGCCGATGGTGCCGATGAGCATCCTCGTCACCGCCACCTCGAGCCTCGTCTACCTCCAGTCGCGCTTCGTGGAACGGCCGAGCGACGCCCCCGTCGACGCCCACCAGCTCTTCGCCCTGCGCAACAAGTTCGTGGCGGTGACGGCCTCGATCTTCGCCACGGCGGTGGGCTTCGCAGCCCTCGTGGTCTCGAACATCCGGCCGATCCGCGAGATGGGCGTCTGGGTGGCGATCGGCCTCGCCTTCACCTGGGTGATCGTCTTCACGCTGTTCCCGGCGCTCCAGAAGCTGCTGCGCACGCCCACGCGCGGCGAGCGGAGGGACGCGGGCGCGCGGCTGGAGCGACTGGCCGCCGACCTGCCGCGCTGGACCTTCCGTTGGCGCTGGCCGCTCGTCGGGGCAGCCAGCGTCCTCACGCTCGCCGGTGCGGCTGCACTCTTCGGCATCCCGGGCCTGCTCGCGCCGATGCCCGTGCACACGGACCCCGTCGAGTACCTCGACCCGAGCTCTTCCCTCTACCAGGACATCCGCCGCCTCGCACCGCACACGCCCGGCCTCTCGGTCACCCACGTCTGGCTGCGCGGCCCGCTCGGCGCGGTGGCGGAGCCCGAGGTGCTGACCGCGCTCCATCGGCTCCAGCAGGCCTTCGAGGCGGACCCGGAAGTCGGCGCCGCGGTCGGCCCCACCTCGATCCTGCGCCTGGTGCGCTACGTCGCCGGTGCGGGCGACGGCTGGCCGGACGACCCCGCCGCGCAGGAGGCCCTGGCCGCAGACCTCGAGGCGCTGCTCCCCGCGGAGCCGATGCTCCAGCACTTCGTGCAGCCGCACGCCCTCGCCGAGGCGCAGATCACCGTGGTCTCCCGCGCGGCGGAGCACGAAGCCTTCCTGCGCCTCGACGCGGCGCTGCACCGCCACTGGGACGCCGTGCGCGCGGCCGAGCCCGCGCTGGCCCCGTTCTCGATGCAGCTCGTGGGGCTGGCCCCGCTCCAGGCGCGCGTGGCGCAGGAGCTGGTGCCGACCCTCGTCGAGAGCTTCGCGCTCACGGTCGCGATCATCTTCGCCGCGTTCCTGCTGGTATTCCGCAGCGGCTCGGCGCGCCTGCTGGCGATGATCCCCTCGATCTTCGCGATCCTCGTGATGTTCGCGGTGATGCGCGTGACCGGCATGGAGCTGAACGTCGCCACCATCCTGATCGCCTCCACAGTGCTCGGCACCTCGGAGAACGACCAGATCCACTTCTTCTACCACTTCCTCGAACGTCGCAAGGACGGCACGGTGGAGGAGTCGCTGCGCCACGCCCTGCTCGTCGCGGGCCGCGCCATCTGCTTCGCCACGCTGATCAACGCCGGCGGCTTCCTCGGCTTCGTAGCCGGCCAGAACCCCGCCGTCCGCGAGTTCGGCGCCCTCGCCGCCCTCGCGTTCACCCTCTCGATGCTCGCCGACTTCAGCGCGCTGCTCGCGACGCTCTGGATCCTCTCCGGCGAGCGGCCGGCGAAGAGGGAGACGCTCAATCCGCGGCGGGCGCAGGCTTGACGAAGCGCAAGGTCATGCGGTCGCTCTCGCCGATGGCCTGATACTTCGCGCGGTCCTGGTCCCCCAGCCGATAGGTCGGCGGGAGCGTCCAGACGCCCTCGGGGTGGTCCTTGGTGTCCCGCGGGTTCGCGTTGATCTCGGAGCGGCCGGCCAGCTCGAAGCCCGCGCGCTGCGCCGCCGCGATCACGAAGGACTCCGGCAGGTAGCCGGTCTTCGCGGACGCGATCGGGTCCACGCCCTCCTTCGCGCGGTGCTGCACCACGCCGAGCACGCCGCCCGGCTTCAGCACGCGGAAGATCTCGCGGTACATCGCGTCGTGGTAGCCCCCGTTCGTCCAGCCGTGGTTGTTGCGGAAGGTGAGCACCAGGTCGTAGGCCCCGGCGTCGCCGAGGGCGAGACGCTCGGGCGGCGCGACCTCGATCACCCGCACCGCGCCGAAGCGCGCCGGGTCGGCGGCCAGCTTGTCCTTCAGCTCGCGCGCCATCCGCGTCGCCGGGGCATCCGGCGGGCCGTCGGGGTCGAAGTTCGTGATCGTCAGCTGGCCTTCCGGCGCCAGCAGCTCGGCCAGGATCTCGGTGTACCAGGCGCCGCCCGGCCAGAGCTCCAGCACGCGCATCCCGGGCTCGATGCCGAAGAACGCCAGCGTCTCCTGCGGGTGCCGGTGGGCATCCCGGGCGCGGTTCTCCGCCGAGCGTTCCGGCGATGCGAGGGCGCGCTGCAGCTTCGCGACGGCGGCAGGCGACGACTCGGCGGTCGCCGCCGCGGGCCAGGGGGCGAGCAGGCAGGCGGCCAGGGTAGAGCGGAGGACGAGGGCGATCACGGCGGCTCCCTTCGGGCGCAGGGCGTCGCGCCAGCCTGCGCGAAGCGGGGCCCGGGTGCAACCCGGGCCCCGCGAGCCCGATCCGCCGACCGCCGGCTGCGCTACGGCGCCGCGCTGATCACCACGTCGTCGACCCAGAGGGTGCCCTTGCCCTTCCACTGGATCGTCACCTTGGCCGCTTTCCACTGCTGCGTGGTCGTGAACTGGATGCTGTGGGACGTCCAGTCGTAGGTGCCGATCGGCAGCGTCAGCTTGTAGGTCTTCTTCTTGCCCTTCATCGGCGTGACCTGCAGCTTCACCTTGGGGGCGCCGCTGATGGCGTCGGCCTTCGCCGAGATGCCCAGCACGTAGGTGCCCGCGGGGTTGGTGGAGCCGAAGCTCTGGTAGAGCTTCCGGCCCTTGCCCGTGCCCACGATCTTGAACGAGCAGGCGCCCGAGTTGGACGTCGTGCAGTCGTTCATGTCCGTGGCCGGGTTGACGCTCAGCACCCAGCCGTCGGGCTGGCCGTCGGCGGGCGTCGTGTCGATCTCGAAGCCCGGGTTCTGGAAGACGCTCGCCGTCCCCTGCTCGCCGACCTGGGCGGTCACGGTGCCGGTGTTGTTTTCCGGCGTCGCATCGAAGGCTCGAAGCAGGGCGGTGCTGGTGACCGTCGTGCCGTTGCTGCCGATCGGGAGCTGCCCGGTCAACGTCAGGCTGGCGGCGCTGTAGTTCGGCACGTCGCCGATCTCCCAGATGCCGGTGTTGACGTTGTAGGTGCCCTGGCTCGCCAGCGAATCGACGAAGACCAGGCCCTCCGGGAACGGGGTGTAGATTGCCACCGCGTTCGCGTCGTCGGGGCCCCAGTTGGTGACGGTCACGGTGAACACCACGGTGGCGCCCTCCGCCGGCGCGGGGTCGTTGACGGCCGTGGCGACCACCAGATCGCAGTCCTGCTGGTAGGCGTAGAAGAGGTACGCCCCGCCCTGGTCGTCGATCAGGTCGTCGTCCAGGTGCGCGCCGATCGCCAGCGAGCCGCCGCTGATCGCCACGGCGGCGCCGAACTCGTCGCCGCCCTCCCCGTCCGAGCCGCGGATGCGCATGATGCGCGGCCAATCCACCCCGAGGCGCGCGAACACGAAGGCCTCGCCCTGGCTCCCACTGTCGCCCGGTGCGCCGACCAGGAGCGTGTCGCTGCTGACCGCCACGGAGCTGCCGAAGTGATCGTTGTTGCTTGCGTTCTGGGCGTAGACCTCTTCCAGCTCGTTCCAGCTGGTGTCGTAGCGGACGAACACGTAGGCCGACCCGGAGTCGCCGTTCTGATCGTCGTCGCGGGGCGCGCCAACCACCACCGTGTCGCCGCTGATCCCGACCGAGCGGCCGAACTCGTCGCCCGCGGTCTCGTCCGAGGCCGTCAGCTTCTGCTGCTCGGTCCAGAGCAGGTCGGCGCGGACGAACACGTAGGCGGAGCCGGACTGGCCGCCGGCGTCGTCGTTGCCCCAGGCACCGACGACCGCGCTCTCGCCGTCGATGGAGACCGCCGAGCCGAACTCGTCACCGGCCGCGGCGTCCGACGCAGTCAGCTCGGCCTGGAAGGTGGGCACGGTGACCGCGACGGGGTCGAACACGAAGACGTACGCGGAGCCCGAGTCGGCGACGCCGCTGTCGCCGGCGGGAGCGCCGATCAGGGCGGTGCCGTCGAAGACCGCCACCGCGGCGCCGAAGGCGTCGGAGGCGGCCAGGTCCGGCGCGAGCAGCTTGCCGAGCTCGCTCCACACGCCGTTGGTGCGGCGGAAGACGTAGGCGGAGCCGGTGTCGGCGCCGGCGATGGTGTCGTCGTCGCCGGGCGCGCCGACCACGATGGTCTCGCCGGAGATCGCGACCGAGGCGCCGAAGTTGTCGTCCGGCGCCCTGTCGAGCGCGGTGATCTTCTGCTGGAGCACCCAGGCCGCGCCGACCCGCACGTAGACGTAGGCGGCGCCGGTGCCGTCGCCGGCGACCGGATCGTCGTCGCCGGGCGCGCCCACCACCGCGGTGTCGACGTCGACGGCCACCGAGGCGCCATAGTCGTCGCCGGTGAGGGCGTCGAAGGCGACCTGCTTCGCTTCCATGTAGATCAGCGGGTCGATCGTCAGCGGGTACACCGCACCGCTGTCGTCGACCTCCAGGACCAGGCGCTCGGGCTCGAGCGCGAAGCGGGCCGGAAGCTGCACGCCGCGGGCGTCGAAGGCCGCGAGATCCGAGTAGCGCAGCCTCGAGCCGTCGGGCGCACTGAAGCTGAGGCTGCGCGCGTCGGGCGAGAGGGACGGCGCGAGGTCCGTGCGCAGCTCGAAGTGGAGCGCGAGCGGGCCGCTGCCCGCCGGCTTCTCGCTCACCGTGAAGCCCTGCTCGATGGCCGGGCCGACGTTCACATACCACTCGGTCAGTGTCCCACGCTGGTACTCGACGCGAGCGCTGTGGCTCGACTTCTTCGAGGCCGAGCGCGCGCGCTGCATGCCCGTGCCTCGGCCGTAGGCGCGCAGCGGGAGCTGCCACTGCCAGCCGCCCTCGGTCGCGCCGCCCTCGCTGACCTTGAGCCCGTCGCCGGTGAAGGAAGCGCGGGCGCCCTGCCCCAGCCGCGCCTCGAGCGCGAAAGCTCCGTCGGGCAGCACGATCGCTGCGGCGAGCAGCCACAGTCCAGCAACCTGCAAGCCCGGGTGAATTCGACCACGGAACATGACGTCCTCCAACCGACATCGGGGCCGAGCGAATGCGTCGCTCCGGCGGGCTGCACGGCAGCCACTCGCTTTCCCTTCGGTGGACGTCGTGCGCGCTTGAGCCCCCGGGCCAGCGCGCGCTGCGACGGGCGGCTACTCGCCCGGGGCGGCGACGTCGACGTCGGAGGCGGGCGCCGGGCAGCGGAGCGGCGCGGCCTGCGAGAGCAGGCGGTCCAGCAGCAGGCGCTCGTCGCGGCGCAGGGCGCCGCGGGAATCGCGGCAGCGGCAGAGCGACGGCTCGGCGGGCGCCGGATCGCCGAGCGCGAGGTAGGCCTCGGCGAGACGCAGATGGTTGTCGAGGCGCGCCGGGTTCTTGGTCACCAACCCCTCGAGCAGCGCGAGGCCGCGCTCCGAATCGCCCTCCGCGAGGAAGGTCGCCGGCGCTGCGACGTAGAGCGTCCCGAGCAGGCGCGTCGCGGCGCCGTCGCGGAACGTGGGATCGAGCTCGCGGCTGCGCAGCGCGTTTCGCTCGACCTCGCGCACGAGGTGGGCGCCGCGCAGGGCCTGGTGCTGCACGAGCCGGCCGGTGATGGCGGCGCGACCGAAAGCAGCGGCCGCGCTGTCCTCGCGGTTCCCCTTCACGGTCTCGTAGGCAAACTCGCGGTCGGCGGGAGCGTCCTGCCCCGCTTCGATCAGCGCCTCGAGCGCGTCCGAGACGGCGATGGGACCGTCGCGGCGCGCGGCGGCCTCGAGAGCGGGGTTCACCGGGCTCGGCCAGTGGACGCAGCCGGAGCCCGCCGCAATCAGCAGCAGCGCGCCGAGGGCGCCGGAGCGGATCGAGCGCACGCTACTCGCCATACGCCGTCACCAGCGGCGCGTACTCGCCGAAGCCGGAGGCGGCGAGCGACACGATGCCGACCTCGGCGCAGATCGCCTTGCCCTCTTCGGCGCAGAGGCGCGCGAGATTCGCCTGGAACTCGCGGCGCCGCTCGGCGGGCGTCTCCGGGAGCGCCACCACCACCATCTGAGGGAGCTCCGCACTGCTCCAGACCGCGCGCACGCCGTTCGTACCGGGCAGGTGCGCGAGCTCTGCGAGCTGGGCGTCGTCCACCAGGGCGCAGGCGGCTTCGCCGTCGATCACCTGGCGCGTGGTCTGGAGCGGGCGCCGGGTGGCGTGGAGCTGGAAGTCCGCGAGGGTGAACTGTCCGCGCGCCACCACGCGCTCGATGAAGCGCGGGTCGTCGGCGTGGTCGGTGGCGAGGGGCTTGCCCTTGCAGCCGGCGAGGTCCGGGGCGCTCCGGCTGATCAGGTGGTAGCTGCGGCCGCCCGAGAGGGAGACCTCGACGCGGCCGATCACCTCCAGGCGCTGCGGTGCGCGCAGCGCCAGGAAGGCCGGCAGCGAGAGGATCGCGAAGCTCGGGTGCTCGGTGCGGATGAAGTCCTCCGCGGCGCCGCGGCTCGTCAGGTAGTAGCCCTGGGCCGTGGGCCAGCCGTTCTGCGCGGCCGCCAGCGCCACGAATCGGTCGAGATAGGGCTGGGCGAGCGTTACCGCCGTCACACCGTGCTCGCGCAGCACGAACAGGCGCACCGGGCTCTCGGCTGCCGCAGCGCCCGCCGCGAGGACGAGCGCCAGGGCCAGCAACCTGGCCAGTGCCGACACGATCGGATTCCCTCCTGCATCCGGCCTGCGGATGCCCCCCCCGGAAGTCGCGAGAACATAACCACCGGGGGCGGAAGTCCAGATGAAGAACGGGCGAAGCTGCGCTCCCGCGGGGAGCGCCGCTAGGCGGCGCGACGCTCTCCGGCCTGCCCGGGCGGCTCCGGGGCGCCGCGCAGGCCCCCGGCCCAGCACAGCACGGCGACCGCGTCGACCAGCGGCAGGAGCGCGAGGTCTCCCGAGCGCAGGCCGAGCAGTGTGCGGTGCGGCCAGGCGAACAGGGCGTGGGTTCCCCACCAGACGACGGGCGCGAGCCAGCCGAGGCCGCCGGCGGCTGCCAGCAGCAGCGCGGGGAACGTCCCGAGCACCGCGAGCTGCCCGAAGTAGCCGAGCGGCCGCGAGCTGCGCACCGCGCGGGACCAGCGCAGGTGACGTCGCAGCGCGCGCCGCCAGCCCTCGTCTTCCAGCACGTGGTCGACGAGCTGCGGAGCCCACGCCACGCGGAAGCCGGCCTCCTCCACGCGGCGCGCGAGCCAGTAGTCGTCGGAAGCGAGGTCGAGCAGCGTCTCGAAGCCCCCCGCCTGCGCGAGCGCGTCGGCGCGCACTGCGATGCTCGCGCCGAGCCCGAAGTGCACGCCCTCGAGCCGGGCCGCGACGCAGGCGCTCGGCACGAAGTGGGTGTTGGTGACGAGCGCGTCGACGCGGCTCGCGACGCTCTTCCCCGCCACGCTGCGGTAGGGGCCCGTCACGAGTCCGACGTCGCCGTCCTTGAAGGGTCGCGTCACGTGGGCGACGTAGTCGGCCGCAACCCGTACGTCGGCGTCGGTCAGCAGCAGCAGGTCCGCGTCGAGCCCCCGCGCCATCTGGACCAGGTTGGCGACCTTGCGGTTCGAGCCGCCGGGACCCGGCCCGACGCGCAGCTCCGCGCGCAGGCCCGAAAAGCGCCCCAGCACGCGGCGCGCCGCCTCGGCGGCTGGGTCCGTCTCGCTCTCGACGCCGAGCACCACCTGCACGCCGGCTCCGGCCGAGGCGCGCAGCAGGCTCTCGAGGCAGCTCTCGAAGCCCGGCGGTGCCCCGCGCAGGGGCCGCAGCGCCACCAGCGCTCCGCCCGGCGGCACCGAGTCCGCGGGGCCCTCCCCCGGGCGACACAGCAGCGAGAACGAGCGCATCGCGAGCCAGCGGTAGACGAGGCCGATCGCCAGCCAGACGCCGAGGGCTGCGAGCGCGAGCGGGCTCATCGCGCTGCGCCTCGCTGGCCGAGCTCGCGGCTGGTCACCAGCCGGTAGCCCACGTCCTTCAGCGCCTGGCGCACCGCAGCCGAGCAGAGCGCAGCCTCTTCGGCGCGCCCCGCGTCGTGCGCGCGGCTCGGGTGGGCGTAGATCTCGACCCGAGGGGCGCGCAGGCCGCGGACGAGGCGCAGCAGCTCGCGCTCGTCGAGCCGGCCGCTGGCGCGCAGGCCATACACGCGCCCGGGCCCGCGCGCGCCGGCGCTGGCGGCGAGGCGCCGCGCGCGGCGCGAGAGCGCCACGAAGATCGCCGGCACCGGGTCGAGCCGCGGCGCGCCGCTCCGTCCCAGGCCGTCCTCGTGGACGAAGCGCACCCACGGCACGCGGTACTCGGCCAGGAGCGGCGCGAGCACGTCGAACACCACGGGATGCAGGTGCAGGTGGTGGTGGCCGTCGAGGTGGTCGAGGGCCAGCCCGCTGGCCAGGAAGCGCTCGAGCTGCGCGCGGATCTCGCGCTCGAGCTGCGGCCGCAGCGCCCGGCGCGCGGACCAGTAGCGGAGCCCCGCTCGCGCCGGGCTCACCTCGAAGCGCCCGGCCTCGTCGACGAGGCCCGGCACCGCCCCGGGAGCGCTCGCGGCGCGGCCGTCGCAAAGCACGAGGTGGAGCCCGGTCGCGAGCCCGGGGAGCCCCCGCGCGCGCGCCGCCGCGTCGGCGAAGGCCGGCGCGCTGGCCATCAGGCTCGCGGAGGTCAGCAGGCCGTCGCGGTGACAGGCCTCGATCGCGTCGTTCACTTCGGCGCTGGCGCCGAAGTCGTCGCCGGTGACGATCAGCTCACCCGGCATGCGAGCCGGCGCCGCGCCCCTCGCGGCGCTGCACCATGAACGAGAGGAACTCGCGGCCCTCCCGAAGGCGCCGCCGCATCACCTCGCGGTCCCGGAACATGTCCTTCACGATGCGCAGGATCGGCCGCGGCCGGAAGTAGAACTCCCGGTAGAAGCGTTCCTGCAGCGCCTGCATCTCGGCGGCGGGCAGGCCGTCGAAAGAGAGCACCGCCTCCTGGAAGCCGTGCTCCTCGACCAGCCCCTGCGGCGACAGCTCGGGCGCGCGCAGCCAGCCCGCCTCGGTCGCCTGACGGTGCAGCTCGGTGCCGGGATACGGCGCCGCCAGCGACACCTGCAGGCTGTAGGGGTCGACCCGCTTGGCGAAGGCGATGGTGCGCGCGATCGACTCGCGCGTCTCGCCCGGCAGCCCCAGGATGAAGGTGCCGTGCAGCAAGATGCCGAGGCGCCGGCAGTCGTCCGCGAACTGCAGCGCCCGGTCGATGCGGGTGCCCTTGCGGATCGCGTTCAGGATCTCCTGGTTCCCCGACTCGAATCCGACCAGCAGCAGGCGCAGGCCGTTGTCGCGCAGCACCTGGAGCGTCTCGAACGGCACGTTGGCCTTCGCATTGCACGACCAGGTGATGCCGAGCTTGCCGAGACCGCGGGCGATCGCCTCGGCGCGCGGCCGGTCGTCGGTGAAGGTGTCGTCGTCGAAGAAGAACTCGCGCACCCGCGGGAACAGCTGGCGGGCGTGGGCCATCTCCGCCAGCACGTTCTCGACGCTGCGGGTGCGGTAGGTGTGGCCGGCGATGGTCTGGGGCCAGAGGCAGAAGGTGCAGCGGCTGCGGCAGCCGCGCCCGGTGTAGAGCGACACGTAGGGGTGCTGCAGGTAGCCGATGTCGTAGTGCTCCACGTCGAGGTGGCGGGCGTAGACGTCGGTCACGAAGGGGAAGCGATCGAGGTCCGTGATCGGCGGCCGCGCCGCGGTGCGCCGCAGCGAGCCGTCCGGCGCGCGCCAGGCGATGCCCGTCACGTCCTCGAAGGGGCGACCCTGCGCCAGCTCCTCCACCGCTTCGTCGAACTCGCCGGTGGTCACGAAGTCCGCCGCCGGCGCGCGGGCGAGGGTCTCGGCGGGCAGCACCATCGGCTGCGCCCCGACGAAGCCGATCGTGGCGCGCGGGTTCGCCTGCTTCAGAGCCTCCGCTGTCGCGGCGTCGTGCGCGAGGGAGGGGGTCGAGGTGTGGATCACGATCAGCTCGAACTCGCCGGCGCGCGCGACCACGTCCTCGCGCGTCAGGCCCGCGGGCGGCGCGTCGATCAGCACGCTGCCCGGCACCAGCGCGGCCGCCTGGGCGAGCCAGGTGGGGTACCAGAACGAGCGGACCTCGCGGCGCGCCTGGTAGCGCGAGCCCGCCCCGCCGTCGAAGCCCTCGTAGGAGGGCGGATTCAGGAACAAGGTGGGCTTCACGAGCTCACTCCCACCCGCGCATCGCCCGGTACGGGCATCGGGTCCACGAGGCGCGGCGCGTCGAGGCCGCCCGGGAACAGCCAGCGCGCGACGAAGCCGGCGTCGATCGCGAGGCCGGCGAAGAAGCGCACCACGGCGGGCGCGCCGAGCAGCGTGAAGAGCCGGGCCATGAAGGCGCGGCTCACCGCGCGGTGGGCGCGCGCTTCGGCGCGTCGCGCAGCGCGCAGCGTGCGCAGCACCAGCGGACGATGGCCGGCATCGGCCAGTCGGTTGAGCTCCGCGGTCGCGTAGTCGACGTGGCGCAGCTCGTCCTCGTGGATCGCCCGCAGCAGCGCCGCGGTGGGCGGATCGCCGGCGAGGTCGCGGGTCAGCTCCTCCATCTCCGCGCAGGCGCGCTCCTCGCCCGCCTTGCTGCCGGCGAAGAAGAGGATCAGGTCCTCCGCGCCGAAGGGCGCCGGATCGTCGAGGCGCGCCTTCGGCGTGCCCATGCCGTAGCGCTGCGCGAAGCGCTCGTAGTCGAGCTCCGGGGGCAGCGGCGTCGAGCGAAAGCCCTCCGCCTCGAGGTGCTGGCGGAACAGGCGCGCGTGCTTCTGTTCCTCGGCGAAGTGGCGGTAGATGCGGCGCGAGAGCAAGGGATCGGTGACGTGCTCCGCCACGCGGTCGAGGTCGAGCGCGCTGTCGGCCTCCCCGACCGCGAGGGAGTTCAGCAGGAACTCCCGGGCCGCTGGGTTGCCCAGGATGCGGCGGAAAAAGGCACTCCGGCTCAGCACACGTCCCTCCCCTCGATCGTCGGAGCCCGTTGAGGGGCGCGATGCTCGCCGTCCGCCGCTTCGGGCGCAAGCGCGCCGTGGGTGCGCCCCCGGAGGAGGGGCGGAACCACCAGGAAGCCGATGCCGGCCCAGAGGAACTGCTCGGCGCGGAGCACCAGGGAGAAGAGCAGCCCGCGCGCGGGGTCGAGGCCCGCCACCGACATCGCGATCATGCGCGAGGCTTCCTGGGCGCCGAGGCGCGCGGGCACGAAGAACGAGAACAGGTCGAGGGCCACCCCCACGCTGAACACCGTGGCGAGGGTGGCGGCGTCGTAGGGAATGCCGAGCCAGGTGAGGAAGATGGCGAGCTGGAGCGCCCCCACGGAGGTGCCGGCGCCGTGGAGCAGCAGCGCGGCGCGGAAGTCCCCGGGACGCTGGGCGTGGAGCGCTGCGAGGCGGCCGTCGATCTCCTGCGTCGCGGCGAGCAGACGTTCGGAGAGGGCCGCTCCCACGACGCGCCCGATCGCGCCGCGCTCGAAGACCCGCGACGCCAGCCGCCCGCCGCGTTGGAGCATCAGGAAGCCCAGCACGCCGAGCGTCAGCAGCAGCGCCCCCGCCGCGATCGCGGCCCGCGTCCAGCCCGAGAACGGGCCGCGGGCCCAGAGCACGGCGAAGCCCAGCAGCCCGATCGCGACGTCGGCCAGCGACATCGCCAGCCGATCGGCCGTCACCGAGGCGACGATCTCGCTCCGCGCGAGGCCCGGGGGCAGCAGGCCCGCGCGCACGACCTCGCCGCCGAGCGTGGCGGTCGGCGTGACCAGGTTGACCGCGTTGCCCGCGAGGTGCGCGCCGAGCAGACGCCACACGCCCGGCCGCGCGGCCGGCGCGAAGCAGCGCCCCCAGGCGAGGGCGTGGAGTGCGTGCTCGAGCAGCGCGACGACGACGATGAACACCGCGCCGAGGCCCAGCGCGGCCGCGTCTCGGCCGAGTGAAGCCGGCCCGCTGCGCGCCACCAGCCACGCGAAGGCCGCCGCGCCGGCCGCGATCAACGCTCGATGCAGCCACCGCACGGCGGCCCCTCCCACGCGCGGGGACGCTAGCAACGTGCGCCCCCTGGCGCCCCGCGAGCGACGCCGGCGCGGTATGGTCGGCAGCCGTGACGAGCCGGCGACCCGCGCTCCCCGCTGTCCTCGTGCTGGTGCTGCTGCCGGCGCTGCTCGCCGGCTGTGCGGAGCTTCGCTTCCAGGAGGCGACCTTCGAGCGGCCCTTCCGCTTCGAGGCCGACAGCTTCGGCTTCGCCAACGAGCTGATCTGGGTCTACGACTTCGACGCGGAGGGCATCTGGCGCGACGCGACGCGCTCGCCGTCGTCCGGCTACAGCCACCGCTGCTTCGTGCTGGCGCGCTCGGCGCGCCAGTTCTTCCAGCACGCCCGCTTCGAGCCGGACCTCCCGATCCCCGACGACGAGACTTTGCGCGATGCCATCCGCCGCGTCGTGACCACCAGCCCGCGCCGCCGCCTGCCGGAGAGCGAGCGCATCGTCATCCCGGGGTTCACGAACCTCCGCGAGCTGTCGCGCAGCCGGGAGGGGCTGCTGAAGGACGCGCTCGGGGGCCCGCTCTGGAGCTACATCGAGCGCGGCAACTGGCGGATGGTGATCCCCTTCGGCCGCGGCCACCAGGCGGACACCGCGCGGCGGCTGACCGACGCCCTCGACCGGCAGCGCCCGCCGATCGTGCACCTGGTGCGCTTCCCGCACATCACCATCAACCACGCGATCCTGCTCTACGCGTACCGCGTCGCGGAGAACCGGATCCACTTCGAGGCCTACGACCCCAACAGCCCCGACGCCCCGGCGACCCTCACCTACGACCCCGCCACGCGGAGCTTCACCCTCCCCCGCAACGCCTACTTCCCGGGCGGCCGCGTCGACGTCTACGAGATCTACCACCGCCCCTGGTACTGAGTTTAGAAAGGGGACGGACTTAAGAATTTAGAAACCCACCCGCGGGAAAACTAAATTCTTAAGTCCGTCCCCTTTCTAAATCACGGCGAGGAGGAGGGTCGGGGGGCGGGCGAGGAGGGCGCGGTCGCCGTGGATGAAGATGGGGCGCTCCAGGAGGACGGGGGCGGCGGCGATCGCGTCGAGGAGCTCGGCCTCGGAGGAGGCGTCGCAGAGGCCGGCTTCCGCCCACGCCGGCTCGCCGCGGCGGATCCACTCGGTGACCGGGCGCCCGAGGCGGCGGCGCAGGTCCTCGAGCTCGGTCCGCGAGAGCGGCTCTTCCAGGTAGCGGCGCTCGCGGAAGGCGACGCCGCGCTCCTCGAGGAGCGCCCGGGCGGCGCGGCTCTTCGAGCAGCGCGGGTTGTGCAGCAGGATCGGCTGGCTCACGGCCGGATCCTAGGGCCCTGCCGGGCGCCGCGCCGATCCTCCGTTTCGTCTCGGGTCGATTTTCATTGAATGAACCGTTCATTCATTCATATACTTCCGGGCGATGGCCCGACCCCGCCCCCAAGGCCGCCTCCTGGAGCTCGCGCGCTGCGCCGTCGAGGTGTTCTCCGAGCGCGGCTACCGCCGCACCCAGATGGCCGACGTCGCCCGCCGGTTGGGAGTCTCGCCGGGGTCTCTCTACGGCTACGTCGAGAGCAAGGAGGCGCTCTTCGAGCTGGCGTTGCGCCACGCGTTCGGGGAAGAGACGCGACCCGCGCCCCTCCCCCGCCCTACCCCGGCGCCGGGCGCGGTGCTCCGCTTCGCGCGCTCCCGGCTGCTGGGGCCGCTGCGACACGCCTCCCTCGAGGCGCGCCTGGCCGGCCCTGCGCCGCGCAACGCGGCGGGCGAGCTCGCGGAGCTGATCGGCGAGCTCTACGACGGGCTGGCGCGCAGCGCGCCGGCGCTCCGCCTGCTCGAGCGCTCCGCGCCCGACCGGCCGGAGCTGGCGAAGCTGTACTTCGCGGGCGCTCGCGCCGGCCTGATCGAGCTGTTCCGGCGCTACCTGGCGCAGCGCATCGACGAGGGCCGCCTGCGCCCGGTACCCGATCCGGCGATCGCCGCGCGCCTGGTGATCGAGACCACCGCCTGGTTCGCCTGGCACCGCCTCGGCGACCCCGCGCCCCAGCCGATGGACGACGCGCTCGCGCGCGAGACCGTGATCGCGGTGCTCGCGCGCGGGCTGCTCCCTGGAGGACCCCCGTGACGCCCCTCGTTCCCGCGATTCTCGCGCTCGCGCTCGCCGCCGGCTGCGCGCCGCGCCCCGCCGACCCGGGCCCGAGCGGCCCCGCCGCGCCGCGCGACGCGAGCGAGTGGCCCGCCTACGGCGGCGACCCGGGCGGCTCGCGCTTCGCGCCCCTGGCGCGGATCACGCGCGAGAACGTTGCGCGCCTCGAAGTCGCGTGGACCTACCACACCCGCGACACCCTGGGCGCGCCGGACGCCCGCTCGACCTCCGCCTTCGAGAACACGCCGATCCTCGTCGACGGCACCCTCTTCCTCTGCACGCCCCGCAACCGGGTGATCGCCCTCGACCCGGTGACCGGCGCCGAGCGTTGGCGCTTCGATCCCGGGATCCCCCTCGACGGGCGCTACGCCAACCAGATGATCTGCCGCGGCGTCTCCACCTGGCTGGACGCGACCGCCCCCGCTGGCGCCGCGTGTCGGCGCCGCATCTTCACGGGCACCAACGACGCGCGGCTGATCGCCCTCGACGCCGCCACGGGAAAGCCCTGCGCGGACTTCGGCGAAGCGGGCCAGATCGACCTCAACCCGGCCGCGGGCGAGCAGCGCTGGCGCGGCGAGTACCAGGTGACGTCGCCGCCGGCGGTGATCGGTGACCTCGTCTTGGTCGGCGCCGCCGTCGGCGACAACCAGCGCTGGAACGCCCCGAGCGGCGTGGTGCGCGCCTTCGGAGCCCGCGACGGCGCGCTGCGCTGGGCCTTCGACCTCGCGCCGCCGGACCTGCGCCGCACGCCCGAGAACACCAGCGCCGCGGGCTACGCCCTGGGCACGCCGAACGCCTGGGCGCCCTTCGCCGTCGACGAGCAGCGCGGCCTCGTCTTCGTGCCGACCGGCAACCCGATGCTCGACTACTGGCGCGGCAGCAACCCCGAGATGGACTACTACGGGAGCTCGGTGCTGGCGCTGCGCGGCGCGACGGGCGAGGTGGTGTGGCGCTTCCAGACGGTGCACCACGATGTCTGGGACTTCGACGTCCCCGCGCAGCCGGCGCTCTTCACGCTGCGCCGCGACGGCCGCGAGATCCCGGCCCTCGTCCAGGCGACGAAGATGGGAATCCTGTTCGTGCTGAACCGCGAGACCGGCGAGCCGCTGTTCCCCGTCGAGGAGCGCCCGGTGCCCCAGCAGGGCGTGCCGGACGAGCGGCTCTCGCCCACCCAGCCGTTCCCGACGCGCCCGCCGCCTCTCTCCCGCCACAGCGTCGCGCCCGAGGACGCCTGGGGCGTGCTCGGCGTCGATCGCTGGCTCTGCCGGCGCCGGATCGAGCGCCACGCCCACGGCACCATCTACACACCGCCGACGCGGGAAGGCACGATCGTGCTCCCGGGAAACGCCGGGGGCAGCAACTGGGGCGGCGTCGCCATCCACCCCGAGCGCCGCATCGCCGTCGCCAACGTGATGGATCTCCCGTGGCTCGTGCGCCTCGTGCCGCGCGACGAGTTCGCGCGGCTCGAGCGTCCGAACGCGCGGGTGGAGCTGTCTCCCCAGGAGGGCACGCCGTACGGCCTCTACCGCGAGGCGTTCCTCTCCCCGCTGAGCCTGCCCTGCACGAAGCCGCCCTGGGGAAGCGTCGCCGCCGTCGACCTCGAGCGCGGCGAGATCCTCTGGCAGCGGCCGCTCGGGACGGTGGCGGACCTACTCCCGGTGGCGATCCACTGGGAGCTCGGTACGCCGAACCTCGGGGGCCCGCTCGTGACGGCGGGCGGCCTCGTGTTCCTCGGCGCCGCCATGGACGACTACCTGCGCGCCTTCGACCTCGAGACCGGCGCGGAACTCTGGCGCGGCCGCCTGCCGGCGGGGGGGCAGGCCACGCCGATGAGCTACGAGAGCGAAGGTCGCCAGTACGTGGTGATCGCAGCCGGCGGCAATCAGCGCATGGGCAAGCCCCTCGGCGACACGCTGGTCGCCTTCGCGCTGCCGCGCTGAACGCTGCGTGGCGCGGCCCGCGCGCTCCCCTAGAATCGACCGGCGCGCCACAGGAGGGCCGCATGGCGATCGAGGAAGGCAAGGCCGCACCGCCCTTCGAGCTGCCCGACGCCGAAGGCCGCGAGGTCTCCCTCGCGGACTTCGCGGGCCGGGACGTCGTCGTGTACTTCTATCCCCGCGACGACACGCCCGGCTGCACCAAGGAGGCTTGCGGCTTCCGGGACGCCTGGAAGGAGCTCCAGAAGCGGGGCGTCGTGGTACTCGGCGTGTCGCCGGACTCCGCAGCCTCGCACCAGAAGTTCCGCAGCAAGTACAAGCTGCCCTTCCCGCTGCTCTCGGACCCCGACAAGAAGGTCATGAAGAAGTACGGTGCCTTCGGCGAGAAGGTGCTCTACGGCAAGAAGACGCTCGGCGTGATCCGCTCGACGGTCTGGATCGGGCCCGACGGCAAGGTGCGCCGCCACTGGAAGCGGGTCGCCAAGGCCGAAGCGCACCCCGAGCAGGTGCTCGAGGCGCTGCGGGCCGGGGCCGAGAAGCGCTAGACCCCGCGGGGTCCCGTCACTGCGCCGGCTCCCGGGGCCACATAATCCAGGGCGGGCGCGTCGGGGGTCCGGTGCGCCGGGTGCGAGGGCTCGAGACCGCAATGACCGGACGCGAATGCCCGCTCTGCGGCGGGAAGGAAGGCGTGGAGTTCTTCCACCAGCCTTCCGTGCCCACCAACGTGATCGTGCTCTTCGACGACCCGACCGAGGCGCGCGCCTGGCCGCGCGGCTCGCTGCGACTGCTCGCCTGCCCGGCCTGCGGCCTGGTCTACAACGCCGACGTCGACCCCGCCCTGATCGAGTACTCCGCGCGGATCGAGGAGACGCAGGCGTTCTCGCCCCACTTCGTCGCCTACGCCGAGGAGCTCGCCTCGCACTGGCTCGAGCGCCACGGCCTGCGCGGGCGGCGCGTGCTCGAGGTGGGCTGCGGCAAGGGCGAGTTCCTCGCCACCCTGTGCCGCCTGGGCGCGAGCCGCGGCATCGGCTTCGACCCGGCCGCGCGCCTCGAGCGGCTGCCGGCGCAGCTGGCCGACCGCATCGAGCTGGTGGTCGATTACTTCGACGAGAGCCGGCTGGACGTCGAGGCCGACGCTCTCGTGTGTCGGCACACCCTGGAGCACGTCCCGGACGTGGCGGGCTTCCTGGCGCTGCTGCGGCGCTGGGCCGCGCGCCGCGAGCGCCCGCCGGTGCTGCTCTTCGAGGTGCCCGACCTGACGCGCGTGCTCGCGGAGGGCGCCTTCTGGGACCTCTACTACGAGCACTGCAACTACTTCACCGCCGATTCGCTGCGCCACGCCTTCGAGCGCCACGGCTTCCGCGTGCTGGAGCTGCGCAGCGCCTACGACGGCCAGTACCTGCTGATCGACGCGGAGCCCGCCCCGGCTCCGCTCGCCGCCCCGCGCCCGCCGGCCTCCGCCGCCGACACCGTGCGCGCCGCCGAGGCCTTCGGCCGCGCCTTCCGCGACACCGCGCGCCGCGCGGAGGCGCACCTGACGCTGCTGCGCGGCGACGGCCCCGTCGTCGTCTGGGGCGGCGGCGCCAAGGGCTGCTCGTTCCTCACCTCGCTCGACGTCGGCCCGCTGATCGCCGCCGTCGTCGACGTGAATCCCCACAAGCAGGGGAAGTACCTGATCGGGACGGGTCACCCGGTGATCGGGCCGGCGTCGCTGCAGACGCTGCGTCCCGCCCACGTGGTGGTGATGAACCCCGTCTACCTGCCCGAGATCGCCGAGACCCTGCAGGGCCTCGGCGTCGAGGCGCGCCTCCACGGCGCCAACGACGTGCTGGATCCCGCGTTCCCCGAGGCGCTCGGGGCGCGAGACACGCTGAACCACGGGAGCACCGGAGCATGACGACCATCTACGTGAACCGCCGCATCGACGAGCCCGATCGCCGCCAGCGCCTCTTCGCGGGCGACTTCTTCCTCTACACCGACGTCGCGGAATCCCATGCGATCGTCGGCTGGGCGAAGCAGCTGATCGGCGAGGCCTTCGGCGACCTCGACCCGCAGCACGCCCAGTACAAGCTCGACGTCGAGGAGTTCGTGAAGCGCGTGGGCCCGCTGAAGAGCCGCTTCACCAACGACTCGCACACCAAGGAGCTCTGCCAGGCGCTGGTGCGCGCGATGGGCGCGGACCCGGACGAGACCTACTTCGACCTGCCGCGGCTGCGCGTGGTGCCGAGCGACAACTACCTCTCCGCCGGGGTGAGCTACGCCTACAAGGCGCACCGCGACACCTGGTACGCGCATCCGCCCTGCCTGGTGAACTACTGGGTGCCGGTGTACGACGCCGTCGGCGACAACGTGATGTCGATGTTCGTGCGCTACTGGGACCGCCCGGTCGCCAACGCGGGCTTCGATTACGAGCGCTGGGTGAAGGAGTCGCGCTTCGCCGCGTCGGCGAACATCCGCGAGGAGAACCGCCCGCACCCGGTGCCCCTCGAGGAGATCGACACCAAGGGCGAGATCCGCATCGCGCAGAACGCCGGCGGCATCATGATGTTCTCGACCTGCCACCTGCACGCCACCGCCCCGAACGTGTCGGGGGTGACGCGCTTCAGCTACGACCTGCGCACGATCTCGCTGCGCGACCTGAAGGAGGGCCGCGGCCCGAGCAACCTCGACGCCGTCGCCCAGGGCTCGACGGTGAAGGACTTCCTGCGGGTCAGCGACCTCACGCCCCTCGACCCGAGCTGAGCGCGCTCGCGCCGGCGCTCACGGGGCGCAGGCCACCGGCGCCGGACACACGGTTCCGGTGAACTTGCGCCCGTTCGAGCCGTCCTTGTCCGGGACGGCTGCGGCGCAGGCCGCGCAGACGCGGGTGCCGCCGCTGCGCAGCGCGGCCTCGACGGCTCCCTGGGAGATGCCCTCTTCCAGCACGTAGTCGAGGCCCGCGGGGCCCTTGCCGCGCAGCTCCGCCGAGATGCGCTTGCCCGTCTGCCACACCACGCTGCGGGCGGTTCCGTCCTGGAGCTTCTTGTCCTTGTAGCGATACCCCTTCGGCCGGGTCTCGCTGCCGATCAGCTTCCAGTTCTGACAGGGCAGCTCGGTCGCGTGCGCGGCGCCCGAGGCGGCGCTCGCGAACGACAGGGAGGCGCGCGCCGTACCCGGCGGGTCGCCGTTGCAGCGCGGGTCGTCGGCGCTGCCCGGCGCCGGCGGGTCGAGCGAGGGGCGCTTCGCCAGCAGCGAGATCTTGTTGCCGTCGGGGTCGCGCCCGTTCGCGATGATCAGCTTGCTCGCGCCGATCGGATGGTCCACCGCGCCGGCCGGCGTGCTCAGCGGGTCGGCGGGATCGGAGCCGGCGTCGAGCTCGTCGCGGTCGAGGAAGCCGTCGCCGTCGCGATCGAGGGCGACGCGCCGGCCGGACCCGGGCGGCACGCAGGTGAAGGTGAGCTCCTGTCCTGCGGTCTGCGCGAGGGCCCGCAGGGCGGCGGCGCTCGGCGGGGGCTCCGCCTCGCGATCGGTCTGGAAGCGGCCCAGGCCGGGCTCGAAGGCGTAGCCGCGGGCCTCGCCGTTCACGACGCCCTTGGCGATGAGGTCGCATTCCTTCGCGCCCGGTGCGCCCAGCAGCGCGAAGTCCGCCTCCGCGCGCGCCATCAGCAGGTCGATGCGCGGGCCGACCAGCGCCGCGTTGCTCGCGCCGAGCGTCACCTGCTGGCCCACGATCGGCGCGAAGGTGGTGTCGAAGGCGAAGATCAGCTGCTCGAGGTTCCGCTGGCTCGTCTCGCTGAGCGAGAACACGGTGGCGTTCAGGAAGTCGAAGATCGTGTCGACGCTGCCGTCGTGGAGGAAGCCGAAGCCCCGCACCTGGTCTCCCTGGTGAACGCGGCTGGCGAGCGGAACGTCGATGAACTGCTGGTCCGGCATGCCGAACATGCCGACCTTCTGATAGGCGTTGCGCAGATGGGCGACCTTGAACTCCTGGGGCTCGTTCTCGAAGGTCGTGAGGCCGTCGGTGCCGAAGAAGCCCTGGGCGGGATCGAGCACGTGGCAGCCGTTGCAGGTGGCGACGATGTCCGAGACCTGGTTCATGTAGACGTCCAGGCCCGCGGCCTGCGAGGCGGTGAGCGAGTTGTCGAGGTTTCGCACCGGGTTCGGCGGGAGCTGGACCTCCAGGATGAACTTCGCGAAGGCGGTCATCTCCGCGTCGGCCAGGGGCCCCTCGTCGCGACCCAGCAGCCCGTCGAAGGCGACGTTGAAGGCTTCGAAGGCGAGCTGCTCGTCGAGGGCGAGGGAAGGCTGGACGAAGCCCCCGCTGCGATCGCCGCGCCAGTGCATCGGGCCATGGGTGGCCATGCCGCGCAGGGTCTGCGTCGTCATCGGCCCCTTGAGCGGATGGAAGGGCTGGAAGTTGCCGATCACGCCCACCGGGTTGGGCGTCTGCATCACCACGTCGTCGGGGTTGCCGAGGTCCCAGGCCAGGCTGTCGAAGTCGGCGAACACGTGGCAGCTCGAGCAGGAGGCCTCGCCGTTGCTCGAGGTGAGGCGCGCGTCGTAGAGGAACGGGCGGCCCAGGACCACCTCCGGCGGCTCCGGGTTGTGGAGCGGGTGCTGCGCGATCTCCGTCCCGCTCGCGGTATCCACCACCTTCACCGCGTTGTCGAAGCGCGTGACCACGTAGAGGCGCGCGTTCGCCTCGTCGAGGGCGAGGCCCGAGGGCCCGCCGCCGCTCAGCTCGATGTGGTCGGCGGCGTCGGGCGTGAAGGAGTCGCTCTCGAGATCCGCCGCCGCGAAGCGCCCGACCTTGCTCGAGCCGAAGGCCGCGACGTACAGGGTTCCGTCGCTGCCGAGGGCCATGCCGAGGGGGGTCGCCAGGCTGGCGTCCTTCGCGGCGGAAGGCATCGGGACCGTGCGGTAGCCGAGAGGCAGCGCGTCGATGTGCTTGTTCAGGTGGCGCGGCGTCACGCTCGCGCCGTCGATCACCGAGATGCGCGCCTCGTGGAGCCGGCCGCGCACCGTGCTGGCGGAGAGGCCCGGGCCCTCGAAGCGCACCTCGTTGCGCGCCTCGGTGTTGGTCACGTAGAGCTTCTGGTTGACCGGGTTCACGAGCATGTCGAACAGCACGGTGCCGACGCCCGCGAAGGAGGCCGTCTCCACCGGCGGGTCGGCGAGTGCGTCGAGCGCGAACACGTCGAGGTCCGGCAGGTCGAAGCGCACCGCGTTGGTCCAGTTGCGGCCGAGCTCGTCCTCCCAGCGGCCGTTCGCCGGATCGAACTTCACGATCAGGCCCGTCTCCGGTCCGGGCACGTTCTCCGTGTTGACGTTCGGCGCCGGGAGGCCGCCGGGAACCTGCCCGCCCGGCAGCCCGCCCGGGACGACCATTCCGTCGTCCAGGGTGCAGGGCGCGGCGCCGGCGCCGCCGTTGCAGACGAGGCCCTCGGAGAGCGCCGTAGTCTGGTTGCCGGAGTGGAATACCGCCGCGTAGACCTTGCTCCCGTCGGGCGTCGCCGCGAGAGCGCGCGGCGTGTCGCCGAACAGCTCGACGATCGTCTCCGGCGTTCCGCCGAGGGACGCGCCCAGGTCCGTCGCGTCGAACACCCAGACCAGCGCGCGCGGCGTGCTCGGGACCGTGAGAGCCGGCGGCAGAGACGGCGGCAGGTTCTGCCCGCGCCGCGCGCTGGTGACGAAGGCGCGCTGGAAGGCGCCCCCCGACTGCGGGCCCGCGAACACGACGTCGCGGGGCTCGTCGCCGACCAGCAGCGTGCGCACCACGCGCGGCGGATCGGACGCGATGTCCACCACGCTGACGCTGTCCGAGAGGTGGTTGACGACCCAGACCTCGGCGTCGCTGCGGGCCGCGACGGCGATCGGCTCGAGACCGACGGGGACCGAGGCCTCGTGGGTCAGGGTCCCGCCCGCGATCGCGAAGATCTCGAGGCGATCGTCCGGCGTGTTCAGCGCGAACAGGCGGCTGCCGTCGGGCGAGAGCGCCAGCGGGCGCACCTGGCCGGTCTCGAAGCTGACGAAGTCGGCCGCCGCAGACGCGCGCGGAGCCTGCGCGAGGGCGAGGAGTCCGAGGACGAGGGCGCCGAGCAGACGGGCGGAGAGCACGAGCATGGCAGCCTCCGCGACAGCGTCTGCGTCTCGACTGAAAGTCAAGCACGCGGCTCGCCGCTCTGCAAAGGCCCCGCGCCCGGGAGATCTGACGCTCCGTCACCCGGGCGGCGCGCCCCCGCCCGCTTCAGGCCGCGAGCACCGCGCTTCCGCTGGCGCGGGCGAGCGCCATTCGCTTGCACGGGAGCTCCGGGCACGCCCAGCGCACGACGCTCGTCTTCAGCCGATCCGCGGGCCTCAGCCAGAGCCGCTGGAGGAGCGGCGAGCGATGGGTGCCGGTGAGCTGCTGCGCCCACTCGGGCATCAGGCTCATCGAGGCGCAGATGCCCGCCCAGCGATCGAAGCGCTCGCGCGCGCCGACCTCGAACTCGCCCCGGCCGGCCAGGAAGTCGAGGAAGCTGCGCGTCTGCTCGTTGAAGCAAAGCAGCGGCCGCATGCGCTCGACGTACTCCTCGAGCTCGGCCACGCTCTCCGGCACCCGGTCGGCGCCGCCCATGCGACCGATCAGCGCCTGCTCGCGCAGGTAGCGATCCTTCTCTTCGGTGCTGAGGGGCCGCCGGTAGCGATCGTAGGCGTTCATGATCGCCCACGGGATCGAGGTGTGGACCCAGGCGATCAGCTCCGGGTCGAGGGCCCGGTAGGCGACGCCGTCGGCGCGCGTGCCCTGGATGCGGCTGTGCACCTGCTTCACCCCTTCGATCACCCGCGTGGCGGCGGGGGTGCTGCCGAAGGTGGTGCGCAGCACGTAGCCGAGCGTGTTGCGGGCGCGGCGCAGCGGGTCGGTCCGATACGAGGACTGCGTGAACACGCCGGCCATCACCGAGGGATGGAGCACCTCCATCAGGATGGCCCCGGTCCCCGCCACGACGATGCTCGCGAGGTCGCCGTTGATCTCCCAGGACATGCTGCCCGGGCCGCCGGCGAGGCCCGGGTCGCCGGGCTCGCCGCCGTAGATCAGAGCCTCGTCGTGACGGCCCCCCACGGCCTCGATCTCCGCGACGACGCTCTGCTTCCAGCGGGCGATCCAGCCGTTCTCCGGGCTCGCGGTCATGTCGGCCTCCTGTTTCGGCGCAATCCAGAGTATAATCCAAGTAAATACTTTGATTACTCGGATTCCCGCCGCCCCGGAGCCGGACGTGCAGCGAGCCAGCCAACTCCCCGATCTGCGACCGAAAAAGCGCCCGTCGCAGCGGCGCTCGCGGGAGACGTTCGAAGCCCTGGTGGAGGCCTGTGCTTGGCTCCTGGCCGAGCGCGGCTACGCCGGCACCACCACCAACCACATCGCCGAGCGGGCGGGCGTCAACATCGCCTCGCTCTACGAGTACTTCCCGGGCAAGGACGCGATCGTGGCCCAGGTGGCCGAGCGCCTGGTCGAGCGCGTGCTCGCCCGCCTCGCGGACGGCGCGGCCGGCGTGATGGCGGGCGGCGAGAACGACGCCGTGCGCCTCTGGATCGAGTGGATCCACGACGTCGTGGCCCAGGAGAAGGAGCTGGTGGCCGTGTTCCTGCAGCAGGTGCCCTACACCAGCCAGCTCGAGCCGATCCAGGCGATCGGAGCGCGCCTGCTCGAGCTCTCCCAGCAGGTGCGCTGGCACGCCGCCGGCCTGATCCGGCGCGAGCTCTCCGACCCGGCGCTGCACCTGCTCATCAACCTGGTCACGTCGACGATCATGCAGTGCGTGATGGAGCCGCCGGCGGACGTCACGCCTCGCGAGCTGCTGGACGAGCTGAGCCGGCGGGTGGAGGAGTGGGTGCGCGGCCGCTGACGGGCGCCGGAGCGGCGGCGGCGGGGAGCCGCACCACGAAGCACGCACCGCCGAGGGCGCCCGAGCGCTCGACCTCGATGACGCCCCCGTGGGCGTGCACGATCTGGTGGCAGATCGCGAGGCCGAGACCCATCCCCTCGCTCGGCTCGCGCGTGGTGAAGAACGGATCGAAGACCTTCTCGCGATCGGCCTCGGCGACGCCGGGGCCGTTGTCGTGCACCCGGACCTGCGCGACCGCCGGCGATCCGTTTGCGGCCGCGACTCCCTCGGTCTCGACGAGGATCCGGCCGGCCGCCGCCCCGCGCAGGCTCTGCTTCGCGTTGAGCACCAGGTTCAGCACGACCTGGCCGAGCTCGCCGTCCGGGAGGACGACTCCCGGCACCTCCGCCCCGCGCCGGCGCTCCACCCGCACGGCGTCGGGGCGGTAGAGGGACGCCAGCCGGATCGCGTCCTCCACCACCTCGTCGACGTCGACCCGCGCCCCGCTCCGCCGCGGAGGGCGCGCCAGCCGGCGGGTCGCCTCGACGATCGCGGTGATCCGCTCGGCGCCCTGGAGGCTCTCCTCCAGGGTCGCGGCGAGCTCCGAGAGCTCCGCCGCGATCTTCTCCGGCGGCGAGCCGGCGAGGCCGTCGGCGCGGGTCACGGCCTCGAGGGCGTGCGACAGGTTGGCGCGCAGGAACGCGAGGGGATTGCTCACCTCGTGGGAGATGCCGGCCGCCAGCACGCCGAGGCTCTCGAGGCGCTGGGCTCGCCACTGCTGCTGGTCCTGCAGGCGCTGCTCGGTGCGATCCGCGAGCAGCAGGAAGCGGCCCATCGAGCGCGCGGCCTCGGAGCCGATCCAGCCGTGGCAGACCTCGACGCTCCTCCCGTCGGCGGTCGCGACCCGTCGGCTCGCGATCCCGCGCGGGTTGTCGAGGAGCGCGGCCATGCCGGAGCCTGCCTCCAGCCGGCCGAGGAGCTCCGCCGCGGGCTTTCCGCGCAGCGCCTCGGGCGTCGAGCCGAGCAGCCGCGCGGCGGCGGCGTTCGCCTCGAGGACGCGCCCGCCGGGCTCCATGAGCACCAGCCCGTCGTGGAGCTCCGCGATCACCGCGCGCGCCGGAATCGGGAAGTCGAGGAACTGGTAGCGGACGATCGCCGCCACCAGCAGCAGACCGGTGACGGCGTGCGCCGCGTAGGTGAGCGTGAGCTCGGCCGGGACGACGTCGACGATGCGGATCAGGTTGGCCGAGACGGGCACCAGCGCGCCGGCGGCGAGCAGCCAGAGGCGCTTGCGCTCGGCTTCGTCCTCCGCCCGCCGCGCCGCCGCCAGCGCGAGTCCGACGCCCGAACACACCGTCGCGTACGTCCAGACGACGAGCACCCAGAAGAGCGGACCTGCCCAGCTCGCCGGAGCGCTGCTGAACACCTCGAAGCCGAGCGAGCGGGCGAAGAGCCCGTGCCATTCGTTGGTGAGGACCGAGAGGAAGAGCAGGGCCGAGGGCAGGAAGAGCGCCGCCGCCGTCGCACCCGGACGCTCTTCCACGACGGCCACGCGCACCGTGCGCGCGGCGAGGTAGAGCACCAGGGACGACGCGAAGCAGGCGCCCAGGAAGCCGAGCCTCATCCCGAGCCGCACGCTGGCCTCGTGCTCGGGGCGGGCCCAGGCCAGCAGGGCACCGGCGTCCCACACCACGATCACCGCCAGCGCGGCGACGAGCGCCCGGTGGGACGCGCTGCGCGGGCGGATCGACCCCACGTAGACGAGGAGGGCCCCGGCGAGCAGCAGGCTGGCGCCGGCCTGGGCGATCATGAACGACTGCATCCCCGGCCGTATCGGCGCGACCGGCCGCGCAGCGCAGCTCGCCTTGCGGGGGTTTGCCCATCTAAAGAGCGAAAACCTCGTTTTCCCTGTCCCCGAGGGGTATGCTCGGGCCCGGCTGCGCGGAGGAGAGCACACGGAGAGGATCGACCGCGAGATCGAGCTGCCGGGCCGGGGCCGGATCACGGCGCGAGACATCCCCGGCCCGGCGGGAGCGCCGGTGGTGATGCTGCTCCACGGCCTCGGCGCGACGGCGCGTCTCAACTTCGGACGCTGCTTCCGGCCCCTCTCCGCTCACTTCCGCGTGCTCGCCATCGACCACCGCGGCCACGGCCGCGGCCTGCGCACGACGCGATTTCGGCTGGAAGAGTGCGCCGACGACGCCGCCGCGCTGGCCGAGGCGCTCGGGGTCCATCGCTACATCGCCGTGGGCTACTCGATGGGGGGACCGATCGCCTCGCTGCTCTGGCGGCGCCATCGCGACCGCGTCCGCGGGCTGGTGCTCTGCGCGACGGCCCGTCACTTCGTACCCCGCAACGTCGCCCGGCTGGCACGCGTGGCGCTGCCCGTCGCCGCGACGGCCGCGCGCCTGGCTCCGGCGCGCGCGCACCACCGTCTGCTCCAGCGCATGCTGCTGCGCGTCTCGCATCCGGAGCTGCGCGAGCGCATCCGCGCCGAGCTCCTCGGCCACGAGCCGGCCTCCCTGATCCAGGCCGCCGAGGCGCTGACGCGCTTCTCTTCGCGCGACTGGATCGGCGCCGTGAACGTCCCCACGGCGGTGGTGGTGACGACCCTCGACGAGCTGGTGCCCACCGTGCGCCAGCGCAAGCTCGCCGCGTCGATCCCCGGCGCCGAGGTCTTCGAGGTGAAGGGAGACCACGACGCCTGCGTCGCACACGACGACTTCGCCCCCACCCTGGTCCGCGCCTGCCTCTCCGTCGCCATCCGCGCGAAGCTCTACGACGCGGCGGCCGGGCGCTGATCCGACGGAGCGGCGCAACGGCGCGACAGCACTGTCGCTCGTGGCCGCGGGGTCGCCGGAGGCAGTTAGGGGAAGAGGTCGGGCTTCCGTCGTCGGGCTCGGGCGAACGCGCGGCGGCGGGCGGGGCCTCCAACGCGGAGGGCCCGCGTTCTCATTGCGGTGCCGCGCGCAGTCAGGTCGTCCTCTATCCCGGCACCTCCGCTGGATCGAGCAGCCCGAGCCGGCGCCAGCCCACCGCGAGAAGCCACGTACGCGGGGCCCGGACCGCAGGCTGGTCGGCCGTCCGCGCCGCCTCCTCGGCCCCAACCGTCCCCTTCGTCCAGCCGCCGAACCAGCGCGCCGACGACGCCGGATCGAGCCGCACAGGCCCGGGGAGCACCCGGCTCCCGCGTCGCTTCGCCCAGTGCCGCCGGGCATTCAAAAGGACGTAGCGGAGCGCGTTCCGCACCTGGGTGGGCGAAGCCAGCACCCGCAGGTGGTAGCGCTCACGCAGCAGCGGCCCGCGCCGTCCGAGCGCCCGGTTCACCGCGAGCGCGAAGCGCGCCCCCAGCGACTTCATCCCCCGCCCGAGCGCCTGGGGCCCGTCCGCCTCCACGAGGGCATGGAGGTGATCGCCCTGCACGCTGTAGTGCACGAGCCGGAACTCCCCGGAATTATCAGGTTTTACTGAACATTGATCATAAAATTCGGGGCCGCGCGCACAGTCGAACTCGTTGCTGCCCGCGGGGCCCCTACCACGTCGCGCGTTCGACTCGGAGCATCCAAGGAAGCTGCGACCTCTTCCCCCCTAACTGCCTCCGGCGACCCCGCACCCGCGAGCGAGCGTGCCGCCCCGTCGTCGCTCGTGGCGCTTTCTTCCTTCGAGCCCGCGCAGTTCGCATCCTGCGCCCCCTCCGCTAGGCTCCGCCGCCCCATGCGACGTCTCGGCGGCAACCTCCTGCTCCTCGTCGCCGCGGTCGTCTGCGCGCTCGGCCTGGGCGAGCTCGCCGCGCGCCTGTTCGTGCCGGGCTGGGTGCCGGACCAGGCGTACCGCATCTTCTGGCAATACGACCCGCTGCTCGGCTGGTCCCACCGCCCGGGCGTGCGGGGCGTGCATCGCCACAGCGACTTCGCCGTGCAGGTCGAGATCAGCTCCCAGGGACTGCGCGACCGCGAGTATCCGCTGGAGCGCGTAGCGGGGATGCGCCGGATGCTGCTGCTCGGCGACTCCTACACCTGGGGCTTCGGGGTCGATCGCGACGAGACCTGGCACGAGCGGATCGAGGCGCGGCGCCCGGGCTGGGAGCTCATCAACACCGGCGTGGCGGGCTACGGCACGGGCCAGGAACTGCTCTACTTCGACGAGCGCGGCCGCGCCTTCGACCCCGACGTGGTGGTGCTACTGGTGCATCAGACGGACTTCAAGGACAACAACGAGCGCGTCGTCTACGGCTACTACAAGCCGACCTTCGTACCGCGCGACGACGGCGGCCTGGAGCTCACCCAGGTGCCGGTGCCGGAGCTCGACTGGGATCTCCGCTTCGACCGCTGGCTGCGCAGCCACACCTGGTTCCTGTACCGGCTCTACCACTTCCGGGAGTTCGTCGAGGCGGCGCGCGAGGCGCGCTCCGAACGCGAGGAGGAGGCGGCGAAGGCGGCCGCGGAGGAGGCCGCGAAGCAGGCGGCCGCGGAGCGGCGAGCGGCGAAGCGCCCGCCGGACGCTGCCGAGCGCGCCGCCCGGCGCGCGGAGCGAAAGGCGCAGCGGGCGCAGGCCTCGGCGCGGCCCGAGAAGCGCAGCAAGTTCGCCGTGGACCAGACGGTGACGGAGCGGCTGCTCGGCCGGCTCGACGCGCTGGTGCGCGAGTCGGGCGCGCGCTTCGTGCTCGTGAGCACGCCGATGC
>Ga0209706_10000109_pt1 | contig 39152 bp, 35 predicted proteins | sample PPLLaktember2015_6_FD_187263 | JGI IMG/M metagenome (GOLD analysis project Ga0209706, IMG submission 187263) | Freshwater sediment microbial communities from Prairie Pothole Lake near Jamestown, North Dakota, USA - PPLs Lake P8 Core (1) Depth... | ecosystem: Environmental > Aquatic > Freshwater...
CAGGCCCCACATCCCATGCACCGGCTCTCATTCACCTGGGCCACAGAGCCGGAGGCGACGACCGTATCATGGGAGAGAAGCGTCAACACCCGGCCTGCAGCTCCATACGCCTGGTTGATCGTCTCCTGCATGAACTTGGGGTAGTGAGCCAGACCGCACAGGTACACGCCGTCCGTACCAAACTCAACAGGTCTTAATTTGACATGGGCTTCTTTGAAGAAGCCGTCCGGGCTCAGGGTGACCTTGAACAGGCTGGCGATTTCCTTGGTTGCTTCAGAAGGGATGACAGCAGCGGCCAAGGCAAGGACATCCGCATCGATGACCAGCTTCTTCCCGAGAATATAATCCGTGGCCGTAACCTTTAAGACAGGCCGACCGTCATCCGACTCACCCGCTTCAACCTGAGGCGGATCCTGCGGCTCATAACGGATGAACTTGACGTCTTTCTCGGACGCTAGCCGGTAAGAGTCCTCTTTGAACCCATAGGTTCTCATGTCTCTGAAGAGGATCGCGATATCCATCTGGGGGTTTATCTCTTTCAGCTTCAAGGCGTTCTTAACGGACTGGCTGCAGCATATGCGGCTGCAGTAATTCCGGTCTTCGTTTCTGCAGCCCACGCACTGGATCATCACGACACCTTTTGCGTTGACAATTTTCTCGTCTCTTTTGAAGATCCGCTCCTCCAGATCCAGGTGGGTCGTGACCCTCTCATCTTGCCCGTAAAGGTATTCGGTTGGCCTGTAGACGTCGGCCCCTATGGCGATGACGGCCGCCCCATGTTTGATCTCTGCGACCCCTGTCTCAGAGTTCACCATGGTCACAAAGTTGCCGACATAACCTGTAGCCTGCGTGATGGTCGCATCATGATGGACATGGATGAGCTGGTGCTGATAGACCTTTGCGATTAAGTCACGCAAATAGGCCTGCACGTCCAACCCGTCCAGGGTGGAATGAATTTTCCGCACGACCCCGCCCAGCTCTTTAGCCTTTTCCACCAGGTGTACCTCATGTCCCTGGTTGGCTATGGAGAGCGCGCAATTCATGCCGGCTACCCCTCCACCCACCACCAGCGCCGCCTTGTTGACCGGCAGATCAAACTCCTGCAACGGTTCCAAATGGCAGGCTCGGGCGACCGACATCCGGATGATATCCTTTGCCTTCTCTGTGGCCTCTTCCTTTTCTTTGGAGTGGACCCACGAGTTGTGCTCTCGGATATTCGCCATTTCACAGAAATATTGATTGATTCCCGCCTCCCGGACCGTATCCCGGAACAGCGGCTCGAGGGTTCTGGGGGAACAGGCAGCGATCACCACTCGATTCAGGGCCTTTTCCTTTGTAATGTCCGTTATCTCTTTAGCGGAATTGGTGGCGCAAGAAAAGAGCTGTTCCTGAGCGTAGACCACATTGGGCAGGGTTTTGCAGTACTCAACGGTGTCAGGGACGTTGACGATTCTTCCGATATTGGCCCCGCAATGACACACAAAGACCCCTATCCTCGGCTCCTCTTTGGAGACATCTCTTTCCGTGGCATAGACTCTTTCTTTGGCAAGATTCCCTCGCCGGTAGTCGAGGAGTTGACCGATCTGCGAACCGGCTCCGCTGGCGCTGAAAACCGACTCCGGAATATCGATAGGACCCTGGAAGCCTCCGCTCACATAGATCCCAGGCCTGTTGGTCTCCATGGGATTGACGGGGTTCAGCTTGCAGAAATTGTTAGAATCGAGTTGGATGCCGAATTTTTCTGCCATGTCCTTGGCACCGACAGGAGGATTCAACCCGATGGACAAGACCACCATATCGAATTCTTCTTCTTTGACACCGTCCGCGAGGGTGGAATAGCGTACCGTGACATTCTTGGTTTTGGGGTCCTCTCTCACGATGGACGTGTAGCTTCTGATAAAACGAACCCCGGGCAGTTTCTCCGTTCTTTCGTAGTAACGCTCGAAATCTTTCCCATAGGAACGAATATCATTATGGAATACGGTACACTCTGCCTCTGCGTGATGATCTTTTGTCAAAATGACCTGTTTCTGGGTATAGGTGCAGCACACCGCTGAACAATAGCTGTTTTCGCCCGGAGTGACCCGCCTGGAGCCGACGCATTGAATCCAGGCGGTCTTGTGGGGATGCTTCATGTCGGAAGCGCGCAGGATCTCCCCTGAGTATGGCCCCGTGGAGCACAACAGCCGCTCATAGTCCATACTGGTGACCACGTTCGCAAACTCCCCGTAGTGATATTCTTTCTTGGTCTTTGGATCAAAGGGCTCAAAGCCGGGAGACAGAACGATCGCCCCTACATTGATTTCTTTCTTCTGCGGTGTTTGCTTCAGATCGATAGCGTTGTTCTTACAGACTCCTTCGCAAATGCGACATTTGTTCTCTTTGAGATACAGACAGCTTTCGTCTATATAAGTGATCAGTGGAATGGCCTGAGCAAAATAGACATGGACTGCTTTATTCTTCGATATCTCCTGATTGTATTGATCAGGGTATTTGGCAGGGCAGTATTCCACGCAGGTGGTACAACCCGTGCATTTGTCCTCCAGAATATACCTGGGCTTTTTGGTCAGCGTGACCTTGAAGTCTCCCACTTCCCCTTCGACACGATCGACTTCAGTGTACGTCAGGACCTCTATGTTCGGATGCCGGCCGACCTCGACCAGTTTCGGTGCGAGGATTCACATGGAGCAGTCATTGGTGGGAAAGGTCTTGTCCAGCTGGGCCATGTGCCCCCCGATGCTCGGGGCCTTTTCAACCAGGTAAACTTTGAAACCGGCCGTCGCAAGATCAAGAGAGGCTTGAATGCCGCTGATCCCTCCCCCCACAACCATAACGTCCCCATAGGGACTGTCTTCCACACTCTTGCCAACCTGTTCCACTTGTTCTTTTTCCACTTCACTCCGCCTTTGTCCAATATGTGATGGTTCTTCTTTCAAAAGCCCTTAGCTGCAAACAAACCTTGCTTGAGCCGTGACCGGGGGGTGTGGTCTCTGCCGAGCTCGCAACCGGAAATGGACCCTTCCTGCTAATCGCCCCCTTGCCTTCGAACCTTCCCCAAATGCGGCGCAGACCTTCAAGCCAATCGGAGAGTCTGTACCAAAGGGCTTTTACCGTAACCCACTGACTTTTCGGCGCCGCTTTAGAGCCCTGAAGAAATGGTTGCGGCTCTAAAGAGACCACACCCCCCTGGTCCTGGCTCAACGTGTCTGAGCCACTTCTTTTCTAACCATCTAAATCACTTCCTGGACGATCTCTGTGATGTCCTTCACCTCTATCTTCTCAGTGACATTCAGGGTCAGCCTGCTATCTTCAAACATGGTGATGCAGTAAGGGCAGGATGTCACCAGCACCTCGGCCCCGACCCCAATCGCTTGTTCCATTCTGAGATCGGAGAATCTCTCACCCTTTTGCGTCTCCATCCAAACCCTGCCGCCTCCCCCTCCGCAGCACAGACTATCGATCCTCGACTCAGGCATCTCCTCCAGCCCTAACCCAGGAACCTTCTGCAAAATCCCTCGGGGTTCCTCAAAGATGCCGTTGTGTCGTCCCAAGTAACACGGGTCGTGATAGGTCACCTTCTTCCCATACTCCTTGGTGAACTCAAGCTTCCCCTCTTGGATCAGCTGGAACAGCAATTGCGTGATGTGAATCACTTCGAAATTCACCCTGAAATCAGGATACTCGTTCTTGAAGGTGTGGAGGCAATGGGGCGAAGACACCAGGATCTTTTTCACCCCCTTGTCGATGAAGGCTTTGATGTTGTCCTTGGCCAGGCGCTTGAACAAGGCCTCATCGCCCGTCTTGCGGATGCTTTCTCCACAGCAATTCTCCGCAGACCCCAGGATCCCGTAATCTACCCCTGCTTTGTTGAGAATACTGGCTGTGGCTCTCGCGATCTTTTTTGATCTCGGGTCATAGCTGAGGTAGCAGCCGGGGAAATACAAAATGTCCATGCCCTCGGTGAAGGGTTTGACCGAAAGCCCTTCTGACCAGGCGGCCCGCTTTTCCCGGTCTTCACCGAAGGGGTTTCCTTGAGCGACGAGGCCTGCGTTCACCGTGCGAACCGGTTTGACCGCTTTGGGAAAAACTCCATATTCCGTGGCCACCCTGCGCAAGGCTACCCCGGAATCGATCTGCTTCACATCCCTGGGGCACTGCTGGGGGCATCGTCCGCAGGTCGTACATCGCCAGATATCTTCACTCTCTATCTCCGTCAAACCGAACGTGGCCTCCCGGACAAGCTTGCGCATGCTGAAGGTCCGAACCTTGTTCCACGGACAGACGACATCGCACAATCCGCACTGGAAGCATCTCTTGAAGGCGTCTCCACCGCTCGCTTTGATGACATCGATGATCTCTTTGTAGGGCGCTACTGTTTCCACTGTTTTCCTTTGTCCTTCTCTTTTGCCGTAAGGGTTTAGGCCTTCTTGGCCACGGACATTCGGGTAACGGTCTCCATGACCTTCTCCAACCCGTATTTGTCGATCATGGAATCCAATCCGATCTCCACGTCCTCCTGCTTCATTTCCTCTTCGACTTCCTCTTCCCTTTCTTCGTAAACAAGGGCGTCATTCAGGCACCACTGGACACACAAGGGCTTCTCCTGCTTCGGATCGTCTTCACACATGTCGCATTTGAGCGGGAGACCGGAATCGGGTTCTTTGAAGAGGTCCCTGGACGGGCAGGACGCCCTGCAGAAACTGCACTCATCGTATTCCTTTCCGTCAATGACATATTTGTCTCTGCCCATACATTCGGCTTTGGCATACTCGCCCGCGTACACAGGAACATAGACGTCTTTGAGCGGTTCATGAATCACCCGAATGCGAGACCTTGCCGGATTGTTGCTGCTGTATTTCGGGGCAGCGTGGAAGGCGGAGCAGACGACCTCACAGGCCCGGCAACCGTTGCACTTGTCCAGATCCACTTTTATCGTCTTGACGATTTTCTTTTTTTTCTCACCCATGACGGCACCCACCTCTTCACCTTATTTCTTTTTTGTTTCAGCCGAAGTCTCCTTGGAAGGATCGCCCCCGTTGTCCGTTAGGATGCCCCTCTTCAGGAAGTCCTCAGCGACGTAATCCAAACCCAGGGCTTGCAAAGACTCCTTTGTCGGAATGCCCTCATGATTCCACCCCTTGAACTTGTAGTAGCCATCCAGGAGCTGAGTCTCAAGCTCGGGAAATCTCTTCTTCCAATGGTCGTCCGGCGGCTTCTCATCGGCTCTTCTCAAGCCTCTTCTCACATTGATGGCTCTCACAAGAGTTCGGTTTCTGTTGAAGATGTGCGTCAGTCCGTCTTCATCCATATCCATCCCGGTCGCCGAGGAGATGAAGGTCGGCAAATTGTGTATGTGGTAGGGAGGCTTCAGGGGAAAGGACGACAACCCGGCGCACAACCCGAGAGCGTCATCAATGTGGTGCATTTTCTCCTGCCAGTCGACAATTTCACAGCAGGCTTCAACCGGGGGGTAGAACGGCATGGAGCGTTCCCCGCGGAATTCCCAGTCCAGAACCCACTGCTTGAACTTGTCGTTGGGCGCCTGGACCCAGTCCTTCACAAAGGCTTCTCTCAGCTCCATCGTGGAAAAAGGAGCCTGGGGGAAATTCCCTTCAATTTGAGTAATGTTCATCTTTTCCCCGGTGCAATACATCAGGAAGTAAATGGGATTCAGCATTCCCAGCTTGAGAGGGAGCTGCTCATGTTTCTTGATGACATTGTGAGCATAGGCTTCTGCGCCCTTGCCGATCTGCTTGGCGGCCCAATAGGTGCCGTTGGCCAGGACATCTCCAATGCCTTCCCGCCTGACAATGCGGTCCAGCATCCAGTAAAATTTCCCTTCGTTGTCGGACGGGCACCCGGCAAAGTCCGCATCCGTCAAAATACCCGCTTCTTTAAGCTCAAAGCCGAAAGCCATGGTTTGCGGCATGGAGAATCCGTCCACTCCATACTCCGTAGCCTGCTGGGCGATTTTAAAACCAAAATCCAGGTCGTCTACAAAGGCCGCCATGGTGTAGGTCAGTTTCGTGAAGCATTTCATCATGTAGGTGGAAAAACCGGGTGCGGATATGATGGCTCCGCACTTCATCGGACAGTTGTAGCAGCTGATGAGCCGCTTCCGCACGGTCTCCAGACTCCCCTTCCACTTCTCTTCGATCTCCTTGGTCCAGAACTCTTTTCTCCGGGTGCGGGCATTTCCCCACATGAAATTTTCGGTGTGCCACTTCTCATCAACATGGGCCATCTCCTGCGGTGACCCAAGCCCTGCTAAAATGGGCATGACCTCAGGAACAAGGTTGGGTGCTCGGACTTTTATGTACTGCAGCACCTCGTTGCAGAGTTGCATGAATTCAGCCGGTCGAGCAAGATTGACGTCCTTTGTTCCGCGAACGGCTATGGCCTTTAACCCTTTGTCTCCCATGACGGCGCCCAGGCCAAGTCGGCTGGCACTGGATCTGCCCTGCTCTATGGAAGCCATGTAGACCCTGTTTTCGCCGGCCAGGCCGATAGCCGCCACCTGGGCTTTCGGCTCCTTCAACTCCTGTTTAATCAGTTCCGCCGTTTCAACAGCGCCTTTGCCCCGGAGGTGCGAGGCATCCCGTATTTCCACCTTGTCGTTGTTTATCCAAAGATAAACCAGATTGGGGGACTTGCCGCGAAAGATCACTTTGTCATAACCGGCATACTTCAGTTCCGGTGCCAGAAACCCCCCCATCATGGAATAGCCCATGAACAAGGTTTGAGGAGAATAGGTGGAAATGATGGTCCGATTCGCACCGGGAGCCGGTGTGCCGCACAGAAGACCGGTGGAAAAGATCAGAAGATTATCGGGGGAGAAGGGTTCAGCGCCGGCTGGAACCCTATCCCATAATAACTTGGCGTTGGTCCCCAGCCCCCCCAGATGAAGCTCGGTCAATCTTGGGTCCGTCTGTACCCTCTCAATGTTTCCCCGGGTCAGATCAATTTCCAAATTAAACCCTGTCTCTGCATACCTCATTTTATTACCCCTTACATGAAATCAATGGACGCTCCTGACGGTGGTTGTAGCCGTTTCAGTTCCACTCCGCCGTCTCTTTGCCATAAACCTCCAGCTCGATCTTTACGCTTTTCGTACAGGAAGAAGAATGCTTGGATTTGCTGGTAGTTTTTTTCCGTCCCGCATTTCTTCTGCCTGCAGAAGCATCACACCTTTGGAAGGAGAGCAACCATTTGATTTGACGTTCGATTTAAAGCGTTCGCTGGTTGCCGGTTAGTTAAATTGTAACTACAATCTAGCCATAATATAACTACGTGTCAAGAGAAAAATTAGGGTGCTTTGGGAAGGAGTTTCTTCATTCTCTGGAGGATTTCCTTTTTGTCCATGTACTCTTCGACCCTGAGCGAGGTCACTTCCTTGCCTTGGGTGTCGAAGAAGAGGAGGGTGGGGACGCCTTTGATGCCGTAGCGGTGAAGAATCGCGTCCTGATGAGGCTGGCGGCGCGTGAGGTCCAGCCGGACGGTCAGGAATTGCCGGCTCAGGTCAACGATCTCGGGATCGGTGAAAACCTTACTGTCCAGGGCCCGGCAAGGGCCGCACCAGTCGGCATAGAAGTCCACGATCACGGGCTTCTTCTCCCTTGCCGCTAGCGCCAAAAGGGGTTCCTCGTAGGAGACCCATGAAATCGCCTCAGCCTTCTGGGTCGCGACACCTAAAAACACAAACACCCCCGCCAACACACAGACTCCGAAGACTTTCTTGAATATTCTGAAGCGCCGATGGCCGGCCCCGGTGCGATCCAGCCACCCGAGGTGGACAGCAGCGGCCAGGGGGACAAGGGCCATGAGAGAAGACCGTCCCCACTCTTCAGGGAGAAGGAAGTGGATCATGTACGCCGCCATGGCGATCAGAATCCAACCCATGAATTTCCTGATCCACAACATCCAGTCCCCTGAGAAGGGCAGGCGGCTCACAGCGCCCGAGAAAAAGGCCAGAACGGCCAGGGGGAGCCCGAGCCCGATGCTGAGGGTGAAAAAGGAAAGGAATCCCATGATGGGATCGCCTTTTTGGGCTACATACGTGAGGAGCCCCAGGATAAAAGGCCCCAGGCAGGGTGCGGCGATGATGCCCAGGGTCAGGCCCATGAAGAGGGTCCCGAAGTAGCCGCTGAATCGAGTGGATGCCGCTCTGGTGAGGCCGGCCGGAAGACGAAGCTCCCAGAGGCCGAAAGAACTCGTAGCAAAGGCAATGAATAGGCATGCCATGAAAATAAGAACCACCGGATGCTGGAGCGCTGAGCCGACCATCCGGCCCGATAAAGAGGCCCACACTCCAAGGATGGAATTCATGACGGCCAGTCCCACCAGATACAGAAAGGCGTGGATCGCGGTAGCCCCCCGGCCCTGATCTCTTCCTCCGAAATAGGAGACGGTGATGGGAATCAGGGGATAGATGCAGGGAGTCAGGTTGAGGGCGAGGCCTCCGAGGAAGAACCCGAGGAGGGTGAGCAGGAGGCCGCCCCCGAAACCGCCGCTCGTGGTGATCCCCTTCTCATAAGCGAGGAAAGTCTCCTGGTTGACGGCTTTGGTGGCCGATCCCGGCGGAACCACACGCAGGGTTACGGACAAGGGAAGATTTCCCGGCGGCAGGCATGACGATGCGGAACAGGCCTGGTAGGAGATCTTTCCCTTGAAGACATGTTCTCCATGGGGGGTGTCCTGCGGGAAAACCACGGTCCCCTTCACGAAGATTTCCCCGGAAAAAAGGGCGACGGTCTCGGAGAGGTAATCGAATTTCTTGTTCTCGGTCATGGGAAAAAGAAGGTCCTTGATCCTTATCCGAGACTGCTCGGCGAATGCGAATTCCGTCGGGATCAGGTCTCCCTCTTTGGCAGGGCCGTGGATGTACCACTTGTCGGCAATAGAAAGGCGGAAGAGCAACGGATAGTCTTTCCCGGCTTCATAGCGGTCCTGCGACTGAATAACGTCAACCTTGACCGTCGCAGCCCAAGAAGGAAAGGCAAACAGCGTTTTTGCGAGAACGAGAATCAACAGGCATAGGAAAGCTTTTTTCATTGTTCCTTAAAGGGGCAGCCACAGAGGGCCTGACCGGAAGAATGATCTCAGCACCATGAATTCCTCAATCGGGAGAGAAGGCCTGAGGCCAGGGTAAAATATACTAGGCGGGTTAAGACCTGTCAACTTGGCACCCGGTTCTATTTATTTTACAATCGCCGCGTGCTAATGTAATCACTGCCCAACACCTCTCCCGCTTTCCACAGTGCAAGGGCCAAAGGAGATAAGGAGGGAGGCTCGGAACAAGACGTGATGAACCATTCGTCGTCGGATCATCTGCAACAGAACAAGGTTCCCTACCGGCCGAGAAACGTGTGGAAGGCCTCAGTTCGCCGGCAAGGGGATGTCATTGTCAAGGAGCACAGCGGAGCGCCTTTCATTCCCCGGCTCTTTGGAAGAATCTTTCTTTCCTGGGAGGAGGCGGCCCTCAGGAGGCTGGAGGGCATGGAAGGCGTTCCTGCCTTTATAAGGCGACCGTCTCCCTACGCGATACATATTTCGGCGCTCGAGGGCCGACCCTTGGATAAAATGAAAAGCGGAGAATTGAGCGAGTCCTGCTTTGAGACGTTGGGTTCGCTCATCCAAGGCATCCATGAGAGGGGCGTCGCCCACGGAGATCTTCATCAGAGAAACATCCTGGTGGATCAAGATCGGCCTTCCATCATTGACTTTTCCACGGCCTATGTGAAAGGCCGAGTGCCCTTGTTGGATGGATGGATCTTCAGAAACATGATCTCGCTTGACCTTGAGAGGCTCTATAAAGTAGAGAGGAGATTCTTTGATCGGGGGGCCCCCCCGAGAATGTTTTTTCTCTACCGCATGGTCAAGAGGTTTCGATGAGAAAAAAATTACTTAGGGCTCTGGCCCTTTTGGTAGGAATTTTATTGGTGCTGGTCCTGGCAAGACCCAATGCATGCTCGCTTGTCATGGGAAGCATTCTGGTTTTCTTCGGCGAGGTCATTCGCGTCTGGGCGAGCGGCCATTTGATGCGAACCCAAGAGCTCACGACATCAGGTCCCTATGCCTACCTGAGAGACCCTCTCTATTTGGGAAGACTGCTCCTGCTGATTGGATTTTGCATCATGGCATGGGGAGATGCGTGGATTGTCCTGATTATCGGCCTGGGAGTGTTTTTCTTCAACTACATGCCGAGGAAATACCGCAACGAGATGACAAGGCTGGAACATCTCTATGGGGACGAATACAGGCAGTATGCAGCTTACGCACGCAGCCTCCTACCCCGCCTCAAGCGTTATCCAAAAGCCCGCCTCAGGAACTGGAGTTCTGACCTCTTCTGGAAAGAGAACCGGGAGCAGTACTTCCTCTCAGGGGTCGTGATTCTGGCACTGGCGCTTGTGGTCCTTTATCTCACCGACTGCATTCTCATCTTTGCTTAAGCGAAAACCATATGTTAGACTAATAGCTACATAACGACGTTGCCCTCTGTGGTTGCGCACAGAGGAGAAGCCGATGTTGATACCGGCAGTCGATACCGGAGGCATGGTTTTATGGAGCGGCCAGAGGCGATACAGAATTTCTATCTAGAACATATCCCGGGAGCGAAGATCGAAGATAACATTCTCAAGGCTCCCTGCCCCTTTTGCGGATCTGAGGAGAAAAAAGGGGGAGGGACCGTGATTGTCTATCTCGATCCGGAGAGTTTTTTTATCGGATACTTCCGGTGCCTGAACCGTTGCAGACCAGGAGGATTTGCCCCCCATTTTGCGCGGCTGATGGGCATCGACGCCCAGAGGGTGCCCGGCTACGATCCTGACCGGGAAATTCACGTGCGGGAGGTGGTGTACCCGAGCAGAAACCTGAACAGCGAAATCAAGAAGTTCAAAACGCTCATGGGGGAAGGCGAGTACGCGCACTTCAAGGACTTCGGGGTTTCAACAGGGGCCGTTGAGGAATTGAGAATCGGATATAACGGCCGCTATCTGATCTATCCCTATTTTCAGGAGGACGGCAACTGCTATGCGGCACGATGTGTGATGCCGGGTCGAGAAGAGGATCAGTTCTGGTACGGGGATGAGAAGTTTTTTGCGGAGGAATTCCGGGTCTTCAATGTTCAGGATATCGAGCGGTGCGAGGACGGCACTCTCTTCATCGTGGATGGGGAAAACAACCTTCTCACCCTCAAAGAACTCGGCTACCCCGCCATTGCCGTGCCCGGGTTTTCGGTCCTCGAAACCATTGACCAGGAAAGGCTTGCCTATCTGAATCATGTTTTCCTGCTGACGAACAACGCTCCCGAGGCTCAACTCGCCGCCCGCGCTCTTGCAACGAAGCTGGGCTACAAAGCACGAATCCTCAAGTGGCATTCCAGCTACAAGAGAGGATACAGCTTGTGCGAACTTGCCAAGGAAAAGGGGAAAAACTTCCGGATCGCCATCTCCTCCATGATCAAGACGTCCGAATCTTTTTCTCCCTTTTCATCAGCAGAAAAAGAGCACGTCCGCTTTTTGCAGCAGATCGAACGGGACAGGGGGAGGCAGCTTCTAGGGCTGAGCGCCGGTTTCGAAAAACTGGATCAGGCGGTCAACGGTATTCGAGGGATCAACATTCTCGGAGGCCAGCCCAAGGCAGGGAAGTCCTGCTTTTTCATGCAGGTCTCGACCGAGATGGCGAGGAGGAAAACCCCGGTCATCTACTATGACTTTGAAAACGGACGCCAGAAGATCTACACGAGAACCATTTGCCGGTTGAGCCGCCTTGCCGAAGAAGAAGTGCGGCTTCAAAAGCTGGACAAGGCGGCCTCAGAGAGGCTGGAGAAGACCCTTGCGGATTTCAGGGAGATGCTTCAGTTTTACCGCGTGGTCACGGACAGGAAGCTGAGCCCGGATATCATGAGAAAACAAATTGATTTCATCAAACACGAGACCCGGCAGGATCGGGTCCTGGTGGTTGTGGACAGTCTTCACAAGCTGCCGTTCAAGAACCTCTCCGAGAGGAGAACCGGGATCGATGAGTGGCTCCGCAACATGGAATCCATTCGAGACGAGCAGAATGTCGCTTTCCTTGTCATCTCGGAGCTCTCCCGGGGAATGCAAGGGCATTACGATGAAAAACCGGATCTGGCAGCCTTCAAAGAATCGGGGGATATTGAGTACAGCGCGGACAACGCGATGATCCTCTCCCCCAGCTGGGATCCGTTGGACCCCTTTTCTTCCGGGGAAAGAAAGAGCATCCTGTGGCTTGTGGCCAGCCGCGAAAACAGCCCGGGCAGGGTGAGTGAGTACGTGCTGGAATATCCTTACTGGGGGTTCAAGGAAGCGTAAAGACGGTGCCCTTCGTTCCTATCTCGGCTTCCGGTAGGGAGGCTCTTCTTTGGTCCCTTCGAGTAGGCGTTTGACCCGATCCCTCTCGGCTTTTGCCTTGCGCAGTTCGTCTTCAAATTCCTCACGTTTCGCTGGAGGGCATGCCTTCAAATCGCGTTCGAGCCGATCCACTTCCTGCTGTAACCGATAGAGATCGCGTGCAATCATTCGGAGAGACATCGCTACCCCCGTCAGATCCTGATTTCTTCGATTTCCTTAAAGCTGGATCATTCCGGCTACATCTTGAGGTGTAAAACGCAGTTTTGCAAACAGTTTACTCTCCACTTGCTTGCAGAGATTGAAATTCTTCCCCATCCTTTGGATCAGCCTTTCGTCGCCTTTGCCGTATTGCCTGATGAGATAGGCCAATCTTTCTTCAAGGCTGACGATCGTGTCGTGGTTCACCCTCTTGTCCGCATAATAGACTATCTCTTTTTCGAGCACAGGGCCCTCTTTTGAAAAGGCCTTGAGGACAACATGTTCGGCCACGATGTCCGCAATCTCGTCCAGATGGTTCTGGAGGCAGATTTCAGAGCCTTTGGCACTGTGGTCCTCCTTTGTTTTCAAGGACTGAGTTTTTGCGATGTCGTGCATCAGAGCGCCTGCGGTCACTTTGTCGAGGGAGAGATCCTCTCCTGCCTCTTGGAGCCCCCGTCCCACCAGAGAAGCAATTCTCTCCACCATGATGGAATGGGCCTTGATGTTTTCCAGCATATCGTATTTTGTCATGAGGGCGAAACACTGCTGTACGGAAGGGATCATCTGTTTTTGGCCATTCCTCAGAAAGTATTTTGCAATACGGCGAAACCAACAGGCAACGCACAAACTCTAGAGAAAAATCGGAAAGCTGGCAAGTCTTATGTGAGATTCGGTTGACAGAAGATCAGGGGGAGATGAGAATACGGAAGTCACTGGAAAAAAGAGGGCAACAAAGTAGCGGAGAAAACATGCGAAGAAGGAGTACCATCCTTTTTTCCCTCCTGCTGGCGCTTGGTCTGGTCCTCGATGCGTCTGCCAAAGATCCCGCCGAAACCGAATTTCGTCTCCTCCGTGAAAGAATGGTAAAGGAGCAGATCTCTGATGCTCCTGACTACCGGGATTCTGTAAAAGACCCCAGGGTGCTCAGGGCCATGCGGACCGTGCCGCGGCACCTCTTTGTGGAGAAAAAGCTTCAATCCGCGGCATATGGCGATTTCCCCCTTCCTATCGGTTACGGGCAGACGATTTCCCAGCCTTACATCGTTGCCCTCATGACCGAAATGCTCGAAGTCAAACCGGATCACAAAGTGCTGGAGGTGGGAGCAGGTTCCGGGTACCAGGCGGCGGTTCTTTCCCTCCTGGTCAAGGAGGTCTACACCATCGAGATCATAGAAGCCCTGGCCCGTCAAGCAGAGGAACGCATCGAGCACCTCCAGTACGCGACCGTCAGGGTGAGGGTTGGCGACGGGTACTACGGCTGGGAAGAGGCGGCTCCCTTTGATCGAATCATCGTCACCTGCGCGGCGAGCCTGGTGCCTCCTCCTTTGGTCAAACAGTTGAAGCCCGGGGGCAAGATGTGCATTCCGGTGGGGGCAGCTTACTCTGTCCAGTATCTCACCATGGTGGAGAAGTCCGAGACCGGCACCATCACCATGAGGAAGTCGATTCCCGTTCGCTTTGTTCCCCTGACACGATCAGGCAATGAAGAATAGCTCTTCAACGGTCAAACCATGGAAGGCCAAACGAAGACACCTCCTGTGACCTCGCGTCACGCCGTGCTTCTCTTCTTCACCTCCGCCTCTGTTCTGGCCTATGAAATTCTCCTCATGCGGCTCCTCTCCATCAGTTTTTGGACTCACTTTGCCTACATGGTCATCAGCCTGGCCCTTCTTGGATTCGGCACATCCGGCTCCTTTCTCTTTCTCCTGTCCAGGCGGGTTTACGGCAGCATGGAGGTGTGGCTGCTCCTTCTAGCAGGGGCTGCCTCTCTTTCCTTTCCTCTTGCCTTCAGCCTGGCAAAGGAAATCGGCCTGGACCCGCTTCAGCTTGTCTGGCAAAACACAGAGTGGTTTAAGATGTTCGCGACCTACCTGGTCATGGCGATCCCGTTTCTTCTGTCAGGGGGGATTGTCGGCATCATCCTCTCTGCAGCCGGAAGAGACGTCCCGAAGCTATATGCCACGGATCTCCTGGGCGCGGGTTTCGGTTGCATGGCTGTGGTGCCTGCTTTGTATTTGGGACCCCCCTGGCTGCTCCTCCCTCTGCTGAGCGGGGCTATGCTCGCCGGAGCGGGGTGGTGCTGCACGCGCACGGCATGGGGCAACAAGGGGATCCTGGTCCTTCCCGTCACGGGCACTCTTATCCTGGCCTGTTATGCTCTGTTGCCCCCTGTGCCGCGACTTCATCACACTAAAGCCCTGGCTATGACCTTGAGCTTTCCGGATGCGAAGGTGGAATCGGAGAGGCACGGCCCGCTGGGATTGATCCACGTGGTCGGAAGCTCCCTCATCAGGGAGGTGCCAGGGCTGAGCCTGAATTACGGTCTCGACGGAAAAGGAGCGATTCTTCCGAGCCAGAAAATTATTTTTTCAGACGGCGATGCTCTAAGCACGATCAGCCGTTTCAAGGGCGACCTCAATGAGCTGGAGCACTTGGATTTCACGACCATGGCGCTTCCATACCATGTCCGCCCGCTGAAAAAGGTCCTTGTGGTTGGAGCCGGGGGCGGAACGGACGTGCTCCTTGCGCTGAAGCAGAAAGCTTCGAGCGTCATTGCGCTCGAGTCCAACGCTCAAGTGGCTGAACTGATGACCGGACCCTTTGCGGGTTTTTCCGGACATCTTTATTCGAAGCCGGAGGTGCAACTTGTGATCCGAGAGGCTCGCCAGTTTCTCCACGGGACAGAAGATCGATTTGACCTGATCCAGGTTTCCCTGCTCGATTCTTTTGGCGGCTCCGCTGCCGGACTCTATTCTGCAGCAGAGAGTTACCTTTACACGACAGAGGCCTTTAGACTTTTTCTTTCGCGGCTCAGCGATGCAGGGATCCTGGCGGTTACGCGCTGGCTCAAACTGCCTCCCAGGGACTCATTGAGAGTGTTCTCTACTGCGATGTCCGCGCTGCGAGCGGCAGGGATTTCGCACAGGCCGGAAGAACACCTCCTCTTGATTCGAAGCTGGAAGACTTCGACCCTTCTTGTTTCAAGGGCACCGTTCACGCCCGAGGAGATCGATAAAGCGACCGCCTTCAGCGACCGCAGAAGTTTTGACGTGGATTACTATGCGGGCATAAAGGAAGAGAGAGCGAATCGCTACGATGTTCAGGAAGAGGCCTATGATTTCAACGGAGCCACGTCCCTGGCAGGACCAGAATCAGAGCGCTTCCTGAGAGACTACCTCTTTGACGTGTCTCCGATGAGGGACGACAGGCCTTACTTTTCCCATTTCTTCCGCTGGGACAAGGCCTGGACTCTTATCCGGCAGCTCCGCATGGAATTTCTGCCTTTCGTTGAAATCGGCTACCTCCTCGTCATCGCGACCCTGGTGCAGGCCGTCATGGCTGGCGGGGCACTGATCCTTCTTCCCCTCTTAGGTCTACGGCGAGCCGGTGAACGGGCAGAGGGTGGTTTATCCGCACGGGAAGTTTTGGGGATGCTCTTCTATTTCGGTTCTATCGGGTTTGCGTTCATGTTTCTCGAGATGGCTCTTCTCCCGAAATACATTCTTCTTCTCGCCCATCCCATATATTCGACGACCGTGGCGCTTGGCGCCGTCCTTGTTTTTGCAGGGTGCGGCAGTTTGAGCGTGAGGCACATGGCGGGCAAGTTTCTGTGGGTCGCGGTTGCCTGTGTCTGTGCCTGGGTCCTTCTACAGGCTCTTCTGGAAGAGAGGCTGTTTGCGTGGGTGCTTGGCTGGCCCTTTGGGGGAAGGCTTGCAGTCTCCGTGGTCATGGTGGGCAGCCTATCTTTTTTCCTGGGCTGGCCTTTTCCCATAGGGCTTCGGGAGACCTCGATTCGCTTCCCCTCCCTTGTCCCGTGGGCATGGGGGATCAACGGATGCGCATCCGTCATTGGCGCAGTGCTTGGCAAGATGCTCAGCATGAGTGTCGGATTGCGAACCACCATGCTGGTTGCAGCCGTGCTGTATTTGTTTTCGGCCATTGCCTTCTGTTTCACATTCCGAGAAAGAACAGAAAGAAAATGTGACTAAAAGGAAAAAGTTCTTGACAGGGGTGGGGAGAATTGCCAAATTCGACACATGTCGAACAATCAAACAGAAGACATTGAAAGACTCGCCGGCATATTTAAAGCCCTTTCGAACCCGAACCGGCTCAAGATATTTCTCCGTCTTGTATCCTGTTGCGTGCCCGGGACTGTCTGGAGCCTTGAACCCAAAGACATTGCCTGCGTTGGGGACGTTGCCAAGAACCTTGAGATCGTTCCTTCCACAGTGTCGCACCACATCAAAGAGCTTCGCCAGGCAGGCCTTATCAAGATGAGAAGATCAGGTCAGAAGATCGAGTGCTGGGTCGATCCGGAAGCGCTCAAGGATCTGGAAGGGTTTTTTAGAGTGAAGGGGTAAGAGGTCTTATTATTTTTTATCCAGCGATTCGATACATGTCGAACTATCGCACAAAGGAGGAGTGTCATGGAAAATATAAGCAAAGAACAAATTCGTCAGAAAGTCAGAGAAAGGTACGCAGGGGTTGCAAGGGGATGTTGTTCTTCTTCGGGACTGAGCAATGCCCCGTCCTGTTGCGGCAATCTTCTAGACCCTATGGACAAGCGAGCCGTTGACCTGGGATATTCCAAAGAGGAGATCAGCAAGATCCCCGAGGGGGCCAACATGGGCCTTGGATGCGGCAATCCAGCGGCCGTCGCTTCCTTGAAGCCTGGTGAGACGGTCCTGGACCTTGGCAGCGGCGGAGGGATCGATTGTTTTGTGGCAGCATCCGCTGTCGGGGAAACAGGCAAAGTGATCGGCGTTGACATGACCCCTGACATGGTCAGCAAGGCCAGGAAAAACGCAGAAAAAGCAGGTTTGAAAAACGTAGAGTTCAGGCTGGGTGAAATAGAGCATCTCCCTGCGGAAGACAGAAGCGTGGATGCCATTATATCCAACTGCGTGATTAACCTGTCTCCTGAAAAGGGCGAGGTTTTTCGCGAAGCCTACAGGGTGCTCAAGCCCGGCGGGAGACTGGCCGTGTCCGACATCGTTGCAACGGCCCCTCTGCCGGAAGAGGTTCGAAAGGACCTGTCCTTGATTTCCGCCTGCGTCGGCGGCGCCGCAACGGTTGAATCCATAAAGAAGATGCTTGAAGAAACAGGATTCGATGAGGTGAAGGTCACGCCGATAGAGGCGAGCCGGGATTTCATCCGGGAGTGGCTGCCCGGGAAGGGCCTTGAGAATGTCATCGCCTCGGCAAGAATCGAGGCGATCAAGCCCGGAGAGAAAGGGCAAGAACCCGACCAAAAAGGATTGAAGACGAGCCAAATGGAAAACAAAGAGATCAGGAAAACGGTCTACGGAAACTACGAATCGGGATTTCACTGCGCTGAAGTGATCACGAAAACGGTGCTTGATCTGTTCTCCGGGAAACCGCATCCCGAAGCCACCAAGGCCGCGTCGGTCTTTGGCGGGGGTATTGGGGGATCCACTGAAGAACTCTGCGGAGCCTTCACAGGTGGAGTCATTGCGCTGGGCTATCTCCTGGGAAGAGAGGCTCCTGGGGATAATATGAGAGATGCAGGTGCCCTGGTGAAGGAATTCAAAAGCCGTTTTCAAGCCCAATTCGGGACGCTCAAGTGCCGGGATCTTCTGTTTAGCTTTGACGAACAGGAGAATCCTCTCGGTTGCGTGAAGCTCACGGCTGAAACCTCCGTCATCCTGGCGAATCTGCTCAACCAATTTGGTTCCAATAAAGCAATCCATTTTGATGACTATGGCAGTCAGCCGAAAGAAAAGGTGCAACTGGGCCAGTGCCCTTTCAAAGCAGGAGCATGCCAATGCTAACGGAAGAAAGATATCCAGGTTCAAGATGTCCACCTTCGGCGGATCGCTCTTTGGCCGCAACGAACCGGTCCAGGTACATCCTGATGACTCTGCTCGCGCCTTCTTGGAGGAAAGCAGGGTTTTTCAGGTCGGAGGATGGAACATAGAGATCGCAGCCCTGCAATATGGGAAGAAGCTCGCTACGCGGAATGAACGTATTTTGATATCCCCTCCTTGTTTTGTATTCAACCAAGTCTGTATAAAGCGCATCCAAATCAAGCATGGCCTCGATGCTCTCATCTCCAAAATCGACAAGCGCAGGCTTGCCTAATAGTCCCCCACCCAATGACGTCCCTTCCACTAAAGCCAATCTCGGAGTGAGATCCAATCGGACTGGGAGTTTCTCTTTTTGAAGCGTCCAAGTCTCAGAATCTACCTTGTAGCCCTTCTTCGGTTTCGGGATTGGAAGGTTTTTCCAAAGCTTATATTGCATCCTCACATTAACCTGCAGCTCTTTCCCCAGATCCTCCTGTTCGAGCATCTTGCGAAAGGCCTGGATGTAGTCTGCATTCCAGCCGAAAATGAGGAGTCGCTCAAGCGACGGAAGGCCATCTGGATGAGGCCCTTCCTCAGGCAGAAAAGAGCTTCGTTTCAGAGTCCATTTTTTTCCTTTAAGCCTGACACCGCGACCAAAAAGCTGGATGACCTGTGGTCCTTCTCCTTTCCCCATGTTCAATAGGCCCATAGCTGATACTCGCCAATTTGACCAGCCTTCAATGAATTTCTTTGAGCCTATGAGGATGGTTACGGGTGAGCCGATTCGGTTGATCCCAGCAAAAAGGGAAGGGTGAAAGCGATCCTCGTGAACTTCAATTCCAAGGCGCTCCTCGAGATGTTTCTTAAAGGCTGAAACGTCTCCGATGTTGATGACCCCGAAATAAGGGCTTTCTTTTCCTTCTGCTCCGGATATACGCAGCCCGATTTCGCCCTCCGCACCTTTCAATTCCCATATTTCAAGACCACCACGGCCTTGAAAGACATCTCCAGCCAGTTGTCGATAGACGTCCTTGGGATTGTTATCGCTGAGGGCAGTCAGATGCCTGGTGAAAAGATCTTCCCCTGTGTCTTGATCGGACAAATTCAGAACGTGGAAGTCCTTCCCATATCCATCTTCATAAAAGTGTCGGTAAGAGTAATCAAAGAGAATGGATTTGCCGTATTCAGCCAAAAGATCTTTCTGGGCTTTCTGGCTCGCGGATCCGATGGATTGAGCGAAGGTGGCGCTATACTCCAGAAGGAATCCATTTGCGCTCAGTCTCTTTTGGCGTGTCTTCCAAGTTTGGGCTTCGCTTCCAGTGCCTTTGTGGCCTTCATCCACGAAGACGAGATTCGAACTTCCCAGTTCCTCTAGAAGAATGCTCACGCCTTCTTTGGAGGGTTCCTCGGCCAGTTTATGTATCTCGATAATCTTGACTGTAGGCCCGAACAAACCTCGACTGGAACGATCCTGAACAAGGAAGTCTGCGTCTATTCCACTTCGCTCAAACTCTGCCAGATGCTGGTGGGAGAGGCCTTCATTTGGAGTGATGAGAAGAACGGAATCGAATCCTCTGTCTTTGTCGGTCCTGAGGACAAACCTTTTATAGGCCTTGGAGGGGAAGGATAGGTGATCATTTCTCTTCAGGAGGAATAATGGCTCGCAGTGTTTCCAATAGTTTCTGCAAATCCTCTTGGACGATGTCCCATACTTTGTCCAGGTCGACATCAAAGTAATCATGGATGAGAACATCGCGAAACCCCGCGATCTTCTTCCATGGGACTTCCGGATGCTCTTGGCGCATATCTGAAGAAACCTTTTTGGCAGCTTCTCCTATGATCATGAGCTGACGAATGATGGCATCTTGATGTAAAGAACTTTCGAAGAAGCGATCTTCTGGTAAACCCTTGGCATATTCCATCACCTTTTCAGCCGCATGAAGCATGTCAAGAACCCAAGCCAGATCACGCCACATAGATCGCCTCCGCATGGCTTAAAATGTGTTTTCTGCGGATATAATTCTTGCTCTGCTCGACCAGATGCTTTTCAACAAAATCGACCGGGTGCCCCAGGACGGCCTCAAGTTGTTCTTTCATGGTAACGAAATCTTCGAAATTCCACTTTGCCTCCGCAGAGAATGTGACCAACACGTCAATATCGCTGTCCGGTCTAAAGTCGGAGCGAAGAACAGAGCCAAAGAGGGATAGCTCCTGGATTTGCCACCTTCTGCAAAAGGCGGCAATCCTCTCTTTGTGTATTTCCAGACCGGGATAATTAGTTCTGTCGTTCATTTCTCCGCCCCTTCCACCAGTCTCTTGAAGATGCCGTCTAATGACTGGATCCCTGGTGTCGCCGTATCCCCATTGATCAACATCTCGTTGAAAGGGCCTTCGCTCTTAATCTTGGACTCCAGGAAGTGACGCTCGACAGCGGGGTCAAGGTCTTTCATGTCTCTCCATATGATAAGGATGCGCTGATCGCTCTTGTCCTTTGCTTTGACAACCCTATAGGTTTGTTTGCCCAATGGAAGAAGACCTCTTCCCCGTTGTAGGGAACAGCATAGGTTTCTCTGGCTCCGTAACGCCTGCGAGGAATGAAATCACCCGATTCATAGTATCTGTAAAAGAAAGCATGGAGGTGATTAAAGACCTCAACTTGGTGAGCTTCGCTCACTTGGACGGCTCGCAGTTTTTCGCGATTCACCTCATACGCTTTGATGAGTGCCTGAGCTGCCTTGACTTTGGTCTTGCGATAATCTGGATTTAGATCACCATTTTCGAGAATGGCGTCATCCGCAATTTCATTGCGGATTCTCTTGGCCAGTTCAGAACATTCCCTTGCGATATTGGTGTTTTCCTCAATAGCAAGTCCTTGAAAGGCTTCTTTACAGCGGTTTGGTAACTGATCGGTGAGGAAGGCCTCAATTTCATTGCGTTTGATGTGAAGGAGGCGATAAAGTCCGAAGTCTAGGTCGGCGAAATCGAGCTGGAAAAGCTCGCGGAGGAGATCCTGCAATTGCTTCAGGGCATCCATCAGGGCTCCGTTGAACAAGGTCGTTTGTTTGAGTTGGTTAACATGCTATTAAGAACCTTCCCTCGTGTCAAGGCAATCGAAGCATAAGGTATTGAAAAGCGAAAATATTGCTTTCGTGACCTGGTTTTTTATATGGTAATATCCACTCACTTTTCTGGGGGTGACGGAAATGGAAAAGAAAATTCTGGATGCCATGAAAAAGGCGGGCAAGCCCGTGAGACCAGGGGATGTGGCGAAGATGATCGGCGCGGATGGAAAGGAAGTTTCCAAGATCATGAAAGATCTCAAAAAGAATGGGAAAGTCACTTCCCCGAAAGCTTGTTTCTATGAACCGGCCTAATCGGCTATCCGAAGAGACGAAATATTCGCATTGGTTTGTGATCATTGTGGCGGTTTTTGTCACCTGCCTGATCACGGCCAACATCATTGCCGTGAAGCTGGTTGACCTCTTTGGGCTGATTCTACCGGCTGCGATTTTCATTTTTCCGTTGAGCTACATCACAGGGGATGTGCTCACAGAGGTCTACGGCTATCGCCAGGCGCGGAAGGTCATCTGGCTCGGTTTTCTGTGCAATATCATCGTGGTGGTCGCGATCTGGGTCGCACAGATTCTGCCTGCCGCGTCTTTCTGGGACGGACAGAAAGCCTACGAACGGATTCTCGGATACACACCCCGGATCGTGGCGGCATCTTTTCTCGCCTACCTCGTGGGCGAGTTCGCCAACTCCTTTGTCCTGGCAAAAATGAAAATCGCCACCCAGGGGCGGTGGCTCTGGATGCGCACCATCGGCTCCACGCTGGTGGGGCAAGGGCTGGACTCCATGGTTTTCATTGCACTTGCTTTCGCAGGGACCATACCGGCTCACTCCCTCACGCTGGCCATTGTCACCCAATGGCTCGCGAAATCCGCCTACGAAGCGGCCGTCACCCCGTTCACTTACCTGGTCGTGAGTTTCCTTAAGAGGAAGGAAGGGATGGACACCTATGACCATGAAACAAGGTTCAACCCTCTCCTGATTTCAGAGTAACAGGAAGATGCTGAAAAGGACTTTGCTCGCAGGTTGCTCAAAAACGCGCAGATACAAGGCTCCCGAAATTCCGAGGAGTGAGTGCAACGCCGTAGATGGGCATTTTTCAGCAACCTGATAGTGATCAATGGGAGACGATACGGATATGGACATGCTGAAGGAAGAGCAGAGGATCCTGCTCGATAATGTGCGTAAGGTGGTGAAGCAGAAGATCGCTCCTGCTGCTGCGGAACTGGACCGCCGTGGCGAGTTCAGCTGGGAGACGGCATCCCTATTCTGGGATCTCGGGCTCCTTCAGATGATGATGCCGGAGGAGTCCGGAGGTTGGCCTTTCCATCCCTGCCACACCCTTTGCCTCTGCATCGAAGAAATCGCCAAGAGCTGTGCCTCGTCCGCGCTCATGCTCATCATCCAGGCCGTGGGAAGCTTTCCTTTGATCCATGCAGGGAATGATTTCCAGAAAAAAAAGTACCTTCCCATGCTCTCCGAGCAGAGGCAGTTGATCGCCTATCTGGTGACAGAACCGGGCGCCGGCTCGGATGTGGCGGCGATCACCACCAAGGCCCAGAAACTGGGGCACCATTTTGTTCTGACAGGACACAAGACCTTTGCCACCAACGGCGGGGTTGCGGGACTCTATTCCGCGCTGGCCAGAACAGGGGAAAACGCTCTGTCCTTCTTCATTGTGGAAAGGCCGTGGAAAGGGGTGACCATCGGCAGACATGAGGACAAGTGCGGTTTTCGGGGGAGCGATACTTCGGAAGTTTTTCTGGAAGACGTGGAAGTTCCTGAAGAGAACCTGGTCGGAAAAGAGGGTGACGGTTTCTTGATTGCCATGGCGGATTTTGATATGTCTCGGCCCTCTGTGGCCGCCCTGTCCCTGGGGATTGCCGAAGGGGCTCTGGAGTATTCAACCGAATATGCCGGGCACCGGCATACTTTTGGGAAGCCCCTGATCGGGCACCAGCCCATTCAGTTCATGCTTGCGGACGCGTTGACCCTCATCGAGGCAGGGAGAGGGCTCATGGAAAAGGCGGCCCTGAACTTCGATGCAAGACAGAGGAACACGACCTTGGCCTCAATGGCCAAGTGCTTCTGCAGCGATGCGGCCATGAAGATCACCACGGACATGGTGCAGGTGCTGGGCGGGTACGGGTACATCAAGGACTTTCCTGTGGAGAGAATGTTCAGGGACGCAAAGCTGACGCAGATCTTCGAGGGGGCCAATCAAATCCAGCGCATGATCATCGGCCGGGAGATCCTGAAGCGAGGCGCGTGAGCTGAAGTGCCTAGGGTATTTGAGCCCGGGACGGGGGGTGTGGTCTCTTTAGAGCCGCTAATTCAGAGTAGGGAGTAGGCAGTAAGGAGTAAGCAGGAAAAACAAAACAGGAAAGATGTCCAGAAGGATGTCGGTTTTAACTGTCTACTGCCTGGTGCCTACAGGGCTCTGCGTACTTCCTACTGCATATCGCTTACTTGAGGCTTTGCGGCCATCGGCTTAAATCGAGGAGGCTTCATTTCATGGATTTTTCTTTGACCAAGCAGCAGAGGGACATCAAGAAGGCGGCGGCGGAATTCGCTGCCAAGGAATTTCTCCCTGAGGTCGCGCAGGAGCATGAGTTGAACCACCGCTACCCCCGTGATCTGTTCAAGAAAGCCGCTCAACTGGGCTTCATCGGTCTCGATTATCCGGAAAGGATCGGCGGCGGGGGGATGGGCGTCACGGAGAATGTGCTGGTCATCGAAGAATTCTGTAAGGCGGATTCCGGGATCGGCATGGCCCTCCATTTGGGTTATGTGCCTTCCAAGGTCATCAAGGTCGTTGGAAGTCCTCAGCAGCAGGAAAAATTTCTGGGGCCCCTGGTCAGAGGGGACTGGATTTCAGCCATTGCCATGACTGAACCGGACCATGGCAGCGACCTCACGAGGATGGAGACGACCCTGGTTGAGGAAAAAGACGGGTTTGTGATCAACGGCACCAAAATCTTCACCACCAACGGTTCATATGCGGATTTTTTTGTGGTTCTTGTCCAGGAAGATTCCAATGCAGCACCGGGGAAGGGGATGAGCACGGTCATTGTCGAAAAAGATCCCCAGTCCTGGCTCCGGGGCAGCCTTGAGATCAGCGAGATCCCCAACAAGATGGGGCTCAGGATGACCTCCAGCGCAGAGGTGGTCTTCCACGACCTCAAGATCCGTAAGGAGAATATGCTCGGGGAAAGGGGTCGCGGCCTATTGAACGTGCTGGATTTTCTGGACGAGAGCCGGATTGAAATAGGCGCCCAGGCCCTGGGGAACGCTGAAGGCGCTTTCTTGAAAGCCCTGAAACATGCCAGGGAAAGGACTCAATTTAAGAGGCCGATCATCGACTTTCAGGCCGTAGGCCACAAGCTTGCCAGAATGTGGAGCCAGATTCAGTCCCTCAAGTGGCTCACCTATTACGGAGCCTGGTTGTGCGACCACAAGAACGAGAGCACAGCCGGATCCATCCCTCTTTTCACTTCCATGGTGAAGCACCACGTGCCTGAGACGGCCAAGCACGTCATCGATGAAACCATCAGCGTTTTCGGCGGGTACGGGTATTTTCTCGAACAGGACGTGGAGAGGAGATACCGCGACAATCGCATCGTGGAGATTTACGAGGGGACGGTGGAAGTCCAACTCAACAACATGGTGCGTCTTCTCAAAAAGCTCAACCTTGACTTTCTAACCTCAACTCTTCTCTAAAAGAGCACAAGGGGTCATCGGGTGTGAGCTGAAGCGCTGATCCGTTCGGCGACCAGACGACCCATGAGGAGAAGCCATTCCAGAGTCGCTTTTTGCGTGTCATATCCGGATAACGTGACCTGGAAAGCTCCTTTTCGGAAGTTCAGGTAGTAGTCTTCCATCGTCGCTTCTTCTCCGACAGGGACCTTGTTTCCTTTGTCTCCAGCCTTCTTGCGCTGAATACTCCTGGCACTCTCCGCGGAAAGCATTTCATAGATCTCCAGATTGATCCGTTTTCCCGCGCCGTTTATATAAGTCGCCAGGACCGCTCTCCTGAACCCCTCTTTCACGTATTCCTCTGCCCCGCCGTTGATCACCTCGAAGAGCGCCATCCCTTCAGCGGTCTGGGGCTCTCCGTCGATCTTCCATCCCTTGAGATCCGATTCCAAAGGCAGCAGGCGCAACAGAGGCTCCTGGGGCGGGGGCTCTTCTGCTTGAGAGCCGGCGGCTGAAAGAGAGACGATGAAACAAGAGATAAGAAGAGAACGCATCACGCGGAAGAGCACTCTTTCGTTGTTGGGAAGTCTGGATTCCATGGGCTCAAACCGAAAGGGATTTCACGCTCAACCGTCCAAGGTTCATGTCGCCCAGGCCGTGCCGGGACGCCTTGGGGATCATCAGAACATTCTGAGGTTGAAGGCTCAGGAACCGGCAGCAGAAGGCATCAAGGCTTACGGGATTTGTAGAGGCCACGATGGTTTCGGCGCTGCCGAGCTTGCCCGGGCCGTAAGGCCCGTTTTCCGTGATGAAGGTCGTGGCGTCTGAGAGGCAGAGATTCGGCTTCTTGACGAGATTCAGGTCGGCAATGCATTGGTTAAGATGGTCCAAGTCGCCATACCATCCCAGCCTCAATGTGCCCCAATGAAAGAAGCTGTTGGTGGAAAAAGGGCAGAGGCCCATCATGTTCTTGAGCGCGCCTGAGTAATGGACGCCCTGATGATGTTTGGTGATTGAAATGTTGATGAACACGTCGCATTCCAAGAGGTCCTTGTTGACTTTGGCCTCCTTCAATGCAACGCCGCTCGGGATCTCCACCTTCACATGGTCCCCACTCTCATATTTCAGGTTCTTGATCACGTTTGCGAGTTCGCCGCTCCTGGAAGACCTTTCCCAATATCCCCGGTAAGGATCCTTCAGGTAGCGGATCTCTTTGGCGCCCCCCTCAAGGCATTTCTCAAGCACTGCGAGCACCACATCAGGGTTGACCGAAGCCCCGATGTTCTTGAAAGGAGAGTTCACCAGGACGCCCACCCTGTCCCCCCTCCGCACGAAAGCTTCAATTCCGCCAAGCTCCTGAATCGCCTTCTGCGTACCGACAAAGAGATCTTTGCTCTTTACGGCAACGAGATCGGGTTTCATCTCAAGTGCGGGAGGTGCTTGGACGTTGGGTTGAGCCAGAACGGCCGAAGGGCCCGGACTCAGAAGGGCGCCCCCCGTCAGGCAGGCGGCTTTCTTCAAAAAAGAACGGCGGGTGATTGGATCCATCACTTCCTCACGATTTTTGAACACAATATAAGTCCCGTCCTCTCTGCCGTCCACAGGATTTTGCAGTCAAGTGAATGACGGTCAGAGAGGCAAAAACCCGCTTTTTTCAGAGGTTGCAGAAGTAGCGGAATTCCGGGAAAGTTCTCAGCGCTTTTGAAATCTTTGAAGGACGTCTTCCTGTTCTTGAGGGGAGAGACTGTCCCAATTTCGCAGTCGATCGCGGATTCTGTTTCGGTCTTCGGACGGCAGGGATTGCCACTGCTGGTAGCGCTTTTGATAGCGCTCCTGATCCTGAGGAGGGAGCTCCCTGTACCTATCCATTCTTCGGCGCATCTCCTGCCGCTCTTCAGGGGGCAGGGACTGCCACTTCTGGGACTTGTCCCTCAAGCGGTTTTTGTCCTCCGGGGTCAATCCCTGATAGGTTTTCCAGTTTCTTTTCATGTCCTCGTCCATCTGGGGAGATCCCTGCTGCCTGCGGCTCACCTCAACGCCATGAGGGGAGGCTTGATTGCTGTAACCTTGTATTGGAAAAGGCAAATAGGAAACTGGCGGTTTGCCCCAGGAAAGGTCCGAAAAAATCAACACCACGGCTGCAATAAGCACGATGATCGAAGTTCGTTGGTTTGAAAATGTTGTAAAAGACTCCTTCTTCATCATGCCTCTCCTGAAGGTCAGTGAAGCTTTTCAGATTGATTCGTTGCGATCCAGCACGGTTAACAACTCCTGAAGGGTGTCCATTTCCTCCAGGAATTCAATGTTCTTTATGATTTCGAGGTCCTTCAGAACCACCTGGTTTTCGACGCTTGGACCCGGGGCCTCTAGATCGGTGTCAGGACTCTCGATCAGGTTCATCCCAAACCATCCAAAGGTGATCAGGACGACACAAGCTGTGGCCAGGGCGGGAACAAGGCGATTCGGCCGCACAAGCCACCCCTTCCACCCTGACGCTTTTTCCCGCTCCTTTTTCAGTTCCCGTTTTACGGACCAAAGGATGGAGCTTGCCTTTTTTTCTGAAAGCTCCGGAACAGGCATGGACTCTTTGATCCGTCCGAGCAGGAGGAGCAAGGCCTCATATTCGGTGCGGCAGCCGGGGCAGGCAGTCCTGTGCCGTTCCCAATCCTGCCTCTGCTCCGAATCGAGTTCTCCGTAAGCGGCCAGAAGAATCGTCTCATGGCGATCAGGGCAAGGTTTCATGTTCATCCCTCCTCCCTATCCTTGAATTTTTCCCGAAGAAATTGAGTGGCTCTGAAGAGGTGGCTTTTGACCGTGCCTTCAGCCGTGCCCATCACGCGGGCAACCTCTTGAATGCTCATGCCGTGCAAGGCTTTGAGCTGAAAAGCCAGGCGCTGCTTTTCGGGCAAAGACCGCAGGGACTCCTGAATATCCCGCGACAGTTCTTTCTCGCTTATGGTCTTCAAAGAGCGCTCATGGGCTTCCGGGTCCGGCCTTTCTTCGGGAGAAAGTCCTTTGTCTTTGGAATCCCGTTGCCATGGCAAAAATATCTTTTGCCATTTGTTTCGGCGTCTCCTCCCGTCGAGACAGACGTTGACAAGGATCCGGTAAAACCAGGTGTAAAAGGAGGAGTCCCCGCGAAAATTCTCTAAGTTTTGAAAAGCCCGCAAAAAAGCCTCTTGGGTCAAATCCTCCGCATCCTGGACGTTCCCGTCCGTGAAGTGATAGGCGATCGCATAAGCCTTCTGCTGATAACGATAAACCAAATCCTCGATGGCCCTTTGGTCACTTTTCCGTGCTCGGGTGACAAGGTCTTCGTCTTTCAGGGGTGAAAGGGGTTCTTTGCTCTCAAGAGCACTGCTTTGACCGCTCGGAGGGTTCACACTTCATACTCATCACATGGGAGTCGCTCGCCGCCAGCTCAAGCGCAGGAAATCATTCTACCCTATAAATCCGCGATCGGCAAATTCGAAGCGCCAAGCGCGAACTCCGCATCAGGTTGGTGTAGCCCTCGAAACACCCTGAACCCTTTCCCCCTTTCTAAACCCTTAGACGCATTCGCTTGGAGAAAGGTTTACTTCAAGACTTTCGAGAGGTTTGAATATTTCGGGAATGCCAGCCTTGTACAATATGGCATCCCCGTCCATGGCAATTTCCTTCACCATGGCCGGAACAAGAAAGGCCGATCCCCGGGAGACCGGAAGAGCCTCTGCGGTTGCGACGTCAGTGATCCCGGCCGTTCCCTCCATGCAGATCATAATCTCAAGGGATTTCCTGCCCCTTTCATGGAAGGGCGCTCCTTTTGCAAGTGAAAGCCTAGAGATGATAAACTCCTTTGCAGGACTCGGGTAAACCCATTCCCACCGGTTTCGCGCTTGCGGCTTGATGATCCCGCCTTGGGTTTCTTCGAAGCGCAGGATTCTGAGGAGCTCAGGGACATCTGCATGCTTTGCGGTCAATCCGGCACGGATCACGTTGTCCGAGTTGGCCATGAGTTCCACGCCGGCACCTTCCAGGTAGGAGTGAAGCTCTCCGGAGCGGATAAAGATTGCTTCAGCTGGCTCAAGGTGGATCAGGTTCAGGATGAGTGGAGCAAAAATGCCCATGTCATCGGGAAAAAACTGATGAAGCCTCGTCACCCAGGTGAAGACGGGATCAGAGGACGCCAAGCGCTCAGCGCCCGTCATCAGTTCGGAAACGGCCCTCTTGCGATCTTCCTCAGCCAAGGCCAGCAGGGTGGAGAAAAACCCGGCAACATCCTGTAAGGTCCTGTTTTTTCTAAGCAAGTGGAGGGGTTTCTCCAGTGAAGGAACGGAAACTCTGTCGAAAAGGGCAAGGATCTCCTCGCTCTTGCGAAAGCCTTTCAGAGCATCAAAGGGAGTCAGAGCACAAAGGATCTCGGGTTTGTGGTTGGCGTCCCGGTAGTTGCGTAGCGGAGCGTCCATAGGGACCTGGAGACAGTTTTCTCTTTCAAACCCTTGGCGGGCCTGGGCCAGGTTCGGGTGAGCCTGAATGGACAGAGGCATGTCTGCTGAAAGGATCTTGAACAAAAAAGGCAACTGGTTGGAAAACCGCTTGGCTGCCTCCTTCCCCAGGATCTTCTCGGGACCCATCTGGATCAGGTCCGGAAGAGGGATCCAAACGCCGTCCCAAAGGACTTGGGAAACCCCTTTGGGATGAGCCCCCATCCACAGTTCTGCCACGGGCCTCGCTGAAGGGGTGGGCTCTCCCACAAGCTCGGGGATGAAAGTCCTCGACCCCCAGGCATATTCTTGGACTGGGTTCTTGAGGAGTGCGATTCTTTTCACGCTTGCCTCTTTGGCTCAGTAGCCTGCAGGCAGATCTTATCGCTTCCTCCAATACGAAGCCAAGGTTTTTTCAATTTCATCACCCCGATGGAGGTCTTCGTTGACTGTTGAGCCTTTTTAGACTATATTGAATACCCTATGGTTAGGCTAAGCAAAATGCATTTTAGTGAATTGCCGCGTGGACGACGCTTCCTGATCCCGGAACGAAAGGTATAAACATGTTTATTTTCGTTTCTGAAGATACCTACCAAGACGGGCATGTGCTCCTCAAGGAGGGGACCTCGGGAAACTGGCTGTATGTGATCCTTTCAGGCGCTATCGAGATCTCCAAGACGATCGACGGGAAAAAGTTCGTGATTGACGTGCTCCGGCCTGGTGAGGTTTTTGGCGAAGTGGGCTTCATCGGAGGGAAAAAGCGGACGGCCACGGCAACGACCATCGGGCAAACCGTGATTGGGGTGGTGGATCGCGCTTCCCTGGACGGGGAATTTAACAAGCTCTCATCCGATTTCAGAGCGATTCTCCTGGCCATGGCCAACCGATTTGAAAAGATGGTTAACCGGGTTGTGGAGTTCTCATCAAGAACCGACATGCGGATCCAGAAGACGCTTTCTCTGACCTACAAAGATGACCAGGCGTTTCTCAGTGCGTACACGAGCAACATCAGTACGGGCGGGCTGTTCATCAAGACCGATAAGCCCCTTCGACTAGGGGATCAGTTCCTGCTGAGGCTTCAGGTTCCGGCGCTTCAGGAGCCCCTCAAAGTCTCTTGCGAGGTGGCCTGGGTCAGAGGCCCCGCAGAAGCGAGCGCGAAGGAGCCAGCCGGAATGGGTATTAAGTTCATTGAAATGAGCAAGGGCGATCGCGAGACGCTCAAGCAGTACCTCGGAAAGATTACCAAGGGTTAAGGAGCAAAGGAAAAGGTGGTGAAGGTGCGGCTTTGATGAACCTTATTTTTTCCAGCATTGGGCGAGGCTATTATTTTTTTAGCAGGCCCCCGTGGCGGTGGGGGTGGTGAGACCACCCCAGCGGATCGATCCACTCCGGGGCCATGGGCAGATGAAACGCTCATGGCCCCTTGGTTTTTCATGGAGGTGAATGTGCCCTGGGAACAGACTTACATTGAACGGAGAAAGAATCTCGAGGATGCCCTGAGGGCGGTGAAGCGAGGGGCCAAGGTCTTTCTAGGGACGGCATGTGCTGAACCGCAGTACCTGGTGGAGGGGCTCATTGATCGGGCCGGCAGGTTGCATGACGTTCAGGTGCTTCATTTCATCACCTTGGGCGATGCGCCTTACACGGAAAAGCGATTTGACACACGGTTCAGGCACAATGCTTTCTTTGTTGGGCCGAACACGCGCGATGCGATTAACGAGGCCCGTGCCGATTACACCCCTGTTTTCATTTCCGAGATCCCGAGTCTCTTCAGAAAAGGAATTGTCCCCATTGACGTAGCCCTGATCCAGGTCTCTCCTCCGGACCGGCACGGGTATGTGAGTCTCGGAATTTCTGTGGATATTGTAAAGGCGGCCGTGGAGTCGGCCCGGCTGGTCATTGCGCAGGTGAACCATAGCATGCCCAGAACCCTGGGAGACACCTTCATCCCGGTTCACAAAATCCACACCTTTGTGGAGCACGATGCCCCGCTCGTGGAATTTCGCTATCCGGAACTGGATGATGTGGGAAGGGCCATCGCTCGAAACGTGGCCAAGCTGGTGAGCGACGGAGACACTCTGCATTTGGGCTTCGGGCATATTCCCTACGGGGTGCTGAGGTATCTCTCGGACAGGAAGGACCTGGGGGTGCACACGGAAGTTGTCTCCGATGACTTCGTGGACCTTATCGAACAAGGGGTGATCACAGGGGAGCGCAAGACCTTGAACCCGGGGCAGGTGGTATGCAGCTTCTGCATCGGGACGCGCAAGATCTTTGACTATGTCCAGGACAACCCCCGGATCGCGTTTTATCCTGCCGAGGTCATCTACAATCCTCTTGTCATTGCGCAGAATGAACGGATGGTGTCCGTCGGAAGCGGCCTAGAGGTGGATTTGAGCGGGCAGATCTGCTCCGAGTCCAAAGGGTTTCACTTCTACAGCGGCATCGGCGGCAGGCTCGATTTTATCCGGGGAGCAGCCTTGTCAAAGGGAGGCAAGTCCATTATCACCCTGCCGTCCACCACAAAGGATGGAAATCAGTCGCGCATCAGGGCCCATCTTCAGGAAGGGGCAGGGGTGGTGGCTACCCGCGGGGATGTGCAGTACGTGGTGACGGAATACGGGATCGCCTATCTCCGCGGGAAGACCGTAAGAGAGCGGGCCATGGCCCTCATCAATATCGCTCACCCACGCTTCAGGAGGGAACTGCTGGAGGAAGCCAAGAAGCGTTCCTATGTCTACCCTGATCAGATCCTGATTCACGCGGAACACCAGGGGTATCCGGAGGAAGAGGAAGCCAAGGAGACCCTTTCGGACGGGTCACTGATCACGATTCGTCCGATCAAGCCTACGGATGAACCGCTGCTCCAGGATTTCTTCTACTCTCATTCCGATGAAACGGTTTACCTCCGGTACTTCCGCCAGGTGAGGGCCATGCCCCACGTCACGGCTCAAGCCATGGTCAACTTGGACTATCAGGAGCGCATGGCTTTTGTGGCAACGATTGGGGAAATAGGCCTTGAAAGAATCATCGGGGTGGGCCGATATGCGGCGGAGAAGGAGGATGGAGGCATCGTGGAGGTGGCCTACACGGTTCATGAAGATTACCAGGGACGGGGCATCGGAACCCTGCTCCAGCAGCACCTTGAAAGCTATGCAAAGCGCAAAGGCTTCGTTGGTGCGGCAGGGTACCTTTTCCAAGACAATGTGCCGATGCTGAAAACCTTCGCAACGAAAGGGGGTTACAGCGGAGAGATTCTTGAGGACGGGATTCTCAGGGTCGTAAGATACTTCGATGCACAGCCCCGGAATGAAGCAGGCTAGATTTTTTTTGACACGGAGAACTGGAAATACTATGTTTACCTACCGGTAGGTAAGGCTGCAGTTTGGGGTGATTCTCTTTGACCGAGTGCTTTCCAGGCTGAAGGGGCTGCGCAAAGCAAGATAGTAGACCAAGTGGAAAAGAAAAAAAATAACGAACCAGGTGTGAGGCATGCGCTCCTCCGGGCTGGCATCAATCTTTTTGCTGAAAAAGGGTATGCAGGCAGTTCGGTTCGGGAGATCGTGTCGCTTGCCGGAGTGACTAAACCGGTTCTCTATTATTATTTCCAGAGCAAAGAGGGGCTGTTTCAGGCCATTCTGGATTCGGCGGCTGAGGAGCAGGAGGTCATCTTGGAAGAGGCCCTGGAAAAACCGGGCACAGCTCTTGAGCGCATCGCTCATCTTTATCGCCGCATCTATCAAGGGCTGATGGAGAACCTGCAGCTTTTCAAGCTCATCAATCATTTGTTCTTTGGTCCTCCTCAAGGAGCGCCCCGCTATGACATCGAACGGTTTCATCGCCGGATGGTGGAGGTCATCAAGGAGATCTACCTGGGAGGTCTAAGGCAAGGTGAAGTCAGGGAGATTGATCCGGAGGAGGCGACTCTCCTTGTTCTTGGAGTGACCGACTACTGCTTTCACCTCGATTATCTCCACCCGGAGTCCATGGATCCGAAAAGAGCCGAGAGATTGTTGGGCCTCGCTTTCCAAGGCCTGTCAAATAGGAAGGATGGTTGAGACATGAGTCGTGTGTGGTCCTGTCGTTATCAGGTGTTTCTGTTGCTTCTAGTGATCGGACTTTGTGCAGGTTGTACCCGATCGGAGGGCAATGCCAAGCCCGAGAACAAAGAAAACCAGAACAAAGCGGTCAAGGTTTCGGTCGTGCGGGTTGACCCTGCACCCATGAAAGACATGCTCGCCCTGCCCGGAGAGACGGAAGCGTGGCAGGACGTTCGGGTCGCTGCTGATATGGCGGGTCGGGTCGAGTGGATCGGTCCGAAAGAAGGCCAAACCGTGAAACAAGGAGATCTGATCGCGAAAATAGACGTTGCCGCTCTTAAAGCGGCGTGCGATCGAGCGGAGGCGGCGCTGAAGCTCGCGGATGATCTCTGTCAGAGGCGCACCAAGCTTTTCGAGAGAAATATCATCAACCAGGAGGAACTGGATAAAAGCCAGACGGAGAGAACCCTGGCCCGGGCCAACTTCAGGCAAATGCAGATCGAATACGAACGGGGGTTTCTGAAAGCACCCCTCAACGGCACGGTCAATCATCTTTTTGTCGATGAGGGAGAGTTCGTCGACAAGGGTAAGCCGTTCGTCGACCTGGTCAACGTGGACAAAATAAAGATCAATGTGAATGTCCCTGAACTCGATGTTCGCTATCTGAAGGTGGGCCAGAAAACCATGGTCCGCGTGGACGCGTTTCCGGATCGAGAACTGCTGGGAGTAATCGATTTCGTGGCCTACAAAGCCGACCCTGCGACAAAAACCTTTCACATCAAAGTGATCGTGGACAATCCGGGTCATGAGATCCGACCGGGCATGATCGCCCGGGTGGCTTTCCTCCGCCGCGTCATTCCCGATGCTCTGGCAGCTCCCATCTTCTCCATCGTGGACAAGGGCGGCGAGCGCATTCTTTTCGTGGAAAAGGACGGCGTAGTCCAGGCTCGCACCATCTCCATTGGAGCCATAGAGGGTGACAAGGTGCAGATCACCAAGGGGCTCCAGCCGGGCGATCATCTCATCGTCACGGGCCAGACTGAAGTGGAAGAGGGGATGAAGGTTCAAGTCCAATGATCGTCAATGAGATTGCGCAGAAACGGCCGGCAGCCGTCCTTTCCCTTCTTGTCGTCCTCGTGATCCTAGGAACCTACTCCTATCTCACGCTACCCCGAGAGTCTTTCCCGGACATCACCATTCCCTTTGTTTTCGTCACCACCACCTATGAAGGGGTGGCGCCCGAGGACATGGAGAAGCTGGTCACCATTCCCATCGAAAGGAAGATCAAGGGAATTTCAGACCTGGAGGAAATCCGGTCCACCTCAGCGGAGGGCATCTCCACGGTGGCGGTCAAGTTCCTTCCGGGCGTTGACATTGATGACGCCCTTCAGAAGGTGAGGGACAAGGTGGACCAAGCCAAACAGGATCTGCCGCAGGACATGCCCGATGACCCGGTGATCCAAGAAGTGAACTTCTCCGACATCCCGGTCCTCCGGGTGGTGCTCTCAGGGCCCTTCAGCTTGCGCAGGCTCCAGAACTTTGCCGATGACTTGAAAGACCGGATCGAATCAATTCCCGGAGTTCTGAGTGCAAAAATGACCGGCGGACTGGACCGGGCCATTCACGTGGAGTTCGACCTTGACCGGGTAGGCGCTTACAACGTGCCCTTTTCCAGCCTGATTAGCGCGGTGACGCGGAGCAATGTCAACATGCCGAGCGGGAGCATGGACATTGGGGAAGGCAAGTATTTGGTTAGGGTCCCGGAAGATTTCAAACACCCCTCCGAGATTTTCTCCATCGTAGCTTTCGTGCGGGACGGCAAACCTGTTTATCTGAGGGATGTGGCTTTTATCAACGACAGCTACAAGGACCCCCTCACCCGCAGCCGGCTCAATGGAGAGAAAAGCGTGACCCTCGCCGTCCAGAAGCGGAGCGGCGAGAACATCCTGCGAGTCACGGACGAGGTCAAGCGGGCGGTTGAAGAGATGAAGCCCATTCTTCCGCCCGCCCTGAAAATCGACCTGACTTCAGACATGTCCAACGATGTGCGGCTCATGGTCTCGGACCTTGAAAACAACATCCTCTCGGGCCTCATCCTGGTCCTTGCCGTCATCTTTGCTTTTATCGGAACCCAGTCCGCCGTTTTCATCTCTCTGGCGATTCCCTACTCCATGTTCATCACCTTCGGTGTGCTCTCGGGGTTCGGCATCACGCTGAACATGGTTGTTCTCTTCTCCCTGGTGCTGGCCCTGGGCATGCTGGTGGACAACGGTATCGTGATTGTAGAAAACATCTACCGCCACATGCAGCAGGGTAAATCTCGCTGGGAAGCGGCTCTCGAAGCGACCAACCAGGTGGCCTGGCCGGTCATCACCTCGACTCTCACCACGTTGGGGGCTTTCGCCCCTTTGATGTTCTGGCCGGGAATCATGGGGGAGTTCATGTTTTTTCTCCCTGAAACCGTCATCATCGTCCTCACCGCATCTCTCTTTGTGGCCCTCGTCATCAACCCTGTGCTCTCAGCCATGTACCAGAGGGTCAAACCGCTAGCGCAGGAGGATCGGAATTCGGAAAAGGAACCCTGGATCAAGAGGATTTACCTTCGTTTGCTCATCTGGGCCCTGGATCACCGGCTGATCGTGGTCTTCACCGGCCTAATCGTCCTCATCTCGTCGGTGGTCGGGTTCGCTCTTTTCGGCAAGGGGACAGAGTTCTTTCCGGACACAGAACCCCGGAGAGCCTATGTGCATCTCAAGGCTCCTGTAGGAACGAACCTGGATACATCGGACAACCTGGTCGGCCAAGTCGAAAAAGTCGTTTCCGAGTACCCGGATATCCGCTATGTGATTTCAAACATAGGATCAGTCGGAGGGGACCCTTTTGAGCAGGGAGGCACAGGCACCCACATCAACCGGGTGGCCGTGGATTTCAAGGATTTCCACGATCGCTCCAAGCCGTCCTCTGAGATCGTAAAAGAGATCCGGGAGCGGCTCCTCAAAACCATCAAGGGCGCGGAAGTTCAGGTGGAAAAAGAAAAAGAGGGCCCGCCGACAGGCGCGCCCGTGAACCTTGAGATTTCAGGGACCGATATCCACGTTCTAGGCGACCTTGCCCATCAGATCCGGGAAAAGATCAAAGATATCCAAGGCCTGGTGGACCTCAAGGACAATTTCGTCAAGGGAAAGCCGGAGATTCGTGTGAGGGTCGACAAGGAAAAGGCGGCCCTGATGGGCCTTGACACCTATACGATCGCCTACACGGTCAAGGCGGCTGTCAACGGGGTCAAGGTCGGAGTTTACCGGGAAGGCAAGGACCAGTACGACATCATGGCGCGCCTCCCGGAAAAGGACCGCAAGTCCATTGAAAGCCTCAAACGCATCACCGTCTCCAGCCCCAAGGGCGAACCCATCCCTCTCACCAGCGTGGCGGAAGTCTCCCTAGCCACGGGTGTGGGAGCCATTCAGAGACTCGATCAAAAACGGGTGGTCACCGTGTCCGGGGATGTATCCGGCCGACTTGCCAATGACGTGATCCGCGAAATCGAGAGCCGCCTCACCCGTGACTTCACCTGGCCTCGAGGATACAGCTACCGTTTCAGCGGAGAACAAAGAGAACAGGAAAAGGCCCAGGCTTTCTTGAGCAAGGCGTTCTTGGCGGCGATTTTCATCATTCTCTTCATTCTCCTGGCCCAGTTTGACTCTTTCGCGGCCCCCATGATCATCATGACCTCGGTTCTCATGTCCCTCATAGGAGTCTTCATGGGGCTTCTCCTCACAGGAACAGCCTTCGGCATCATCATGACAGGGATCGGAGTGATCAGCCTGGCAGGAGTGGTGGTCAACAACGCCATCGTGCTGATCGACTATTACAATAAACTCCTTGCAAGAGGGATTTCCTCGCGGGAGGCCCTGGTCCGTGCCGGTCTCACAAGGTTTCGACCGGTCATGCTCACGGCCATCACCACGCTTCTCGGGCTGCTCCCCATGGCCACAGGAGTGAGTTTCGATTTCAAGAAGTTTGCCTGGGACATCGGAAGCGAGTCTTCACAGTGGTGGGGGCCCATGGCGGTGGCGGTGATCTTCGGCCTCGCAGTGGCGACCCTTCTTACCCTGGTGGTGGTGCCTGTCCTCTGTTCCCTGGAATTCAGCCTGAGAGAGAAATCTGCCCCAGGTCCGAAAACCACCTCATGAGATCCATTTGAAAAAAAACCAATGAAGGTGTAAGACTGTCCGAACCACAATTCTTGGAGGACGCCGTCCATGAAAAACGGGGATAAAGGGATTACTTTTCTCGGTAAAGGCACCCGCTTCGAAGGGAAGCTGCGATTCCAGGGCACCATGAGGATCGACGGCCATTTCAAAGGGGAGGTCTCTGCTCAGGGGAATCTCATTGTGGGAGAAGAGGCGCTGATTGAGGGCGATCTGAACGTCTCCTATGCCTCCGTGAGTGGCGAGGTTCATGGGAATATTATTGCGAATCAGCGAGTTGACCTCCGCGCCCCGAGCAAGGTCTTCGGGAATATCCAGTCGCCCGCGGTGGTGATGGAAGAAGGGGTCATCTTTGAGGGAACCACCAAGATGTACCAAGCCAGAAGGGATGTCGAAGGAACGGAGTTCATCAAGGCGAATGATTATCATGGAGGTCCTCCACCCAATCTCACGGCGATTTACGGGATGGTGAAGGATCAGAGTACAGGTCAGCCGGTCAAGAATGCCCATGTGACGTGCAAGGGGGATGGGAAGGCGCGGACGGAAACCAATGCCTCCGGGTACTATGAACTGATCCATCTGAAAGACGCAAAATGGAAGATGATAGTGGAGGCAGATGGCTATAATAAAGAGAAGGCTGAGGTCACCATTTCTGGAATGGGCACCTACCAGCAGGATTTCAATCTCACGCCGAAGTAGTGAAAAAGAGGTAACAGGTTTTTGAAATGGGTGGCTGAGGCCATGGGGGGTCTCTTGGGTTCTTCGTTTTCTGTTTTGAGGGAGACCCCCCATGGCCTTTTCCTGTAAATATTTCAAACTTTTCTTTGACAGCTGCTAGAGCCTGAGGCGCTGAAACCTGCGTCAGTACGGGGTCGCTCTTTGAAAATGTTAAAAATGTGGTGCCACAAAATATGGCATTTTCCCTTGACCAGACTGTTTTCAGATAGGAGAATTGGGATGTCCTAAAAGGAGGTCCCATGTTCGCGCGTCTCAAGAAATCTGGCCGGTACGAGTACCTTCAGATCGTGGAAAATCGCCGAGATGGCACTAAAACCACTCAGCGAGTCATTTGTACCGTTGGCCGTTTGGATCAACTCCATGACAAGGGAAGCATCGAGTCTCTGATTCAATCCCTGTCTCGGTTTTCGGAAAAAGCTCTTCTCATCCTTTCAGGGAAAAGCGATGTCAATGCCTCTGCCAAGAAAATCGGCCCGGCCCTGATTTTTGAGAGACTCTGGGAGGAACTCGCCATCAAGAAGGTGTTTCAAGGGCTCCTTTCACAGAGGAAGTTCGAGTTTGA
>Ga0209706_10000113_pt1 | contig 38712 bp, 27 predicted proteins | sample PPLLaktember2015_6_FD_187263 | JGI IMG/M metagenome (GOLD analysis project Ga0209706, IMG submission 187263) | Freshwater sediment microbial communities from Prairie Pothole Lake near Jamestown, North Dakota, USA - PPLs Lake P8 Core (1) Depth... | ecosystem: Environmental > Aquatic > Freshwater...
TCAGGACCTTGATGACCTCGCGCCGGACGACGCCCTTGGCCGCCTTGGGGTCCTCGACCTGCTCGCAGATGGCGACCTTGAAGCCCTGGCGGAGGAGCTTGGGCAGGTAGGAGCTGACGGCGTGATACGGCACGCCGCACATGGGCACCTTCTGCCGCGAGGTCAGGGCGATGTCGAGGACGGGCGCCGCCGTCTTGGCATCGTCATAGAACATCTCGTAGAAGTCGCCCAGGCGGAAGAACAGCAGGGCGTCGGGATGGAGCTCCTTGATGCGGAAATACTGCTCCATCATCGGGGTCAGCGAGGTGTCTTTGGCCATCGGGAATGTTCACTATACCCACGCCCCTCCCCTTTTGCAACTCGAGGCCGTGCGCCTTGCGAATGCTCGGAGCTTCTATCTTCGGCGCAGGCCAATCGTCAAGCCGATAAACCCCTAGGGGTGTTTCGAGTGTGAGGAATGAGCACGCAGGGGATGGGCCCGGAGGAGGGCGTAGGAGGGCCGGAGCGGGCACGGATGGCAGACGGGGCGGATTTGGGAAAATGGGGACGCTTCTATTTTTTTAGATAATAGGCCATTTGAAAAATAGAAACGTCCCCATTTTCCCGCACCGTCTGGCAGAGCGAGGCCCGGATCCGAGCGGGTTTGGCGCGCTGGGCCAAACCCGCGACCCGACGGAGCGGCACGCCCCGAGTCGGGAATTCCGAACACGCGACACGACCTCTCAGAGTTTGACAGCCGGAGCGGGGCTAGTGTAAATTCGGGGTCGTGAACATCCCCAATTATCTCAGCTTGGCGAGGATCCTCGCCATCCCGGCGCTCGTGGCCATGATGCTGGCGTCCTTCAAAGGCCATGAGATCGTCGCCCTGGCCATCTTCGTGTTCGCCACGCTGACGGACTGGCTCGACGGCTTCCTGGCCCGGCGGAAGGGGGAGGTCACCGTCCTCGGCCAGCTCCTCGATCCGACGGCCGACAAGCTCCTCATCGCCTCGGCCATCATCTGTCTCGTCGACCTGGGGCTCGTCCCCTCCTCGGCGGCCATCATCATCATCGGGCGGGAGATCGCCGTGACCGGCTTCCGGGCCATGGCCTCGTCGAAGGGGATCAACATCCCGGCCTCGGCCTTCGGCAAGGCCAAGATGGGCAGCGAATCCTGGATCCTCGGGGCCCTTGTCCTGGGCCCGGGCTATCTGGGGAAGATCATCATGGGCGCGGCCAAGGTCGGGCTGTGGCTGGTCGTCGCCCTGGCAATCATTTCGGCCATCGAATACTTCATCCGGTTCGGCCCGCAGGTCATCTCACAGGGGACCGAGTAGGGCCGCCCTCGCCTTTTCCACTCCCTCCCAGCTTTCGACATTGTAGACCGCCGGCGCCTTGGGCCAGCCCCGGGCGATGCGCTTGAGCAGGCCGGCCAGGACCTTGCCCGGCCCGCACTCGACGCAGGCGTCGATCGCGAGGTCTTTCATCACGGCCATCGATCTCGTCCAGAGGACCGACCGGCTGACCTGCCTCTTGAGAGCATCCCGGGCTTCGGCGCCGCTACGGACGAGCCGGGCGTCGACGTTGGAGATGACCGGGAAGCGCGGCTCGGCGAACGCCGTCGCGTCGAGGTCGGCGGCGAGCTTCTCCTCGGCCGGCTTCATCAGCCGGGAATGGAACGGCGCGCTGACCGGCAGCATCACCGACCGCGGCGCCTTGATCAGGGCCAGCGCCTCTTCGACCGCGGGCTTTTCGCCCGAGATGACGATCTGGTCGTCGCCGTTCCAGTTGGCGATCTCGACGACGCCGGAGCGCACCTCGGCGAGGCGCCGCTCGACCTCCTCTCCCGGGACGCCGAGGACGGCGGCCATGCCGCCGGCCCCCACGGGCACGGCCTCCTGCATGTAGCGGCCCCGCTTGTGGACGAGGACGATGGCCTCCTCGAAGCGCAGCGCGCCCGCCGCGACCAGGGCCGAGTATTCGCCGAGACTGTGGCCCGCCGCCACGGCCGGGTCCCGGCCCAAGAGCCGGAAGGCGGCCGTGCTGACGAGGAGGAGCGCCGGCTGGGTGTTCCGGGTCAGGCGGAGCTCCTCGTCCGGGCCATTGAAGCAGATCTTGGAGATGGAGAAGCCGAGGGCCTCGTCGGCCCGGTCGAAAAGGGCCCGGACCTCGGCCGAATGGTCATAGAGGTCCCGGCCCATGCCGACGGCCTGAGATCCCTGTCCGGGGAACAAATAGGCGAGTGTCACTTGAGGCAATCCTTCTTGATCTGGATGTCCGCCCGCGATCTCATATCCCGGACCCAGCTCGTCGTCTGCTGGGCCCGCCGTTCGTCGCGGATCCGGGTCTCGATCGCGCCGGCGACCCGGTCGAGCGGCTCGGCGGCGGCGCCGAGGCGGGACCGCTCGGGGAGATAGATGTCCCGGTAATGCCGCTCGATCTCCGTGACCGAGACCGGGATCGATTGGCTGAACCGCAGGTCGAGGGCCCGGCCGTAGAGGATGCGGTCCGAGAGGTAGGGTTCGAGGTCCCGGATGTCGAGGCCGAACTTGCGGAGCTTGGCCGCGAAGGCGTCCTCGCCGACCGCCCGCCGCAGGTCGGCGAGGGCCGCGTCGGTCTCCTCGCCGCTGAGCCCGCGGACCTCGCGGGCCAGGCCCAGGACGACCTTCCGGTCGACGAGGGCGTCCAGCGCGGCGAACCGCGGATCCGAGCCGGGCTCGGAGGCCGGATCGTGTCCCAGGCCGAACTCGGCGGCGACCTCGACGTCGAGCAGGGTGATGATCTCGCCGTTGACGACCGCGACGACGCAGTTGACCATCTGGGCCCACCCGGCCGCGGCCGCGACGAGCGCGATGAGCAGGATCCTCTTGACCATGGTCGCCACCCTTTCTTAAAAAATGTTGCCGATAGTCAGGAAAACGAGGGGCCGGCCCTTCCGGTCCTGGGCGTCGAAGCCCCAGAGCTTCCAGGCGATCTCGACCCGCACGGGGCCGAGCGGCGTCCGGTAGCGGATGCCCGCGCCGGCCGCGCCGCGCAGGTCGAACGGACGGAATTCTCCGAGTGTCGCGTAGACGTTGCCGATGTCCACGAAGCCCGCTATGCGGAGGGCCCGCCAGGACCGGAAGACGGGGAACGTGAGCTCGGTGTTGAGGAGGAGCAGGGCTTCCCCGCCATAGGGCTTGTAGGTGATGATCTCCTGGCCGTCGACGACGTCCACGTTGGTCGCGATGGGGCCGAGCAACTCGAACTCCTCGCCCCGGAAGGTGTTGCTGCCGCCGGCGAAAAAGAACTCGGGCAGGTGGCGCAGGCCGTGGGCCAGGCCGAGCCGGGTCGTCAGCCCGAAGTTCAGGTAAGACGTCAAAGGCCTGAAGTATTGGGCCTTGAGGAAGAGCTTCTGGTAATTCGCCTCGGTCCCGAAGAGGGGGACGCCGATCTCGCCGGTGGCGCTGAAGAAGTAGCCGCGGGCCGGGTTCAGGGTGTCGTCGCGCCGCTCCCAGCTCATGCCGATCGAGGCCAGGGCCGCCGAGTACGGCAGGAAGCGGCGGTCGATGTCCGGCGGCAGGTCATCGAGATCGGGCGTTTCGGGCAAGGAGGTCCGCGTCAGGCTCAGCGACCCGATGAGGAGCCGGGCCTTGGTCAGGGCCTTGACCGCGTTGAGGCTGACGCCCCGGCGGTCCAAGGTGAAGCTCTCCCGCCTCTCGCGCTCGGCCCAGCCGAGGATGGTCGTCGGCATGGCCAGCCCGAAGAGATAGGGCTGGTTCCAGGACAGGACGGCGCGGCGCTCGATCGGGCTCAACTGGCCGAGGACGCCCACCTGCGCGCCGAGGCCCAGGACGTTGCTGCGGATGTATTCGGCCGTGCCGCGCGGCCGGATATCGTTGGGCCAATCGGCCAGCGATCCGCTGATGGGGCTCAGGGACACGAAGCCGAGGCCGAGCCCGGTGTAGTTCTTCTCCCCTTCGCGGACCGTGACGATGACGACCTCGTCGCCGGGCCCGGTCTGGACCTCCTCGACCCGGATCTCGGAGAAGATGCCCAGCCTCTCCAGCCGCCGCTCGGATTCCTGGACGAGCGAGAAATCGGCCGGGCCGCCTTTCCGGACCCGGAGCTCGCGCCGGATGACGCTGTTCCGGGTCGTCCGGTTCCCGGTGACGAAGACGTCGCGGATGGTGACCCGGGTCCCTTCCTGGATCTCGTAGACGAGCGAGACGCGGTTTTCCGGCGTGCGCTCCACGCGGGCCAGGACCTGGCTGCCGCGGACGCCGGCGTTGAGATAGGACGCCTCGATCTGGCTGACGTCCCGCTGGACGTTGGGCGGAAAGAACGGTCCGCCCTCGCGGCTGACCAGGCTTCCGGCGAGCGTCGCCGCGGGGATGAGGGAGGCTCCCTGGATCCGGATCGCCTCGACGGTGGTCTTCGGACCCTCCTGGATGTCGAAGATCGCCCGGACTCCGCGCTCTTCCTTGACCAGGTCGAGACGGACCTGGACATCGGCGAAGCCGTTCTCCTTGTAGAAGGCCTCGATCTCCCGGGGAATGGTGAACATCCGGTCGTAGCTGAGCAGGGAGAAGAACGGAACGCCTTCGCGCAGGGCCAGCCGGGTCCTCAGGTCGAAGCTCGAGAACGCCGTGTTGCCGCTGAAATCGGCGCCGACGATCTTGGACTTCTCTCCGGGCGTGACGTCATGGATGATCCGTATCTCGCTCCGGTCCTTCTCGACCCGGCTCCGGACCGACGCGAACAGGAATCCGCGCCGGCGGAGGTGGCTGAGGATCCGGGCGTCCCCCTCGTCGAGGCCCCATTGCTCGAAGACCCGCTCTTCCCAGATCGGCTCGATCAGGCGGGCAGGCACCTTGGCCCCGTTGACGACGATGGTGATCTTCTCGTTGGGCAGGATCTCGATGCGCAGGTCGACCCTGCGGTTCTTGTCGTCGAAGTCTTCCCCGGCCAGGCGGACCTCGGCCCGCCTGTAGCCGGCCCGGAACAGGTTCTGCTGGAGCGCTAGGAGATCGGCGGCCAGGCGGTCAGGGACATAGACGTCCCCCACCCGGCTCTTCATCTTCCTGAGCAACACCCGCTCGGGGATCTCGGCTTTCCACTCGACCTCGAGCCCGCCGACGCGGAAGGATTTCCAGTCCCTGGCCGTGAAGACCAGGTCGGCCGTCGACGGGCCGGCTTTCTTCCGGACCTCGACCGTGACGACGGCGTCGAAATAGCCCGCTTGGCGAAGGCCCTCGCGGACCTCCTCGACGGCTTCGGGGAGGCGGTCCTCCTGGAGATAGGCGCCCGGACGCTGGGACGTCAAATGCTCCTGCAGACGCGCCGCCGAGGCCTTGGGGCCGCGGAAGCGGACGGCGTCGATGAACACGTTCCGGGTGAGGTCGAAGACGAGATCGATCCGCTCCTCGCCCTGCCGTGTGACCCGGACGTCGGCGAAAAGGCCGGTCCGGTAGATCTGCTTGACGGCCTGGTCGATGAGCCGCGCCGAGTACCGGTCGCCGGGCTTGAGGGGGATGAGCTCGAGCAGCCCCGCATCGGCCGGCTCGCCGTCGACGCGGACGATGACGGCGGCGACGACCGCGTCCTCCTGGGCCGCGAGGCCGGGCGCGAGGGCGGCGGCCAGCAGGACGGCCAAGCCCAACAGGGCGCCGGCGAGTCCGGTCCGGGGCCTCATCCTAGAACCGCCTCCGGAACTTGAGGTCGATCCCGAACCGGCCCCGGTCGTCCTGGCCGCCGACGAGCGAGAACCGCCGGCTGATGTCCCACTCGACGCGGAAGATGGGGAAATCGTCGATCTCGGAGCGGACGCTCGAGCTGGCCAGGATCGTGGAATAGAGCACCAGCACGCTCGGAGAGATCTTCTTGCCCACGGTGATCCTGGCGGCGACGCCGCCGCCGGAGGTGTCCTCGGGGATATAAGGATCGATCCGGAACCGGTCGAGCGAGAAGAGGCCGCCCGTCCCCCGCTTGGCCAGGTCGGCGATCTGGTAGGTCAGAAGAGAGGCGGTATTCAGGGCGGTGCTGCGGTCCCCCGAATACGAATAGTACATCCGGCGGAACGACTCGCCCAGGGCCAGGAGCGACAGGATCTCCTCGGGCGGCAGCGGCGGCGACGAGGCGAACTCCGGCTTGAGACGGCTGACGGGCCCGTTCATGACCAGGGTCACCCGGTAGTCTTTGACATAGGTCTCGCCGCGGAAGTCGAGATAGGGCTCCGTGCTCGCCGGATCGGTGAAGCTCAGCCGGCCGTGGATGACGCGGAAGCTGTGGTCCTGGAAATAGAAATCGCCGCTGACGATGTCGAGGTCGCCGAGGAGGACAGGCTCGTCGAGCGCGCCCGAGACGGTCAGATCGAAGCGGGCGTTGAACCGGCCCAGGGCATTCTCGATGGTCATGTTGTCGTCGCCCCGGAGCCGGACATTGAGCGTCATGCCGTCGAAGAAGGAGGGTCCCGTCGACGGCGCCGCAGAAGGCGAGGAGAAGCCGAAGGCCTCGTAGATCTCGCGGCGCCAGGTCAGCCGGTCGAACAGGATCTCCCCTTCGGTCACGAAGCGTCGCGGGTCCTTGAGGATGCGCAGCGACGCATCGACCTGGCCCCGCATTCGCTCCATCGGCGAGAGGACCATGTCCTGGCCCTCCAGCCGCAGGTCCATCGTCGCGATCGCGCCCTCGCTGAGGCCGACGCTGCCGGAGCCGGAGATGGCGCCCCCACCGAGCTTCCCGGCGAACGAAGTGATGGTCAGGACGCCGTCGAGGAAGCTCATCTTGGAGACGAAATCGGTCACCGCGTAAGGGAATCCGGGGATGGGCACGACGGGGGCCGCGATGTCGAGCCCCAGCTCGACCCGGGCCTCCTTCTCGGTCTCCGCGATGCTGGCGGCGAAGTCGACCCGGCCCTGGGCCCCCTCCCATGGGAAGATGTCATCGAGGTTGCCGAGCCGGCCCTTGATGACGCCGCTGAACGGTTCGCCCGACAGGGGGAACGTGAACCGGCCCTCGAAGGGATTCTCGCCGGGGACGAGGCCGCCTCTCAAACCGAGATCGACCCGGCCGTCGGCGACGCCGAGATCGAGCTCGCCGCGGGCCTCCGTCCGGTCGAGGGGGGAGAGCTTCAGGTCCTTGATGGTAAAGAGGCCGGGAAGCCGGTCCCGGCCGAAGCCGCCGCGCCCGGCCAGGGACAGGGACAGCCGCCCGGCGGCGGACGGGACGATCTCGGCGAAATCGAGCTCCTCGCCGCGCGCGTCGATGTCGAACTCGCCGTTAACCGTGCCGACGAGGACCCGGCCCTCGAGGCGGCCTCCGAGGAAATCCATGGCCAGCTCGGGGAAAGTGATGACGCCGTCCTTCCAGGTGAGGCGTCCGGAGACGCGACGGGCCGTCTGGCCGTAGCCTTTGATCTCGGGGCTCGTGAACGTCCCCGAGAATTCCTGGGCGCCGGCCTTTTGGACCATGCGGAAATCGCCCGCGGCCCGGCCGGACAGCGCGATCGGGATCCCGAGGGTCGGGAAGATGTGGGCGAGCTCGCCCTCGCCGTCCTCGACGTCGACCTCGAGCTCCCGCCCCGATGTCCGGACCGTGACGCGGCCCTTGAGGTCGGGGTCCTCGACGTCGAAGCGTCCCGTGAAGACGTCGCCCTCGAGGACCGTGTCCGCCTCGATGAACGCGGCATCGAAGAGATCGAAGCCGCCGGGCGACAGGGTCGCCTTGAGCGAGACCGAGGGCGAGGCCGATCGCCCGTACAGGCGGGCCTCGGCGGAGCCCCGGCCGCGGATCTCCCCGAAATCGAGAGGCTCGGCCAGGACGAGGGCGACGAACTCCCGGGTCTCCTTGGCGTCCGAGATCTCGCCCAGGATCCGGGCGTCGATCGCGCCCTTGAGCTCGATCCGGGCCGTCGCATCGAGGCGGCCGAAGCTCGATTCGACGGCCGGCGCCTCGACGGTGACGATGCCCCCGGCGAAATCGACGCCGACGTTGACGCGGCCGCGGAAGGCGAAGCTGTCGCCGCGCCGGTCGAGCGTCGTGTCCCGGAATTCCGCCTCGGCCGCGAGCCTGCGGTCGGCCAGGGTGAATCGGCCCCACGCGGGCGACCGGACCGGCCAGGGGACCTCGATCTCTCGGAAGACCGGGTCGAGGATCACGGGCGCCGCCAGGCCTTCCACGCGGCCGCCGATGAAGGACAGGATCAGGCTCTCGGCCGGTTGGCCCGGCTTCTGCAGCCCGACCTCGAGGCGCCCCCCCTGCTCGGGGTCGAGCTCGAACCGGCCTCGGAGGGTGCCCATGGGCACGTCATTGAGGACCAGGGTGTCCGAGGCGATGCTCGTCGAGAAGGTCAGGCGTCTGTCCCTCCGTTCGAGCCGGCCTTCGCCGTGGGCCCGGCCCTGCCAGGCGAAAGGCAGGCGCATGACGTCGTCGAGGATGCCGGTTTCGATGTCGAAACGGGAGTCGAGCTCGATCGCCGGGTCGAAGAAATCCCGGACCAGCCCGCTGGCCGAGAACGACAGGCCGGGCCCGTCGACCGACAGCCGGTCCAGCGTCGCGCTCTCCCCTTTGCCCGACAGGAGCACGCTCAGGGCGCCGATCGAGGTCAGGCCTCGCTTCGGCGTCATGTAGCCGCTCGATTCGGCCGTGGCCCGGACCGTAAACTCGTCGCCGTCCTGGGTGACCAGAGCCTGGATGCCCCGGGCCTCGAGGGTCGTCGCGCCCGATTCATAGATCACCGTGCCGTCCTCGACCCGGCCGCTCTCGATGGCGAAGGGAAGCTCCAGGAGGGACAGGGGCGGCCGGGCCTTCCGGCGCGGCGCGTCCGCGGCGGCCGGACGGATGCGGATCTCCGGGGATTCGAGGACGACTGAGAAGATCTTGCGGTTCCTCAGGAACGCGAAGAAGGGGATCTCGATCCGGACCCGGCGGGCCCGGACGAGCGGCGGGTCGGCGAGGGAGCGGACGTTCTCGATGACGATGGCCGGAGGGAAATAGGACAGTCCCAGGTCGTCGTAGGCGAACGATCTCCCGATCGCGTTGCCGACCTCGTTGACGAGGATGTTCTTGCCGGCGACCAGCACGACCGCGAGCACGGCCAGGACGAGGGCGATCACCAGGGCCCGCCGGAACTTTCGGGCCAGGGCGCGGGCACGCTCGCGGAGCCGGATGACGGCGAGGATGCTCACTTCTTGACTTTGCCCCAGTCGGCGAGGAACCTCTCGATCCCGATATCCGTGAGCGGGTGCCGGACGAGCTTCTGCATGACCCCGAACGGCACCGTGGCGATGTCGGCCCCGAGCCGGGCGGCCTCGATGACATGGCGGGGGTGGCGGACGCTGGCCACGATGACCTCGGTCTTGAAGCGGTAGTTCTCGAAGATCTGAACGATCTCCTCGATGAGGGCCATGCCGTCCTCGGAGACGTCGTCGAGGCGGCCGATGAAGGGGCTGACGAAGCGGGCCCCGGCCTTGGCCGCGAGGAGGGCCTGCCCCGCGGAGAAGACGAGCGTCATGTTGACGGCGATGCCCTCGCCGTCGAGCGCCTTGGTGGCCTTGAGGCCTTCGAGGCCGACGGGGATCTTGACGGCGACGTTGGGCGCGATCCGGGCCAGGGCCCTCGCCTCGGGGACGATCTCGTCGGCCTTGAGCGCGACGCACTCGGCGCTGACCGGGCCGGGCGTGAGGGCGCAGATCTTCCGGATGTTGTCCTCGAAGGTCACGGTCTCCTTGGAGCAGAGCGACGGATTGGTCGTCACCCCGTCGAGGACGCCCCAGCTCGCGACCTCGCGGATCTCGTCGAGATTGGCCGAATCCAGGAACAGCTTCATGGGTCCTCCTTAGCGCTCGGGCGCGTGAACGTGTTCGAGAGCACGCCGATCCCCTCGATCTGGACGTCGACCCGGTCGCCGGGCGCGGTCGGCCCGACGCCGGCCGGCGTGCCCGTGGCGATGACGTCGCCGGGATTGAGCGTCATGATCCGGGACAGGTAGCGGACGAGAAAGGGGATGGGAAAGATGAGGTTGGCCGTCGTCCCGGATTGGACGAGCTTGCCGTTGAGGAACGTCTTCAGGCGGAGCGCGGCCGGGTCGAGCCCCGTCGCGATGCAGGGCCCGATCGCGGCGAACGTATCGAAGCCTTTGGCCCGGGTGAACTGGACGTCCTTCGTTTGCAGGTCCCGGGCGGTGACGTCGTTGAAGCAGGTGTAGCCGAGGACGGCCTCGTCGACGGGGTCGTCGTCGCGGAGCTGGCGGGTCTTCTTGCGGATGACGACGGCGACCTCGCCCTCGTAGTCGACGCGGGAGGACGAGGGCGGCTGGACGACGGCGTCCAGGTGCCCGATGACGGCCGTCGGCGGCTTGAGGAAGATGAGCGGCTCCACGGGCAGGGGGTTGCCGAGCTCCTGGGCGTGCTCCCGGTAGTTCCGGCCGATGCCGATGATCTTGGACGGCAGGACGGGCGGCAGGACGCGGACGTCGCTGATCGGGAACGGGCTCGTGCCGATGCGGAAGTCGCCGAAGACCGAGCCGCTGATCGGAAAGAGGAACTCCTCCTTGAGGACGCCCTGAAGGACTTTCTTGCGATAGCGGAACCGGTAGATCTTCATCAGGATACCCCCTCCCCCGCCCGCCGGTCGGCCCCCGCGTCCTTGCGGGGGAGGTCGACGGCGACGGGCGTCGTGAGCGCCGAGGCCCGGCCGGCCCGGTCGAAGACCCGGACGGCGAAAGCGAGCTTCGCCGGCGCGGCGGTCTCCGCGGGGACCGCGAAGGTGAAGGCCATGGCGCCGGGCGGCTCCGCGCCCGCCGCGGCGAGGGCGGCGAGCTCCCGGCCGGTGAACTTCTTGACGAGCCGGGCCTTCTTTTCGAACTCGCCGGCCGCGGGGTCCCCCTCGAAGACCCAGACTTCGACCGCGCCGAGAGGGCCGAGCGGCCGGCCGGAGACGGCTTTGACGGGATTCCTCCATGCCAGGGCCACCGTGCCTTCGCCGGGGACGGCGGTCAGATCCTCGGCGGGCATGGGCGCGCGCCCGGGGGGAAGCTCGAGCGGCCCCTTGCGGCCGCAGGCGGGCGCCAAGGCCACGACGAGGGCGATGAGGAGCGTCACGATCGGTCTGGCCATCACAGGATGAAGCGCCGCAGGTCCTGGTTGACGAGCACGTCTTTCAAGTGGTCCCGGACATAGTTCCGGTCGATCCGGATGGATTTCTCGGCGATGTCCGGGGCGGCGAAGGAGATGTCCTCCATGACCTTCTCGACGACGGTGTGGAGGCGCCGGGCCCCGATGTTCTCGGCGTCGGCGTTGACCTTCTCGGCGATGTCGGCGATCTCGTCGACGGCGTCCGGGGTGAAGGCGACGCTCACGCCTTCGGTGCTCATGAGGGCCTCGTACTGGCGGATGAGGGCGTTCTCCGGTTCCGTCAGGATGCGAACGAAATCGTCCTTGCCGAGCGGCGTGAGCTCGACCCGGATGGGGAACCGGCCCTGAAGCTCGGGGATGAGATCGGACGGCTTGGAGACGTGGAAGGCCCCGGCCCCGATGAACAGGATGTGGTCGGTCCGGACGAGCCCGAAGCGCGTGTTGACGGTCGTGCCCTCGATGATCGGCAAAAGGTCGCGCTGGACGCCCTCGCGGCTGACGTCGGGCCCGCGTCCGGACTCGCGCCCGGCGATCTTGTCGACCTCGTCGAGGAAGATGATGCCCGACTGCTCGACCCGCTCGACGGCCAGGCGGGCGACCTGGTCCATGTCGACCAGGCGCTTCTCCTCCTCCTCGAGGAGGATATCCCGGGCCTCCTTGACCTTGACCCGCCGGCGCTTCGTCCGGCCGCCCAGGAGCCCGGGCAGGAATTCCTGGATCTGGAAGCCGATCTCCTCGATCCCGGCGTTCGAGACGACCTCGAGCGGCGGCGTCGTCTTCTCCTTGACCTCGAGCTCGACCGTCCGGTCGTCGAGCAGCCCGGCGCGGAGCTGGGCCCGGAGCTTCTCCCGGGTGTCGCGCGCCCGCGTCTCCTCCTCGTCGGCCTCGCCGGGTGTCCCCTCGCGCTTCCGCGGCGGCGGCAGGAGGACGTCGAGCAGCCGCTCCTCGGCGGCGGCCCGGGCCTTGCCCTCGATGACGGCGACCTGCTCCTGCTTGACCATGTCGACCGAGATGCGGACGAGATCGCGGATCATGGATTCGACGTCTCGCCCGACGTAGCCCACCTCGGTGAACTTGCTGGCTTCGATCTTGAGGAAGGGCGACGAGGTCAGCTTGGCCAGGCGCCGCGAGATCTCGGTCTTGCCGACCCCGGTCGGCCCGATCATGAGGATGTTCTTGGGGGCGATCTCGTCGGCCAGAAGGGGCGGGAGCTTGCGCCGCCGGAAGCGGTTGCGCAGGGCGATGGCCACGGCCTTCTTGGCCGCCTTCTGGCCGATGATGTACTTGTCGAGCTCGGCCACGATCTCCCGCGGCGTGAGCTCGGTCTCGGGGGGGGCGGGAGCCGGCCGCTCGAGGGATTCGGGCAGGACGATCGGCATTCAGAGCTCCTCGACGGTGATCGTGGTATTCGTGTAGACGCAGATGTCGGCCGCGATCCGCAGGGCCTCCTCGGCGACGGTCCGGGCGTCGAGGCTCGTATGCTTGACCAGGGCCCGGGCCGCGGCCAGGGCGAAGGGACCGCCCGAGCCGATGGCCAGGACTCCGTCGTCGGGCTCGACGACGTCGCCGGTGCCGGAGATGAGGAGCGACGTCTCCGCGTTGGCCACGATGAGGAGCGCGTCGAGCTGGCGCAGGGCCTTCTCCATGCGCCAATCCTTGGCCAGCTCGATCGCGGCCCGGGAGAGGTTGCCGCGGTACTCCTCGAGCTTGGCCTCAAAGCGGGCGAACAGGGCGAAGGCATCCGAGGTGCCCCCGGCGAAGCCGGCCAGCACGTCGCCTTTGCCCAGGCGGCGGATCTTCTGGGCGGTCGTCTTGAGGACGGTCTGGCCCATGGTCACCTGGCCGTCGGCGGCCATGGCCGTTTTCCCCCCGTGCCGGACGCAGATGACGGTCGTCGAACGGATCATGCGTTCACCTTTAAGCCTGGATGCCAGTCTTGATCCTTCTGGTTTGATGGAGAAATGCGGCGTTTTCATGAATGGTCCAGGTAAGATGATTCAATGATATAAGATAGCCCGGGTTAAGTAAAGGCGAGGCGGGCCGGTTTGACCTGGCCCGAACCTTTCTATTAAGATACCGGAAAAGCGTTCGAGAGAGGAACCGAAATGGCGTCTTTGACCCTGGTGGTGATGGCGGCCGGCATCGGCAGCCGCTACGGCGGCCTGAAGCAGATCGATCCGGTCGGGCCGAGCGGCGAAGTAGTGCTGGATTACTCCGTGTACGACGCCCTCCGGTCCGGATTCGACAAGGTCGTCTTCATCATCCGCAAGGACATCGAAGAGGCTTTCCGGGAGAGGATCGGCCGCCGCGTCGAGGGCGCCGTGGACACGGCGTATGTCCTCCAGTCGCTCGACCAGGTCCCGGCCGGGTTTGTCGTCCCGGAAGGGCGGACCAAGCCCTGGGGGACGGCCCAGGCCATCCTCGCCTGCAAAGACGCGGTCGCGACGCCGTTCCTGGCCATCAACGCGGACGACTACTATGGACGGACCGCGTTCGAGGCCATGGCCGGATATTTCGCCGGCCCGGCACCGGAGGGGCGGCCGGAGTACGCCATGGTCGGCTACCGGCTCGAGAACACGCTGTCGGAGCACGGCACCGTGGCCCGGGGCGTCTGCGAGGCCACGGCGGACGGCTACCTTATCGGCATCCGCGAGCTCCTCAAGATCCAGCGTTTCGCGGACGGGATCAAGCACACCGAGGACGACGTCGACTGGCGGCCTCTCGATCCGGGGAGCTGGACGTCCATGAACTTCTGGGGCTTCACGCCGGCGCTCTTCGGCGAGCTCGAGCGCCGTTTCCCGGAATTCCTGCGGACGAGCGCCGCGAGGATCCTCAAGGCCGAGTTCCTCATCCCCGAGGTCGTCGGCACCCTCCTCCGGGAAGGCCTGGCCCGCGTCCGCATCCTGCCGACGCGGGAACGCTGGTTCGGGGTCACCTATCCCCAGGACCGGCCCCTGTTCCGTTCGGCCATCCTCGAGCTCGTCGAAGCGGGGATCTATCCCCGGGACCTCTGGACCGGCGCCGCCGGACGATAAGGCTTCGAACAAAGGGGAAGACTGATGAGAAGATCCGTCGTCGTCATCGCGTGTCTCGCCGTGCTCGCGTTCTCCCAGGCCCCGTCCGGGACGACGCCCGAGGATTGGGAGAACCCGGCCCTCCTGCACAGCGGCACGGAAGCTCCGCGGGCGACCTTCGTCCCCTTTCCGGACGCGGCCTCGGCCGACGCCAAGGCCCCCCGGGAATCGGCGCGCTATCTTTCGCTCAACGGCCCCTGGAAATTCCGCTGGTCGCCGCGCCCGGCCGACCGGCCCCTGGACTTTTGGGCCGTCGGAGCCGACGTCCAGGGCTGGGCGGAGATACCCGTCCCGTCGAACTGGATGTCCCAGGGCTACGATACCCCGATCTACGTCAACTCGGGCTACGAATACGCCCGCAATCCCAAGCCGCCCTACGTCCCGCACGACGACAACCCGGTCGGCTCCTACCGCCGGACGTTCACCGTTCCCGAAGCCTGGGAGGGGATGGACGTTTACCTTCACTTCGGCGCCGTCAAGTCGTTCTTCTACGTCTGGGTCAACGGCGAGAAGGTCGGCCTGAGCAAGGATTCCAAGACGCCCGCCGAATGGAACATCACCCGCTTCCTCAAGTCCGGGGAGAACGTCCTGGCCGCGGAGGTCTACCGCTGGTCGGACGGGTCCTACCTCGAATGCCAGGACTTCTGGCGGCTGGCGGGGATCGAGCGGGACGTCTACCTTTACGCGGCGCCCAAGGTCCGCATCCGCGACTTCGAGGTCCGGGCCGAGCTTGACGCCTCGTACCGGAACGGCCGGCTCCTGGTCACCGTCGAGCTCGACGGAGAGGCCGGCGCCGCGGCGGCCCCTCCTTCGGTATCCCTGACGCTCCTCGACGCCACCGGGAGGAGGGCCGCGACGGTGAAGAGGCCCGCGACCGTTCTCGAGAACGGGAAGTCCGTGGCCAGCTTCGAAGCGACCCTGGCCAACGTCGCGCGATGGAGCGCCGAAGCGCCGAACCTCTACCGTCTCGTCCTCGAGCTCAAGGACGCGGCCGGGAAAACGCTCGAAGCGATCACGTCCAGGATCGGCTTCCGGACCTCCGAGGTCAAGAACGGGCAGTTCTTCGTCAACGGCGCGGCCGTCCGGCTCAAGGGCGTCAACCGCCACGAGCACGATCCGCACACGGCCCATGTCATCTCCGAGGAGTCCATGCGCCGGGACATCGAGCTCATGAAGCAGTCGAACATCAACGCCGTCCGGACATCTCACTATCCCAACGACCCGCGCTGGTACGAGCTCTGCGACGAGTACGGGCTCTATCTCGTCGACGAGGCCAACATCGAGTCCCACGGCATGGGTTACGGCCCGGAGAGCCTGGCCAAGGACCCGGCCTGGGGCCCGGCCCATCTCGACCGCGTCATCCGCATGGTCGAACGGGACAAGAACCACCCCTCGGTCATCATCTGGTCGCTCGGCAACGAGGCCGGCGACGGGATCAACTTCGAGGAGGCCTACCGCTGGCTCAAGAAGCGCGACCCGTCGCGCCCGGTCCAGTACGAGCGGGCCGGGCTCAAAGACCACACCGACATCTACTGCCCGATGTACGATTCGATCGAGGACCTGGTCAAGGCCTTGGCCGACAACCCTAACCGCCCGATCATCCAGTGCGAATACGCGCATTCCATGGGCAACTCCACGGGCAACCTCCAGGACTACTGGGACGCGATCGAGAGCCACGAACGGCTCCAGGGCGGGTTCATCTGGGACTGGGTCGACCAGGGATTCGCGGCGACCGGCGATAACGGCGAAGCCTATTGGGCCTTCGGCGGCGATTTCGGTCCGCCCGACGTCCCGTCCGACCAGAACTTCTGCTGCAACGGCCTCGTCGCCCCCGACCGGACCCCCCATCCGGCGCTCTTCGAGGTCAAGAAGGTCTACCAGTACGTCAAGTTCGTGGCCGGAGAGCCGGCCTCGGGCCAGATCGAGCTCCGGAACCGCTACGACTTCACCGGCCTCGACCGCTTCGATCTCGATTGGGAGCTCACCGCGTCCGGAAGGAAGCTGGCCTCGGGAACGGTCGCCAGGCCGGCCGCGGCGCCTCACGCGAGCACGGTCGTCCGGCTCCCCCTCCCCCGTCCCGCGCCCGAGCCGGGACTCGAGTATTTCCTCAAGCTCGCTCTCCGCGCCCGGGAAGCCTCGCCGGGCATCCCCAAGGGGCATGTGGTCGCCGCCGAGCAGTTCGCCCTGCCCGGAGGGGCCAAGGCCGCTTCTAAATCAGAGCCCGCCCTGCCGCAGCTCCTGGTCGAGGACGGCCCGCGCTTCCTTCGCGTCGCCGGAGAGAGCTTCGGGGTCCGCTTCGACCGCCTGACCGGGGCGCTGGATTCGTTCACGCACGAGGGCGTCGAGCTCATCGGCGCCGGCCTCGAGCCGAACTACTGGCGGGCCCCGACGGACAACGATTTCGGGAACCAGATGCCCCGCCGCCTGGCGGTCTGGCGTCAGGCCAGCCGCTATCGGACCTTGAGGACGATCGAAGCCGCCACCTCGAGTCCCGGACAGGTGGTCGTCACCGTCGCCTATTCCCTCGCGGGGGGGCAGACGCAGACCCTCGAATACACCGTGGGCGGCGACGGCCGGGTCGCCGTGCGCTCGACGCTCAAACTCAAGTCCGGGGCCAAGCTGCCCGAGCTTCCCCGGTTCGGCGTCAAGATGGCCCTGCCTCAGGGGTTCGACCGGATCCAATGGCTCGGCCGCGGGCCCTTCGAGAATTATTGGGACCGGAAGACGGCGGCGTTCGTCGGCCTTTACGAGATGACGGCGGCCGAGCCCAGCCCCTACGTCAGCCCGCAGGAGTTCGGCAACAGGACCGACACCCGCTGGGTCGCCGTCCGGAATGCTTCGGGCCGGGGCCTCCTCATCACCGGGGATCCCGTCCTGGAGTTCTCGGCCCACCCCTACTGGCCCGAGGACCTGACGCAGGAGAGCCGGGGCTCGAAGCACCCCCCGGAGGTCCAAAAGCGGGATCTCGTCTGCCTGACGCTCGACGCCGCCCAGATGGGGGTCGGCGGCGACGACTCCTGGGGGGCCAGGGTCCATCCGCAGTACACGCTGCCGGCGAAGGATTATGCCTTTACGCTGACGCTGCGGCCGCTCCGGCCCGGCGACGAGCCCGCGGCCGCGCCGGCCCGTTGAGAGCGAGAGGCCGGGCCGGGAAACCAAACCGGGCTGCCGGGCGTATTTCTTTATGGTTTGATATAATCTATCCGAATTGATATTCTTTGATGAAAGGGCCGGACGAACCGCATGAAATGCCCCCGCTGCCAGAACGAGAATCCCGAGGGCACCCGTTTCTGCGGCCGCTGCGGACGTGAGCTCACGGGGTCGGGCGAAGCCGCCTCTTCGGGAGGGACCGCGACCCTGCAAACCCCCTCAAAGGGCCTCGAGCGCGGCCAGACCTTCGCCCGCCGCTTCGAGATCATCGAGGAGATCGGCCAGGGCGGGATGGGCACCGTCTACAAGGCCTACGACAGCAAGATCCGCGAGGTCGTGGCCCTGAAGCTCCTCAAGCCCGAGATCGCCTCCGACCTCGAGGTCATCGAGCGCTTCCGCAACGAGATCAAGCTGGCCCGCCAGGTCGCCCACCGCCACGTCTGCCGCATGTACGACCTCGGCGAGGAATGGCTGACGATCTACATCTCGATGGAGTATGTTCCGGGCGAGGACCTCAAGAGCTTCATCCGCCGATCGGGGCATCTCAACGAGGCCAAGGCGATCGGGCTGGCCAAGCAGATCGCCGAGGGCCTGGCCGAGGCCCATCGTCTCGGGGTCGTTCACCGCGATCTCAAGCCGCAGAACGTCATGATCGACAAGGACGGCAACGCCAAGATCATGGACTTCGGCATCGCCCGGTCGCTCCACACGAAGGGCGTCACCGGCACCGGGGTCATCATCGGGACGCCGGAGTACATGGCGCCGGAGCAGGCCGAGGGCCGCGACGTCGACCATCGCGTCGACATCTATGCCCTCGGGGCCATCCTCTTCGAGATGGTCACCGGCCGCGTCCCCTTCGAGGGCGCGACGCCGCTCAGCATCGTCCTCAAGCACCGGAGCGAGCCCCCGACCGATCCCCAAACCATCAACGCCCAGATCTCGGTCGGCCTGAGCCGGATCATCCTGAGATGCCTGGCCAAATCTCGGCAGGACCGCTATCAGTCCGCGGCCGACGTCCTCGAGGACCTGAACGCGGCCGAGCAGGGCCTGCCGGTGACCCGCCAGATGACGGCCCGGAGCAAGCCGTCCACGGCCCGGACGAAACCCCTCACGGACCGCGAGATCACGGTCAAGTTCCGGCTCAGGAGGATCCTCATCCCCGCGATCGCCGTCCTGGTCCTGGCGGTCGTCGGGGCCGTCACCCTCTTTAAAAAGAAGGACCCGGGCGGCACCGGGGACCGGCAGCACCGGACCGTGGTCACCAAGCCGGGCGGCGCTGAGATCCGGACCGGCCGGGAATTCGAGGCGGTCCGGCCTCCCGCAGCCGAGCCGCCCGCGGCGGAGAAGCCGGCCGTGCCCTCGCTCGGCGGGGACGCGGGCGCGGCCATCATGGGCTATTTCGCTCCGTTCATGAAGGACCCGGCGAAGTTCATGGGCGAGGAGGACGCCGCCGAATTCGAGAAAGCGCTGGTCACGATCAAGGAGAAATACCCGACCCAGGCGGCCGCCCTGTCCCGATGGCTCGACAGCATCCAGGTCCGGATCACCGAGGGAAAAAAACAGAAGGAGGCGGGCAACCTCGAGGCCTCGAAGCGGAGCTACGATCGCGGCGAGTCCGAGATGCGCAAGCTCCTGTCCCAGGTCAGCGAGCGGGAGCGGGCCGAAGCGGCGTTCAAGGAGCTCGAGGAAACGAAGCGAAAGATGTCCCGGGGCTCGTCCGCCCGGCCGAACCTCCTCGCCTGGATCGCCCTCGAAAAGGAAAAGGACGCGTCCGACGCGTTCGCCAAGAACGATTTCTCCGGAGCCCGGGTCCTCTGCGGCATCCTGACCCGGGTCCACCTGCTGAGCCCCAAGGCGGCCGACGCGGATCAGGGACTGGCCGCCCTGCGCGACCTCACCACGACGATCCGCGAGGAGGCGGAGGCCTCGCTCGCGCCCTCCAAACAGGCCTGGCTCTATGAGCGGGCCGTGACGGAGGAAGAGAGCGCGCGCCAGATGGTCAAGGACGGCCTCGTCCCCCAGGCCGCCGAGCAATACGTCCTGGCCGCCTTCCTCTACGAAAAGGCCAAGGAAGTCTCGCTCGAGAGCGCCCAGGCCGGACGGTCCTGACGGCCGCCACCATGAAGAAGCCCAAGAAACGGCTGCTCTTCGTCTGCTACGGGAACATCTGCCGCAGCCCGATGGCCGAAGGCATCGCCCGCAAGAGGCTCGGCCCGGCCGCCGTCGTCGCCAGCGCCGGCATCGGCGCGACCGGCGGGCCGGCCAGCGAGGAGGCCGTTCTGGTCATGAAGCTCGTCTACAAGGTCGACATCTCCGGCCACATCGCCCGGCCGGTCGGGATCTTCGACCTCTCGAGCTTCGACTATGTCATCGCCATGGACGAATCCATCACCCACCACTTGAGGGAATTCTGGGGGGTCCCCGAGTCCGTTCTCACCGGCTGGGACATCGAGGATCCCCTGGGCTCGGACTATCAGACCTACAAGGAGACGGCGCTCAAGATCGAGCGGCGCCTGGAACAGTTCCTGGCCTCGGTCGGCCTCGAGGGCTGATCCCCCCTCCGCCCTATTTGTCCATCATCGTCCCGAGGGAGCGCAGGGACGGCACATTATCGAAAAAGATCCTGGTGGCCGTGAGCAGCGGGACGGCCAGGATCATGCCCGGGATGCCCCAGAGCCAGGCCCAGAAGAACAGGGAAAAGAGCACGAGGAGCGGCGAAAGCCGGACCTCCTTGGCCATGAGCCGCCGCTCGACCAGGCGGATCAGGGTCAAGTGGATCGCGGTGAGGAGAACGACGACGAGGATGACCTTGAGGGTCAGGCCGCCTTCAAGGAACATGAACAGGAGCGTGGGCACCGCGACGGAGACCACAGCGCCGAGGGTCGGGACGTAGTTGAAGATCACGGCCAGGACGCCGAAGACGACGGCAAAGCGGACGCCGAGGATGGAGAGGACCGCGGCGACGAGGATGCCGATGAGCAGGTTGGTCAGGGTCTTGGCGGCCAGATATTTCTGGATCTCGCAATCCATCCGCACGGCCGTCCGGCTCAGGGTCGACGCTTCAGAAGCCGGGAAGGCCTCCTCGAACTTCCGGACGAGGCGGCCGCGGCCGGCGAGGATGAAGGTCATGAAGACGAAGATGAGCAGGAGGTCCGACATGAAGGAAAAGAACGGGCCGAGCGCAGAGAGCAGAAAAGTCCCGGCCTGGCCGATGTTGAGGCCCTGGATCCACTCCGTCAATCCGACTTTGAGCCGCGGGTCGGGGACAAGGCTGTCGATCCTCGCCAGGAAGCCCCGGACCATCTCGGTATAGGAGGGCAGCTCGGAGGCCAGGGACTTGCCGCCGGAATAGAACACCATGCCGAGGAGGTAGAGGATGGCGAACGAGAAGATCAGGATGAGGATGAGGGCTAGGGCCTTCGGCACCTTCCGCCGGACCAGGAAGTCCAGGGCGGGCGAAACGGCGAAGGAGATGAGCAGGGCCATGGCAAAGGGGACGAGGATCGGCCGGGCCAGCCTCAGAAAGACGCCGGCCAGGAAGAGGACGAGTATCCCGACGCCGATCCTGAGCCACTTCGCCTTGTCCACGCGGCCTCCCGTCCCATCATCATAGCCAAATTCTCTTATAAAAGGAATGGGCCTCAGCATCCTTCTCGCAAGAGCGATCCTCAAACTCGAGGATCCAGCTCGGGTCGCGGCAGGGCTTCAGGGATCGTCTCCGTTCGCTGCGGTGATTCTTCACGGCTTCCCGCTCCGGAGCCGGGTCAAAGACTCCGCGTCTCCGTCGCGCGAAGCCTAAATCACCGCTTCATGCTCACTTCGACGACACCCTTCAGCCCCTCTTGCCGCGACCCAGGCCCATGTTCTGTTTCGGCTCCGCACGGTTATGCTCGAAATCAGTCGGGGTGGTCCCTTTGCTTTTGTGCACCGGCGATAACGAAAGAATTGACCGTGCCACGGTCGTGTGTTATGACGTCTGCGCGGGGGCGGGAGATGGAAGGAGGCGACGATGGCGCATCGCATCGGACGAACATTCGGGATCGTCGCGGCGGGGGTCTGTCTCGCCGCGGCCGCGGCCGGAGCGGCGGACCTCAAGACGGTGACCAAGGAGCTTTTCGCCGTCCCGTCGACGACGGGCAACGAAGACCTGCTGGCGGCGAAGATCCGGGGCCTGCTGCCGAAAGGGGCCGTGATCGAGACCGATCCTCTGGGCTCGATCGCGGTGAGACTCGCCGGCACGCCCGGACCGACTCTCATCCTGGCGTGTCTCGACGGATACGGGCACATGGTCAGCGGCTTCACGCCGGACGGGTACCTGACGCTCGACCGCCCGGTCGCGCCGCCGCACGCCCGTTTCGACGCCTACCTGCTCGGCCAGCCCGTCGTCATTTCGACGGCCAAGGGGCCGGTCCAGGGGGTCATCTCCCAGCCCGCGCTCCATCTCCTCACCCAGGAGCGGCGCCGGACCCTGGTCGAAGGATTCTCCCTGGAGAACGCCTTTGTCGACCTCGGCGTCCGGTCGGAGAAGGAGGCCCGGGCCAAAGGCATCGAGATCCTCGATGCGGTCACGTATCCCGCCGTCCTGACGGAGCTCGCGGGCGACCAGTGGGCCGGGCCGGGGCTGGGGCTGAAGGCCGCGGCCGCCACCCTCGTCGCCGTGGCCGAAACGCTGTCCGGCCGGGCCGGGATGGAGGAGACGGTTGTCGCCTGGGCCGCCCAGACGAAGTTCATGGCCCGAGGCCGGGGTGCGCGCCCGGCGATCGGCGCCGCGCGGGCCAAGACGCAATGGAAGCCGAAACGGACGATCGTCGTCGAGGCCATCTCTGCCGGCAAGGGCGACGGCTTCCCCTTCCCCGGCGGAGGCCCGGTCCTCGTCCAAGCCAAGGATGAGCCTTCGGCGCTCCGGCGCGCGCTCGAAGCGGCAGCCGCCGCCGCGGGCGCCCCGCTGCAGTTCCTGACCAGGCCCGATTCTCCGATGGCCGTGCCTTTTGCCGGCCAGCCCGCAGACATCGTAACACTGGCGTTGCCCGTCCGCTTCCTGAACACGCCTTCGGAGGTGGTCGCCGTCAAGGACCTCCAGGCCTTGCAGGAGATCCTCCAACGCTTCCTCCAGCCGGGAGGTGGGAAATGAACAAGCGGCTGCTCACGGTCCTTCTGGCGCTCATCGCGTCCGTCTCGCCGGCCGGGGCCCAGTCGAAGGCTTGGGACCTGCTCAGGGAGATCGTCCTCGTGCCCGGGGTCTCGGGCCACGAGGGCCCGGTGTCCTATTTCATCCAGGGCCGCCTGCCGGCCGGGCTCAAGGCCGAGCGGGACGCGATGAACAACGTCTGGTTCACGGTCGGATCGGGACGTCCCCATATCCTGTTCGTCGCCCACTCCGACGAGCTCGGCTGGGTCGTCGACAAGATCACGCCGGAGGGCCGGGTCCGGGTCAAGCAGGGCGGCGGCATCCTCCCCCAGACTGTCGAGGCGCGGCCCGTCGTCATCCATACCGGCAAGGGCGACGTTCCCGGGATCGTCTCGCCGCGGCCGGGCTACGACGACCGGCCGTCCGAGGTCGAGACCCAGGAGGCGCCGTTCACGGCCACGGCTTTCGACATCTATCTCGGCGTCACGAGCGAGGCCGAAGCCCGGGCCCTCGGGGTCGCCGAGGGCGACCCCCTGACGGCCCGGAAGACCATCACCGATTTCGCGCCCGGGCTGATGGCCACCAGGGCCGTCGACGACCGGGCCGGCTGCGCCGCTCTCCTCGACGCGGCCCTGCGCTTGAAGCCCGAGACGGTCAAGGGCAAGACGGTCACCTTCGCCTGGGACGTCCAGGAAGAGGTCGGCCTCTTCGGCGCGTCGGCCCTGGCCAAAACCCTCGCTCCGGACTATGTCTTTGCCATCGACACGTTCGTCTCGACCGACTCCCCGCTCGAATCGAAGCGCTTCGCCTATCTGCCGGTCGGCAAGGGCGCGGTCCTGCGGGCCATCGACTCGAGCAATGTCACGCCAAAGACGGAGCTCCTCAAGGTCCTGGCCATCGCCAGGAAGCGGGCCATCCCGGTCCAGATCGGCAACTCCCGGGGCGGCAACGACGGCTCGGTCTTCCTCGCCGGCGGCGCCGTGGACATCCCTCTGTCCTGGCCGGGCTCCTACGCCCACTCGCTTATCGAGAAGATCGACCGCCGCGACCTCGAGGCCCTCACGAACCTCATCCTGGCCCTCGTCGCGGAGTGGAAATAGAACAGACCGGCCGCGGAGGGGCCTCGGGATATCCGCTCCGTTCGCTGCGGTGAAACTTCACGCCGTCCCGGTCCGGAGCCCGTTCTTAGGTCTCCGTCCCGAGGCCGGCTATTTCACCGCTTGATGCTCACTCCGGGATACCCCTCGGCCCCTTCTTCCGTCCCGGGGGATATCTCGGAGGGGCTTATCGGGCGGCGAGAACGGCGGGCGAGCCCGATCTGGAAAAGTTTAGTCGGGGCGCGGGCCGCGCGAGGGCAGTTTCAGGGGAAACCGCCAAAACGTGTTTGAGCGAGGCCTAGCGCAGGCCGAGCGAGTTGTTTTGGCGCCGAGCGCGGGGCACGGCCCGGCGTCTTCAAACTTTTCCCATGAGGGAGAGCCCGTCCTTCGAGCCAGCCCAGGGCCCCCGCAAGAGGGACAGATCCGTGCGGGGACCAGTCCCTAGCGCTTCCTGGGCTTGACCTGGATCGCCTTGAGCCCGGGCTTGGACTCGCACTCCTTGACGAAATCCTGCTCGCGCTGCGAGTTGACGTAGTCCGGCGACTGGAAGCGGTAGGTGAAGTGGGTGTGCTCGTCGTACTTGCCCTCGAGGATGGCGATGACGTCCTCGATGTTGACCCGCTCCTCGTCGGTCGGGATGACGAAGATCTTGACCCTGGAATCGTCGGCCGAGATCTCGGTCTCGGCGTTACGGGTCCTGGCCAGCCTGTTCTTGGCCGGGTCGAGCTTGATGCCCAGGAACTCCAGGCCCTCGCAGGACTTCTCCCGGATGAGGTCGGACATCTCCCCGACGCCGGCCGTGAAGACGATGGCGTCGGCGCCGCCGATGGCCGCGGAGTAGGCCCCGATGTACTTCTTGATCCGGTAGGCCTCGACCTCGATGGCCAGCTTGGCCCGCTCGTCCCCCTCTTCGGCGGCCTTCTGGACGTCGCGCCGGTCGGTGTACTTCCCGGTGATGCCGAGCAGCCCGGACTTCTTGTTCAGGATGTCGCTCATCTTCCCGGGGGCGATCCCTTCCTTCTCCATGACCATGAGGTCGATCGCCGCGTCGTGGTCGCCGGCCCGCGTGCCCATGACCAGGCCCTCGAGGGGGGTCAGGCCCATGCTCGTGTCGTAGGAGACCCCGTTCTTGATGGCGTTGGCCGAGACGCCGTTGCCGATGTGGAGACAGACGAGATTGCACGCGAAGGGGTCCTTGCCGAGGAGAAGCGCGGCCCGCTTGGCGACGTAGAGGAAAGAGGTGCCGTGGAAGCCGTAGCGGCGGACGCCGTACTTCTGGTACCACTCGTAAGGCAGGGCGTACATATAGGAGCTGGCCGGCATGGTCTGGTGCCAGGCCGTGTCCATGATGGCGACGTGGGGGATGGACGGCAGAACTTCGAGGGCCGCCTCGATGCCGAGCACGTTCGGCGGGTTGTGGAGGGGGGCCAGGCCGAAGAGGCTCTTGAACGTCTCGATCGTCTCGGGGGTGATCTTGACCGACTTGGTGAATTTCTCGCCGCCGTGGACGACCCGGTGGCCGACGGCGGAGATCTTGGCCAGGTCGTCGATGACGCCGTTCTTGGCGTCGAGCAGGGTATCGATGATGAGCTTGATGGCTTCGCGGTGGGTCGGGCATTCGTGGTCGATCTTGATCGGCTCCCGGCCCAGGCCCGACTGCTGGATGTAGCTCTTGCCGATGGTGACGCGCTCGACGACGCCCGTCGCCAGGGTCACCTTCTTGTCGTAGTCGTAGAGACGGTATTTGACGGAGGAACTGCCGCAATTCAAAGACAGGATGATCATCGAATACTCCTTGGTTTCTCGGTCCATCGGCCCGGGAAAGGGCCGAATTTTTAAAGCCCATTCTCTCGCGGCGGCTCGGAAAAGTCAAGGCGCGGAGCGCCGCGGCCGGGGCCCGGCGCAGGGTTGACAGCCCCGAAGCCGCTGGGGTATAAACGCTCTCTACCCTTAACGTCCGTCATAAGGAGCCGCCATGGGCAATACCTTCATCCAAGACATCCGCGACAAAGCCGCGAAGAGATTCCTCAAGGTCGCCTTCCCGGACGCCGAGGACGTCCGCACGCTGAAAGCGGCCCTGGCCCTCAGGGAGAAGAAGATCGCCGAACCCCGGCTGGTCGGCCCTGCCGACGCGATCCACAAGATCGCCAAGGACAACGGCCTCGATATCGGCGGCATCCCCGTCATCGACCCGCAGACCGACGCCGCGCGGGACGAGCTCGTCGGCGTCCTCTTCGACAAGCGCAAAGCCAAGGGCTGGACCGTCGAACAGTCCACCGAGGCCGCCAAAAGCCCCCTCTACTACGCCGGGCTCCTGCTCGCGACCGGCAAGGTCGGGGCCGTCGTCGGCGGCAACCTCTCCTCGACCGGCGACGTCATCCGCGCCGCCATCCACACCGTGGGCACGGCGCCGGGCATCTCGACCGTCTCGAGCTACTTCATCATGGTCTTCCCGGAGAGGCTCCTCTGCTACGCCGACTGCGCGGTCGTCCCCAATCCGACCGACGTCCAGCTGGCCGACATCGCCCTCACCTCGGCCAAGAACTTCCAGGCCGTGACCGGCGAGGAGCCGCGCGTGGCCATGCTGTCCTTCTCGACCAAGGGCTCGGCCCAGCATGCCGACGTCGACAAGGTCGTGAGCGCCACCAAGATCGCCAAGGAGAAGGCCCCGAACCTCCTCCTCGACGGCGAGATGCAGGCCGACGCCGCCCTCGTCCCCGCGATCGGCGAGCGCAAGTGCAAGGGCAGCCCGGTCGCCGGCAAGGCCAACGTCCTCGTCTTCCCCGACCTCGACGCCGGCAACATCGGCTACAAGCTGACCGAGCGGCTGGCCGGGGCGGAGGCCGTCGGGCCCATCGTCCAGGGGCTCAACAAGCCCTATTGCGACCTCAGCCGCGGCTGCTCGGTCGACGACATGGTCAACGTCGCGGCGATCTGCAGCCTGATGGCTTAAGACCGGAAAGTGAGGTTGTACTTCTTCACCAGCCGCGCCGGCTGGTAGGAGAGCTTGGCCTTGCGCAGGCCCTCGATCCCCATGTCCTGCTCCCGGTTGATGAGCGCGCAGTCCGTCCACTCCCGCCGGACGAACTCGCGGTTGATCCACTGGGCCAGGCCGACGAGGCCCGGGTTGGCGATCTCGATCGGGATGACGGCCATGTCCGCCGTGAGGCGTCCGCCCACCGTGAAGGCCTCGACGCGGCCGCCGACCTTGACCACGGCGCCCTTGAGGCCGAGCCGCTCGAAGGAGGCCAGCGCCTGGACGATGGCCTTCTGTTCGCCCCGCATGCACAGGTCGCCGTTCAGCTTGCCCTCGAACCAGTCCTCGAGCAGCCGGACGCAGCCGGGAACGTCGGCCCGGGCCAGGGCGTGGTATTCATGGACGAAGGTCGATTCGAACTTCCGGATCCGGTTGCGCTTGCCGTCGAATTTCTTGCCCTTGAGCTCGGCCAGCTCCTCCCGGAGGTAGACGTAGTCGAAGTTGGCGGGGTCCTCCTCGACCTTGAAGCCCGCCCCGTACTTTTCGACGAAGCCTTCGGGGACGCGGGACAGGCGCGGCGCGCGCTCGAGGCAGGCCGCGATCGTCTCCGGGACGCGTTCGCCGCCGATGGGCGGCAGGAAATAGGGGTCTTCGAATTCGGCCTCGACGAGAACGCACAGAGCGCCGTTGAGGATGGTCCAGCGCGGGTGCTCGGAGTCCTTCCAGATGAAGATGTTGGCGAAGCTGAGCTCGCAGACCTCGGAGGCTTCGCCGTCGAGATACTCGTCGAAGACCGGCTTGTCCTCGAGGCCGACGGGCTTGAATTCGGGGAAGGCCGGCCGGCTCACGGTTTCCTTCGCCCCATGACCGTGCAGCGCTCCTGGGTACAGCCTTCGCACCAGGCGGTCTTGCGCTTGGCCGGGAAGCTCCCGGGGACGTCCGCCGTCCGGGAAAAGCCGCAGCTCTCGAAGAAGGCGGGAATGATGGTCGCCAGATGGACGTCGCCCGGGGCCTCGGCCATCAGGGCCTTGACGAGAGCCCTGGCGACGCCCTTTCCCCTGAACCCGGGGTCGACGCCGAGGGCGCAAAGCTCCAGGCAATCGGGATGCTCCTTGAGGGCGACGACGCCGATGACCTCGCCGGCATCCTCCGCGACCCAGAGCGCGTCGGCCTCCATCCCGGGATAGTCCAGGCCCAGGCTGGCGGCGAGACGGACGGCGGGAGCGGCGTCCCCCGGGCTGACTTTGCGAACACGCATGTCCATCCATTATATCACTCCGTCCCTCCGCCCTGAAGAGGTCCGGGATGACTTGACACGGTCCCCTCCCGGAAGTAACATTCCCCCCTTATCTTATCTCGATCCCAGGGTGGACCATGCTTCTTCTGATCATCAATCCGGGTTCGACCTCGACCAAGATCGCCGTCTACGAGGACGAGCGCGAGGTCCTGTCGGAGAACATCCCGCACTCCTGTGACGAGCTGGCCCCCTACGCCAGGATCGTGGACCAGAAGGGCTTCCGGAAGGACATCATTCTCGAGACCCTCCGGAGAAAAGGCCTCGCCCCGTCCGATCTGGCCGCCGTCGTCGGCCGGGGAGGGCTCCTCAACCCCATCCCGAGCGGCGTCTACCGGGTCAATGACCGGATGCTCGACGATCTCTTCAAGGGAGTCCAGGGCGAGCACGCCTCGAACCTGGGCGGCTTGATCGCCGACGAGATCGCCCGTCCGCTGGGCATTCCCGCGTTCATCGTCGACCCCGTCGTCGTCGACGAGCTCGACGACTGGGCCCGGCTCAGCGGCGTCCCGGAGATCCGGCGGCGCAGCATCTTTCACGCCTTGAACCACAAGTATTCGGCCCGCCTGGCCGCCCGGGAGCTCGGCCGTAGCTACGAGTCGGTGAACCTCGTCGTCTGCCATCTCGGCGGCGGCATCTCGATCGCGGTCCACGAGCAGGGCCGGGTAGTGGACGTCAACAACGCCCTGAACGGCGAAGGGCCCATCGCCCCGGAGCGGGCCGGGACTGTGCCCGCCGGAGACCTCGTCGCCCTGGCCTTTTCGGGCAAGTACGCGGAGAAGGACCTCAAGAAGATGCTGACGGGCCGGGGCGGCATGGTCGCTCATCTCCAGACGAACGATATGCGGGAAACGGTCAAGCGGGTCGCCGCGGGCGACCGGCAGGCTGAGCTCGTCTTCACGGCCATGGTCATGACCGTGGCCAAGCAGGTCGGGGCCTGCGCCGCGGTCCTCAAGGGCCGGGTGGACGGGATCGTCCTGACCGGCGGGCTGGCCCACTCGGCCGAGTTCGTCGACCGGATCAAGGAGTGCGTCCGATTCCTGGGGCCGGTCTTCGTCTTCCCCGGCGAGAACGAGATGATAGCGCTGGCCCAGGCCGGCTTGCGCGTGATCAGGGGAGAAGAGACGGCCCGGACATATCCGTCCTGATAGCCAAAGAACCGAAGGGAGCCAATATGATCACCACGCTGGACCAGATCGTCGACCGGGTCAAGGGGACCCATATCAAGAGGCTGTCCGTCGCTGCCGCGGAGGATCCCCACACCATCGAAGCCGTGGGCCGGGCCGTCAAGGAAAAGCTGGTCCACGCCACCCTGACCGGGGACAAGGAAGCCATCCGGAAGGTCGCCGACGCGGCCAAGGTCGACACAGGCCTTTTCGAGATCGTCCATGAGCCTGACAAGGCCAAGGCTTTGTCCCTGGCCATCGGCAAGGTCCGCTCGGGGGAAGCGGATTTCCTGATGAAAGGCCTGCTCGATTCCTCCCTCTACATCCGCGGCATCATCGACAAGGAGAAGGGCCTGCTGCCGCCCGGCAAGCTCCTGTCCCACGTGACCGTCCTCCAGGTCCCGGCCTGGAAGAAGCTCATCATCTGCGGCGACGTGGCCGTCATCCCCGCCCCGGACCTCGAGGCCAAGATCGCCATCCTGAACTACGCCATCGCCGTGGCCCACAAGCTGGGGATCGACAGGCCCAAGGCCGTCCTCCTCTCGGCGGTCGAGAAGGTCAATCCCAAGATGCCCTCGACGACCGAGGCGGCCATCATCGCCAAGATGGCCGACCGCGGCCAGATCAAGGGCGCCGTCGTCGACGGGCCTCTGGCCCTCGATATCGCCTTCAGCGAGGAGAGCGCCCGGATCAAGGGGGTCGACTCCCCGGTGGCCGGCGACGCCGATATCCTCATCTTTCCCAACATCGAGTCGGGCAACATCTTCTTCAAGGCCTCGACCTACCTGGCCAAAGGCGAGCTCGGGGCCGTCGTGACCGGGGCCACCTGCCCCTGCGTCCTGACCTCCCGCGGGGATTCGGACGAGACCAAGTTCTACTCGATCGCCCTGGCGTCGCTCCTGACCTAGCCTGGACTATTCATAATAACGCCGTTTCTCTCACTAAGACCTCAAGATCCAAGACCGGCGTTTTTACCCTTCGGGCTCGTGAATAATCCAGGCAAGCCTGGGAGGGCCTCCCCTCTCCGTTGACAGGCTCCGCGCGATTTCATTATAGTGGGCCCACGTCATCCCCCGAGGAGGTTCGTCATGTCCCTTGCCCGCAATCCCCGCGCCCGGAAAACCGCGCTGGTCGCCGCTGCGGCTCTGCTCCTCCTGGCCGCCCTTCCCTTCGCCCAGCCGAAGGCCAAGAAAGCGCCCGTGCTGCAGTCGACCAACCCCGAGCTCCGGCTCAAGGGCTTCGAGGAGTACAAGGCCCTGCAGGCGGCCTCGAAGTTCAAGGACCTCAAGTGGCAGTTCGTCGGCCCGACCAACATCAGCGGCCGCGTCACCGACGTCGCCGTGGTCGCCCCCAAGGGCAACAGCTACACCGTCTACGCCGCCTCGGCCTCGGGCGGCCTGTGGAAGACCGAGAATGAAGGCACCACCTGGACGCCCGTTTTCGAGAACATGGTCACGGCGGCCATCGGCGATATCGCCCTCGCCCCGTCCGACCAGAACATCATCTGGATCGGGACCGGCGAGCACAACATCTTCCGCAGCTCCCAGGCCGGTGTGGGCCTCTTCAAGTCGGCCGACGGCGGCAAGACCTGGGCCCACGTGGGCCTGGCCGACACGAACACGGTCTCGCGGATCGTCGTCCACCCGGGGAACCCCGACATCGTCTATGTCGCGGCCGGCGGCCACGAGTGGACCAAGAACGCGGAGCGCGGCATCTACAAGACCGTCGACGGAGGGAAGAGCTGGACGAAGGTCCTCTTCGTCAACGACGAGACCGGCGGCTACGACCTGGTCATGGACCCGCGCTCGAGCGACACCCTCTACGCCGCCATGTGGCAGAGGACCCGCAAGAAATGGAACGACCCGCGGACCGAGGCCGGTCACACCGGGAGCGGCCTCTTCAAGACGACCGACGGCGGGAAGAGCTGGACGCCCATCAACCAGGGGCTGCCCGAGCCCAGGCATCGGGGCCGCATCGGCCTCGACCTCTGCCTGACCTCGCCCGACACCCTCTACGCCCTCGTCGACAACTACGAGATCTCCCGCGAGCCGACGCCCCAGGAGCTCACCGATTCCTACGGCGTCCCCTCGTCCGGATTCATCAAGGGGGCCACCGTCTACCGCTCCGACGACGCCGGGGCGACCTGGACCCAGACGAGCGGCCTGACGCCCCAGCAGAAGAGCCTCATGGAGCGCCACTCCGGGACCTATGGCTGGGTCTTCGGCCAGATCCGCGTCGACCCCAACGACCCGAACACCTCGTATATCCTGGGCGTTCCCTTCAGCGTCTCGACCGACGGCGGCAAGACCTACACGACCCTGCGCAGCCCGGGCGGCGACAACCACGCCCTCTGGATCGACCCGGCCAATTCGAGCTACCTCCTCAAGGGCTTCGACCAGGGAGTCGCCGTTTCCTACGACAAGGGCAAGAACTGGCGCTACTTCCGGAACGAGCTCAACATCTGCCAGTTCTTCAATATCAATTACGACATGGCGACGCCGTTCAAGGTTTACGGCTCGATGCAGGACCACGGCAGCTTCCGCGGCACGATCGACCTCTCCGCGGGCCGCGACCGCATCCCGGCCCAGGCGTTCGAGAGCGCCCCCGGAGGCGAGGGCTCGAACCACTTCATCGACCCGACGAACCCCGACATCGTCTACTCGGCCGGCTTCTACGGGATGATCTCGCGCGCCGAGTACGACAAGCCCGGCCCCTTCCCCGGACGCCCGTTCACCAAGATGATCCTTCCCGTCCTCTACGAGAACGAGCCGCCCCTGCGCGGCCAGTGGCTGGCCCCGTTCATCCTCTCCCCCCACAACCCGAACATCCTCTATCACGGCATGCAGCACGTCTTCCGGTCCCTCGACCGGGGCGACACCTGGGAGCGGATCTCGCCCGACCTGACCACGAACGACCCGGCGACGCGCGGCGACATCCGCTACCAGACCCTCTTCACGATCTCCGAGTCGCCGATCAAGTACGGGCTCATCTACGCCGGGACCGACGACGGCCGGCTCTGGGTGACCAAGGACGGCGGCAAGGCCTGGCAGGAGATCACGGCCGGCCTGGCCCCGGGCAAGTGGATGTCGCGGGTCGTGGCCTCGGCCTACGACCTCGGCACGGTCTACCTCACCCAGAACGGCAAGCGGGACGACGACTTCACCCCCTACGTCTGGAGATCGACGGACTACGGCAAGACCTGGACGAGCCTGGCCGGGGGCATCCCGGTCGGGCCGGTCAACGTCATCCGCGAGGACCCGGTCAACAAGGACATCCTCTACGCCGGGACCGACATGGGGGTCTATGTGACGACCGACGGCGGCAAGACCTGGATGGTCCTCGGCGGGAACCTGCCGACCGTGTACGCCCATGACCTGATCATCCACCCGCGGGACAATGTCGTCGTCGTCGCCACCCACGGCCGGGGCATGTGGGCCCTCGACGCCAACACGGTCAACAACAAGTCGGCCCGGAGACGGTTCAATTTCCAGGACTGAAGCCGCCGCCCGCGGCCCGTCCCGGACCTTCGTCCTCGACGGGGTGGGCCCCGTCGTCTTCGAGAAGAGCCGGCGGGCCCGCCGCATTTCTCTGACGGTGCGGGCCTCCCGGGGCGTCCGCGTCGCCGTGCCGTGGCGGGTCTCTTTTGACCGAGCCCGGCGGATCTCTCTGGCCAAGCTCGCCTGGATCCGACGCTCGCTGGCCCGGGTCGAGCGCGCCCGGGGCCGCTGCGGGGATGCCGTTCTGGCGGCCGGATGCCTCGACCGGCGCGCGGCCCGGTCCTTTCTTGCCGGCCGGCTGGGCGCCCTGGCCGAGGAGCATGGCTACCGCCCCGGGCGTCTGAGCGTCCGCCTTCAGGGCACGATCTGGGGCAGCGCCTCCCCCTCCGGACGCATCCAGCTCAACGCGGTCCTGGCCGCCGTGCCGCCGGACCTCGCCGACTATGTCATCCTTCACGAGCTCGTCCACACCCGCGTCCGGGGGCACGGCCGGGCCTTCTGGGCCGAGCTCGAGCGGAGCATGCCCGACGCCCGGAGCCGTCAGGTCCGCCTCCGGGACTACGCCCTGGCGCTCTTCTGAGCCGGGCCAGCGGGACGAATTGACAGCCCCGTTCCTTACGACTATGATTCTAGATTGAAGGGCCGAAGACCGCCGCTGGCGGGTCCGTTCCCGGGGAAAGGGGCTTCGGGATCACGACCGGACAAGGAGTGAGCCATGGGGGACGTTCTTTCGAAGCGAAGGGTGTTCCTTTCCATTCTGGTCCTCGCCGGATCTGCCGCATTGCTGATGCCCGGCCGGACCCAGGACAGGCCCCGGACGGGCGGGACCGGGGAGCGCGGGCCGGCTGTCCTCCAAACCGGGCCCCGCAGCGCGGACGCGGAGATCCGCCGGCTCGGCGCGCAGCTGAGGCATTTCCGTTCGACCGGGGATCTCGAGAGCGCCGCGAGGATCTTCGGACAGCTCTTCGCCATCGATTCCGCGGCCGACCCCGCCGCCGAGCTCAAGGCGGCCGCCTCCGCCCGCTCGAACCGGGTGGACGGCGCGATCGGGAACATCAAGCCGGTCAGCCCCGTCGAGGGATCGAATCCCGTCTTCGTCTCTCCGGAAGCGGAGATGAATCCGGCCGCCGATGTCTGGGCCTCGAGAGACGGGGCGTGGGCGCTCGTCACGGCCGCCGAACAGTGGTCCGGCGGCGGACCCCGCGACATCCGCATCCGAAAGAGCTCGGACCGCGGCGAAACATGGGCCGAGACGCTGGTCCTGGGGGACGGCCGGGCCTGGACCCGACCCTCGCTCCGCCAGGTCGCGGACGGCCAGGTCGGCCTGGCCTTCGTGAAGGACTGGGACGGCGGCGACGGCGACATCCATTTCGCCCTGATCTCGGCGGACCTCACCGCCGAGGCCGAGTTCCCGGTCGCGCTCAGCCGCGCCGATCAGAGGAACCCCTCTCTGGCGACGGACTTCCGGGCCTTTTCCGCGCCGTATGTCTACGTGGTCTATTCCGAGAGCGACGGCCTGTCGGCGTCGGTCAAGTTCAGGGTCAGCCCCGACCTCGGCGCTTCCTGGAGCCGCGCCGCGACCATCGCGGCCTTCGCCGGTCCGGACGCCGACGGGATCGAGACGGCCATGTCTTTCGATCCGGAGCGCGGGGCCCTGCACGCCGCCTTCACCTGCCCTCAGGGCCCGGCCTCGGGCATCGCGGTCGCAACCTCTTTGAACTTCGGGGCCACCTGGTCAGAGCCCCGTTTCGTCACACCGGCCGACGACGGGTTCGATTCCTCGCCCGCCATCGCCGCGAGCCGGGGCGCCGTCGCCGTGGCTTATGAGCACGCCGGTCCCGGGCTGGCGCCCGATATCGGCTTGGCCCGGTCCCCGGACTCGGGGCGGAGCTGGATCCTGCGCGGCAGCCTGGCCGCGTCGGCGGCCGCCGAAAGCTCGCCCGACATCCGCGCGGCGGAGGGGGGCCTGGCGCCCATCTTCTTCGCCTCCTATGTCGAGGATAGCGCCCGTGTCCGCCTATTGAGCTCCGAAGGCGCCGCGCCCGGCTCGTGGACGGCCGCGGGGACGTTTCCGCCGCAAGGCGGTCCCGCCGCGCTCGGGACGGCGGTGATCCTGCCGATGCCCGGTCCCGAAGGCGGCGAGTCCGCGGGCATCCTCTGGGCGGACACGACCGCGGACGACGACCTCTACTTCAGCCCGGCCGTGGTCACGCTCAGCCTGGCGGAGATGACGGTGGACCCGGCGAGCCGGGATGTCCCCTACACGGAAGGAACGACCACCTTCGCGGTCGTCAAGACGGGAGACGGACAGGTCAATTGGACGGCCACGATCACGACCGGGGGAAGCTGGCTGGACATCCAATCGGGCTCGTCCGGCACCAACGCCGGAACGATCACCGTCGCGTATGAAGAGAATCTGAGCCTCCTCGGCCGGACCGGGACCATCCGGATCCGCGCGACCAACGACGACACGATCCCCGACGTCAACGTCACCGTGAGCCAGGCGGGCGCGCCCGCGGGCTCTCTCGACGTGACTCCGGCCGGAGGATTCGCCTCGACGGGTCCCGAGGGCGGGCCGTTCACGCCGCCGAGCCAGGCCTATACGTTGAGGAACGTCGGCGCGACGACGATCAACTGGAGAGCGGTGCGGGTCGAGATCTGGACGTCGCTGTCCGCGACCACCGGCACCCTGATTCCGGGCGCGACGAGGACGATCACGGTCTCGATCAACTCCGGGGCCAACAACCTCTCCCCCGGGTCCTACAGCGACACCGTGAGCTTCATGAATACGACGAACGGCAGCGGGAACACGACCCGGACGGTCAGCCTGACGGTCACCGGGGCTGCCGGCTCCCTGTCCGTGAGCCCCTCGTCGGGGTTCTCGTCGTCGGGCCCCGTGGGCGGGCCATTTTCGCCGGGGAGCCAGGACTATACTTTGCGCAATAACGGCCGGGATCCGATCGACTGGACGGCCGCGAATTCCAGGACGTGGACCGCGCTGTCCGCGACGTCCGGCCGGCTCGATGCCGGAGCCACGACCACGGTCACGGTCTCGATCAACGCCGCGGCCAACGACCTCCCGGCCGGAGACTACGGCGACTCGATCGTGTTCACCAACACGACCAACGGCAACGGCAACACATCCCGGGCCGTTAGCCTGACCGTCACGCCCCCGCCGGGGGCCCTGACCGTAACGCCCTCGACCGGGCTGAGCTCAGCGGGCCCCCTGGGGGGACCGTTCACGCCGTCGAGCCTGACTTATGCGCTCGAGAACACGGGCGGGATCGCGCTCAACTGGACGGCCTCGAAGACCCAGACTTGGACGACGCTGTCCGCCACGGGCGGCGCCCTGAGCCCCGGGGCGACGGCCACGGTCACGGTCTCGATCAACGCCGCAGCCGACGGCCTCCCGGCCGGCGACCATGGCGACACGGTCACCTTCACGAACACGTCGGGAGGGGCGGGCAGCACGACGCGGTCTGTCGTGCTGTCCGTGTCCCCGGGCCCGGCGCTGATCGTCATCCCGGCCAACAGGGACGTCCCCTTCACCGGGGGAACGACATCGTTCGAGGTGTCGAATACGGGCGGCGGGACCATGCCCTGGACGGCGGAAGTCATCGCCGGCGGAACCTGGCTCACCATTCAGTCCGGCGCGAGCGGCACCGACGCCGGGACGGTCGTGGCCGCCTTCACCCCCAACCCGACGGGTTCGCCGCGGGCCGGGATCATCCGCATCACGGCAGCGGGCGCCACGGGGAGCCCGAGGAACGTGACGGTGACCCAGGCCGGGAGCACCTTCGGCCTCAGCCTCAGCGGCGAAAGGCTCGTCGAGAAGGCCTGGATCATCAAGAGGGAATACGGGCAGCTGTCGATCACGGTCAGCAATCCCGGCTCGATCACGGTGGACGTCTACGTCATCTACCGGCGGGCCGGCGCCCAGGCCGAAGAGATCGTACAGCAGATCTCCGGGTCGGCGGTCACGACCTCCCCCTGGACCGTGAACGACACCTTCCTGACGCCGGGGACGAACTACACGTACCGGGTCCTGGCCATCGATACGAACGGCGCTGTCCTCAGCGCGTCCAATGAGATCACCATCTAGCCTGGACTATTCATGAAAACGCCGTATTTTTCCATCAATCAAGAAGAACCAAAACCTGCGCTTTCACCCTGCGGGCAAGCCGATCCGGCCGCATCGGCTTCGATGCAAAGGGTTCGCAGTACCCCGAGTACAGCTTCACCCTTTGACGCCTTGCATCTGCAGCCGCCTCGGCTCGTGAATAATCCAGGCAAGCGAGAGGCCATGAAAAGACTCTTGATCGTTCCGCTGGTCCTCATCCTCGCCGGGGCGGCCGCCGCGGAAAGCCGCCTCTTCCTGTCGGCCGGCGCCGGCTATCTCCGCCCCGCCGACGGGAACTACAGGCTCGTTTACGGGAACCAAGCCATCTATCCCGAGATCAACGCCGCGATCCGGCTCGTCGGCGGCCTCTGCCTGACCGGCAGCATGGGCTGGGTCTCGAGGAAAGGCGCGACGCCGGACCTCGGACTGGAGACCAAAGGCAACCAGAGCTTCCTTGCCATCGGCCTCAGCTACATCCTCCGGGCCTCCCCCACCGTCTGCATCGAGGCCGGGGCGGGCGTGGCCAGCCTGAGCTTCCGGGAGGAGGCGCTCGACCTGTGGGTCAAGGGCAAGCAGCCGGGCCCCAAGGCCGAGCTGGGCGTTCTCCTGATGCCGGAGGACGAGAGGGTCTTCATGGCCCTGAGGGCCGGGTACATGTCCGCCACGGTGCCCGGTACGGAGCTCGTGCCGGTCGGCGATCAGAACGTCAAGCTCGGGGGCTTCAAGGTCTCCGTCTCGGTCGGCATCCAGCTCCTCGGCGTCGATTGACGCGGCGTCGATCGGCCTCTCCCCCCTTCCGGCCGCGTTAGTGTATAATCGCCCTCTTGCGTGCCTCGGCACGCGCATCTCCCCAGGAGGATTGCCCATGCCTTACCGGATCCCCTCTCATCGGGTCGCGGCGCTCGCCGCCGCCGCAGCGTTCCTCATCGTCGCCCTCGCCGCTGTCCCCGGCCACGCCGCCGGCCCCGAAGCGAAAAAGGCCAATTATGAGCTGGCCTCGCGCTGGACGCCGGCCAAGGTCGGCAAGCTCGTCTTCGACACGGCCGTGACGCCCCACTGGCTCGAGACGGGCGACCGCTTCTGGTACGCCTACGAGACCAGCCAGGGCCGGAAGTGGTTCATCGTCGATCCGGCCGCCCGGACGAAGAAGCCCCTCTTCGACAACGTCAAGATGGCCGCCCAGCTGACGCGCATCCTGCTCGTCCCCTACGACGCTCAGCACCTGCCCATCCGGACGATCAAGTTCATCCGGAAGGACACGGCCATCCAGTTCGAGATCGAGGTGCCCAAGGACAACGACATCCTGGTCAACGGCAAGATCGTCAAGGCCCTTGAGATCGCCAAGGAGGAGGAGAAGAAGGTCGAGGAACAAGACAAGGAGAAGGAAAAAGAGAAGGAGCAGGACACCCAGAAGACCAAGGAAGCCGAGAAGCCCAAGGAGCCCGAGAAGAAGACCAAGATCCTGTCTTTCATCTACGAGCTGGCCTCCGGAAAGCTCACCCTCGTCGAGGACTGGAAGGAGCCGCTGAAGCGGCCCCGCTGGGCCTCGGTCTCGCCCGACGAGCAGACGGTCGTCTTCGCCCGCGGCGAGAACCTGTTCCTGATGGACGCTGCGAACTTCAAGCTGGCCCAGAAGAAGGCCGACGACAAGGCCATCCAGGAGATCCAGCTGACGACTGACGGGGAGGAGCATTTCTCCTACGCCCGGCGCCTCAACGACGAGGACAGGAAGGAGTTCCAGAAGGACGAGAAGGACCGCAAGGACTTCCGCCGGCCCGCCGGCATGGTCGTCTGGTCGAAAGATTCGAAGAGAATCGCCCTCGTCCGCAACGACGAGCGCAAGGTCGCCGACCTCTGGGTCATCAACTCGCTGGCCAATCCCCGGCCGACCCTGGAGACCTACCGGTACGAGATGCCGGGCGAGGAGAACCAGCCCCAGCCCGAGCTGGCCGTCATCGACCTGGCCTCGAAGGCCAAGGTCAAGATCAAGTCGGAGAAGTTCAAGGACCAGACCGTCAACGTCTTCACGGCCCCGCGCCGGGCCCTCGACCGGGAGCGCGAGTTCCCGCCGCCGGCCCAGTGGCTGGCCGACACGGCCGACAAGCTCTACTTCGGCC
>Ga0209706_10000115_pt1 | contig 38558 bp, 39 predicted proteins | sample PPLLaktember2015_6_FD_187263 | JGI IMG/M metagenome (GOLD analysis project Ga0209706, IMG submission 187263) | Freshwater sediment microbial communities from Prairie Pothole Lake near Jamestown, North Dakota, USA - PPLs Lake P8 Core (1) Depth... | ecosystem: Environmental > Aquatic > Freshwater...
CGAGCTGCTCGCCGCGAGCCCGCTCCCCGTGGTGATGGTGCGACGCGGAGCGGACCTCGACCCGCGCGCGCCGCTCGCCTTCCGCCGCATCCTGGTGCCGTCCGCCGGGAAGCACACCGGCCGCGCGGCCCAGGAGGTCGCCTTCAGCCTGGCGCGCCAGCTCGGGGCGAAGGCCCTGATCGCCCACGTCGTGACGGCGCCGTCGCCGCGCCGCCGCTTCCGCCTGCGCAGCCTCGAGGACGATCCGCGCCAGCTCGCCGCCGCCGAGGCCGCGGAGCAGGTGGTGGCGGAAGCGAAGACGCGGGCCGCCGAGCTCGGCGCCCGCGCGGAGGCCGAGATCCGCACCGACGTCTCGGCGCCCGAAGCGCTGCTCTCGATCGCGCGCGAGCAGGCGGTCGACCTGGTGGTGCTCGCCGCGAACCTGCGCCAGTTCTCGGGCCGGCCGTTCCTGGGCCACGGCGTCGAGTACCTGCTGGAGCAGTGCAAGAGCACGGTGGTGGTCGTGACCCTCCCGCCCGGCTGGGCCGGCGCCCAGAAGGGCTCCGCCGCTTGACGCCGCGGCGTGTCTGCGGGAAGCTCCCGGCCGTGCGCAGCTTCACGACGACCGAGCTTCGTTCGTGGTGGCGCCCCGGGACTCCGGGGCGGCCGGGCTGTGCCGTGACCGGACGCTGATCCCAGCGGGATCGCGTCCACGCGCAGCGAGGGCCGCCTGCCGAGGCGGCCTTCGCGCATTTCGGGCTCGGAGCGCGCCGCCTCGCGGAGGGACTCCCGCGGAGGAGGACGAGAGTGGAGACGCGCTTCGCGACCCGCGGCGGGATCGAGATCCAGCGCCGCGTGGACGAGCTTCCCTACCCGCCGGCGCAGACGGAGACGCTGATCGACGCGCTCGACGCGCGGCGCGGCCTGCTGCTCGCCTCGAGCTGCGACGTGCCGGGGCGCTACGCGCGCTACGACCTCGGGCTCGTCGATCCGCTGCTGGTGCTGACCGGCCGCGGGCGCCGGCTCGAGATCGAGGCGCCCGGCGCGCGCGGCCGGGTGCTGCTGCCGGCGCTGGCGCGGGCGCTGCGCGGCCTGCGCGAGCTCGAGTCCCTCGAGGAGGGCGAGGCCCGGCTCTGCGCCGCCGCGCGACCGCCGGAGGGCTCGTTCGCCGAGGAGGAGCGCAGCCGCCAGCCGTCGCTCTTCTCGCTGCTGCGCGCGCTGATCGCGCTGTTCGCGAGCGAGGATCCGCACCTCGGCTTCTACGGCGCGTTCGGCTACGACCTGGCGTTCCAGTTCGAGCCGATCCCGCTGCGCCACGCGCGCGCCGCCAGCGCGCGAGACCTGGTGCTCTACCTGCCCGACGAGATCCTGGTGGTCGACCACCGCCGCGAGCGCGCCGAGCGGCGCTGCTACGACTTCGCGGTCGGCGGCTCCGACACCGGCGGGGTCGCGCGCGAGGTCGTCCCCGCGCCGTTCCGTCCGGCCGCGGGCGTGCCGCGCAGCGCCGACCACGGCCCCGGGGAGTACGCGGCGGTCGTAGAGCGCGCGATCCGGAGCTTCCGCGCCGGAGGCCTCTTCGAGGTGGTGCCGAGCCAGACCTTCGCCGAGCCCTGCGCGGCCCCGCCCTCGGAGCTGTTCCGCCGGCTGCGCGCGCGCAACCCGGCACCGTACGGCTTCCTCGCCAACCTCGGCGCGGGAGAGTTCCTCGTCGGCGCCTCGCCGGAGATGTACGTGCGCGTCTCGGGGCGGCGCGTCGAGACCTGCCCGATCGCCGGGACCGCCGCGCGCGGCGCGGATCCGCTCGGCGACGCCGCGCAGATCCGCCGCCTGCTGGCCTCCGAGAAGGACGAGTCGGAGCTCACCATGTGCACCGACGTCGACCGCAACGACAAGAGCCGCGTCTGCGAGCCCGGCAGCGTGCGCGTGCTGGCGCGGCGCGCGATCGAGCTCTACTCGCGGCTGATCCACACCGTCGATCACGTCGAGGGCACGCTCCGCGAGGGCTTCGACGCCCTCGACGCCTTCCTCTCCCACGCCTGGGCCGTGACGGTGACGGGCGCGCCGAAGCGCGCGGCGCTCGCCTTCCTCGAGGAGCACGAGCGGAGCCCGCGCCGCTGGTACGGAGGCGCCGTCGGCGTGCTGGGCTTCGACGGCAGCGCCAACACGGGCCTCACCCTGCGCACGATCCGCGTGCAGGACGGCGTCGCCGAGATCCGCGTGGGCGCGACGCTGCTCTACGGCTCGGATCCGGAGGAGGAGGAGCGCGAGACGCGCCTCAAGGCGGCGGCGCTCTTCGACGCGCTGCGGAGCGGGGCGCAGCCGGCGACGGGAGCGGCGTCGCTCGGATCCGTGTCGGCCCGCCCGGGAGCCGGGCGCCGCGTGCTGCTGGTGGACTGCCAGGACTCCTTCGTGCACACCCTGGCGGGCTACTTCCGCGAGACCGGCGCCAAGGTGAAGACCCTGCGCGCGGGCTTCCCGCTGGAGGAGCTGCGCCGCCAGGAGCCCGACCTGCTGGTGCTCTCGCCGGGACCGGGCCGCCCCGCGGAGTTCGGGCTCTCGAAGCTGATCGCCGCGGCGCTGGCGCGCGAGCTGCCGGTGTTCGGCGTCTGCCTGGGCCTGCAGGCGATCGCCGAGCACTTCGGCGGCGCGCTGGCAGTGCTCCCCGAGCCGCGCCACGGCAAGCGCTCGCGGGTGCGCGTGCTCGGCGGCCGGCTCTTCGAGGGCCTGCCGCGCGAGCTCGAGGTGGGGCGCTACCACAGCCTGGTCGCGCGGCCGGAGACGCTGCCGGCGGAGCTCGCCGTCACCGCGCTCGCCGAGGACGGCGCGGTGATGGCGCTCGAGCACGCCGCGCTCCCGATCCACGCGGTGCAGTTCCACCCGGAGTCGATCCTCAGCCAGGAGGGCGGCGCGGGCCACGCGATCGTGGCGCGCGCCGTGGCGCTCGCCGCGGTGCGGCCGCGCCAGAAGGTGAGCCGCGCGTGGCCGGGGGCGGCGTAGCCGTCAGAGCGACTCGGCGTTCGGGTGGCAGTGCTTCTGGACGGTCTCCTGCAGGAAGGCGCATCCGTCGGGGTCCGCATCGCCCTCGCAGCGCGCGGCCTGCCACATGTACGATCCCTCGTTGCGCGGCGCGGGAGCGCCCGCCGGCTCCGTGGGCGCGCGGCCGAAGTGCCGCGCCGCCGGGGAGAGGTAGAGCAGCGCGAGAATCGCGCCGCTGCTCATCGTGCCGAGGTCGAAGAGGGTTCCCACCCACGTCGGCTCGACGGTCGGGCCGAAGAGCGGCGTGATCGCGAGACCTGCGGCCGCAGCCACCGTGTAGAGCAGGCGCGCCGGCCTCCTCAGCAGCAAGAGTGTATCCCAGAGCCAGAGGCTGGCGGCGCCGCCGGCGAGCTCGGCGAGGACGAGGCCGCGCAGGATCCGGGTGGAGGCATCCATGCCCCCGCTTCATCGGACGGCCGGGCTACGCCCCGTACAGCCGATCGCACTTCGCCGCGAAGACGAAGTCGCTCTCGGTGAGGCCGTCGATCTTGTGGGTCCAGATCGTGACGCGGGCGCGGCCCCAGGAGAGCAGCAGGTCCGGGTGGTGGTTCTGCTCCTCCGCCATCTCCCCGACGCGGTTCACGAAGGCCAGCGCCTCGCGGAAGTTCTCGAACTTGTAGTCGCGTTCGAGGTGGTGCTCGCCCACCACCTCCCAGGCGCTCCCCAGCTGCGCGTGGAGCGCCTGCAGCTCGGCGCCCTTCAGCGGCGCGACGCCGCCCTTGCAGGGAATGCATTGCTTCGCGGCGAGGTCGCTCATCCCCGGCCCCGTCCGCGCTCCGCGGCCTCGCGCACGATCTTCGCGGCGGGGCCCACGCTCGTCAGCCAGAGCTGGTGGACCGCGCGCGTGGCGCCCACGTGGAGCAGGCGGCGTGCGGCGTCGTCGGTGCCGAGCTGCTCGTCGCCCGCCTCGACCAGGATCACGTAGTCGAACTCCAGGCCTTTCACCTGCTGGATCTCGGTGATCTCGATGCCCGGCGAGAAGCGGAAGTCCTGCTCTCGCACGCGATGGACGCGCGGCACCTCGCTCTGCAGGAAGCCGGTATGGTAGACGTCGCTCACCGCCGCAGAAGGCGTCAGCACCGCGACCGAGGCGAAGGGCTCCTCGCGCCCGAGCCGCGACAGCGCGTCGGCCAGGAACGCCACGCTGGCGCCGGACTCGGTGAACTCGAACACCTCGACGGGGGGGCCCGAGCGCGTCGTCACCACCGGGCCTTCCTCGCGCTGGTCGCCGAGCAGCGCCAGCGCGAACTCGGTGATCTCGCGCGACGAGCGGTAACTCACCTGCAGCGTGTCGACCTCGGTGCCCTCGAGGCCGAGGTCCCGGAAGAACGCGCTCCACGAGCCGAAGCTGGCCGCGGGGCCGATCTGCTGCTGGGCGTCGCCCGCGAGCGTGAGGCTGCGGTGCTCGTCCAGGCAGTCGAGCAACACGCGGACCTCGATCGGCGCGAAGTCCTGGACCTCGTCGATCGCGACGTGCCGGTAGCGGAGCGGCCCGCCCTCGGCGCCCGGGATCGCGCCGACGCGGAGCTGCCAGGCGCGCAGCAGCAGCGCGTCGTCCTCGGGGTCGAGCTCGACGTCCTCGCCGCCGTCGCCCTCCAGCCAGGCGAGCAGCTCCTCGGCGCGCCGCCGGCACCAGCTGGTGGCCTGCTCGAGCTCGCGGGGCGACGGCGCGTCGGGCCGGTCGGCCAGCACCTCCTCGAGCAGCGCGCGGTTCGAGAGCACGCTCACCCAGTCGTCGATCGCCCGCGCGGCCGTGGGCGGACCGGGATTGCGTTCCACCTGCTTCTCGAGCGCCAGCAGCAGGGCCGGGTGGAGCTTCAGCCGCATCACCGGCGCGGGCGTGTCCTCGCGCACGCCGGCGGGTAGGCGCGGGAACAGGCGGCGGCGCTGCTCCGCGGCCCAGTCGCGCAGGGTGCGCACCTGCACGTTCTCGACGCCGAGGGCCGGCAGCACGTGGGAGACGTAGTCGCGGAGGGCCGGCGAGAACACCAGGAACAGCGTGCGCCAGGAGTCGATCTGGGGGTCCTCGTAGGCGAGGTACGCGATGCGGTGCAGCGCGACGGTGGTCTTCCCCGAGCCCGCCGTGCCGCGGATCGCCACGAAGCCCGCCGAGGGGCGCGTGATCAGCGCGAACTGCTCCGGATCGATCAGGCCCGCGATGTCCGGCAGCCGCTTGTCCACGCGGCGCTGCGCGCCCGAAGGATCGGTACCGAGGCGCCGCGCGCCGCTCTGGCCCGGCGCGTGCACGCGCAGCGCGGCGCCTTCGCCGCCGGCGAGCCGCGGCGCCTCGCGCGACACCTGGATCCAGCCCCCGTGCGCGTCGGCGACGAAGCTTCCCTCGGGCGCGTCCACCCGGGACAGCATCGCGCCGCGGATGGCGACCGTGCGCCGCGCCACGACCTCGCCCGCGACGGTGCGCCCGCTGATCTCCTCCTCGTAGTCCTCGCCCTGCTGGTAGCGATAGTAGAGGCGGGCGATCGGGGCGTGGCGCCAATCGACGATGCGCACGCCGTCCTGCAGGAAGGTGGCCTTGCCGAGGCACAGGTCGCGCTCGCGGCCGTTCTCGAGCAGGCGCAGGTGACCGAAGTAGGGCGAGGCGGGGTCGACGCGCGGCGCCGCGCGCGACTCGCCGAGCTGGGCGCGCAGCGCGGTCAGCACGGTCCAGCGCTGGTTCAGCGCGGCGCGCTCGAAGTCGTCGATGCGGCCGCGCAGGAGCTGCTCGCGGACGTGCTCGAGCTCCTCGATGATCGCGGCTTCGGAGGGCGGCTCGCGGTGCGGCGCACGGGCGATGCCGTCGTTCACGCGCTCCAGCAGGGCGAGCTCCTCGGCGACGATCCGATCCGGCAAAAGGCCCCTCCACCTCGTCGGCGCCCCCGGGGAAGCCCCGCTCCCGGCGCGCCGGGGAATCTTCGCTTGTAAGGCAAATCGCCGAGGAATCCAAGAGGGTTTTGCGCGCGCACCGACGGCAAATGCGAAACCCACGGCTGGTCGCGGGGTTACGTCAGGGCGGCGGCGGGTTGGGCTGCGCCAGCAGGGCAAGGAAGGTTCGCACGTCGACGTCGGTGACGAGCACGCGCTCGCGGGTATGCCAGGCGTAGTTCATCGCCGAGTCGCACTCGAGGCAGTGGCCGAGGCCGAGCACGTGGCCGAACTCGTGGGCCACGAGCAGCCGCACCTGGTCGACGTCGAGGGTGTTGAAGGGGTTCGGCGTGGTGGAGATCTGCATCTCGCCGCCGACCCGCAGCCTGCCGTCGACCACCCGGAACGCCTGCCGGCCGAAGCCGCCGAAGGGTCCGGGGATGCGCCGCTTCCAGCGGACCTGCACCGGCGCCGCGTCGTCCTTCTCGACGAATTCGAGGCGGAACCACGGGCGCTTCGGCTGGATCGCCCGCTCCCACGTCTGCATCGCCTCGATCGCCGCGCGCCGTGCGTCCGCTCGGCTCCCGAGGCGCGGCGGGACCGACGGCGCCGCCACGGCGATGCGCCAGGGCATGTCCTCCGGGGTCACGTGCAGGTAGAGCCCCGCCCCGTCGGAGCGCACGAGGTTCGGGCGCAGGTAGGTGCCCTCGGCGTCGAGCGGAGCGGCCTCGGGCTCGGCGGGCTGCGCGAGCGCCGGCGCGGCTACGAAGGCGAGGGCCAGGGCGAGCGGGCGGAGCACGCTACGGGACGAGCAGCGGTGCGTAGCGCTCCTGAAGCGCGCAGCGCTTCGGGTTGATGCGGCGGGCGCTGCACTTCTCGAGGGTCGAGCGCGACGGGCGGTCCCCGATCGCGAACAGGTAGCACTCCGCCTGGACGCCGAGGCGGCGCGCGTTGGCGTCGCACTCCTCGAGGGCCTCGCGCGTGGCGCGCTCCTGGGACGCGAGGCTCTTGCCGTACTGGGCGCCCCAGGCGCGCTTGCCCTTCTCGTCGGCCGCGAGCGCCAGGGCCTTGCGGCCGTCGGCGGCCGCGTACGTGCGCACGGCCTCCTCGAAGGTGGAGCTCTCCCCGACGCGCGTCGTCTCGCAGGCGGCGACGAGGGCGGCGGCGGCCAGCAGCACGAAGACGGCGCGAGGGGTGCTCATCGGTCGGATCCTATCCCACGAGGCGCGGCGCACCAGCGGCCCCGGCGGGAGTTTCCGGCAACGCGTCGGCCCGGGCGGGCGGAGGTCGGGGCCGGCGATTGTCGAGCGGGCGGCTCGGCGGTACAAGAGGGCATGGGCCGCCTGCGCCTGCTGCTCGGGTTCTTCGCGATCGGGCTCGCGCTCTTCGCCGGGGATCGCCTGACCGCCTCCGTCCGCGCGGGGGCCGGGGCGGCTCCGCTCGCGGACGACGAGATCCTCTACCGCGAGGCTCTGGCGCGGGGGCTCGATCGCGAGGACCGCGGCGTGCGCCGCCGGCTGGCCCGGAACCTGGCGTTCCTGCGCGCGCCCGACGGCGACGCGGGCGGGGCGCCGCTCGCCCCCGACGCGGAGCAGGCGCTCTACCGCGAAGCCGTCGCACTCGGAATGGACCGGACCGACACCGTCGTGCGTCGGAAGCTGGTGCAGCGGGTGAAGCTCGAGATCGAGGCCGAGGCGCGTCGCGCGGAGCCGACGGACGCCGAGCTCCGCGCCTGGCTGGACGCGCATCCCGAGCGCGGCGCGGCGCCGCCGCGCGCCGCCTTCCGGCACCTGCTCTTCGACCCCGCGCGGCGCGGGCGGAACGCGGAGCGGGATGCCCGCCGCGCGCTGGCGGCGCTCGCTTCGGGTAGCGACGCCGCGGGAGACGCGTGCCTCGCCCCGGCCGAGCAGGCGCTGCAGTCCGAGGCGTCCGTCGCGCGCCTGCTCGGCCCCGCCTTCGCCGGCGCGCTCTTCGAGGCGCCGCTCGGCGTCTGGGCGGGCCCGCTGCGCTCGAGCCTCGGCTGGCACCTGGTGCGCGTCTCGGAGCGTGCGCCGGCGGGGCCGCAGCGCCTCGAGGCGGCGCGGGCCGAGGCCCGCGACGCCGTGCTCGCCGAGCGCGGCGCGGCCGCCCTGGAGCGCTTCCTCGCCGAACGCCGCGCGCGCTAGCCTGTCCCGATGCCGCACCTCCTCGTCGAGCGCGACGGCCCCGTGCTGATCGCCACCATGAACCGGCCCGAGCGCATGAACGCGCTCTCCCCCGAGATGTTCGCGCGCATGTACGACGCCTGGCGCGAGGCCTCGGAGGACGACGCGATCCGCTGCATCATCCTGACCGGCGCCGGCGGCAACTTCTGCTCCGGCATGGATCTGAAGGCGCTCTCGGGCAAGGACGGCGACGCCGACGACGAGTACGCCCGCCGCTTGCAGAGCGAGCGCGACCTGCCCTTCAAGGCGCTGCTGCGCAGCTATCGCCCGACCAAGCCGATCCTCGCCGCGGTCGAGGGCAACGCGATCGCCGGCGGCACCGAGATCCTCCAGGGCACCGACATCCGCGTCGCCGGCGAGAGCGCGCGCTTCGGCGTCTCGGAGGTGCGCTGGGGCCTCTACCCGATGGCCGGCTCGGCGGTGCGCCTGCGCCGCCAGATTCCCTACACCGTCGCGGCCGAGATCCTCCTGACGGGCAAACACATCTCGGCGCGCGAGGCGCTGGCCCTGGGTCTCGTGGGCCACGTCGTGCCCGACGGGCAGGCCCTGGCCCGGTCGAAGGAGATCGCCGCCACCATCGCCGAGAACGGCCCGCTCGCCGTCGAAGCGGTGCTGAAGACGCTCCACGCCACCGACGGCATGACCGAGGCCGAGGCGCTGGCCTTCGACCTGCAGGTGGGCCTGCCGATCTTCGCGACGAAGGACGCGAAGGAGGGCCCGCGCGCCTTCGCGGAGAAGCGCAAGCCGAACTTCACGCGGAGCTGAGGCCCCGCGCGATCAGAGCCCGGCCAGCAGCGCCGCGCCGAAGCGCTCGGGATCCTCGACCATCGGGAAGTGGCCGACGCCCTCGAGCAGGTGGAGCTCGGCGTCGGGCCGCGCCTTCGCGAGGCGGTGGGCCATCGCGACGCGCGCGATCGGGTCGTCCGTGCCCCACACGATCGCGAGGGGCGCCGGGTGCCGTTCGATCGCACCGGTCCAGCGCGGCTCGTGCTTCCGGCGCTCGTCGATGTAGCGGATGATGCGCGGCAGCAGGAGGTGGCCGTCGCCGCGCAGCATCCCGTCGACCAGCTCGGCGACGTGCGCCGCGGCCCGCGCGCGGTGGCATTCGCCCATCAGCCCCGACAGCGAGGCCTCGAGCGCCTGGCGAGGGGGCGCGAGGTTCGCGGCGAGGCGGGCGTCGGGGAGCTTCAGCAGAGCGAGCTGGCCGGGAGACAGCTCGACGAGGTCCATGTAGATGGAGCCGTTCGTGACCACCCGCGCGGCGACCTCGAAGCCGAGCCGGCCCTCGAGGCTCCGGGCGAGCAGCTCGCCGCCCACCGAGTCGCCGACGTCGTGGGTCAGCAGCGCCACCCGCGCCAGGCCGAGCCGCGCGGCGACGCCTTCCGCGAGGTCGGCCTGCTCGAACAGCGAGTAGGCCTGGTCGGGCTTGTCGGAGAGCCCGAAGCCGAGCAGGTCGAAGGCCACCACCCGGCGCGTGCGCCGCAGGGCCGGCACCACCTCTCGCCAGTCCAGCGAAGAGGTCGGGAAACCGTGCAGGATGAACGCCGGGGGCGCCGCCTCGCGCTCCGCCGGGAGGTCCACCACGAAGAGCCGGCGCCCGCCGATCTCGAGCCGCGAGCCCAGGTCTTCCCAGCGTTCCATCGGCCCCTCCGCCCAGGCACGACTCTTGCGAATCTCCGCCGGCAACGCACGGTGCAGGATGATCGGACCCGATCCGGGCCCCGGAACCGAGCCGAGCGCAACGAAACATTGCCGAGGAGGACGAGATGCTGCTGCTTCGAAGCCTTCGAGATCGTTTGAAAGGGGGCGCGGCGAAGGGGGCCGCTGCCATGCTGCTGATCCTGGCCGCCGCGGCGTCCGCGGGGGCGATCACCGGCACCGTGACGCTGGACCAGCCCGACGCCGTCGTGACCCGCCCGGATACCGGCTCGGTCGAGCTCGTCTTCGGCGGCACCCTCTACGTCGACAGCGGCTTCGCCTCCGCCATCCCGTTCGTCACGTACCCCTACCTGGAGACGAACAGCTCGGATCGCCTCGACGCCGTCTACCATCCGGACGTGCTCGCCTGGCTGGTCGCCGCGCGTGCGACAGGCGGCCTCTACAGCGGCCCCCTGTTCACCGTGACCGTCGACGTCGGCGACCCCCTCGGCCTCTACGACCACATCCACGCCAGCTCGACCGCGTCCTACTTCTACGTGTACTTCAACTCCAGCTCGGCACAGCGCACGAACCTGGCGGCCTACTCGGTGGAGGTCGTACCCGAGCCGCGGACCTGGCTCCTGCTCGGTACCGGGCTCGCCGGTCTCGCGGCGCGCCCTCGCCGCCGCCCGGGCGGTCCGCGGCAGCCCTGAAGCCAAACGCGGAGGGTAGTGAGGGCGATTGCCCCCAGGAGGGGCTCCGCGGGCAATCCCACCCGACCCTCAAGCGAATCCTCCCGCGGGCCGACTCAGACCTGGGACCGGGGGGTAGCATGCGCTTCGAGTTCCCGGCAGACCTCGGCCTCGCCGTTCCGCTCGCGATGGCGCTGCTCTCGCTGCGGCTGTTCCGCCTTGCCTGGCGGACGCGGCGGCTGCCGGAGCTGCTGGTCGGCGCCTACTTCCTCGTGGTCCCGTTCGCGATCTCCCTCGCGATCCGGGTCGAGCGCTTCGCTCCCCAGGACGCCGCCGCGGTGCGCGCGGCCTCGAATGCGCTCTTCACGATCGGCGGGGCGGCGCTGCTGCTTTTCTCGTGGTGCGTGTTCCGGCCCGCCGAGCGCTGGGCGCGCTGGCTGGCCGTGGGCGGATCCCTCGGCTTCGCGGCGCTCTGGGCGGCCGGCTTCCCCACCGGCGCCTATCGGGACGATTCGAGCTTCTTCCTGCTGCTGCCCGTGTACGCCTCGTATCTCTGGGTCTTCCTGGAGTCCTTCCGCTACTACCGGATGCTGCGCCGGCGCCGCGCCCTCGGCCTCGCCGACCCGGTGCTCACCAACCGCTTCCTGCTGTTCGCGATCTGGACCGGCAGCGTCTTCGCGATCACCGTCCTGGGCGTCGTGGGCAGCCTCGCGCAGCTCGCGAGCGGCACCTTCCACGACGGGGGCGGCCTCGGCGACCCCGTGATCCTCGGCATCACCCGCGTGCTCGCGATCCCGATCGCCGTCTCGATCTGGCTCACCTTTCTTGCGCCCGCGCGCTACCACGCCTGGCTGCGCGAGCGCGCGACGGCCGCTTCCTAGCGGGGCCTGTAGTCGGCCCGAGCCCCTTCGATAAGCGGAGGTGGGGCTAGGGAAACCGATGGCGTTCGACGCGCCGACGCTTCTTCTCAACCTCGGGCTCGCGGCCGTCTACTTCGTGACGGGACGGCTGGGCCTGCAGATCGCCGGATACGCGGACAGCGTGACGCTCGTCTGGGCCCCGGCCGGCATCGCACTGGCCGCGCTCGCCCTGTACGGCCGGCGGCTCTGGCCGGGCGCGGCGCTCGGCGCCTTCGGGGTGAACCTCCTGACGGGCGTGGGGGCGCCCGCGGCGCTCGGAATCGCGGCCGGGAACACGCTCGGGGTCCTCGCTGGCTTGACCCTCTACGAGCGCATCGGGGGCGCCGCCAGCCTCGGCCGCAAGCGCGACGTCGCAGCGCTCTTTGCTGCGGCGGCCGGCCTCCCGCTGGTGAGCGCGAGCGCGGGCGTGGCCCGATCAGACGGCGGGCGCCTGGCTCTGGTGGGCGCGCGCGCATGTTCGACCGGTTCTTCAGCACCAAGGCGCCAGGCCGCGGCCTGGGGCTCGCGGCCGCGCTCGGCGTGGTGCGCGGCCATCGCGGCCAGCTCGAGGTGCAGAGCGCCCCCGGCGAGGGCACCGCCGTGCGCCTGTACCTGCCGGCGTCGCCGCGCACGGCGGGCCAGGCGCCCGCGCCGGCGCCCCCCGAAGACGGGCGGCCGGGTGGCACGATCCTCGTGGTGGAGGACGACTCCACGCTGCGCGCCGCGGTCGAGCGCGCTCTCGCGGCGAACGGCTTCGGTGTGCTCACCGCCTGCGACGGCTCCGAGGCCGTCGAGCTCTTCCGTGTGCACGCAAGCCAGATCGAAGCGGTGCTGCTCGACCTGACCCTGCCGGGCCTCTCGGGCGCGGAGGTGCTCCCCGCCCTGCGTGCGCTGCGCCGGGACGTTCCGGTCGTGGTCTGGAGCGGCTACAGCGACGCCGAGATCGCAGCCCACTTCGCGGGCGCCGCGCCCGACGCCGTGCTCGCCAAGCCGCTGCAGCCGAAGGACCCGTTCGCCGCGCTGCGCAGCGCGATCGAGTCGCGCCGCGGCTGAACAGGGATCCGGGGGCGCGCCCCCGCGTTCCCCTACGGCGCCTCCGGATCCCGGGCGCGCGCGGCGTCGTAGCCGGCGAGCAGGCCGCGGAAGCGCTCTTCGACGAGGCCCTTCGAGCCCGGGTGCGTGATCACGTAGAGCTCGTTGCGGCGCACCGCATCGAGCACGGCGGCGGCGGCGCGCTCGGGCTCGATGAAGGTCTGGTTGGCGGCGTCTCCGCTCTTCATCACGGCGAGGACGTCGTCGCGCGAGAGCTTCGAGGTGCCGAGCTCCGCGGGGCGGTTGCGCTCGCTCTTCAGGATGCCGGTCTTCACCGGGCCCGGGCAGAGCACCGAGACGCCGATGCCGTGGGGCTCGAGATCGAGGCGCAGGCACTCGGAGAGCGCGACCACGGCGGTCTTCGAAGTGGTGTAGACGCCGTTGGCGTGGCCCGGCACCAGCCCGGCGATCGAGGCGGTGTTGACCACGTGCCCCTCGCCGCCCTGCTCGATCATCTTCGGCACGAACGCGTGCACGCCGTGGATGGCGCCCCACAGGTTCACCGAGAGCACCCACTCCCAGTCCGCGAGGCTGCGCTGGTGGGTGAGGCCGATGACGAGCACGCCGGCGTTGTTGCAGAGCAGTTGGCAGCCGCCGAGCTCGCCGAAGGTGCGCTTGGCGAAGTCCTCGAGCGCCTCGGGCCGGCGCACGTCGACGCCGGAGGCCAGTGCGCGGCGGCCGCGTTTGCGGACCTCCTGCGCGACGCCTTCGACCTTCGACGCCTCGACGTCGGCGAGGGCCACGTCCATGCCGGCGTCCGCGCAGGCGAGGGCGAGGGCCGCGCCGATGCCGCCTCCCGCGCCGGTGATGGCCGCGACGCGGCCGCTGAGCTGATCCAAGATCCGCGCTCCTTCCTTCAGACCTTCCGGGCGGTCGTCCCGGGCGGCTGACGATACCAGCCGGGGTCGCCGGCGCCCGCCAGCTCGTCGCGCACCTTCAGCACGGTGAACATGCCGCCCATCTCGATGTTCCCGTGCGGGCCCTCGCCCATCATCATCGGCAGCGTGTTCTCGGGGCCTTCCATGTGGCCGGCGTGGTCCTGGTGCTCGGCCATGCCCCGCTCGCCCATCACCATCGCGCCGGGCACCTGCTCGCGGAGCCGATCGCCGACGCCGTCCAGCTTCGCGCCGATCACGTTGGGGATGCCGTGACCCATCGCGTTCATGGTGTGGTGGGATTTGTGGCAGTGCAGCGCCCAGTCGCCCGGCGCGTCGGCGGTGAACTCGAAGGTGCGCGTCGAGCCCACCGGCACCTGCACCGTGGCCGCCGGCCAGCGCGCGCTCTTCGGGATCGACCCGCCGTCCGTCCCCACCACGTCGAAGCTGTAGCCGTGCAGGTGGATCGGGTGCTCGTCCATGCTGAGGTTGCCGATGCGGATCCGCACGCGGTCGCCGGTCTTCGCGACGAGGGGCGCGGTGCCGGGAAAGACGCGCCCGTTGAAGGTGAAGAGGTTGAAGTCGAGCATCACCGACGGGTCCGGCCGGTAGCTGCCCGGATGCACGGCCCAGGCGTGGAGCAGCAGGCCGAAGTCGCGCTCCACGGGCTCCGGCTCGCGCGGATGGACGATCAGCAGGCCCATCATGCCGAAGGCGATCTGCACCATCTCGTCGGCATGGGGGTGGTACATGTAGGTGCCGTGCTGGCGCAGCGTGAACTCGTAGACGTACGTCTCGCCGGGCCGGATGTGGGGCTGGTTGAGGCCGCCGACGCCGTCCATGCCGTTCGGCAGCAGGATGCCGTGCCAGTGGACGGTCGTGTGCTCGGGCAGGCGGTTGGTCACGTAGATCCGCACGCGGTCGCCCTCCACGACCTCGAGCGTGGGGCCCGGCGAGAGGCCGTTGTAGCCCCAGCACTTCACCGTCATGCCGTCCGCGAACTGGCGGTCGACGGGCTCGGCGACCAGCCGGAACTCCTTCGCGCCGTCCACGAGCTTCCACGGCAGGGTGGCGCCGTTCGGCGTCGTGACGGGGGTGTAGGAGCCGTCGCCCGCGGCCGGCGCGGCGGCCGCGGGCTCGCCGTCCGCGGCCGCGAGGGGGCGCGCGGAGAGGAGCGCCGCGCCCCCCGCCGCCGCTGCGAAGCGCTGGAAGAGCTGTCGTCGGGTCCACATGGCTAGTGGCCTCCGTGGTGGTGGTGCTCGTGACCTTCGGAAGGCGCGGGCGGCGCGGGCTCGGCCTCGCCGTCGCGCGCGGGCTCGGCCGCGGGCGCCGGCAGCTTCCGGCCGAGGGCGAGCTCGAGCTCGGCGTGGGCGATCCAGGCGTCGCGCAGCGCCGACAGGGAGTCGCGGTAGGCGGCGAGCTCGTCCTGGCGCGCGGCCAGCAGCTCGAAGGCGCCGACGATCATGTAGTTGTACTCGCGGAGCGTCAGCGCCACGAGCCGCGCGTGGAGCGGCAGGGTCTCGCGGCGCAGCCGCTCGGCGCGGGCGCGCGCGCCGGCGAGGCGCGCGGCGGCCTCGCGCACGTCCGAGCGCGCATCGAGCCGCGCCGCGGCCAGCTCGCGCTCGGCGCGCCGCTGCGCGGCGGCGAGGCGGGCCACGTTCGCCTGGCCCTGGTCGAAGACCGGCAGCGCGAGCGCGAGCGAGGGGCCGAGGCTCCAGCCGCCCTCGGGCTCGCGGTCGCTGGTGACGCCGACCTCGACGAGCGGCACCCAGCGCCAGCGTCGCGCCAGGGCGTGGGCCTGGGCGAGCGCCTCGCTCGCCGCCGCCGCCGCGAGGACGTCGAGGCGGCGCTCCGCGGCCTCCGCTTCGAGCCCCGCGACGTCGAGGGCCTCCGCGCCGAGGGCGGGGAGCCGGCCCGGCACGCTCCAGCCGTCCTCGCCGGGTCGGGTGGCGAGGGCGCGCGCCAGGCGCGCGCGCGCCTCTGCCGCTTCGGCCTCGGCTCCGAGCACCCCGAGGTGCGTTTCCTCGGCGAGCGCTCGCTGGGCCAGCAGCTCGCGCTCGGGGAGGTTCCCGGCCTCGACGAGCCGCTCCGCATAGTCGGCCGCGGTCCGGGCGGCGCCGTCGAGGTCGCGCAGCGCCGCAAGAAGCTCCTGGCTGGCGACGAGGCCGTAGTAGTCGGCGCGCACCGCCGCCGCGGCGGAGAGCACCTCGCCGGCGACGCGCAGCTTCGTCGCCGCGAAGTCGCGGGTCGCGAGGTCGCGCCGCGCCGGCAACAGCGCGAGCTGCAGCAGGTCGAGGGTGAGATCGAAGGCCTGGCTGGTGCCGAGGTCGCCGCTCAGCCCCCACTGCGGGTTGACCGACAACGTCGGGTTCGCGGGCCGCGACGCCTGGACGAGGTCCGCCTGGGCGACGCCGAGCTCTTCGTAGGCCGCCTGGAGCGAGGGGCTGCGCAGCAGCGCGACCTCCACGGCGTCGCCCAGGCCGAGCTCGCCTTCGAGCCGCGGCGCGGTGCGCGCGAGGATGGCGTCCTGCTCTTCCGCGTCCGCCGACCAGGCGATGCCGCCGGCGCCGCGCTCGGCGGCGAGCTGCTCGACGTCGCCGAAGCCGCCCTTCGCCGGCACCTGCGCGCAGGCCGAAGCGAGGCCCGCGACGGCGAGCAGCGGCACGAGAGTGCGATGGGGTCTCTGCATGGGAAGTTCTTCTCCTGGTGGGTGAGAGCGTCCTGCGCCCGCAGGCGCGGCGGCCCTCAGCTCACAGGAGACGAACGGTCGACGCGCGCAGCGGGTCCGGCGCGCGCGCCGAGGCGACACGCGGCAGCGTCAGGCCGCCCGCGGCCGTGACTCGCACGCGCGGCGCCGGCGCCGCGCCGAGCAGCGCCGCGGGCGCTGCCGGCGCCGCGACGGCCGAGGCGGGACCGACGAGGCTGTGGAGGCTCGCGCACTGGGAGCAGCCCGCGGGCGGCTCTTCGTCCGGCGCTGCGGGCGCGCGGTGACAGGGCGGGAGCTCCGCGGCCTGCGACCGCAGCGAGGCCGTCTGCGCCGCGATCACGCACGGAAGCCGCAGGATTCCCAGCACCGCCAGGGCGGCGAGCAGGAGCGCGGCGATCGAGCGGGTCGGCTTCACATACCCTCCAGGGGTATCAGGAAAGTCTATCGGTCCTCGTCCGGATCGGCAAGCCGCCCCGCCTCCGCGAGCCGACCGATCCGCGCCGGCGGAAGGTGCCCCGCGCGGGCTAGCCAGCGGAGCGCGTCCGCGAAAGACTCGGCCGGGTCGCGGAAGGCGAGGCCCAGGGCCTCGAGGGTGCGCGAGCTGTCCGCCCCCGGCCAGCGGGTGGCGAAGGTCATCGCCTCGTGGGTGAGCGGGAAGTCGAAGGAGACGAAACGCTTCGCGAGGTCGCCTCCCCGACCCGCCACCCGGAGCAGCGCGCCGGGGAGCGACAGACGGCGCACGCGTCCCCCGGTGAGGCGGTCCAGCAGGTCCGCCACCTCCCGCCAGGCGAGGAACGGCCCGCCGGCGACGTAGGGCCCTGCGGACGCCCGGCCCAGCAGCAGCGCGGCGTGGATGCGCGCCAGGTCGCGCACGTCGACGACGCTGATGCCGCTCGAGGTCAGCGCGATGAAGTCGCGCAGGAAGATCATCAGCGTGTGGTTCATCTCGGAGAGGCCCGGGTCGTCGGGCCCCACGACGCCGCCCGGGTAGCTGATGCGCAGCGGAGCGCCGCGGGCGAGCAGCTCGCGGGCGAATCGCTCGGCGGCCACCTTCGAGCGCGCGTAGGGGCTCGTCGCCTCGGCGAGCGGCGAGTCGGGCCCGATCGGCTGGGCGCCGGGACGGAACAACGCCGCGGAGCTGGACACGTAGACGATCGAGCGCACGCCGCGTTCGGCGGCCTCGCCGAGCACGATCTCGACGCCCTCGGCATTGGTGCGGTGCGCCTCCGCGGCGCGGTGGGCCTCGAGCGCGACGAGCGCCGCCGCGTGGAGCACCGCGTCGCAGCCCGCGAGTGCGCGGCGCACGCTGGCGCGGTCGGTGACGTCGCCCACCACGACGTCGCGGAGCGTCAATCCGTGCGGGGCGAACACGCGCAGGGCCTTGGCCGGGTCGCGCACCAGCAGCCGCACCTCGCAGCCTTCGCGGGCGAGCTCGACGGCGCTGTGGGAGCCGACGAAGCCGGTGCCCCCGGTCACCAGTACGCGCACGGACGGCTCCCCGGTCAGGAGCCCGCGCGCAGGTCGCGCGGCAGGCCGAGCAGGCGCTCGCCGATGATGTTGCGCTGGATGTTCGACGCGCCGCCCGCGATCGAGGTGGCGATGGTGAACATCGACTGCGAGAGCCAGGCGCCCGGGGTGAGCTTCGGGATGGTGTAGCCCTGGGCCTCCTCGTCCGTCGGCATCACCAGCGCCTGTTCGCCGGTGAGGTCCACCGCGAGGGCCGTCAGCGCCATGGTCAGGTTCGTCGAGTGGAGCTTGGTGACGAGCATCGCCGCCATCACCTTCATGAACTCGCCCTTGGCGCTTGCGGTGAGTTGTCGCAGGTTGGTGTACTCCTGGGCGAGCAGGTGGCCCTCGAGGCGCGAGAGCCGGCGGCGCACGTCCAGGTCTTCGAGGGCCGGGCGACCGCCGCGCTCGGTGCGGCGCGCCAGCTCCACCACGCCGTTGAAGAGCCGGCGGATGTAGTTGGGGTCGCCGATCAGCTTGCGCTCGTGGACGAGCGTCGAGCGCGAGACCTTCCAGCCCTCGCCGCGCTGGCCCAGCAGGTTGTCGGCCGCGGTACGCGCGCCGTCGAAGCTGACCTCGTAGAACTCGGCGCCGCCGTTCATCTGCCGGAGCGGGGCCACGCGCACGCCGGGTTGCTTCATCGGCACCAGCAGGTAGGAGATGCCGGCGTGCTTCGCGGCGCCCGGCTCGGTGCGAAACAGGCCGAACATCCAGTCGGCCTCGCCCGCGAGGCTGGTCCACACCTTGTGGCCGTGGATCACCCACTCGTCGCCGGCCAGCTCGGCGCGGCTCGAGAGCGAGGCGAGGTCGCTGCCGGCGCCCGGCTCGCTGTAGCCCTGGCACCAGCGGATCTCGTGGCGCAGGGTCGGCGGGATGAAGCGCTGCTTCTGCGCGTCGCTGCCCCATTCGAGCAGCGTGGGCGCGACCATCGCCGGGCCCATCGAGGGCAGGCTGCCGGGCACGCCGCTGGCGGCGAACTCCTCCAGCAGGATCGCGTCGCGGATCGCGTCCGCGGGCTGCTCGGAGCCGCCGAAGCGCTTCGGGACTTCGCGGTACAGATAGCCGCGCGCCACCGCGCGCTCGCGGAACAGGGCGTGCTGGCGCTCGGCGGGCAGCTCCGCCTCCGCGCCGCGCAGCGGCCAGGCGCCTCTCAGGAAGGTGCGCACCTCGGCGCGGAAGGTCTCGTGCTCGGCGCTGTAGCGCAGGTCCATCTCACCAGCCTCCGAGCCGCGCGCTGCGGTCGTGGTGCAGGTCCGGGGTCCCCAGGAAGTGGCGGTCGAAGAGCGCGCGCTTGTACCAGAACTGGAGATCGCACTCCCAGGTGAAGCCGATGCCGCCGTGGAGCTCGAAGGCGCCGCGCCCCACCGCCATCGCCACCTCGGTGACGTGGGCCTTCGCGATGGCCGAGGCCTTGGGCGATTCCGCCGCGCGGTGGTCGAAGGCGTGGGCCGCGAACCAGACCAGCCCGCGGCACGGCTCGGTGTCGGTCACCAGGTTCGCGAGCTGGTGCTTGACCGCCTGGAACTGGGCGAGGGGCTGGCCGAACTGCTTTCGGGCCAGGGTGTAATCGCGGGTCAGCTCGATCATGCGCCAGGCGGCCCCGAAGGCGTCGGCGGCGAGCAGCGCCAGGCCCGCGTCGACGACGCGCGGCGCCGCGGCGACCCCGTTCGGCAGCGCCTCCGCAGGCGCCTCGGCGAAGCGCAACGTGGCGATGCGCTGGGTGCGGTCGAGGGCGTCGACGGGCAGGGCGCTCGCTCCCGCAGCGCCGGTCTCGAGCAGCGCGAGCCCGCCGCCCGCGGTGCCGACCACGGCGAGCTGCGCGCGCTCGGCGTGGGGCACGCTCGTCTTCGTACCCGACAGACGACCGCCCGCGAGGCGCGTCGTCCAGCTCTCCGGCAGCCAGCGCTCGCCCGGCTCGCCGAAGGCGACGGTGCCGATCCGCTCGCCGCTCGCGAGCGCCGGCAGCCAGCGTCGGCGCTGGGCGTCGCTGCCGCCGAGCTGGATGGCGAGGCCCGCGAGCGTGTGGCCGAGGAACGGGCCGGGGAAGGCGCTCGCGCCGAGCGCCTCGGCCACCAGCGCGCACTCCAGCAGCTCGAGGCCCGCGCCGCCGTGCTCCTCGGGCAGCGCGAGCCCCGCGCAGCCGAGTTCGGCGAGGCCCTTCCAGAGCGCGGGATCGAAGCCTCCGGCCTCGTACACCTCGCGCAGCCGCGTCACCGGGCATTCGCCCCGCACGAAGCCGCGCACCGTTTCCTGGAGGAGCTCCTGCTCCTCCGAGAGTCCGAAGTCCATCGTCTCGCATCTCTGGCCCGAGGGCTCGCCCTGGCCGCGCAGCTCGCGGCCGGACGAACACCTCCGCGCCCGTCCGGGGCGCAGCCCGGAAGGTGTAGGGGAAATGCCCGGCCCTCCTCAAGGGCCGGGCGCGCGGCCACCTCTAGATGATTCCGCCGTCGCTCTGGGGGGTGTCCGGGATGCACGGGGTGGACGTGGTGCCGAACTGGTTGCCGGTCTCGGTCGTGTTGGTGCCTTCGTCGCAGAAATCGAGGGCGTTCCCCGTGGCCTTGCTGCCGGTCACGCTGGTGTCCACGGCTCCGGAGCTCACCTCGATGCCGCCCTCGATGTTGCTCTGCGCCCTGGCCCGATCGATGACCGTCCCCGTGGCGCCGCTCTCGACGTCGAAGCCGTCCTGCCCGTTGTCGATGGCGGTGTTGCCGATGAGGGTCGTGCCGAGCGCCGCCTCTCCGACGTTGAAGCCGTCGCCGGAGCAACCCCGCACGCTCGTGCCCTCGACGAGGACGTCCTCCGCCTCCTCCTCGACGACCACTCCGTGGTCCTCGTCGTCGGTTCCGCACTCGGTGACCGAGTTGCCGCGCGCCTCGATCCCGACCCCCGCGAGCTCGATGCCCTCGTCCTCGCAGCCGGCCAGGCGGTTGCCCTCGACGACGAGCCCCGAGTCCCGCGCGAAGACGTCGAGGCAGTCGCCGATGACGTCGGTCACGCGATTGCCCGAGGCCACGCCGGTGCAGCGGTCGCCCGCCGGGAGGCAGGTGTTGGTGCAGTCGCCGCCGTCCTCGTTGTTCGGCCCGCAGCCGCGGCACTCCGCGCCGTCCCAGAAGCAGCTCGCCGCGCCCCCGTTCCCGATGTGCCAGGCGGCCTCGCAGGCGGGCTGGTCCGACAGGCTCCGGCAGGCGTTGCTGTCGGGCCCCCCGACGAAGTCGGTGCGGGCGGGGTCGGCGCAGGTGCTCGCAACCGTGCGGCACTCGTAGAAGATGCCGTCGAACGAGTCGCGGATCTGGTTGCGCGCCAGGGTCGCGCCGCTGCCGAACCCGTCGACCCCCTCGCCGTCGCAGAGGCTGAGCTGGTTGCGCTCGATCGTCGCGCCGTCGCCGCGGAACGACACGCAGTGGTCGCCCGCGAGCCGCACGCTGTTGCGCGCGACGAAGGCGCCTGCGCCGGTGCGGATGCCGTGCTCTCCGCAGGAGAGCAGGCGATTGCGCTCGATGCGCGCGTCGTCCCCGCTGGCGAGCAGGCAGGCGTCCGCGCAGGAGCGCAGGCTCGAGCGGCCGACGGAGAGCCCCGCGCCGAGCCCCGCCACGCAGGGGCCGCCCGCTCCCTCGATGCGCAGCGCCTGCAGCGACGTGTTCTGCACCGCGGGGAGCACGGTGACGCCGCCGAACCGCGGGCCGCGCACGCGGAGCTTCTCGACGCGGACGTCGTTCGCCTCGATCAGGAGGGCCGCGGGCGGGACCGGCGTGCACGTGTTGGTGCAGAGGCCGTCCCCCTCGTTGTTCGGACCGCAGCCGCGGCACGAGCCGCCGTCCCAGTAGCACGAGGCGGCGTAGGGAGGCTCGGTGTCGCCGGTCAGGTGCCAGGCGGCCTCGCACTCGGGCTGGGTGCCGAGATCGCTGCAGCGCGCGAGCACGGTGCGCGTCGGGTCGCCCGGGCAGACGGTGTCCGGCGCTCCGCGCAGCGTGCCCTTGCCGAGCAGCGTGACGCCGGGCGTCGAGACCACGACGTTCTCCGGGTAGTCCCCGGGGCCGACGTTCACGACGTCGCCGGTCACGGCGTTGTCGACCCCGGCCTGGATCGTGTCGCAGGGGTTGGCCTTGTCGCCGCAGCCGCCGGCATCCGGCGTGCCGTCGCCCGCCTTCACCAGCACGGTGGCGGCTCCAGCCGCAGCGGCGAGGCCCGCGATCGAGAAGAAGCCGAGGGCGAGCGCCGCGCGGCGCAACGCCTGAGTCACGCGTTCCATTTCCACCCCCCTGGAAAGCGAGTCGCGGCCAGTCTGTTCGAGACAAGCCCGCCGTGTCAACGGGCGCGGGCGCGGAGGAGCGTGCGGGATGGGTCGTTGGGCCTACACTTCTCGCATGGCCCTCACGCCTTCGACCATGCTCCCCCTCGGCACGCCGCTGCCGGCCTTCCGGCTGCCCGATCCGAGCGGACGGATCGTGTCCTCCGACGACTTCGCCGGCGCGCCCGCACTGCTGGTGATGATCCTCTGCAACCACTGCCCCTACGTGAAGCACGTCGCGGACGGCATCGCGCGCTTCGCCCGCGAGTACGCGCCGAAGGGGCTCGCGATGGTGGCGATCAACGCGAACGACGCGGCGAAGTACCCCGACGACGCGCCGGCGAAGATGGCGGAGGAGGCGAAGCGCCGCGGCTACGAGTTCCCCTACCTCTACGACGAGAGCCAGGCGGTGGCGAAGGCCTTCCGCGCCGCCTGCACGCCCGAGTTCTACCTGTTCGATCGCGAGGGCCGGCTGGCCTACCGCGGCCGCTTCGACGGCAGCACGCCCGGCAACTCCGTGCCGGTGACGGGCGCCGAGCTGCGCGCGGCCGCCGACGCCGTGCTCGCCGGGCGGCCGGCGTCGGGCGAGCAGCGGCCGAGCGTCGGCTGCAACGTCAAGTGGAGGCCGGGCAACGAGCCCGACTCCTTCTAGCCCGGCAGCTCGAGGATCGCGCCCCGCGCGCGGAGCTCGCGGCGCAGCGCCGACACGTCGAGCTGCGGCGGGTCGACGTCGGCGCGCAGCGCCAGCGCGGCCGCGGCGCCCGCGGCCTCGCCCGTCGCCATGCAGGCCGGGATCTCCTTCGTCGCGTGGTGGGTGCGGTGGTCGACCGAGATGCAGCGGCCCGCCACCAGCAGGTTCGGGAGCTCGGCGGGCAGCAGGCAGCGGTAGGGGATCTGGTACCACGCGCCGTACTTCGTCCAGTGGCCGGTGAGCGCGACCGCGTCCGCGAAGGCGGTGTCCATGTCGGCGCGCGTCAACACGTAGCGGCCGGCGAGCCGGCGGCTCTCGGTGATGCCGAGCTGCTCCGCCACGCGACACAGATGCGCGTCGGAGAAGCCGGGGGCCTCGCGGCGCAGGCGGTCGAACTCCGCCATCACGTGGCGGCGGCACTCGAGCTCCGCGCGGGTGAGATCCTCGGGCGACGTCGCGTCGATGCGGCGCGTCACCTTCTCCGCCGCGCCCCAGGGCAGCAGCACGCGACCGGCGCCCGGGGTCTCGAAGCCGGCGCCCGCCGCGGCGGCCGCGCCCGGGTCCGCGACGCCGCCCGCGACGAACCAGAGCCAGGGCAGCACGGTCTCCTTCGCGTGGGCGCAGCCCGCCGCGGCGAACAGGTCGCCGTCGCCGGTGGCGTCGATCACGGTGCGGGCACGCACCGCGAAGCGCCCCGGCTTGCCCTGGAAGGCGACGCCCGCGACGCGGCCTTCGGCGAGGAGGGGCTCGCAGGCGAGGCTGTGGAGCAGCAGGCGCACGCCGGCCTCGCAGGCCAGCTCCTGGAGCGCGAACTTCATCTCCTCCGGGTCGTAGGCCACGGAGTAACGCACCCGGTGCGGAGAGCGCCCCCAGACCAGGCCGCGGCGCCGGTCGCGCTCCACCAGGGAGGGCGCATCGCTCCCCCACTCGGCGCGCTCGGGGCGCCAGGCCGCTCCGCGCCGCGCCAGTCGCTCGGTGATCTCCTGACACAGCCCCGCGACGGCCTGGCGGCCGCGCCCGTCGTCGAGCGTCAGCAACAGGATGATGAGGCCGCCCGTGGCGAGCCCTCCGAGCGACCCGCTCGCCTCGACGAGCAGCACGTCGGCGCCGCCGCGCGCCGCCGCCACCGCGGCGCACACACCCGCCGCACCGCCGCCGACGACCAGCACGTCGGCCTCGTGCCGCACCGGCGTCCGCCGCGCGCCCTCTTCGAAGAACGGGGACGGTCTCGAGTTGTTCAGCAAGTGTCCCCTTGGGTGGATTTACTTAACTACTTAAGACCGTCCCCGCTACGGTGTGGGGGATGGCCGAGGCCTGGTCCGAGCACGTGCGCTTCGCGATCACGCTCGCGGCGATCCTGAACCCGTTCGCGGCCATCCCCTTCTTCCTGGTGGTGACCCACGGCGATCCGGGCTCGCGGCCGCGGGTGGCCGCGGCGGCGGCGGTCACCGTCGCCTGCGTGCTCGTGCTCTCGGCGCTGGCGGGGGACTCGGTGCTGACCCTCGCCGGCACGAGCCTCGGGGCCTTCCGCGTGGCCGGCGGCATCGTGCTGCTGCTGATGGGCCTCTCGATGCTGGGGGCCCAGCCGGGCCCCGTGCGCCAGACCCGCGAGGAAGCGAGCGTCGCGGCGCAGCAGTCGAGCATCGCCGTGGTGCCCCTCGGCATTCCGCTGGTCGCCGGGCCGGGCTCGATCACGGCGGTGATCGTGCAGATGCAGCGCGGCGCGGGCGCGGGCCACCTGGCGGCCGTGCTGGCCTGCATCGCGGCGGTCTCGCTGGCCTGCTGGCTCGCGCTCCGCTTCGCGGAGGCGATCGGCCGCACGCTCGGCCCGCTCGGCCTCAACGTGGTGAGCCGCCTGCTCGGTCTGCTGCTGGCTGCGGTCGCGATCGAGATGATGGCGAACGGCGTGAAGCAGCTCTTCCCGGGCCTGGCGGACTAGCGGGCGCGCGCCAGGCCCGTGACGTCGATCCCGTAGAGCGCCGCCACGTTGTCGCACAGGATGGCCTGCTTCTGCTCGGGCGTGAGGTGGCGCGTGTGCTCCGCCAGCATCTCCTGGCTCCAGGGCCAGGTGGAGTCGCTGTGGGGGAAGTCGTTGGCCCACAGCAGGCGCCGCCAGTTCATCAGGTCGGCGACGCGGAAGGCCACCCAGTCGTCCTGGAAGGTGGTGTAGATGTTCTCGCGGAAGTACTCGGACGGGAGCTTCGAGAGCTTCTGGCCGGCGGGCAGCCAGTTGCGGTGGCGTTTGTAGGCGTGGTCCATGCGGTACATGTAGTGGGGCACCCAGCCGGCGTCGGCCTCCACGCAGACGATGCGCAGCGCCGGGTGGCGCTCGAAGACGCCGCCCAGCACGAGCGTGCCCATGATGTCCTGGCAGCCGCGTACGATGCCGAGGAAGCCGTTCATGGCCGGGCCGCGCACGCGTGCGCCGAAGCTGTAGTTGCGATCCGTGAGGATGTGGAAGGAGAGCGGCAGGCCGAGCTCGATGGCGGCTTCCCAGAACGGATCGTACGCGCGCGAGTCGTAGTCCTCGATGGCGGGGTTGCCGGGCATCATCACGCCGCGCAGGCCAAGGGCCTGGATGGCGCGCAGGTCGGCGATCCCCTCTTCGGGCGTGCGCATCGCGGTCTGGCCGCAGCCGAGCAGGCGTTCGGGGTGCCGGCCGCAGTACTCGGCGATCCAGCGGTTGTAGGCGTCGAAGCAGGCCTTCTTGTAGTCGAGGTCCGGGTGGTTGCAGAGCACCATGCCGACGGTCGGGTAGATGATCTCGGCGTCGACGCCATCGCGCAGCTGGTCCGCCATGCGCGCGTCCGGGTCCCAGCCGCCGCGGTGCAGCTCCTCGAAGCGCACGCCCGAGATGCGCAGCTCCTCGGCGGGCTTGCCCGCCGCGGCGACGAGCCCGAGCGCCACGGGGCGGTTGAACCCGTCGATCAGGAACGCGTCGCCGATCTTGTCGACGTACTCCATGCGCGGCGCCTTGTCCCGCCACTTCGCGTCGATGTAGTCGCGGTAGGTGTTCGGCGCCTCGGTGATGTGCGAGTCCGCGGAGATGATGGGATGGCTCAAGCGCGACCTCCTCGGAGCACGCGGCCGGGGAGCGCGTCGCCCGCGCCGAGCACGTCGCGGTCGTCCTCCCGGATCACGGTCCCGTTCACTACCACGAAGCGGATGCCGGCGGCGTCCGCCACCAGTCGGTCGGCGCCGCCCGGGAAGTCGCGGACGCGGCGCACCGGCGCGCAGGCGACGGTCGCGGGATCGAACACGACGACGTCCGCGGCGAGTCCCGCGGCGAGGCGCCCGCGGTCCCGGATGCCGAAGACCTCGGCGGGCTCGGCGGTGAGCCTGCGCACGCCCTCCTCGAGCGTGAGCACGCGCTTTTCGCGCACCCACTTGCCGAGCAGGGTGGTGGGGGCGCCGGCGTCGCAGAGCTGGCTGGCGTGGGCGCCGGCGTCGGAGAGGCCGAGCATGCTGGCCGGATGGGCGAGCATCTCGCCGACGTCCTCGTCGTCGGTGTTGGCCGCGGCCAGCCGGAAGCGCGCCTCGAGCTCGCTCTCGAGCGCGAGGTCGAGGGCGAGGTCCGCCGGGTGCAGGCCGCGCTCGTCCGCCAGCGCCTCGACGCTCCGCTCGCAGAGCGAGGGGTCCGGCGCGAACTCCGAGAGCACCATGCCGTAGACGCGCGACTTCAGGCCGCCCGCGTCGATGCGCGCGCGGAACGCCGCGCGGAAGTCCGGATCCGCGTAGATGCGCTTGCGCCCGGCGAAGTCCGCCGCCGACACCGGCCGCATCTCCGGCATGCTCTCCAGGGGGAAGGGCGCCTTGAACTGGAACTCGAGCATCAGCGGCCGGCAGGAGACCTGCGGGATCACGCGCATGCCCTCGGCCTGGAGCTTGGCGTGGCGCTCGAGGATGCCGCGGTGGCCCTTCGGCCCGAAGAAGCCGGAGAGCAGCGCCGTCCAGGAGACGGGCTTTCCGGTGTCGCGCGCGATCGTCGCGAACTCGTCGAACGAGAGGCCGGCGCCGAGCGTCGCCTGCATCACGCCGTGGGGCACTTCGGCGAGCGTGCTCGCGAGGGCGCGGATCTCGGCGAAGTCGGCGGCGCGGCTCGGCACCGGGTTGCCGGCGTAGCCGACGTGGGTCGGCGACTTCGAGGTCGCGAAGCCGAGCGCGCCGGCCTCGAGCGCCTCGAGCGCCAGGCGGCGCATCGCATCGACCTCTTCCGGCGTCGCGGCGCGCTGCACCGCCTGCTCGCCCATCACGTACGTGCGCAGCGGGGTGTGGCCCACCAGCGCGCCGACGTTGATGGCGGTGCCGCGCGCCTCGATGGCGTCCAGGTACTCGGGGAAGCTCTCGAAGGGCCATTCGCTACCGAGGCCGGCGCGCAGCGCCTCGAGCGACATGCCTTCCACGCTCTCGAGGGTGCACAGGATCAGGTCCCGGTGCGCCTCGCGCGTCGGCGCCACGCCGAAGCCGCAGTTCCCGATGACCACGCTCGTGACGCCGTGCCAGGGCGAGCAGGAGAGCGTCCGGTCCCAGAACACCTGGGCGTCGTAGTGGGTGTGGATGTCGACGAAGCCCGGCGCCACCGCCAGTCCCCGGGCGTCGAGGGTGCGCCGCGCGGCGCCCTCCACGCGGCCCAGGGCGGCGATCCGTCCGTCGCGGACCCCGAGGTCTCCGGCCCGGGCGGGCGCTCCGGTGCCGTCCAGGAGGGTCCCCCCCTGGATCAGGAGGTCGAAGGCTTCGGCCATGGGCGTCCTCCGAAGAAATCATGATAATCCGCCCCGCCCGTAGGGAGAAGCCGCCATGAGACGCCCCTGGATCCCGGTCCTCGCCGCCGCCTGTTGGCTCCTGTCCGTCCCGTCGCCCGCCTCGGCCGAGGCCGTGCGGGTGATGGCCTTCGGCGACTCCCTCACCAAGGGCACCGGGTCGACCCACGGCGCCGGCTATCGCCTCGCCTTCTACCAGAAGATGCGCGAGGCGGGCTTCGAGGTGGACATGCTCGGCACCTTCCACGCCGGGCCGAAGGACATCGACCGCGACCACCAGGGGCACCAGGGCCAGGGCGTGGCGAAGCTCGACGAGGTCTCCTTCGACGAGCTGCGCCGGGAGCGCCCGCAGATGGTGATCCTGATGATCGGCACCAACGACGCGAAGGAGGGCAGCTTCGTCCCCGACGCCTTCCGCATCCGCTACTCGGTGCTGCTCGACCGCATCCTCGCCGAGTCCCACACCAGGCTGATCGCGGCGACGATCCCGCCGGCCCGCTACGGCAAGCGCGACAAAGTCATGGGGGCGGTCAACGCGATCATCCGGAGCGAGGTGGAGAAGCGCGCTGCCACCGGCAGGGTGCGCCTTGTCGACGTGAACGGGATGCTCGACAACCGCGCCGACTACGTGGACCCGCTCCACCTCAACGACGACGCCTACGCGCGCATCGGCACCGCCTTCGCCGACACCGCCGTCCAGATGCTCCACGCCCAGCCCGCTTCCGCCGCCACCCGATGAATTTAGAAAGGGGACGGACTTAAGAATTTAGAAACCGCCCCGCGGGCAATTCTAAATTCTTAAGTCCGTCCCCTCTCTAAACCAGTTTCCCTCGTGGCGTCAGCTGCGGCCGCCGCGCCGAACGAGCTTTGCCCAGGAGTCGCGCAGCGTCACGGTGCGGTTCACCACCAGCCGGTCGGGCTTCGAGTCCGGGTCTACGCAGAAGTAGCCGAGCCGCTCGAACTGGTAGCGGCTCCCGGCGGACGCGCCGGCCAGGCTCGGCTCGACCCAGGCGTCCTCCACCAGCTCGAGGCTCGAGGGATTCAGGAACTCGGTGAAGTCGCGGCCCTCGTGGGCGAGCGGGTCCTCGTCGCTGAAGAGCGTCTCGTAGAGGCGCGCCTCCGCGGAGACCGCGTGGCGCGCCGACACCCAGTGGATGGTGCCCTTCACCTTGCGGCCGTCGGGCGCGTCGCCGCCGCGAGTGGCCGGGTCGTAAGAGCAGCGCAGCTCCACCACCTCGCCGCGCGCGTCCTTCACCACCTCCTCGCAGCGCACGAAGTAGGCGAAGCGCAGCCGCACCTCGCGGCCGGGCGCCAGGCGGTGGAACTTCGCGGGCGGGTCCTCGAGGAAGTCGTCGCGCTCGATCCAGAGCTCTCGCGAAAACGGCACCTTGCGCCTGCCCGCGGAGGGGTCCTCGGGGTTGTTCAGCGCCTCGAGCTCTTCGACCTGGTCCTCCGGGTAGTTCACCAGCACCACGCGCAGCGGCCGCAGCACGGCCATCACCCGCGCCGACGTGCGGTTGAGGTCTTCGCGCACGGCGGCCTCGAGCCGCGCCAGCTCGATCAGGTTCTCGCGCTTGGCGACGCCGACCTCGGCCCAGAAGCTGCGCAGCGCCGCCGCCGTGTAGCCGCGCCGGCGCAAACCGGCGAGCGTGGGCATGCGCGGGTCGTCCCAGCCGCGCACGTGGCCCTCCTCGACCAGGCGGCGCAGCACGCGCTTGCTCACCACCGTGTGCGACACGTTGCCGCGCGCGAACTCCGTCTGCTCGGGCCGCGGCCGCGGAATCTCGAGGGCGTCGAGCACCCACTCGTAGAGCGGCCGGTGGTCGGCGAACTCGAGCGTACAGATCGAGTGGGTGATTCCCTCGATCGCGTCCGAGAGGCAGTGGGCGAAGTCGTACATCGGGTAGGCGTGCCAGCGCCGCCCGGTGCGGTGGTGGGGGACCGGCGCCGAGACCCGGTAGAGGATCGGGTCGCGCATCGGCAGCACCGGCGACGCCATGTCGATCTTCGCGCGCAGCACGCAGCTGCCGGGCGGGAAATCTCCCGCCTGCATGCGCTGGAACAGCTCCAGGTTCTCGTGGACGTTGCGGTCGCGGAAGGGGCTCGGGATGCCGGGCTCGGTGAGCGTGCCGCGCCGCGCCGCGATCTCCTCGGAGGAGAGGTCGCAGACGAAGGCCTTGCCGCGGCGCACCAGCTCGAGGGCCCACTCGTAGAGCTGGCCGAAGTAGTCGGAGGCGAAGTAGAGGTGCTCGCCCCAGTCGCAGCCCAGCCAGCGCACGTCCGCCTGGATCGACTCGACGAACTCCACCTCCTCGGTCACCGGGTTGGTGTCGTCGAAGCGCAGGTGGAAGCGGCCGCCGAACTCCTGGGCGAGGCCGAAGTTCAGCAGGATGGCCTTGGCGTGGCCGACGTGGAGGTAGCCGTTCGGCTCCGGAGGGAAGCGCGTGACCACGCGACCGCCGTACTTGCCCGACGCCTGGTCGCGGGCGACCAGCTCGCGGATGAAGTTGTTGCCGGCAGGCGCATCCTGACCCATGGACGCGCGAGTCTAGCAAGGGGACGGGGTTCAACTAACCAACTTCAGCTACCCGCGGGTGATGCAAGTTGGTTAGTTGAACCCCGTCCCCGCGAGCTCAGCCGCAGCAGCGGGCGGGCGTGGCGGGTTCCACCGGGGTGCGCGGGGCGACGTCGGCGCCGAACTCCTCGATGTCCTCGCGAACCCGGTAGAACTCCCAGCGCAGGCCCTGGGGGTCGCGGGTCCAGACCGTGCTCTTCTTCGCGTAGCAGCAGGACTCGTCGCGGTCGATGTGGTCCACGATGCCCTTCGGCTCGAGGTCGCGGGCGACGGCCTCGACCTCCTCGTTGTCGAAGTACTCGAAGCCGACGTGGTTCAGCCGCTCGGGCGCGCCGGGCTGCTCGAACAGCACGAGCTTCAGCGGCGGGCTCTCGACCGCGAAGTTCGCGTACCCCGGCTTGACCTTACGGGGCGCCACCCCGAAGAGCTGGGTGTAGTAGGCCACGGCCTTCTCGAGATCGTTCACGTTGAGGGCGAGCTGGAAGCGCATCACGTTCTCCTCTTGCGGGCGTCGGGGGTGGAGACTCCCTGGCAACACTGGTCGCTCAGGTAGGAAACCAGGCGCCGCATCGCGGCGAAGTCGGGCGCGTAGTGGAGCGAGCGGCCGTCGCGGCGAACGCTCAGCAGACCTGCGCCCTTGAGCTCCTTCAGGTGGAACGACAGGGTGGGCGGCGCGATGTCGAGGGCGTCGGACAGGGCGCCGGGGGTCGCGCCCTCGGGCCCGGCGCGGACCAGCATCCGGAACACCTCCAGGCGCGTCTCCTGGGCGAGGGCCGCGAGCGCGGCGACGGCATCCTGTTTTTCCATGATTCCAAGTTTATGGAATCATAGAAGCATGTCAAGGGCCGGCCGGCGCGCCCCCGCTACCCTGGAAGAGCGCCCCGAGGAGGCTCCTCCTGAGCGTCGCCACCCGCTGGGGCACGCGCCCCGACGAGCGTGCCCGCCCTTTCCCGTGCGACGACCTCGCGCCGCCCGACGCCCTGGCGCTCTGGCGAGGCGCGAGCGTGCGCGCGCCGGCGCAGGTCGTCTACCGCTGGCTCTGCCAGCTCCGGGTCGCGCCCTACAGCTACGACTGGATCGACAACCGCGGCCGGCGCAGCCCGCGGGAGCTGACGCCCGGCCTCGAGCAGCTCGCCGAAGGCCAGACCGTGATGACGATCTTCCGCCTCGCGAGCTTCGCCTGGGGGCGCCACCTGACCCTGGTGACGCCGGCGGGCGGCGCCGGCGAGCGGCTCTTCGGGCGCGTCTGGGTCAGCTACGTCGTGACGCCCGAGGCGCGGGAGACGCGGCTCCTCGCGAAGCTCCGGCTGCTGCCGCCGCCCGGGCTGCGCGGCCGCCTGCTCGCCGCGCTGCTGCCGTGGGGCGACCTCGTGATGATGCGCAAGCAGCTCCTCAACCTCGCTCGCCTCGCGGAGACGCGCGGCGCGCCGTAAGATCGCGGACCCATGGCCATCTCGGTGATCCGTTTCGACCAGCGCGCGCCCGCCTTCTCGCCGGCCGGGGCGCGGGACCTCTACGCCGCGGCCCTCGACATGGCCGCCTTCGCCGACGAGCGCGGCTTCCAGATCGCGACGCTGTCGGAGCACCACGGCGCGGAGGACGGCTATCTCCCGTCGCCCCTCGTGATGGCGGGCGCGATCGTCGGCCGCACCCGGCGCCTCACCGTGAACTTCGCCGCGCTGCTGGTGCCGCTCTACGACCCGGTGAAGCTCGCCGAGGACCTCGCCGTCCTCGATCTCGCGAGCGGCGGGCGCATCCTCGTGATCGCGGGGCTCGGCTACCGCCCCGAGGAGTACGAGGCCCTGGGCCGCGACTTCACGAAGCGCGGGAAGCTCCTCGACGAGAGCCTCGAGGTGCTGCTGAAGGCATGGACCGGCGAGCCCTTCGAGTACGCCGGCCGGCGCGCGCGCGTGACGCCCCGGCCCCACACGAAACCGCACCCTGCGCTCCTCGTCGGCGGCTCGACGCCCGCGGCCGCGCGCCGCGCCGCGCGCTTCGGGCTGCCGTTCGCGCCGCCGCTCAGCGACCCCGAGCTCGACGCCCTCTACCGCGCCGAGTGCGAGCGCCTCGGCGTGAAGACCGGCTTCGTGCTCTCGCCCGGCGAGCCGGCCACCACCTTCGTGGCCAAGGATCCGGAGCGCGCCTGGCAGGAGCTCGGGCGCTACCTGCTCCACGACGCCGTGACCTACGCGTCCTGGCAGCGGCCCGAGCAGCGCTCCTACCAGCACTCGCGGGCGACGAGCGTCGATGCGCTCCGTGCCGAGGGGAAGTACCGCATCCTGACGCCCGAGCAGTGCGTCGAGCTCGCGCGCAAGCAGGGGCCGCTCTGCACCTTCGTCCACGCGCCGCTCTGCGGCGGCGCGCCGCCCGAGCTCGGCTGGCAGAGCCTCTCGCTCTACGCCGACGAGGTGCTACCGCAGCTCGCCTAGCAGGAGGAGCGCCATGCCCCGGACCTCGCGCCAGGAGCTCGAGCGCGCCCTCGCGCTCTACAACCGCGCGCGCGACGAAGCCTCGACGACCGGAGACTGGAGCGTCTGGGCGGATCGCTTCACGCCCGACGCGCGCTACGTCGAGAACGCCTACGGCGGCTCCAGGGCCGCGAGGCGATCCGCGAGTGGATCACCCGGGTGATGGCCCCGTATCCGCGCATGACCTTCCCGCAGGACTGGCTTGCCTTCGACGAAGAGCAGGGCGCGGTGGTGTTCCAGTGCCAGAACGAGTTCCCTCCGCCCTTCGGCCCCGACGGCCGGCCCTTCGCGTTCCCCACCTGGACGCGCCTCGTCTACGGCGGCGACGGCCTCTGGAGCTGCGAGGAGGACGTCTACAACCCGGCGCGCGACGCACCGCGCGTCTTCAAGGCCTGGATCGAGGCCGGCGGCAAGCCGGAGAGCCCCGAGCTCGTCAAGATGAAGCACACCGCCGCCAAGCCCTGACTTCAGAACGTTCGCCCGAGGTCTCTACTGGAGTCAGTCGAGGCGGTAGATCTGCGCAGGGGGCTGGTGGAGGCGGGACGGGGCAGGAAGGGTGGCGAGGCGGGTGAAGCCCGGCAGGGGGTCGCCGGAGGCGAAGAGGGCGGCGAGGGATTCCTTGCGGCGGCGGGCGTAGAAGCGCTCGGCGTCGGTCTGCGGAGGGCGGCGCCAGGTGTAGGCCACGTAGCGCACCCCGCGCCGCGCCAGCTCCGCGCGGAGCGCGTCGAGGGTCTCGGCCTCGAAGCGGCTGAACGGCAGCACGCGCGCGCTGGGGAGGCCGCTGGCGAAGATCACCTGGGAGCGGTGGAGCACGGCGACGCGCTCGCCGGCCGGCAGGTGCTCCGCGAGCCACTGGGCGGCCGGCCCCGCTGCGGCGTCGAAGTCGTGGACCGCCGCGACCAGCTCCGCCTTTCGCTCCATGCCTCCGAGCGCGACCGGCGCGGCGACCGCGAAGGCCAGCCACGCGGCGAAGCTCCCGCCCGGTCCTCGGGTCGCGAGCGCGGCGCAGGCCGCCGCGAGCAGCACGAGCGCGAGGGCGGCGAAGGCGAGATCGGGCGCCGGCGCCGTCGCGAAGTCGGCGCGAGCGAGGCTCAGCGCCGCGAGCCCGCCGAGACCGAGCGCCGCTGCGCCCGCCGCCAGCGCCCCGGCGCGCGCGCTCGCGCGCCCGGCGAGCGCGCGCGCCGCGCGCGGCGCCAGATCGACCACGCCGAGCGCGAAGCCCAGCAGCGGAATCCACGCCACCGGATGCAGGTAACGCGCCTTCCCGACCCCATAGAGCACCACCGCGAGGCAGGAGATCGCGAGGAACGCGCCCATCGCCGCCGCTTCGCGTGGCGCCTCGCGCAGGGCGCGCCAGGCGCCCGCGGCGCACGGCACCCCCACCAGCACCGCGAGCGAGGCCAGCGCCAGGGGCCCGCTTCCCCACCAGCCGAAGAAGATCTCCTTCGGCAGCATCACCAGGTAGAGCAGCGCCGGCGAGCCGAACGCCTCGCGCAGCTCGACGTAGGTGGCGGCGCCGGTGCCGGCGAGGGCGCCGAGGCCGTACCACGCCAGGAAGGGAAGCCCCGCCAGCGCCGCGCAGCCGAGGTGGCGCACCCAGCGCCCTTCCGCCGCGCCGTTCGCGATCGCCAGCACGCCGAGCAGCGCCGCCGCCTCCGGCCGCGAGAGCGCCGCCGCCCCGGCCGCGGCGTACTGCCAGGGCGAGCGCGCGCGCAGGCCGAGGAAGGCGAGGGCGACGAACAGGCCGAGGCTCGGCTCGACCAGCGGCTGGAGCGCCTGGGCGTGCAGCACCGGCGTCGTCGCGAGCAGCACGCAGAAGAGCGGGGCGGCGGCGGGAAAGCTGCGCGCGGCGAACGCCGCGAGCGCCGCCGCCATCCCGAGCGAGGCGGCGAGGTTCGCGAGTAGCGCCGCGTGGAGCTCCGGCTGGCGCGCGGGCAGCGCGGGGGCGAGCGCCGCCATTGCACCCGGGAGGATCGGCCCGCGCTTCAGGCTCCGCGGCAGCTCGCCGGCCTGAAGGCTCCAGGCCGCGCGCCGGAAGGAGTAGAAGTCGTTGTTCGGGAACACGAAGGGCCGGTACTGCGACGCCCAGAGGGCGGCCAGGCCGAGCAGTAGCGCGAGGCCCAGCGCCCGCCCCCGCGCGATCCCCCCGAGCCGGCTCTCCTCTCCCACGCACGGGCAATGTAGAGTTCCCTCTCCGCGCGCCCCAGGAGGCCCCATGCCCGTCGCCGATTTCTCCCTCGCCGGCAAGGTCGCGATCGTGACCGGCGCCAGCCGCGGCATCGGGCGCTCGATCGCCCTCGGCCTGGCGGAGCACGGCGCCGACGTCGCCCTCGCCGCCCGCAAGCCCGAGGCGCTCGAGGAGGCCGCGGCCGCGGTGCGCGCCCTCGGCCGGCGCGCTCTCCCGGTGCCGACGAACGTGCGCCGCGTGGAGGAGCTGCGCGCCCTCGTGGAGCGCACCCGCGCCGAGCTCGGCCGCGTCGACATCCTCGTGAACAACGCCGGCACCAACCCCACCTACGGCCCGATCCAGGAGCTCGACGAGCGCGCCTTCGACGTGATCATGAGCACCAACGTGAAGAGCGCCCACTTCCTCGGCGTCTTCGCCCGCGAGGCGATGCTCGCCCACGGCGAGGGCGGCGCGATCGTCAACGTGAGCTCGGTGGGCGGCTTCCGGGCCTCGGACGTGATCGGCGGCTACTCCGTCTCGAAGGCCGCGCTCAACATGCTGACCCAGGTGCAGGCCAAGACCTGGGGCGCCGACGGCATCCGCGTCAACTGCATCGCGCCGGGCCTGATCCGCACCGAGTTCGCGCGCGCCCTCTGGGAGGACGAGCGCACCTTGCGCGCCGCGGTCGGCGACGCCGCCCTCCATCGCATCGGCGAGCCCGACGAGATGGCCGGCGCGGTCGTCTACCTGTGCAGCCCGGCGGCCTCGTTCGTGACGGGCCAGACGCTGGTGCTCGACGGCGGGCGGCTGCTCTAGAAGGGGATCGGGAAGCGCGGCTCGAGCAGCTCCTTCTCTTCGCCGCGCTCCGCGCCGGCTCCGTCGAGGAGATCCGCGCCGATCGAGTAGAGCAGGCGCTGCTCCGGCAGGTAGCGGAGCGGCGCGCCGTCGAAGGGATCCCGGGGTACCTCGTCCAGGTAGTCGGGCACGAGCTCGGCGAGCGAGTCCGGCAGCCGGCCGCGCTCGCGAAGCGGAGGGCAGCGCCCGGCGTTCCCCTGGTCGCGACGGGTCCTGGAACGCCGGCGCGTCGACCGCGCTGTGCAGGGCCCCGCAGAGCGGCTGCATTCTTCTCCGCGAGGGCTTGCGCCGCCTCGTCGTCCCACACCCCCTCGACTCGAAACCGCCGCCGCAGCTCGTAGGCGGCCTGGCCATCGACGAGAGCAGCGGCGGCATCCCGGAGCGCCAGAAAGCCGTTGCCCTCGTCCGGCACGGGCTTCCACGCGCTCGCGAGCTCCGAGTCGTCGACCTCGGGAAGGTCGCCCCGGTTCGCCTGGATGAAGATCTCCGCGGCCGCGAAGAGGGCCAGCAAGACGCCGAGGGCTCGGAGCGCGAAGCGGCGGAGCATGCCCCAGAGATCGGCACGACACGACGGGGGGCTCCTCGACCCGCAGCGACGGACCGCCTCCCCATTCCGTCGCTTCGCAGATCGCTCGCTTCTGCGGGGTGGCTCCAGCCTGGGAGCGCGGCGGCCGATTAGAACGTGTTCTAAACTCCTTCGATCCACGCGGGAGGGGACCGATGGCCGAGCCGGCCCGTTCGAGCGACAGCTTCAACCTGGTCAATCCCGACGATTACGCCGCCCACGGCTATCCCCACGACATCTGGACGCGGCTGCGCCGCGAGGATCCGGTGCACTGGTGGGAGCAGGGGGAGGGCCGCCCCTTCTGGGCGATCACGAAGCACGCCGACGTCACCACCATCGGGAAGCGGCCGGATCTGTTCCTGAACGGCCCGCGCCTGGTGATGAGCCATCTGCCCGAGCGCCCCCCGATGGAGGGCTTCCCGCCCACGCTGATCCAGATGGACAATCCCCAGCACACCACCTACCGCAATCTGATCAGCCACCGCTTCCGGCCGGCGGCGCTGCGGCGCATGCACGCCGACATCGAGCAGATCGGCAAGGAGATCGTCGACGCGCTGATCGAGGAAACCGACGAGGGCACCTGCGACTTCGTGCAGCGCGTCTCCGCCCCCCTTCCGATCGCCGTGATCGCCTGGATGCTCGGCGTGCCCAAGAGCGACTGGAACCTGCTGTTCGACTGGACCAACCGCACGATCGGAGCCGGCGACCCCGAGTACCAGCAGGAGGGCAAGACCCCCGAGGAGACCGCCCGCACGGCGATGATCGAGCTCTTCACCTACTTCGCGAAGCTCGTGGAGGAGAAGAAGAAGAGCCCCGACGACGACCTGATGAGCGTCTTCACCCAGGCGCGCGTCGACGGCCAGCCGCTGCCGCCGATGGACGTGCTCGCGCTGTGCCTGATCATCGTGATCGCGGGCAACGAAACCACGCGCAACGCGACGAGCGGCGGGATGCTCGCCTTCATCGAGCACCAGGGCGAGCTGCGGAAGCTGCAGCGGGACGTCTCGCTCCTCCCCAAGGCGGTCGAGGAGGTGGTGCGCTGGGTCAGCCCGCTCATCCACTTCGCGCGCACCGCGACCCAGGACTTCGAGCTGCGCGGCAAGACGATCCGCGCGGGCGACGCGCTGGCGCTGTTCTACCCGTCGGCGAACCGCGACGAGTCGATCTTCGAGGACCCGTTCACGTTCCGCATCGACCGGCACCCGAACCGCCACCTCGGCTTCGGGGTGGGCGAGCACTTCTGTCTCGGGGCGCACGTCGCGCGCCTCGAGCTACAGATCGCCTACAAGCACCTGCTGCCGCGCATCGAGGAGATCGAGCTGGCGGGGCCCGTCGAGCGGCTCCACTCGAGCCTCGTCGGCGGCGTCAAGCACCTCCCGATCCGCTACAAGCTCCGCCGCGCCTAGCGCGACCGGTCGAGGAGCGAGGCCGGGACGTCGCGGCGGGCGGTGGGCCCGCGCCCTCGTGGCTCGCCGGCCCGCGCGCCCTGCCCCGCTCGCGCATCCTGCGCCGGCTCCGCTTTACCTCGGTCGCGGGCCCACCGCCCGCCGCGACGCGCTCCGCCGTTCTGTCACGCAGAGGGGGCCTCACCCATTCAAGCGGAAGGCCGAGTCCCCTCCCTCCGTATCGCGCTGCAAGGGTTCCCGGGTCTCCTCGCCGGCCTAGCGGTCCATGGTTCCGGTGGATCTTCGCGACGCCGGCTGCGCCGCAACCAACAGGCACCGCCAGCCTGATCGAACCGCGAAGCCGTCGGTGTCTGCGCAGTCGAACCGGGACCCGGCATTGCGTGTTCGCCCTCGATACGGCTCCGGAAGTCGCGCCGAGGGCGAGCACGCATTGCCGAGCCCGGCGCCGCTGCCGCAGTCCCCGACGGCTGGCGGGATCGATCCCGCTGGCGGTCCCGCATGGTTGCGGCGGAGCCGAACTCCCGATGCGAGAGGGCTCTTGGCGCCGAAGACGCATCAAACGTCCCTCGACCGATTTTTCTTTTCTGCTCCGGGGATCGACTTCCGCGCGCCGGCACGCGGTATCGCGGAGCGGGGGGCGGCAGGCCCGCGGCGGAAGTAAAGCGGAGGCGGCGCAGGATGTGCGCGACGAGCAGGTGCCGTGTGCCGCCGAGCCATGCAGCCGTGGGCCTGCCGCCCCCCGCGACGAAAAGCCCCCGCGGAAGAACGCCTCGAACTACCGCTGCCGCCGCGCGTCGCCCTCGCCCGGCGCCGGGCCGACGCCGTAGCCGGCGAGCTCGTCGGTCGTGGCCACGTTCGAGCCGCCGGCGTCGCCGCCGTCGCGCTGGGACCGCTGCGCGCGCTGCTCGCGCTTCAGGGCCGCCTTCTCTGCGCGCTTTCGCTCGCGCTGCCTCTTCAGTACGGACGGCTTGGGAGACGCCATGGTGTCCTCCTGCTGGCCGGAAGAGGCCGCGTGTGGGTTGTAGGATCGTCGAGCGGGTGCCAGGGGCGGCCATTCCGCCGCGCCCCGGCCGAAGGCCTAGTATCGATCGCGCCGCGGACCGCCGCCGCCGCCACCACCGCCCCCGCCGCGCCCGCCCCGGTCGCCGCGCTCCTGGGCCTCGCTGACGCGCAGCGCGCGCCCGCCGAGCTGGTTGCCGTCGAGGGCGCGCATCGCGTCGTCGGCGCCCTTCGCGTCCATCTCGACGAACGCGAAGCCGCGCGGTCGGCCCGTCTCGCGGTCGGTGATCACGCTCA
>Ga0209706_10000118_pt1 | contig 38492 bp, 32 predicted proteins | sample PPLLaktember2015_6_FD_187263 | JGI IMG/M metagenome (GOLD analysis project Ga0209706, IMG submission 187263) | Freshwater sediment microbial communities from Prairie Pothole Lake near Jamestown, North Dakota, USA - PPLs Lake P8 Core (1) Depth... | ecosystem: Environmental > Aquatic > Freshwater...
CGCGCAGCTCTTTGTCGAATCTCGGATCGCGGCGCCGAATCCACTCCAGCACCATGGCGGCGTGTTCCTTTTCCTCATCGCGATTGTGCGCCAGGATGGCGCACAGCTCCTTGTCCTTGCAGGCGTCGACCCGCTGGTTGTACCAGTCCACCGCCTCCAGTTCCTCCATCAGTGAAACGATAGCGCGGTGCATGTCGCGTGTTTCATCGCTCAGGTTCGACTCGTGATAGCCCTCGTTTGACATGTTTCCTCCAGGTGAAGTCAGATTCCGTACGCGGCGCGCAACAAGGACATTGGGTGTTCCGGCTGCTTTCCGGTCTTCAGGCCATTCTCGATCTGGTGCCCGGCCATCGGGCAATCGCTGCTGTAGTGATCGCATTCGCTCGCCTTGACGCGATCAACCACCGGCCGGCAGATCTTCATCGATGCCTCGTGGAACTCGCTCTTCACCGCGTAGGTGCCATCGTGTCCGGAGCAGCGTTCGATCGTGTCGATCTTGGTTCCCGGCACGAGCTGCAGCAGCTCACGCGTCTTGAGACCGATATTCTGCACACGCAGGTGGCAGGGCACGTGATAGGCGATTTTGCCGAGCGGTTGTTTGAAATCGGTGTTCAGCTTGCCTTCTTTATGGCGGAGCATCAGGTACTCGAAGGGATCGAACATCGCCTTCTTTACCTTCTGCACGTCCGGGTCATTCGGGAACATGAGCGGCAGCTCCTGCTTGAACATGAGCGCGCAGGACGGCACCGGTGCCACAATGTCCCACCCTTCGTCCACGAGCTTCGCCAGTACCGGGATGTTCGCTTCTTTGGCACGCGCTACTGCCTCGAGGTCACCGAGTTCGAGCTTGGGCATGCCGCAACATTGTTCCTTTTCGGCGATGGTCACTGGGAGACCGTTGTGCTGGAACACCGCCACCAGGTCCTCGGCAATGTGCGGTTCGTTGCGATTGCCATAACAGGTGGCGAAGAGCGCCACACGCCCACGCGTGCCGGCCGTCGGCGCAGCCGTTCCGACTGCGGCGGCATTGTCGTAGCGCTTGCGGAACGTGCGGCTGTGATACTCCGGTAGGATCGCATCCGGATGCACGCCCAACACCTTGTCGAGCGCCTTGCGGAACGTCTTGGTTTTGTTCGAGGCGTTGACGGTCTGCACCACGATCGGAATGCCCGCAAGCTTCCCGACTGTATCGGTGCTGGTGAGCAGGCGGTCGCGGAACTTGGTGTCGCCCTTCTCGAATTTTACCGCCTTGGCGCGCAGCATGAGGTGTGGGAAGTCGACGTTCCATTCGTGCGGCGGCACATACGGACACTTGGTCATGTAACACAGGTCACACAGATAACAGTGGTCCACGACCTTCCAGTAATCCTCCTTCTTCACTCCATCGACTTCCATGGTGGGAGACTCGTCCACCAGGTCGAACAACGTTGGGAACGACTTGCACAAACTCACGCAGCGCCGGCAACCGTGGCAAATGTCGTAAACCCGTTCCAGCTCTTTGAAAAGAGATTCTTCGTTGTAAAATTCCGGATTCTTCCAGTCGAGTGGGTGACGAGTGGGTGCCTGGAGGCTGCCCTCACGCTTGCCTTCGGTCGGTGTGGCCATGAACTCCCCTTGTACTTAGTGAGAGAAAACAAGCAAGGCCGCCGGCAACCTAATTGTCAGCCAGCGTTCTTGGTTCTTGGCTCTCGAAAAATGCGGGGCCGGCCAATCCGGCCCCGCAGGCAGATCGGACTTACTTGCCGAGTGTGTCCAGCGCCTTCTGGAAACGGTTGGCGTGGGAACGTTCGGCCTTGGCCAGGGTTTCGAACCAGTCGGCAATTTCGTTGAAACCTTCATCGCGCGCGGACTTGGCCATGCCTGGGTACATGTCGGTGTACTCGTGGGTCTCGCCGGCGATCGAAGCCTTCAGGTTGTCGGCGGTGCCGCCGATCGGCAGGCCGGTGGCGGGGTCACCCACCTGCTCCATGTATTCGAGGTGGCCGTGGGCATGACCGGTTTCACCCTCGGCGGTGGAACGGAACACAGCGGACACGTCGTTAAAGCCCTCGACGTCGGCCTTGTTGGCGAAGTAGAGGTAACGGCGATTCGCCTGCGATTCGCCGGCAAATGCGGCTTTCAGGTTTTCATGCGTCTTGGTGCCTTTGAGCGACTTCATCTTGCTTCTCCTTGGTGTTGTCGGTTGATGATTGAGATTCATATCGTCAGTGATCGCCACTGATTTAGAATTATTCTAAATTATGCCTTCCCGGCATGTCAACGCCATCATGACATGCAGCCCTGACCGGTCCTTGACCCCTGTCAAACGGCCCCGTTTGCGAGTGATGACGACCCTCCGCACCGGTGCTCGGCTTGCATAAATGATGAGCAATCGGACAAGAAACGGTAGAGTTTCGGACTGATGGCATTTGGCGAACCGGCTTCTCTCATCTACTATTAATTCTTGAATCGAATGGCCTGATCAGGCTCAACTTTTTTCTATTTTTATCCAGCAAGATATGGCAATTCCCACCCCTGCGAGCAACCTGAGTGGCTTGGCATTGCGTCTCGTGCGCGAGGGGTACCTGCCCGCCGCTGACGCTGAACGCCTGCAAGGCGAGGCCAACACCCAAAAAATTCCGCTGATCACGCATCTTGTCAGCAGCAAGAAGCTCAACAGCGGAACGATTGCCAAGCTTGCCTCGGAAGAGTTCGGAGTTCCGCTGTTCGATATCACCGCCATCGACGCTGACAATGCGCCCGTGAAGCTGGTGGCCGAAAAAATCCTGCGCAAGCACAACGCGCTGCCGATCTTCAAACGCGGGAACAAACTGTACGTCGCGGTGGCCGATCCGACCAACCTTCAGGGGCTGGACGAAATCAAGTTCAATACCGGACTGGCCACCGAGCCGGTTCTGGTGGATGAAACGAAGCTGTCACTGGCGCTCGATAAGATGCTGGATGCCGCCGACACCACGCTCACGGACTTTGCCAGCGGTGGCGATGACCTGGAAGGCCTGGACATTGGCGGCGACGAGGATGCCAGGAACAAAGGACCAGAGTCCGAAGCGGACGTTAACGATGCGCCCATCGTCAAATTCGTGAACAAGCTGCTTCTGGATGGCATCAACCGGGGCGCGTCGGACATCCATATCGAGCCTTACGAAAAGTTCTGCCGCGTGCGCTATCGCATTGACGGTATGCTGCATGAAGTCGCGCAACCGCCACTCGCGCTCGCCGGACGCCTTGCGGCACGCATGAAGATCCTGGCACGACTCGACATCGCTGAACGCCGTGTACCGCAGGATGGCCGCATCAAGCTGCGCATCTCCAAGAACCGTGCGATCGACTTCCGCGTCAGTACCCTGCCCACATTGTTCGGTGAAAAGGTAGTGGCACGTATTCTCGATCCGAGTTCGGCAAGTCTCGGCATTGAAAAACTCGGCTACGAACCCGAACAACAGCGCCTGTTCCTTGACGCTATTCATAGGCCATACGGCATGGTGCTGGTAACCGGCCCGACCGGTAGCGGCAAGACCGTGAGTCTATATACGGCGGTGAACATTCTGAATACGTCAGAGACCAACATCTCCACGGCCGAGGACCCGGTAGAAATCAATCTGGCCGGTATTAACCAGGTCAATATCAACGACAAGGCCGGTCTTACCTTCTCCGCCGCGCTGAAGTCCTTCTTGCGTCAGGATCCAGATATCATTCTCGTGGGCGAAATCCGCGACCTGGAAACTGCCGAAATTGCCATCAAGGCCGCGCAGACCGGCCACATGGTACTCTCCACGCTGCACACCAACGATGCGCCAAAAACCCTAAGCCGTCTGGTCAACATGGGCGTTGCGCCGTTTAATATTGCCTCTGCAGTACTTCTGATCGTGGCGCAACGTCTGGCGCGACGTCTGTGCCCAAATTGTAAGAAGCCTGCGAACATCCCTAAAGAGGCCTTACTCAAGGCCGGCTTTAAAGAGACTGAACTCAAGGATCTCAAGATTTACAGCCCCAATCCGGATGGCTGCGACAACTGCAGTAACGGCTACAAGGGGCGTGTCGGCATCTATCAAGTGATGCCGATCTCCGAAGGAATCGCCTCTATTATCATGCGCAATGGCACCGCATTGGACATCGAGATGCAGGCCAAGAAAGACGGCATCGCGGACTTGCGTGAGTCGGCACTCAAGAAGGTGCGTGATGGCCTGACCAGTCTGGAAGAAGTCGAGCGCGTCACTAACCAATAGTCAATTTAGGAAGATCCATACTCATGGCAGAACAGGCGGCGGCAAAGACCGAGAAGCTGGAGAAGGTCGAGAAACAGAAGCTTTCCATTTTCAATTGGGAGGGACTCGACAAGAAGGGCAAGAAACTCCAGGGCGTCACCGAGGCGATCAGCGTCGCCTACGTCAATGCCATGCTGCGGCGCCAGGGCGTCAATCCGACCAAGGTGCGCAAGCAGACCAAGTCGATCTTTCAAACCAAAAAGAAAATCACGCCCAAGGACATCTCCGTCTTTACCCGCCAGTTCGCCACCATGGTGCAATCCGGCATTCCGATCGTGCAGGGCATAGAGATCGTTGCCAAGGGTCACGAAAATCCAAGCGTGCAACAATTACTGACCACGGTGAAACAGGACATCGAGTCCGGCACGACCCTGAGCAGCGCGCTTGGCAAGCACAAGCTGTACTTCGATGCCCTCTATTGCAACTTGGTCCAGGCCGGCGAACAGGCCGGTATCCTCGACTCCATCCTCGAGAAGGTGGCGACGTATAAAGAAAAGATCGAGGCCATCAAAGGCAAGATCAAGTCCGCGCTCTTTTACCCTGCGGCCGTAATTGTGGTGGCGTTCATTGTTACCGCGATCCTGCTGATTTTTGTCATTCCACAGTTCGAAAGCATGTTCAAGGGATTCGGCGCGGAACTGCCAGCGATGACCCAGTTTGTGGTCAATCTTTCCAAGTTCATGCGTGAGTGGTGGTGGTTAATTTTTGGCGGCTTGGGAGGTGGAATTGCTTTTATTGCTTATACCTACAAGCGCTCTGAAAAGATGCAGCACACAGTTGATCGGTTGATCCTGCGCGCGCCAGTGGTTGGCATGATCGTAAAGAAGGCAACAATCGCCCGCTATGCCCGCACCTTGGGCACCATGTTTGCGGCCGGTGTCCCGCTGGTCGAGAGCCTGGACTCCGTGGCCGGCGCCGCCGGCAATCGAGTGTACTATGAAGGCGTCATGGCGATAAAAAACGAGGTCTCTACCGGTACACATCTTCGCGTCGCGATGGAACACACCGGCCTGTTCCCCAACATGGTCGTACAGATGGTGGCAATCGGAGAAGAATCCGGCGAGCTCGACAAGATGCTTGGCAAGGTGGCGGATTTTTACGAGGCAGAAGTGGACGACGCGGTCGAATCGCTGAGTAGTCTCATCGAACCCATGATCATGGCGTTCCTCGGCATCGTTGTTGGCGGGCTGGTGATTGCCATGTACCTGCCGATCTTTAAGCTCGCTTCAGTGGTCTGACATACAGGGTCGCGCATCCCGGTCATTTCTTCACAGGCACCTCTTCCGTCGATGACGTTACTGACCCTCGTTCAGACGAGTTCCTTTGCCTTCGGTCTTCTCGCAGCTGTTCTCGGCCTGCTCATTGGCAGCTTTCTCAACGTCGTGATTCACCGCACGCCGATTGTGCTAATGCGAAACTGGCAGCGGGATTGTCAAGATCTGGCCGGGCAGACTGAAAGCGCAGTTGCCCATGAGAAGTTCAACCTCGTCACGCCCCGCTCGCGCTGTCCGCACTGCGGCCATGCAATCACCGCGCTCGAGAATATTCCGGTCATCAGCTACCTGTGGTTGCGCGGCAAATGCTCGGCCTGCCGCAAACCGATCAGCTTCCGCTACCCGTTTGTCGAACTCTTGTCCGCCGCGCTCGCGGCGGTTACCGCCTGGCATTTCGGTTTCAATGCGGCCGGGATCGCAGCCGTCGTCCTAACCTGGATGCTGGTCGCACTGGCCTTCATCGATATCGATCACCAGCTCCTGCCAGACGTGATGGTCCTGCCGTTTCTGTGGATCGGTCTGCTGTTGAATCTTTTTAATGTGTTCACAACACTGCCGGACGCCGTGATTGGTGCAGTTGCCGGCTACCTGTTCCTCTGGATCGTGTTTCACCTGTTCAAGCTCATTACTGGCAAGGAAGGCATGGGCTATGGCGACTTCAAGCTGTTTGCGTTGTTCGGTGCCTGGCTGGGCTGGCAGAGCCTGCCGCTCATTATTTTGCTGTCTTCTTTCATTGGCGCGATCATCGGGATCGGGCTGATTGTCTTCCGGGGCCGTGATCGCGCCCAGCCCCTGCCGTTTGGTCCCTACCTCGCCGTGGCCGGGTGGGTGGCCCTGCTTTGGGGAGATGAGATCATGCGCCAGTACCTGCAAATGGCGCGCATCTGAAACTAGCCGGCATGCTGCGCATCGGACTCACCGGCGGCATCGGCAGCGGCAAATCCACGGTTGCCGCATTGTTCGCCGCGCACGGTGTGCCGGTCATCGATGCCGACTCTATCGCCCACCGGCTTACCCTTCCGGGCACTTCGGCGACAGCCGAGATTCTGCGGGCTTTTGGACCGGATGTTGCCGATTCCGGCGGCGGCATTGACCGAAAACGCCTGGCGCAGCATGTGTTCAACGACCGTTCCGAGCGCACACGTCTGGAAAATATTCTTCATCCACTGATCCGCGCCGAAATGCTGCGCGCGCAGAAAGGTCTCGATGCGCCTTATTGCCTGCTGGTGATTCCCTTGTTGATCGAAACCGGTCAACATGGCCTGGTCGATCGGGTACTGGTGGTGGAAGTCGAGGAAAACACACAGATCGCGCGCGTTGCGGCGCGGGACGGCCGAAGCGAGGCTGAAATCCGGGCAATACTCTCGACACAGGCTGATCGTGCGCAGCGCCTGAAAATGGCCGACGACTGCATCAATAACACCGGCGAACTTGCCGAACTCAAGACCCAGGTCGAGGTCTTGCACCGGAAATATCTCGCCTTGGCACGAGATGCTTCCTACGGACGCTAGCGAGACGCCACTTCGACAGCCTGTTCGATGGATGTCGCCTCCCAAAGGCCGCGGATCATTGCAAGGCCCGACGCACCCATACAGCGCGCCCTGGTCAGATGTTCCGGCACCATCCCCCCGAGCGCATAGACGGGCACATCGGAGTGCATCCGCAAGCGCGAAAACCCTTCCCAGCCAAGCGGTGTGGCATGTGGATGCGAGTCCGTTGCCAGTACTGGCGACAGCAGCGCGAAATCCGCACCGATGCGCGCTGCCTGCGCCAGTTCGCTGGCGTCATGACAGGAAGCCGCAACCAGGCATGACTGGGGAAGCGGTCGGACCTGCAAGGCCATGAGCCGTCGGCTATTGAGGTGCACACCGTCTGCGTCACACGCCACGACCAGCGAAGGGTCGGCATTGAGCAGCACACGAGCATCGTATCGGTGTGCAAGGATAGTCACAGCGCGCGCATACTCCGTGTATTCCTCCACGGACATCTGCGGCTCGCGCAACTGCAGAAGCCGTACCCCGGCGGCCAAGGCGCGCTCGATCAGCACCAGCATTCCGGATTTCCCGTAGCGGCGAGTGTCGGTAATGAGATAAAGCGTGGGTAACTGCAAGGCACTCACGATCGGCCGGTCGGCAGCCGGAAGATCGAGGCCGACCAGTTCTTGCGGTGTCATCCAGCGTAGCGGCTGACCTTCGCGGCCTTGCGGCTCGCCCGCATAATCCGTCACCCGCCAGACATCGAGCAGCACGCTCTTGTCGGGATAGGCATGATGTATGCGCTGCAATGGGCATGCGCCGAGCAGCGTGATACCCAGCTCCTCATGCAGCTCACGTGTCAGCGCTTCGGGCATTCTCTCACCGACATGGATCTTTCCGCCTGGGAATTCCCACTTTCCGCCTTGGTGCTTGTGCTCGGGACGCTGCGCGACGAGGATCTGATGCTGCGCATTCTCGATGATGCCGACCGCAACCGGAGTCGTGTCAGGTGCGGTACTCGGCATTGATGGTTACGTAGTCATGCGACAAGTCACAGGTCCACAGGCGCGCACTCGCTGTGCCGCCGCCGAGGTCTACCCGCACGCGAATCTCGGACTTTTTCATGATCGCCTGGCCCTGCGCCTCGCTGTACTCCGGCGCGCGCGCGCCATGGCGCACGATGCAAACGTCATCGAGGTGAATGGACACCCGGTCCACATCGAGGTGCGGGATGCGTGCCCGGCCGATGGCGGCCAGGATGCGCCCCCAGTTCGGATCGCTGGCGAAGAATGCGGTCTTGACCAGCGGCGAATGCGCGATGGTGTAGGCCACTTCGAGGCAGTCGGCCTGATTCGCACCCTGCTCGACATCGATGGTAATGAACTTCGTGGCACCCTCGGCATCGCGCACGATCGCCTGGGCAAGCTCGGCCAACACCCCGCGTACCGCACCGTAGAACGCATCGAAGACAGCGCCCCGTGCCACATGGACCTCAAGACCGGACTTTCCGGTAGCCAGCAGCACGCATGCATCGTTGGTGGAGGTATCGCCGTCTACACTGATGCGGTTGAAACTCTCGTCTGCCACCGCGCTCAGGCACTGCTGAAGGACCGCGCGCTCCACGGCTGCATCGGTGGCGACGAACGCCAGCAGGGTCGCCATGTTCGGACAGATCATGCCGGCACCCTTGGCAATGCCCGTCACCGTGACGGTCTTGCCGTCGATCCGAACTTGCCGCGAGCTGCCCTTGGGCAGGGTGTCGGTGGTCATGATCCCATGCGCCGCCTCCGCCCAGCCGCTCTCGCTCAGGGCGCTGAGGCTGTCCGGCAGGCCCGCGATCAGTCTTTCGACCGGCAGACGCTCGCCGATCACGCCCGTGGAAAATGGCAGCACTTCGTTCGGCTCGCAGCCCAGGCTTGCCGCAAGTGCCGCGCAGCTGTGGCGCGCGTCGTCTATGCCACCGGATCCGGTGCCGGCATTGGCAAACCCGGTGTTGATAAGCAGAGCACGCGGTGCTGCCTGAGCAAGATGTTCGCGTGCCACACTAACCGGCGCCGCGCAGAAGCGGTTGTTGGTGAACACCGCTGCGGTCTGCGTGCCTGCTGCGCATTCGATCACCACCAGGTCGCGCCGATCCTTCTTGCGGATCTGTGCCCGGGTCGTGCCCAGGCGTATGCCGGGCACCGGATGCAATTCAGGGAGGGGCGGGAGATTTACTGCCATATCGGATATTGAGTTTCGATCTCAGTTATCGGATCTCAGCAGCGTGAGTCGTAGCCAAGGCGTACAACCCGAAACACCGATCATGCAAGTTTTCCGTGGCATTGCTTGTACTTCTTGCCAGAACCGCACGGACACGGGGCATTGCGACCGATCTTAGGGGCTTGGCGCGTAACGGTCTGGATATCGGCAGTTTCGGCCTCAGCATCGCCGCCGCCAGTGGCGGATGGATGTTCGTAGCGTACGCTCGATGGGGTCTGGCGTTGTGCTTCCAGCGCCTCGATGTCCTGCTCCTCGCGGATCTGTACGCGCGTGATGAGGCTGATGACCTCGTGCTTGATACGATCGAGCATGTCGGAGAACAACTGGAAGGCTTCGCGCTTGTACTCTTCCTTCGGGTTTTTCTGTGCATAGCCGCGCAGATGAATACCCTGGCGCAGGTGATCCATGGCGGCCAGGTGATCCTTCCACTGGGAATCCAGAACTTGCAGCATCACCGCCTTCTCGAAGTGGCGCATGACTTCGGTCCCCGCTTGGGCGGTCTTGGCAACATGCACCGCCTCAAACTCTGCGAGTACCTGCGCGCGCAGTCGTGCTTCATCCATACTGGCATCGTCGTTCAGCCAGCGTTGAATCGGTAGCTTCAGTCCGAACTCACGTTCAATGTTCTCCTCCAGCCCGCGCACATCCCACTGCTCGGCGATACTCTCCGGCGGAATAAAAAGGTTAATGACATTGTCCACGACACCAGCGCGGATCGTCTGAATACTCTCGGAGATGTCATCCACCTCCATCAGCCGATTGCGTTGTTCGTAGATTACCTTGCGCTGATCATTGGCGACATCGTCGTATTCGAGCAACTGCTTGCGGATGTCGAAGTTGCGGCCCTCGACCTTGCGCTGGGCATTTTCGATGGCACGCGTGACCCATGGGTGCTCAATCGCCTCGCCTTCCTGCATGCCCAGTCTCTGCATGAGGCCGGACAAGCGTTCGGAACCAAAGATTCGCAGCAGGCTGTCTTCAAGCGACAAATAGAAGCGCGTGGATCCCGGATCCCCCTGGCGGCCGGAGCGGCCGCGCAACTGGTTGTCGATGCGACGTGACTCGTGGCGTTCGGTTCCGATCACGTGCAGGCCGCCGGCCGCGATCACCTGATCGTGACGGTGTTGCCAGTCTTCACGGATCTTCTGTTCTCTTGCCTTATCATCCTCAGCAGCCGAAAGTTCCATTTCCATATTGCCGCCCAACACAATGTCCGTGCCGCGACCAGCCATGTTGGTGGCGATGGTCACGGCGCCCGGTCGTCCGGCCTCGGCCACGATTTGCGCTTCGCGCTCATGATGCTTGGCGTTCAGCACCTGGTGAGTGATCTTCTCCTTCTGCAGGAGCCTGGCCAGAGACTCGGAGGCCTCGATTGAGGTCGTGCCGACCAGCACCGGCTGGCCGCGCTTGTGGCAGTCACGGATGTCGGCAAGGATCGCGGCGTGTTTCTCGGTGCCGGTGCGGTAGACCTGGTCGCCCATATCCTGGCGGATCATCGGACGGTGGGTCGGTATGACCACGACCTCCAGGTTGTAGATGTGCTGAAACTCGTAGGCCTCGGTATCGGCGGTGCCGGTCATGCCCGAGAGTTTCTTATACAGACGAAAATAGTTCTGGAAGGTGATCGAGGCGAGCGTCTGGTTCTCGTTCTGGATGCGCACGCCCTCCTTGGCCTCGACGGCCTGATGCAGGCCATCCGACCAGCGCCTGCCTGTCATCATGCGCCCGGTGAACTCATCGACGATAATGACTTCATTATCCTTGACGATGTAGTCGACCTCGCGCCGGAAGAGTGCATGGGCGCGCAGAGCGGCGTTCAGGTGGTGCAGCAGGCTGATGTTGGCGATATCGTACAGATTGCTGCCCTGCCCCAGCAGTCCGGCACGCACCAGCAGTTTCTCCGCCGTTTCGTGCCCGACCTCGGTCAGAAAGGCCTGGCGGCTTTTCTCGTCCACGCTGTAGTCTCCCGGTCCATCTTCTTTTTCCTGGCGGGAGAGGCTGGGAATAATGGCGTTGATCTTGTAGTAAAGGTCGGTGTTCTCCTCGGTCGGGCCGGAGATAATGAGCGGCGTGCGCGCCTCATCGACCAGAATCGAGTCCACCTCGTCCACCACCGCAAAGTTGAGCCCGCGCTGCACGCGGTCCGCGGCGCGGAACGCCATGTTGTCACGCAGGTAGTCGAACCCGTACTCGTTGTTGGTGCCGTAGGTAATGTCGGCGGCATAGGCGGCGCGTTTGGTCTCGTTGTCCTGCCCGGACACCACGACACCGACGGTCAGGCCGAGAAAGTTGTACACCTTTCCCATCCAGGCCGCATCACGGCGCGCGAGATAGTCATTCACCGTCACCACGTGCACGCCCTTGCCGGTCAATGCATTCAGGTAAACGGCCAGCGTTGCTACCAGGGTCTTGCCTTCGCCGGTGCGCATCTCGGCGATGCGCCCGGAATTCAACACCATACCGCCAATCAGCTGCACATCGAAGTGGCGCATGCCGAGTGTGCGCTTGCCCGCCTCGCGCACTACCGCGAAAGCCTCGGGCAGCAGAGCCTCCAGAGTTTCACCGCGCTCCAGGCGCTGGCGGAACTCGATGGTCTTGGCACCGAGTTCGGTATCGGTGAGCCCTGCCATTTGCGGCTCCAGGGCATTGATGCGTGCGACCACGTTCTGCATCTGCCGGACGATGCGCGTGTTACGGTCACCGATGAACTTCTTGAGTATATTCACGACCATGATGATGAGATCAGTCCAGGGCGGCGTTGATGGCCGAAAATCGGACCGCCCGTTCCAAAAGCTGGGGTTACGGCCGGTAAAGGCGTGATTATGGAGGAAAAGCGCCGAGACTTGAATAGACGGGGCCGACCAAGCCGGCAGCGGTTACGACGAAGACTGCAGATAGGAACTGGGATTGACGGCCCTGCCGTCACGCAACACCTCAAAATGCAGGTGCGGACCTGTAGAGCGACCCGTCGTGCCCACCAGCGCCACGCCCTGTCCCTTGGTCACACGATCGCCGACCCGCACCAATACAGCCTTACAGTGTGCGTAGCGGGTGGTATAGCCATTACCATGGTTGATTTCGACGGTACAGCCATAGCCATCCTTGTCGCCGGCAAAGCTCACCACACCACCACCCATGGCCTTGATCTCCGAACCGAAACGGCTGGCGATGTCTACGCCCTCGTGATAGGCGGTACGCCCGGTAAACGGATCGGAACGCTGCCCAAAACCGGAGGACAGCCATCCGCCGACCGTCGGCCAGCCAGCCGGATAAACCGCGGCTTTCAGCTGTTTGTCGAGAAGCGAGCTCTCGAGAGCCGCGAGGCGTTCAGATTTCCTTTCGATCTGGCCCGACACCTTTTCAAGGTTCTTGAGGAAATCCGGCACCGCCATGGAGGTCAACCCACGTGCCTGTTCCGGGCCGCCCATCGCCGGTTCCGCCGAGAAATCGAACTCGCGCTTGTCGAGGCCGCCCATGCGCGCCAGCCTCTGGCCGAGGGCATTGAGTCGCAGCAGTTCCGCTTGCATGTGCCCGAGGCGCTGGGCCAGTGCATTGAGATGCAGTTCCGCGTCGCGCCGGGTCTGTTCGATCATCTGACGTTCATTGATGAGCAATGCGGCCTGTCGCTGGATGTATTCCGGCTCGCGCGTTCCGGCGGTCGGGTCGAGATACGCCGCGACCTTATAGGACACGGCGCCGATCAGGAGCGGCAATCCCACCAGCACCACCAGCGCCAGCACCAGAAGCTGAGCCGGGCTCAGGCTGATATTGCGCCCGCGGCCGGCGCTGTGCGGAACCAGGATAATGTTCATACCGACGGTATTGCCCGCATGAAGGAGATGGCGGCTTTATCCGATTCCTCATAGGAAACCAGCTCCCAGGCATCCTTGTCGGCCATAAGGGTACGCAGTATGCGGTTGTTCAACGCATGCCCGGACTTGTGGCCGCTGAATGCTCCAATCAACGGATGTCCCAGCAAATAAAGATCGCCGATTGCATCCAACACTTTGTGTTTGACGAACTCATCCTCATAGCGCAAACCGTCTTCGTTCAGGACACGGAAATTGTCCATGACGATCGCATTATCCATCCCGCCGCCGCGCGCCAGACCTGCCGAACGCAGCATTTCGAGGTCACGCATAAAACCAAACGTGCGCGCACGGCTCACTTCCTTCACAAAAGACGTAGTGGAAAAATCCACGCACGCGGTCTGTGTGGATCGACGCAGACTGGGATGATCGAAATCAATACCGAAAGACACCTTGAAGCCATCCCATGGCTCAAATTGCACCCATTTGTCGCCATCCTCGACGCGTACCGGCTTCTTGATGCGGATGAACTGCTTGGCTGAAACCTGTTCCTCAATGCCGGCGGATTGCAGCAGAAAGACGAAGGGACCGGCGCTGCCGTCCATGATCGGCACCTCCGGTGCGGTCACGTCCACATAGGCGTTGTCGATCCCGAGTCCGGCGAACGCCGCCATGAGATGCTCAACGGTTGATATCTTCGCGCCGTCCTTCTCGAGGGTGGTGGACATACGCGTGTCCGTAACATTCTCCGGGTCGGCCTTGATCTCAATAGGCTCGGCAAGATCCACACGCCGGAACACGATGCCACTCCCCACTGCCGCCGGACGCAAGGTCAAATAGACTTTTTCGCCAGTGTGTAGACCTACACCTGTGGCGCGAATGGCGTTCTTGAGGGTCCGTTGCTTGATCATGCGAATCCGGCTTTATTAAATTCTTTGCACAACACCAAATCCCGGGCCAAATTACCCACTCCCTCTGCACCGGGTCCGTGTTAAACCGTTGATTGACCATATTAAAGGTCAATTGTCCTATCCTGTCCAGTTTAATCCCTGAAATATCAGGACTATCGGACAATAGAGCCGATAAACGGCCAGGATGTAGCGAGCCAAGCACCCCTGGATTTAGTTATCGTCCAAATTTTTAGTTTACTAAAATAGTCTATTAATCTGCCTGTTTGCGCAGAAATGCCGGGATATCCAAGTATTCGATTCCGCCATCCGATACCCCACGCAGATCAGCCGTGACGCGCCGGTTCCGGATTACGGTTGGTGTATCCAGCTGCTCGTAATCCGTTGTTCCAGTTCCGGTTTTTATAATCTTATAGGGTTGTTGACGCTTCTCGCGTGCCCCGAGACCCGTGGCCACCACGGTGACACGCATCTCGTTATGCAGGTCCGGATCGATAACCGTGCCAATCACAACCGTGGCGTCCTCCGCTGCAAACTCCTTGACGGTGTTGCCGACCTCCTCGAACTCACCGATCGAGAGGTCCCGACCCGCGGTGACATTCACCAGAATGCCACGCGCCCCGGAGATATTGATGTCTTCGAGCAACGGGCTCGAGACAGCGGCGCGTGCCGCCTCCATCGCCCGGTTCTCGCCACTGGCCGTGGCCGAGCCCATCACCGCCATGCCCATCTCGGACATGACCGTGCGCACGTCGGCAAAGTCCACATTTATAAGTCCCGGACGGGTAATCAGTTCGGCGATACCCTGCACCGCACCCTGTAACACCTCGTTTGCCTTGCTGAAGGCGTCCAGCAAGCTCGCGCCCTTGCCGACCACGGTCAACAGTTTCTCGTTCGGGATCGTAATGATGGAATCCACGAATTCACCCAGCTCCTTGATGCCCTGCTCGGCGATGGCCAAGCGCTTTTTGCCCTCGAACGGAAACGGTTTGGTCACGACCGCGACGGTGAGAATACCGAGATCCTTGGCCACCTGCGCCACGATCGGCGCAGCGCCGGTACCGGTACCACCGCCCATGCCAGCGGTGATGAATACCATGTCCGCACCTTGCAGGGCTTCGGCGATGCGCTCGCGATCCTCGACCGCCGCCTGCCGGCCGATTGCCGGATCGGCGCCTGCGCCCAACCCCTTGGTGAGGTTTGCGCCCAACTGGAGAATCGTGCGTGCGCCGTTCCTCTTAAGCGCCTGCGCGTCGGTGTTAGCGACAATGAACTCCACGCCTTCGAGTTTGGCATTGACCATGTGCTCGACGGCATTGCCGCCTCCGCCGCCGACGCCGATCACCTTAATAACGGCCTGCTCGCCGTAGCTATCCATCAATTCAAACATAGTGGTGTCTCCTTATGAGTAAAAATGGTTGTCTTTTCTCTGCCCGCCCCGCCCTGCTAGAAATTCCCCTGAAACCAGCCTTTCATTTTGCTCAACACGCCCTTGATGCCGACCGACGTCGATTGCGGTACGAGCCCGTAGTGGCCACCGCCGCGTGCCTTGGCGCCGAATAACACCAGCCCCACGCCGGTGGCGTAGATCGGGTTGTGCACCACTCCGCTTAATCCTCCCACCCCTTGCGGAATACCAAGCCGCACCGGCATGTGGAACACTTCTTCGGCGAGATCGATCATGCCTTCCATCTTGGCGCTGCCGCCGGTGAGCACGATGCCGCTGCCGATCACGTCTTCGAAACCGCTGCGCCGCAACTCCGCAAGCACCAAACCGTACAGCTCCTCAATGCGCGGCTCGATTACCTCGGCAAGCGTCTGGCGCGCGAGCTTGCGCGGCGGCCGGTCGCCGACGCTCGGTACCTCGATGCTCTCCTCGCTGGTGGCCAACTGGGTAAGCGCGCAGCCGTATTTCTTCTTGATCTCCTCGGCGTGCTGCGTCGGGGTACGCAGCGCCACGGCGATATCGTTTGTCACCTGGTCGCCGGCGATCGGAATCACGCTGGTGTGGCGAATTGCACCCTCGGTAAACACCGAGATGTCGGTGGTGCCGCCACCGATGTCCACCATGCACACACCCAGTTCCTTTTCGTCCTCGGTGAGCACCGACAGACTCGAGGCAAGCTGCTCGAGAATGATGTCGTCCACCTCCAGGCCGCAGCGGCGTACGCACTTCACGATGTTCTGCGCCGCGCTCACCGCACCGGTGACGATGTGCACCTTGGCCTCCAAACGCACACCGCTCATGCCGATCGGCTCGCGGATGCCTTCCTGACCGTCGATGATGAATTCCTGCGGCAGGACGTGCAGCACCTTCTGGTCGGCGGGAATGGCCAGTGCCCGGGCCGATTCGATCACCCGATCGACATCGTTTGTTCCGACTTCCTTGTCCTTGATCGCGACGGTGCCATGCGAGTTGATCGAACGGATGTGCGAGCCGGCGATACCGGCATAAACCGACTTGATCTGACAGCCGGCCATCAGCTCGGCTTCTTCAATAGCGCGCTGGATGGATTGCACCGTGGATTCGATGTTGACCACCACGCCCTTCTTCATGCCGCGCGATGGGTGGTGCCCGACGCCGATCACCTCCACCTCGCCGGTGGCTGTCACCTCGCCCACGATTGCCAGCACCTTGGAAGTACCGATGTCGAGGCCTACAACCAGATTTTCGTCACCCTTTTTTGACATGCCTCAGCCCTCTTTCAATCCAGTTGCCACGATCTCTGAAGCGCGTGGTGCACCCGTGCGATTCGTCCATTCCACAGAAAAACCATTGGTGTAGCGCAGATCGACCCGCTTCACCCTCGCTACCTGTGCGGCGAGGGCACGCGGATAGACACGGGCAAAACGCTCCACCTTCGGCTCAGGCTCCTCGCGGCCGAGCGTGAGCACCAGGCCGTTGCGCAGCACAATGTTCCAGGAATGGCGGTCGGTGAGCGTGAGCACGGCCACCTGCAATTCCACCGGCGCCAGAATTTCGTTGAGCATGCGAAAATGCTCGAGCACTCGCGCCTGCAGGCCTTCCGGCCCGATGAACAGCGGCAGGCCGGTCGGTCCTTCGCGCCCCTGCAGGTTCACGTATTCACCCTGCGCATTCACCCAACCGCTCTTTCCCCAGCGCGCCACGAGCTGCTGTTCGCTGAAGCGGATGTGCACACCGTCCGGCCAGTGACGCCGTACGGTTACTTCATGCATCCAAGGCACGCTGCGCGCACGTTCACGAATGGCGTCGAGATCGAGCAGGAAGAAATTGCCGCGCACCGAATCCATAACCGCTGCCGTCAGCGCCTTTTGATCCACTTGCCGGAACTCACCCTCGAAGCTCAGGCTGCGCACCGCGAAACTGTCCGGCCGCAACACGGTGTCCGCCGCGAGCAGCGCGAGCGTCGCGAACGCCAGCACCCCGAAGGCGTACAGCCCGGCACGCCAGGGGCGCTCGACAATGTGCTGCTGCAGTGCCTCAAACGACGGCATCGTTGCGCTCCCGGCTGGTTTCCAGAATTTTCAGACAGAGCTCGTCAAAGCTCAGGCCCGCCTGCTTCGCCGCCATCGGCACCAGGCTGTGGCCAGTCATGCCCGGCGAAGTATTCACCTCGAGGAACGATGGCCGGCCGTCCTTTGTCAGAATCACGTCTACGCGGCCCCAGCCGTGACAACCGATGATGCGATAGGCCTTGAGCGCCAGTTCCTGAATCATCTTTTCCTGCTCCGCCGGCAGGCCACTCGGGCAGAAGTATTGCGTCTCATCGGAGAAGTACTTGGCCTGGTAGTCATACAATCCGGGCGGCTGGATGCGCACCAGCGGCAACGGCGTATCGCCCAGAATCGCCGCGGTGAGTTCCGTGCCTTCGATAAATTCCTCGGCCAGCACCAGCGCATCGCACTTCGCCGCCAGCGCATATGCTTCCGCCAGACGTTTCGCCTCTGTCACCTTGCTCAAACCGATCGTCGAGCCTTCGCGCCCCGGTTTCACGATGAGCGGCAAGCCGAGCTCCTTCGCCACCGCCGGATAGTCGCTGCCCGCCTCCAACAATGCATAACGCGGGGTGGGAATGCCAACCGCCTGCCAAATGAGTTTGGTGCGCCACTTGTCCATGGCGATCGCCGAAGCCATCACGCCGCTGCCGGTGTACGGAATACCGAGCAGTTCGAGCGCCCCCTGCACCGTGCCGTCCTCGCCGTAGCGGCCGTGCAGTGCAATGTGGGCGCGCGCGAAACCCTCGCGCTTGAGATCCTCAAGCGGCCGCTCGGCCGGGTCGAAGGCATGGGCGTCCACGTCCCGGCGCTTGAGCGCAGCGAGCACGGCATTGCCGGAGAGCAATGAAATCTCGCGCTCCGCCGAACGCCCGCCGAGCAGTACTGCCACTTTCCCGAAGTCTGTTGGCTTCATATGAAACACCCAAAGGCAGCCGCAGATGAACACAGATGAACACAGATGGAGAATCCCATCCTGAGCTTCGTGTGGTCGATTTTCTGTATTGCTTTCATCTGCGTTTATCTGTGTTCATCTGCGGCTTGCCGTTGTCTTTCACCGATGACACGCACTTCCGTTTCCAGCTTGACGCCCTGCGCCGCATATACTTTGTCCCGCACCACCTCAATCAGCGTCTCGATGTCCGCGGCCGTGGCACTACCGGTGTTGATAATGAAGTTGGCGTGCAGCTCGGACACGCAGGCGCCGCCGATGCAAAACCCCTTGAGGCCGGTGCGCTCGATCAGGCGCGCGCTGTAGTCGCCGGGCGGATTGCGGAACACCGAGCCGGCGTTCGGCCATTGCGTGGGCTGGCTGGCGCCGCGCTTGGCGAGCAGCGACTTGATCAGCGCCTGGCCCTCCGCTTCGTTCCCGGGTGTGAGTCCGAAATGCCCGGCGACGAACCACTCACCCGCCGGTCCCTGCACCGAGCGATAACCGATCTGGTAATCGGCAGGCAGGCGCGTGCGAATGCGACCCGCGTGGTCCATGGTCTCGACGGCGGTCACGACGTTCCAGGTCTCGCCGCCAAAGGCGCCGGCATTCATGGCCAGCGCCCCGCCGACCGTACCCGGCACACCGGCCAGAAACTCCGCGCCGCTCAAGCCCTGCTGCACGCTGAAGCGCGCGAGCTTGGCGCTGGCCACGCCGGCCTCGGCACGCACCGTGTTGGCGCCGATGCGCTCCAGTCCGTTCAACTTCCCGCTCAGCATGATCACCGTGCCGCGCACGCCGCCATCGCGTACCAGCAGATTGCTGCCCAGCCCGACCCAGTAGAGCGGCTCGTTCTCCGGCAGCGTCTTGAGAAACGTGGAAAGATCCGCCACATCCGCCGGCTCATAGAAGCAATCCGCCGGGCCGCCCACACGCCAGCTGGTGTGCTTGCTGAGCGGCTCGCGGCGCTTGAGCACTCCGCGCAGGCGGCTGTCATGTGTGCTCGCGGCCATCATTTCTTTTCCTCCAGGCGCTGCGCGAGGCCTGCCGCCACCTGCCCGATGTTGCCGGCGCCGAGGGTCAGCAGCAGATCGTTGGCACGCAGGGTATCGGCGAGCAGGGTCGGCAGTTCATTCACGTTCTCGACGAACACCGGGTTGCCGCCGCGCGCCCGGATCGTGCGGCACAGCGCGCGCCCGTCGGCGCCGCTGATCGGTGCCTCGCCCGCGGCGTACACCTCGGTGATGAGCAGCGGATCGCAGCTCGCCAGCACCGCGCTGAAGTCGTCGAGCAGATCGCGCGTGCGCGTGTAGCGGTGCGGCTGGAATGCGACCACCAGCCGCCGCCGCGGCCAGCCCTCGCGCGCCGCCTGGATGGTAGCCGCCAGTTCGCTCGGGTGATGACCATAGTCATCCACCAGCAAGACATCACCGCCCGCGACGGATACCTGGCCATTCACCTGGAATCGCCGGCCGATGCCGCCAAAGCTGGCGAGCCCTTCGCGTATAGCCGCTTCCGGAACATTGAGCTCGTTCGCTACCGTGATCGCCGCAAGCGCATTCAACACGTTGTGCCGGCCTGGCTGGTTCAGGGTGATGGACATCGGCGTGCCGTGCCTGCCGATCGTCACGTTGAAGTGCATGTGCATGCCGTCCTGGGTGATATCGATTGCGCGCACGTCGGCATCCGCGCTGGTGCCATAGGTGCGCACCGGCTTGTGCACGCGCGGCAGAATCTCGCGCACGTTCGGGTCGTCGGTGCACAGGATCGCAAGACCGTAGAACGGCAGGTTGTGCAGGAAATCGACAAACGCCTGTTTCAGGCGATTGAAGTCGCCGCCATAGGTTTCCATGTGGTCGGCGTCGATATTTGTCACCACCGCCATGAACGGCTGCAGGTGCAGGAACGAGGCATCGCTCTCGTCGGCCTCGGCCACCAGATATTCGCCGCGCCCAAGGCGCGCGTTGCTGCCGGCGCTGTTGAGACGCCCGCCGATCACGAACGTCGGATCGAGACCGCCCTGCGCCAGCACGCTTGCCACCAGGCTCGTGGTCGTGGTCTTGCCGTGCGTGCCGGCGATGGCGATGCCATGTTGCAGGCGCATCAGTTCGGCCAGCATTTCGGCGCGCGGGATCACCGGGATTTTGGCGGCACGCGCCGCCTGCACCTCCGGGTTGGCGTCCTTGACCGCGGACGAAATCACCACCACGTCCGCACCGGCAATGTGCGCGGCGTCGTGCCCGATGGTCACGCGGATACCCAGACCGGACAGGCGTTTGGTGTTGGCGTTCTCCGCGCTGTCCGAGCCGGACACGCTGAATTCGAGGTTGTGCAATACCTCGGCGATGCCGCACATGCCAACGCCGCCGATGCCGACAAAGTGCACGCGCTTCACCCAGTTACGCATGCGCCGCCTCCAGACAGAGTTGCGTCACGGTTTCGGTGGCATCGGTGGTCGCGCAGGCGCGGGCATTCGCGGCCAGGCGCTGCAACAGTGCGCGGTTCGCGCCAAGACTGGTCAGCAACTCGGCAAGACGCGCAGCGCTGAATTCCGGCTGCGGCAGCAGCACCGCCGCGTCGCGCGCCTCGAGAAAACGCGCATTCGCGGTCTGGTGATCATCCGCGGCGTGCGGGAACGGCACGAGGATCGCGGCGACGCCGGCGGCGGCGAGTTCGGCGATGGTCATGGCGCCGGCGCGGCACAGCACCACATCCGCCCAGGCATAGGCCGCGGCCATGTCCTCGATGAATGCGGCCACCTTGGCATCCGGCAGGAAAGCACGATAGGCCGCGGCCACGGCGGCTTCGTCGCGCTTGCCGGTCTGGTGCCACAGTTGCGGCCGACCCGCCTCGGGTAGCGCACGCACGGCCTCGGGCACGACCTGGTTGAACACCTGCGCGCCCTGGCTGCCGCCAACGATCAACAGGCGCAGACGCCCGCGGCGCTCCGCGAGGCGCAACTCCGGAGACGGCAGTGCCACGATCTCCTGGCGTACCGGATTGCCGACCACGCGCACGCCATGGCGCTCGCCGAACGCCGCGGGAAAACCGGCCATCACGATATCGGCAATCTGCGCGAGCCAGCGGTTGGTGAGTCCGGCGATCGCGTTCTGTTCGTGGATCAGGAGCGGAATGCGCAAGGCGCTCGCCATGAGACTGCCGGGGGCGGAGGCAAAGCCACCCATGGCCAGTACCGCATCCGGCCTGCGGCGACGCAAAATGCGCAATGCCTGGTACATGGCGATATTGAGGCGCATGGGCAACAACAACCAGCGCAGCACCCCGCCACCGCGCAAACCGCGAATCGTGATGGTCTCGAGTTCGAAACCGGCGGCCGGCACCACGCGCGCTTCGATGCCTTCACGCGTGCCCAGCCACACGATCTGCGCACCCTGGTCGCGCAGCGCGCGCGCCACGGCAAGCGCCGGGAACACGTGCCCGCCGGTACCGCCCGCCATGATCATGATCGTGGTCATGCCGCACCCACCTTCTGGCGGCCCTGTTCGCGCCCGATTCGAAGCAGCAGACCGGCGGCGAGGCAGCTCACGATCATGCTCGAACCGCCGTAGCTCACGAACGGCAGCGTCAGCCCCTTGGTCGGCAAGGCGCCCATGTTGACGCCCATGTTGATCATCGCCTGCATGCCGAGCAGCAGGCCGATTCCCTGGGCCAACCGCGCTGCGTAGACCTGGCCCTGGGTCTCGGCACTGCGCGCGATCTGGAACGCGCGCCACACGATGACCGTGAACAGTGCCATGCAGGCGAGCACGCCGAGCAGCCCGAGCTCCTCGGCCAGCACCGCGAACAGGAAATCGGTGTGTGCGGCCGGCAGGTAGAACATCTTCTGGATGCTGGCGCCGAGGCCCACACCCAGCCATTCGCCGCGTCCGAAGGCGATGAGCGCCTGGGTGAGTTGGAAGCCGGTGTTGAACGGATCCGCCCAGGGATCGAGAAAACCGGTGATACGCGCCATGCGATACGGTGAGATGAACGTCAGCAGCGCCATGCCGCCAAGTCCGGCGCCGACTACCGCCAGGAAATGCCAGAAGTGCACGCCACCGAGGAACAGCATGGCAAATACCGTGAGCGAGATAACGACAACGCTGCCAAGATCCGGCTCCTGCAGCAGCAGCATGCCGATCACCGCCAGCACGATGCTGATCATGAGGATGCCCTGGGTGAAGAACCGGAGCTCCTCCTGTTTGCGCACCAGGTAGCCGGCGGCGTACACGATCATGAACAGCTTGACGAGCTCGGACGGCTGCAAGTTAAAGACACCGAGCGGCAACCAGCGCGAGCTGCCGTTGACATGCACCCCGATGCCGGGCAACAGCACGACCACGAGCAACGCGATACCGATCAACAACAGATAGGGACCAAGGTATTCCCAGAGGCGCACCCGCGTGCGCATCACGACCAGCATGCCGGTTACGCCCAGTGCCATGCTGAACAGGTGGCGCAGCAGGTAGTGGAAGCTATTGCCGGTGACGCGCTCGGCGATCGATACCGACGCCGAGTGCACCATGATCGCGCCCAGCAGGAGCAGGATCGCGATACTGCCAACCAGCCACGGGTCCCAGGTCGATGCACTGCGACCGGCGATGCGCCCGGGCATACCAAGCGGCAGGCGTGCGCGCAGGTTGATAAGACCGGCGACGGCGTTCATGCCGCCACCTCCCAAGTGAACGAGGGCGCGCGTAGCGCGCTCGGCTCCAAGTAAACAAAGTTGCGCGTAGCGCCGACGGCTCGCCCCCTTCTCCCTTCGGGAGAAGGGATGGGGATGAGGGCATGAGGAGATGGAAGCGCAATCATTTTAGTATCTCCTCAACCGCCTGAGCAAACACCTGGCCGCGGTGTTCGTAGTTGCGGAACATGTCGAAGCTCGCGCACGCCGGGGACAACAGGACGACATCACCGGGCTGCGCGAGGCGCGCTGCCGCGCGCACCGCCGCAGGCATGTCCGCGGCATTCACCACCGGTACCACACCGGCGAGCGCCTTCTCAATTTGTGGCGCATCGCGGCCGATCAACACCACGGCACGCGCGTGTTTCGCCACGGGCGCGCGCAACTCGCTGAAGTCCGCGCCCTTGCCATCGCCTCCGGCGATCAGTATCACCGGCGCATCCATACCGCCCAGGGCCGCCACGGTGGCGCCCACGTTGGTGCCCTTGGAATCGTCGATCCAGCGCACGCCGTGTCGCTCTGCGACCAGCTCGGTGCGGTGGTGCAGTCCCTGAAACCTGGCGACGGCGCGCTTCATGGCGTCGAGCGGTACATGCACGACTTCGGCCAGCGCCATGGCGGCAAGCACGTTCAGGAGGTTGTGCCGGCCGGGAACCGGCACGCCGGATGCCGGCATGAGTTGGCGCGCACCGCGTGCCAGCCAGGTTTCGCCACCGTGCGACACCAGGCCATAGTCGATATCACTCGTCGGCGGACTGCTGCCGAAGCGCACACTGCTGCGCCCCGACAAACCCATTGCCATCACGGCGGGATCATCGGCATTCAACACCATGACACCGTCGCCGCGAAAGACGCGCGCCTTGGCGGCGGCATAGTCGACAAGCTGCGCATAGCGGTCCATGTGGTCGGGCGTGATATTGAGGACGGTCGCGGCACGCGCATTCAGGCTCGAAGCCGTTTCAAGCTGGAAGCTCGAAAGTTCCAGCACATACACCTCGGGCTCCGGCATGCGCAGAAGATCGAGCACCGGCACGCCGATGTTGCCACCGACGGCAGTATCGAAGCCCGCTTCCCGGCACATCTCGCCAACCAGGCTCGTGACCGTACTTTTTCCGTTCGAACCGGTGATGGCCACGACCGGCGCCTTCGCCGCGCGCGCGAACAACTCCACGTCGCCCACCGCCTCGACGCCGCGCTGGATGGCTTCGGCGATCGCCGGCTCCTTGAGAGAGATGCCGGGACTCACCACCAGCAAACCGGGGTCCTGGAACAGCGCCGCTTGAAAGCTGCCGGTGGCCACACGCACATCCGGCAGTTCGGCATGCAGCGCGCCGAGACCCGGTGGCTGCGTGCGGCTGTCGACTACTGTTACCGCATATCCGTGGCGCGCGAGATAACGCGCACTGGACAGGCCGCTCAACCCCAGGCCCACTACCAGCGCGCGTTTATCGTTTGCCTGCTTTGTCATTGCCACCGTCGCCACGTTTTCGCTCTTGCCTCGTTGTCCCCCCTCACCCCTTGCCCTCTCCCGGAGGAGAGGGGTAGGTGAGGGTCGTTACCCTCTCCCCGTCCCTCTCCCGCAAGCGGGAGAGGGGGAGTTGGTGAGAATCTTTCTGTACTATCGAACCTTCAAGGTCGCCAGACCGATCAACACCAGAATCAGCGAGATAATCCAGAAGCGCACGATCACGCGCGGTTCCGGCCAGCCTTTCAACTCGAAGTGGTGATGCAGCGGCGCCATGCGGAAAATGCGCTTGCCGGTGAGCTTGAACGACGCCACCTGTAGAATCACCGACACCGTCTCCACCACGAACAGCCCACCCATGATGAACAACACAATCTCCTGGCGCACGACCACCGCGATCGCGCCAAGCGCCGCGCCCAGACCAAGCGCGCCGACGTCGCCCATGAACACCATTGCCGGGTAAGTGTTGAACCACAGGAAACCGAGGCCCGCGCCGATGATCGCCGCGCAGAAGATCAGCACCTCGCCTGCACCCGGGATGAACGGGATGCCGAGGTAACTCGAGAAGTTGGCATTACCGGACAGGTAGGCGAACACCCCAAGCGCACTGGCCACCATCACCGTTGGCATGATGGCGAGACCATCGAGACCGTCGGTCAGGTTCACGGCGTTGCTCGTGCCCACGATCACGAAGTAGGTGAGCAGGATGAACCATGGGCCGATGTCGAGGACCACATTCTTGAATACCGGCACGATCAATTGAGTCTCGGCGGGAAGCTTGGCGGTGGTGTAGAGAAACACCGCCACCAGAAAGCCGCCCACGGTCTGCCAGAAATATTTCTCGCGCGCGCTCAGGCCCTTGGGGTTCTTGCGCACCAGCTTGCGGTAATCGTCCACCCAACCGATTGCACCGAAGAACAGCGTGGTGAACAGCACCACCCACACGAAGCGGTTGTTCAGATTTGCCCACAACAGGGTGGAGACAAACACGGCAATAAGAATCAGCGCACCGCCCATGGTCGGGGTGCCGGCCTTGGTCAGGTGCGTCAGCGGGCCGTCGCTGCGCACCACCTGCCCGACCTTGTACTGGGTCAGCTTGCGGATCAACGCCGGACCGATCAGGAAACAAATGCTGAGTGCCGTGAGCACGCCGAGAATGGCGCGCAACGTCAGGTAACGAAAGACGTTGAACGCCGAGACATCACGCGCCAGCCAGTCGAAGAAATAATACAGCACTTAAGTCTTGCCTCCGCTGCGGTCGTCTTCAATGATCCCGGCCACCACGCGCTCCATCTTCATGAGGCGCGAACCTTTGACCAGCACGGTCATGTCGGCGTGCAGAACCTCGCGCAGGCTTTCAACCAGCGCCTCATGGCTGGCGAAATGTCTTGCGCCCTTGCCGAATGCTTCGACAGCGTCCTGCGTGAGTTCACCGACCGCGTACAGGTGCTCGATGCCGAGGCTCTTGGCGAGCAGTCCGACGCGCCGGTGAATGTCACGCGCCGCCTCGCCGAGTTCGCCCATGTCGCCCAGCACCAGCACGCGCTCGCCGGAAGCCGCCTTCAGCACCTCGACACCGGCGGCCAGCGAACCGGGGTTGGCGTTGTAGGTGTCGTCCAGCACGCGCGCGCCGTTGCGGCCACGCTTTATCTCAAGCCGGCCGGAGACGCTCTTCAGCTTCTCGAGACCTGCCTGGATGTCCGCGAGGCCTACGCCCGCCGCAAGCGATGCGCTGCTGGCAGCCAGCGCGTTCATGACATTGTGACGCCCGAGCAGTGACAGTCGCATGCTGATCCCTCCGTGCGGGGTTTTGAGATGAATGGTGCTGCCGCCGGCATCGAGTTCGCACTCAGCGCTGACATCGGCCGGTCGATCGAGACCGAAGGTGATGACGCGATGCGGCGCGGCCAGCGTACGCCACAGGTCGGCATAGGTATCGTCGGCGTTGACGATGGCGATGCCGTCGGTGGCAAGACCGGCATAGATTTCACCCTTGGCGCGCGCCACCGCCTCGACGCTGCCAAGGCCGGCAAGGTGCGCCGCGGCGGCGTTGTTGATGAGCGCGATCGTCGGGCCTGTCAGCGTTGTGAGGTACTCGATCTCGCCCGGATGGTTCATGCCCATCTCGATCACCGTGTGCCGATCGCCCGGCTTGAGACGCAGAAGCGTAAGCGGCACACCAATATCGTTGTTGAGGTTGCCCTGCGTGGCCAGCCCCGGACCGGTCTCGGCCAGAATCGCGGCGATCATGTTCTTCACCGTGGTCTTGCCGTTGCTGCCGGTGACCGCGATGACGGGAATCCTGAACTGGCGGCGCCAGTGCGCGGCAAGTTGCCCAAGACCCAGGCGCGTGTCGGCAACTTGCAGCGTGGCGATGCTGGCCTCCAACGCGCGTGACACGAGCGCGCCTGTCGCGCCTTTGCTCGCGGCCTCGTTCACGAAGCCATGGCCGTCAAAACGCGGTCCAACGAGCGCCACAAACAGGTCGCCGCGCGCAATTGTGCGTGTGTCGGTGCTGACGCCCGTGAATACCGCATCGATGCCGTGCAGCGTTCCGTGGAGCACCTGCGCAGCGGTGGCGAGCGTCATCACGCCGCCTCCCCCAGCAACACACGCACCGTGTCGCGATCGCTGTAGGGCAGACGCTGGTCGCCGACCTGTTGGTACTCCTCGTGACCCTTGCCGGCCACGAGTACGATATCGCCGGCATGTGTCTCGGACAACGCGGCACGGATGGCATGCGTGCGATCCGGCACCGTACTTGGTGTGGACTGCATGCCGGCGGCGATCTCGTTGATGATGGCGGCCGGATCTTCGTGACGCGGATTATCGTTGGTGAGAATGACGACATCGGCAAGCCGCTCGGCAATACGCCCCATTTGCGCGCGCTTGCCGCGATCTCGGTCACCGCCGCAGCCGAACACACACACGAGCTTGCCCCGCGTGTGTTCGCGCAGCGCCTGCAGGACCTTTTCGAGCGCATCCGGAGTGTGTGCGTAATCCACCACCACCAGCGGCTGTCCATCGGCGCCGCCGAAACGTTCCATGCGCCCGGCGACCGGCTGCGCGTGCGCGAGCGCGTCGGTCGCTTCGGCCAGCGGCACACCGGCGACGAGCAACACGGCAAGCACGGCAAGCAGGTTCGAGGCGTTGAAACGCCCGAGCAACGGACTGCGGAGCTGCGTCTCGCCAACCGGCGTACTCACCGTGAGCGCAAGACCATGCGGCGATGGCTGCACAGATAGCGCCTGCACGTCACCGCCGCGCAGGCCAAAGCTCAGCACCGTTGTGTGGTCGCGCGTGCGCGCAATGAGTTCCTGCCCGAAGGTGTCGTCCTGATTGATTACCGCGGCCTTGAGGTGCGGAAAGTCGAACAGTCGTGCCTTGGCCGCGGCATACGCGTCCATGTCACCGTGGTAGTCGAGATGATCGCGCGTGAGGTTGGTAAACACCGCGATGTCGAACGCCACGCCGGCGACGCGCGCCTGATCGAGCGCGTGCGAGGAGACCTCCATGCACACGGTCCTGGTATTGGCGTTCACGAAATCGGCCATCAGCCGATGTACACTGACGGCATCCGGCGTGGTATGCAGTGACGAATCGAGCTGGCCGGGAAAACCGCTGCCGAGCGTACCAATCAGCCCGCAGCGCGCGTCCGGCCGGTCAAGCACCTGTGCGAGCAAGTGCGTGGTGGTGGTCTTGCCATTCGTTCCGGTGACTCCGACCACTTTGAGCTTGCGCGATGGTGAACCATAGAAGCGGTCTGCGATGACGCCAATGTGCTCGCGCAGCGCACGCACCCCGATGGCATTCGCGCTGCGCGCATCCGGCTCGAAGCCGTTCATCTCGTACACGGCCGCCGCCGCGCCGCGCGAGTAGGCGCCGGCGATGTAGGCACGTCCGTCGGTGCGCGTACCGGGCACAGCGATAAACAGCCAGCCCTGCTGCACCGCGCGACTGTCGAGCGTAATACCGCTGATCTCGGGATCGTAGGCAAGCGGCGTATCCGCCAAGTTGGCAAGCAGCGCACTCAGCGGCATGGCCGGGGTGGCGGAGGCCGACATCAGGTTACACCTCCCCGCCCGAGCTCGGCGGTGCGCCGTGCCGGACCTTCGAGGTTGTCGGGCGGGATGTTGAGCAGTCGCAACACACCGGCCATCACCTTGCTGAATACCGGTGCCGCCACCTGCGCACCGAAGTAAGCCCGACCCGCGGGCTCATCTACGGTGATTATCATGACCAGACGCGGGTTGCTGGCCGGCGCGAACCCGGCGAACGAGGCAATGTAGCTGTGATTCGCGTACTCGCCGTTCACGAGCTTGTGCGCGGTGCCGGTCTTGCCGCCGACGCGATAGTAGGAAACCTGAGCCGCCGCGCCTGTGCCGTCGCGGCTTACAGCCTGCTCCAGCATGCCGCGTACCTGGCGCGCGGTCTGTTCGGACATGACGCGCTCGCCTTCCGGCAAGGTCTCGCGCCGGAGCAGCGATACCGGTAACGCTGTGCCGCCATTCGCGAGCACCGAGTAAGCGCGCGCAAGCTGTAGCGGTGTGACCGAAACGCCATAACCATAGCTCAGGGTCGCAAGCTCGATGGGCACGCGTGACGGCGGATTCATGCGTCCCGCCACCTCACCCGGCAGGTCGATGCCGGTTGCCGTGCCGAACCCAACCTTGCTGAACATCTCGCGCAACCCGCGGCCATTGAGTGCGAGTGCGATGCGTGCCGCTCCGACGTTGCTGGATTTCTCGATGACCTGCGCCACCGTGAGCGGACCGTAGTTGTGCACATCGCGGATGGTGCTGCGCCCGACGGTGAGCAGGCCGGGCGCCGTATCGATCATGGTGTGCGGAAAGAACTTGCCGCTCTCGAGGGCGGCGGCAACCGTGAATGGCTTGACCGTCGAACCCGGCTCGAACACATCGGTCACGGCGCGATTGCGGAAAACTGAACTGCGCAGGTTCGCGCGGTTGTTTGGATTGAAACCCGGCTCGTTGACCATCGCCAGCACCTCGCCGCTGCGCACATCAAGTACGATGGCACTGGCACCGCGTGCCTGGTGGGCGGCAACCGCTGCCTTGAGTTCGCGATAGACAAGATACTGGAGGCGCCGGTCGAGGCTCAAGGTCACGTCCTTGCCTGGCACCGGCAACGTTACGCTCTCGACGCTTTCCACGATGTTGCCATAACGATCCTTGAGCACACGTTTGCGCCCTGGAATGGCGCGCAACTGTTTGTCATAGGCGAGTTCGATGCCTTCCAAACCCTGGTCATCCACGTCGGTGAAACCGACCACGTGTCCGGCGACCGTGCCTGAAGGGTAATAGCGACGGTACTCACGCGTGAGCCCGACACCTGGAATATTGAGCGCCTTCACGCGCACAGCCTGCTCGGGTGTGACATGGCGCTTGAGATACATGAATTCTCGGCCCTGGTAGTGGCGCACCGCCTGGCCAATCTCGCGCGTATTCATACCGAGGGTCTTGGCCAACGCCGGCCACTGCGCACGCACCTCGGCAAGTTCGCCCGGTTCGGCCCACACCGAATCGACTGGCGTGCTGATGGCCAGCGGTTCACCATGCCGGTCGAAGATCATGCCACGATGCGAGTTGTCCTGAATCACGCGCAGGTGACGGGCGTTGCCCTGCTCCTGCAGGTAGTCCGAGGTGACGACTTGCAACCACAGGGCGCGCGCCGCGAGCAGCGCCATGCCGCCAAACAGAAAGCCGAGTACCATGGCGGTGCGTATCGGATAACCGGTGGTGCGGGCGCCGCGGCTCATCGGTTCACCTCTGTCTTGTCGGTGCGTACAACCACCACCTGTTCGCCTGCGGGTAGCGCCATGCCAAGGCGGGCGCGTGCCGTTTCCTCCACCCGCCGTTGCTCGGACCACGCACCCTGCTCGAGCAGTAGCTGGCCCCACTCGGTGTTCAGCGCGTCGCGCTCGCGCGTCACCGTTTGGAGTTCGGCAAACAACAGACGGTTCCGGTGGCGCAACTCAGATACCGTCAAAGCACAAGCCACCACGGCCATGCTCAGAATAGCGAGTTGCTTACGCATGTGCGGTCTCCGGCACTTCGGCGACACGCAACACAGCGCTGCGGGCCCGCGGGTTGCGCTGTACTTCATCGGCGCTCGCGCGCAGAGCCTTGCCGATCACATTCAAGCGCGGCTGGATTTCGGCATGCCGCACCGGCAGGTCCGGCGGCAACTCTTTGCCCTTTTGTTGTGCGCGCAGGAAGTGCTTGACGATACGGTCCTCGAGTGAATGGAAACTGATCACCACCAGGCGCCCGCGCGGCGCGAGCGCCTCCATGGCCTGCGGAAGCGTTTCGCGCAGTTCATCGAGTTCACGATTGATGTGCAGGCGAATCGCCTGAAAGCTGCGGGTGGCGGGATCCTTGCTGCGTTCGCGCGTCGGTACGGCGCCGGCCACAATTTCGGCAAGCTGCTTCGTGGTCAGGATCGGCATTTCCGCGCGCACGCGCACGATGGCGCGCGCGATACGGCGCGCATAACGCTCTTCGCCCAGATGAAACAGGACATCGGCAATCTCATGTTCTTCGGCACGGGTTAGCCAGTCCGCGGCAGATTCGCCGCGCGTAGTATCCATACGCATGTCGAGCGGCCCTTCGGTGCGGAAACTGAATCCGCGTGCCGGATCGTCGAGTTGCGGGGAGGAAACGCCGAGGTCGAAGAGAATGCCATTCACACGTCCGCGCCAGCCGCGTTCGGCGACGGCACTTCCCAACATCGAGAATGGCCCATGCACGATCGTCAAGCGCACCTCATCGGCAAACTGCCGTTTGGCGGATGCCACTGCCTGCGGATCGCGGTCCAGTGCGAGCAACCGGCCATCCGGCCCGAGCTGCTCGAGAATGGCCCGCGCATGCCCGCCACGTCCAAAGGTGGCGTCCACATAAATTCCATTCGGCCGGATGTTCAGCGCCGCCACCGCTTCTTTTCGCAGAACCGGTTCATGCTCACGCTCCGTCACGTGCGCCGCTACAACGACAACGAACCGAGCTCGTCGGGCAGCTCGCCGTCGCCTTCGGCTGCAGTCAGCCACTCGGCACGACGCGCATTCCACTTCGCCTCGTCCCAGATTTCGAATTTGTTGCCCTGGCCGATCATCACCACAGCCTTGTCGAGACTGGCGAACTCGCGCAACAGCGGCGGCAACAGAATGCGACCATTGCCGTCGAGTTCCACTTCGGTGGCATGACCGATCAGCAGGCGCTGGAGGCGGCGCGCCTGCACGTTGAAGCTCGGCAGCTTCACGAGCTTGCGTTCGATTTCTTCCCACTCGGGCAATGGATAGAGCAGCAGCGAGTGATCGCGATCGACCGTGATCACCATCTGGCCATTGGCCAGACGCACGAGTTCGTCCCGGTAGCGCGTCGGAATCGCGAGCCGGCCTTTGTTGTCCAGGTTGAGTGCGTTGACACCGCGGAACATTTATTCCCTCTTTCTCCCGCTGTATTCCACCGTTTACCACTTTCTCCCACTTAGCAACACTATAGATATCAAAATAACCTCATGTCAAGAGATAAGTGACTACTGGCAGGGGATTTCTCCTTTACCGTACATGGAGTTAGATTACGTAAGCAGTCGCCAACGGCATCATCCGCTGTGTGGGACCAGAAAGAGGTGGTTTTTGGGTCTGAAACTGCGAAAAATCAGTGATATAAACTCTGATAAAACAGTAAATTACAAATTATACTTAAAGTAGAAAAGTGGGAGCCGGCCGGTAAGCCGGGTTCTGTCGTGGACAGTCATTCCTCTGGGACGTCTGTCGCCAGACGCCTCGAGCAACCAACCCGGGAGCGGTGCGGGCCACACCATAGCTCCCCTATTTGGTCTTGCTCCGGGTGGGGTTTGCCCTGCCACCCCTGTTGCCAGGGGCGCGGTGCGCTCTTACCGCACCATTTCAACCTTACCTGATCCGGTTGCCCGGCCATCGGCGGTATATTTTCTGTGGCACTTTCCGTCGGCTCGCGCCGCCCAGGCGTTACCTGGCACCCTGCCCTATGGAGCCCGGACTTTCCTCCACGCTTGCGCGCAGCGACTGTCTAGCCGACTCCCGCCGGGATTATACCAGTCGCTGAAACATAAGTTCCGGTAATTTCAGCGAAAATAACCGATTCCCGGTCATGGCTCGGACTCCTGATCGGTCCTGTTTCCGGCACCAAAAAGATCGCCCAACTTGTCGCGCGCAGCCTGCGTTCTGCCCTCTCCGCCCGGGTGATAGGCGCCGGGTTTGGCCTTGAAGTAGCCGCAAAAGTTCGCACGTTCCTTGTCCGCAACCTCTTCTGCATCCTGTTCGCGGCATCGGCGTGACAGGCGTGGATCGTAAGAAACACACATGCGACAACTATGTAGATAGGAGCGGCATTTCGAGCAGTCGGCCAATCGGCTGAGTGGCAATGGCTGATCGGTTATCGCGGCGCCACATTTCCAGCAAACCAACGCAGCGTTCATCGTGTCACGGCTTCAATTAATTGGGGACAGATGGGAGCCGCTCTTTGAACACGCAAGGCGCGCTCGAAAGCGATAGCAGCTTGCCAGCGAGCTGCACGCATACGTTCTCGTAATGCAACCGCGAGCTAGGCCCGGCCAACATTGCTGTCGGTCGGTGAATGAAAGTATTCGCTCTCCTCGGCAAACTCACGCATCAGGCGCTGCAATTCAAGCATGCGACCCTGTGCTGTGCTGACAGGTGCGCAATCCACGCAACGCGGGTCACCACACGGCTGGCGCGAGAAGAGCCAGAACTGAATCGCGCCAGCGAGCAGCCCGTCGGCGACATCCCATACATCGGTTTCCTGCTCTTTCTCATCCTTGGCCAGGCGATTGCCGAGTTCGACCGTACGGCTGAACGCATCGTCAAACACTTCTTCCGGTTCCTGCATAGGAAGGCATATCCTTTCGGCGATAAATTGCCGGCAAGTCTACCAAAATAAGCGGAGAAAACTGCGTATGCCGGGGTGCTCGTCAAGACAGCCACAGACGCGCAGACACAGCGCATTCGGCCAAGAACAAACTACCAGACGCGCACGCGACCGGTATCGAGGTGTATGAAGTCGGATTGCGGATAGTAACCAACGCCGCCGGCATGCAGCGCGAGTGCCGCGCGTTGCAGGTCGCGCAGTTCGGTACCGGGAAGCCGGATGTCGATCGCCTTGCCATGGGTATGCAGGCTTTCCTTGGCGACACCGCTGTGTTGGCGACGCAGCATGGCATTCGTGGCCGGGGAGCGATAACCGGAGATCACATGAAACTCCGTGCGCACACCGGTCAGCGCCTGCAGGTCGTGCAGGGTATCGAACAGTTTGTGTTCGATGGCGAACACCTGGCCACTGCGGTGATCGCGCAGCAGCCGATTCATCCGTGCAATTTCGGTTTCCAGATACCTGCCGTCGGCCCAGTAGGTAGTCTGCACCCGCTCGCCGGTATGGGTGTTGTAGAGGGTGAGCACTCGCTCGCGCGCAGGCGACGCAAAACCGGCCAGCGCTGGCAGCGCTGCCAGTCCGGCACCGGCCGCGAGGGAGAGTTTGAGAAACGCGCGGCGATTCAACATCGGCAAAAGGGTCTGAATGAGTCAGCTGACATGATTATAGGGAACTACCCTCGGTACGCCGAGTGTCAGGTAGTACATCCGTCGCGTGCATAATGCCGCTGATCATTCCGCCAACGCCGGAAAGTACTGCGCAAGCACCCGCTCGCGTCCGTAGATATCCTCGCGAAAGTGCACCCGCCCGTCCTCATCGGCCCAGCTTGTCAGATACAGCACGTACACCGGGATTGGTTCGGGCAAACGCAACGATTGTTGTCGCAGAGCGTCGATCTCGCGCTGGATACGCGGCGCGTTCCATTCACTGGCCTGCCGCAGCGTGTGCAAGGCCAGGGCCATGGGGTTCTCGATACGAACACAGCCTTCGCTGTAAGCTCGCTGATCACGGTCGAACAGCCAGCGCTCAGGCGTATCGTGCAGGAATACATCGAAGGGATTGGGAAACACGAACGATAGCCGTCCCATGCTGTTCTTCGGACCCGGCTCCTGGCGCAGCCGGTACGAAAAGTTGTCGCCCTTCAGGCTCGACCAGCGGATGGAGGCGGGATCGAGCTCGCGTGCCTCCGCATTCCAGCCGTTGAACACGCGGATACCGCGCGTGACGAAATAATTCGGATTGCTCTGCTGTTTGGGTAGCAGCCTGTCGCGCGCAATGCGCATCGGGATATTCCAGTATGGATTAATAACCAGGAAGCGCAGCGTGGCCGTGAACGACGGCGTGGCCTGATCCGGCGTGCCCACAATCACGCGCATGCCAAGCACCGGCCGGTGGCGCTCGACGACGGCGAGCTCAAAGCCGGCCGTATTCACGATGACGTAGTGCTCTCCGAATGAGCGCGGCAGCCAGCGCCAGCGCTCCAGGGTACGTCGGATCTGGGCGGCACGCTCCGCGGCGGGGACATTCAGCGCCGCGCGCGTGCGCGCGCCCACGATACCGTCGGCGGCAATTCCATGGCGCTGCTGAAAGCGTCCGACCGCCGCCGCGAGGGTCGCATCGTAGACATCCCCGTGATCAGAACCGTTGTATTCACCTTCGGCAGCCAGGCGCGCACGTAACAGCGGAACCTGCGCATGCCGCGACTGCGGCTCGAGTTTCGGGCCGGGTGGCAGTGTCGTCCAGCCACCGCGGCGTATCAGATCCATATAGCGGACAAGCACGCGGCGCAGCTGTGCGTAGCTGGCGTGCGGCGGCGGCAACGCCGCCAACAGCTGCGTAAACTCCTCATCCGTAGTCACCGTCTGCAATGCCGCAACCGGATCGAACTCCGGCGGCTGCAGGTGCCAGGTCGGATCGGCAACCTGCGGGTCGATGCGTCCGCCCTGGAGATCACGGCCGTAGCGCCGGAAGGCATCGGTCAGGAGCAGATCGAGACATGCCTGCTCATCCGGTGTACGGGCGCGCCAGTAGCGCTCGATGTCGGCAAGCCGATATCGAGCCGGCGTCAGGCCCTCCTGCTCTGCCATGGCCAGAGTTTTGACAAGTTGCCGGGCACGTGCGCCCGGCTCATTATTCGTAAGCCAGCGCAAGTCCGATCCGTTCGGCGGATAGAACGCCGAAAGCAATCGCACATCGAGGCGTGTTTCGCCGCAATCCACGACCGCTTCACGCAACCGTTCACGAAGAACCGAGCCTACTGTTTCGGTGGCAGGTGCCGCAGGAGGCGGTGAACGATCAGTCGCACAGGCGAAAACCGACAGGGCCGCGGCCAGCACCGCCGCCTTGTGCTTGTTCTTCATAAACCTGATCGCCATGGTGTCCGTGTAACGAAATGCGGAGAAGAAGAACTGCAGCGATTAGAACGGCCGCTCAGCACGATATACTGCACTTCTGTACGATCACGAAATTTCGCGCTGCACCAAGCGGCGCGCCCATGGCGGCGCCATTCCCGGCAAAGAACACTTGTGGTGATGGTCCTAGGCCACGCTACCGAAACTCTTGTCAGTAGCCCCAACCGGTGCCTTCAAGCCCGCAATCCGGCAACCCTGCGCCACGGGCCCGCCTGGAAAGATTTCATAGAGATACTTCCTGCCGCCTTTCGCGTGAAAGCGTTCATCCAGCGCGTCGTGCAACTCGCGCAGATTGAGGGCGCCGTCCTGCCTGGTGAAATACTCCTGCAACGCACGCACCACTTCCCAGTGGTCCTTATTCAGATCCAGGCCCTCGACACGCGCCGTCTTGAGAGCGCCTTCACGCGTCCAGCCGTCCGACGCGTGAGGAAACTGCGAATCCTTGCCTGCTCCGTCTTCGGTTTCCCTGATCGCTTCAAGCAAACTTGTCATGGCCATCCTCCTCCAGTCAGCATTATAAATATCAGTCTCATACACAAGCATTATGTCTGCTTTGATGGATATCAACTTTTTTAGGGCCGCCATTCCCAGAGGCGCAGCGGACGTGTCGGCCATCCCCCTGCCATGCCCAGAATAAAGACCCCCCCCACGGCGGGTCAGCCCGTAGATTCTGGTTGATTGACCCGGCAGCCACAGGGCACAATGCGCCCCTTATGATTCGGTCATCGGCTACGGCTAACCGAACAACAATGGTTTATTGATCTGGAAAGGGGGAAACGCGATGAAATTGATTCTGTTGGGCGCTCCGGGCGCGGGTAAGGGTACTGTAGCCAAACTGCTGACGCAGATGGACGGTTCCGTGCAAATCTCCACCGGCGACATCCTGCGCGGCGCGGTCGCGGCCGGTACCGAGCTCGGCAAACAGGCCGAAGCCGCCATGAAGCGCGGCGATCTGGTCTCCGATGATCTCATCATGGGCATCATGGAAAAACGCCTGCAGGAGCCGGATTGTGCCAAGGGTTTTCTGCTCGATGGTTTCCCGCGCACCATTCCGCAGGCCGAAGCGCTCAAGCTGCTGCTGGCCAAGCTCGGCATCAAGCTCGACATGGTGGTGAGCATCGAAGTGCCGCGCGACGTAATCCTCGACCGCCTCAGCACGCGCCGCACCTGCTCGAACGGCAAGTGCCAGGCGATCTACAACGTGAAGAGCAACCCGCCGAAGCAGGAAGGCATTTGCGACAAGTGCGGCAGCCCGGTGGTACAGCGCGAAGACGAAACCGAAGCGGCCATCAGCCATCGCCTCGAGACCTATAACCAGAAGACCGCGCCGCTCATTGGCTTCTACGAGAAGGAAGGCATGTTCGTGCGCGTGAACGCCACCTCCAGCGATGCCGTGATCGCCGCGATCAAGGCCAAGCTCGGCAAGTAAGCTGTAACAACGACGGGGCCGGTGTGGTTCTGCCGCTTTCTGGCAGGCCACACCGGCCCCGTTTTTTATTTCAGAACCCTGTAGAAAGACGATCTCTCGTCCCGATTAATCGTCGCGCTTGTTGCCATCCAGCAACGCCGGCACTTCCTGACCGCGATGCGGGCGGGGCTTTTGGCGCGGCGTGCTGGGGCGGGCCGGGGCCTGGTGTTGATGACTCCGGGCGGGCGCGCCATGACCACGATCATTGCTGTTCGGGCCCGCTGCCGGGAGCCGGTTGCCATCCACCTCGTCCCGATTGGAATTACTAAATGACTGCGGGTCGGCGGAGACGCGCACATGTACGTGCGGCTGCGGACGTCCCCCGACACGTGCCGGTGCATGCGGCTGCGGCCGACCACCGGCACGGGCCGGTGTGTGCGACGACGGGCGCTGGTCCCGGCCGCGATCACCGCCACGGCCCTGGCTCTGACCGCGACCACGATCGCCGCGGCCACGTTCCGCGCCGTTACGTCCAGCCTGTGGCCGGCCACCGCCACCCCCACCACTGCGCTGTCCACGCCCGCGGGTAATCGGCTCAGCCTTGATCGCCGGGTCAGGCTCAAAGCCTGGAATCACCACCTTCGGAATTTCGCGATGCAGTACGCGCTCGATGTCGCGCAGGTAATCGCGCTCGTCCACGCACACCAGTGACAGCGCTTCGCCCTCGTTGCCGGCGCGGCCGGTGCGGCCGATGCGGTGCACATAATCCTCCGGAATGTTCGGCAGCTCGAAGTTCACGACATGCGGCAACTGATCGATGTCGAGGCCGCGTGCGGCGATGTCGGTTGCCACCAGCACCCGCACCGCGCCTTTTTTGAAATCGGCCAGCGCCTTGGTGCGCGCCCCCTGGCTCTTGTTGCCGTGAATGGCGGCGGCACTGATGCCATCTTTTCCCAGTTGCTCGGCGAGACGGTTGGAACCGTGTTTGGTGCGCATGAACACCAGTACCTGCTTCCAGTCGTTGGCCTTGATAAGGGATGACAACAGTTCGCGCTTGCGTTCGCGATCGACCGGATGCACCACCTGCGTCACGAGCTCGGCGGCGGTGTTGCGGCGCGCCACTTCGATCAGCACCGGCGCATTCAGCAGGCCGTCGGACAGCTGCTTGATCTCGT
>Ga0209706_10000119_pt1 | contig 38478 bp, 30 predicted proteins | sample PPLLaktember2015_6_FD_187263 | JGI IMG/M metagenome (GOLD analysis project Ga0209706, IMG submission 187263) | Freshwater sediment microbial communities from Prairie Pothole Lake near Jamestown, North Dakota, USA - PPLs Lake P8 Core (1) Depth... | ecosystem: Environmental > Aquatic > Freshwater...
CGAAGTAACTCGGGCTGACGATGCGCAGCTGCGCCTGGAGCTCGGCGCCCGCACGTGTGCCGAGCTCACCCTGCACGGTCACGATCTGCGTCCAGTTGGCCTCGAGCGGATGGTCGTAGGCCAGCGCCACTCCGCGCACCCCGGGCAGCGCGCCGAGGGACTCGCGGAGGGTACGCTCGAATCCGGCCACTCGGCCGAGCAGCGCCGATTCGTCGGCTCTCGGCGACACATCGGCAACGAGCACACCATCGACGACGAATCCCGGTTCGTGCGCGCGAAGAGACGACAGGGACTGGCCAAGCAGTGAGGCCGGGACGGCGAGGGCCACGCCGGCCGCCACCTGCGCGGCCACCAGCCATCGATACGCGTGCGTTCGGCTGGGAAGCGCGGTCCCGCGTGGCGAAGGCGACACTCCCAACAGGCGCGCCATTGGCCAGATCGACAGCCCCAGAGTGACCAGCGCTGCCACGCCGCAAGCGAAGAGCACGGCGGGCCCGTCGAGCCGCGGCGGGGTGACGAAGGGCATGGAGGCCGGAAGCTGTCCCGGAATCCAGGCGAGCGCGACCCTCGAGAGCCAGATCCCGAGCGCTCCGCCAAGGAGCGACAGGATTCCGGCATCCATCGCCAGCAGGCCCGCCAGGCGCACGCGCCCGGCGCCCAGCGCGAGGCGCATGGCGAGCTCGCTTCGGCGTTGCTCGAAGAGCGACACCTGGAGGGCCGCCAGGTTGGCGCACGCCACCAGCAGGACCGCGAGGGCAGCCGCGAACAACACGAGCAAGGGCGCACGTACGTCGCGGACGAACTGGTCGCGGAACGAGGTGCTGACACCGCCGTGGATGTCGGCGCTGGTCGCCGAGCGCAAGGCCTGCAGCTCGGCATCGGCCTGCGCCCGCGACACATCGTCACGCAGTCGGCCCAGCACGCCGAACACGTGTGCCCGTGAGTTGGCGTCGAGTTCCGGCGTGCGCGGAATGGGCACCCAGAATTCCCTGAGCTCGCGATCCACCGCCACGCGCGCCGGATTCGTGGGCCAGCCAGGCGTGACGGTCTCGGGCATGACGCCGACGACCTCGTACGACTCACCGCTCAGGCGCACGGTCCGGCCGATGACCGCGGGCGCTCCGCCGAACCGGTTCCGCCACGTCCATTCCGACAGCACGACCACCCGGTGCTGCCCGGGCACCTCATCGGCCGCTTGAAGAGCTCGCCCGATCATCGGGCGCAACCCCAGCGTGTCGAAGAACGATGCGGAGACCCTGACGCCGCGGACCGGGCGGCCGCCGTCTGGCCCGTCGAGGGAGAATCCTGCCGCGCCGAACAATGACATCGAGCTGAAGGCCCGGGTCTCGCGCTGCCATTCGGCGAAGCGGCCGCTGGTCACGCGGAATGGGTCCGTCTGGTCGGCGTCCGATTCCCACACGAAGACGAGCCGATCGGCCCCTGGAAATGGCAGGGGCCGCCACAGCACCGCCGTCGCCAGGCCAAAAGTCGTGGTGACGGCCGCTACGGCCATGGCGAGCGTGCCGATCACACCGAGCGTGGCCACCGGACGCCGCCGGCCCTGCCGGAGGCTCGCCCTGAAATCGTCACGAACCGCATCCCAGAGCCGGGCGGTGGCCGAGCGAACCGGCAGGCGATCTGCCTGACGAAGCATCGCGGCCTGCCGCGCGAGGTCGACGAGCTCGCGCATCAGATACGCCCGCTCGGCCGCGCTCCCGCCGGCCTCGCGCGCGTCGTCCGCGAGGGCGTCCACCGTGCTGGCGAGATCGGCGCCGACGCGGTCGCGATGCCTGGCGGGCAGCAGGCCTGACGAGACGCGCACGAGCCAGCGGAGGAGACCATTCATGAGCGTGCCCCTCGCGTCTGCGGCAGTAGGCGCTTGGCCGCGGCCCAGCGCGTCGCGCGCGCCAGGCGTTCGGCTTCGCGCTCCAGCAGCCGTCGTCCTCCGCGCGTGAGCCGATAGCATCGTCGGCGCTCGTGATCGGGATCGGGGTCGAGCTCTTCCAGCAGCCCCCCCTCCAGCAGGCGGGCGATGGCACCGTAGAGCGTGCTGGCGGTGAGCCGGACCTCGCCGTCGGTGCGCGCCTCGATGTCCTGGATCAGTGCGTAGCCGTGCAGGTCCTGGTCCACGAGCGACAGCAGAATCTGGAAGACAGGGACGGAGAGCGGCAGCTGATCGACGGGCGGCGCCGCCATGCAGGCACTATACCGTCTTACGGTATAACGTGCCACGGCGAGCGCGTTTTGCCGGGGACGAAAAAGGGCCGGAGCACATGGCCCCGGCCCTGAACCTGCGTGGCGACGCCGGGACTGACGTCCCGGCGCTCCATCGTGAGTGTTCCTAATCGTTCTTCGTGCGTTCGTCGTGTCCTTCGTGACGTCGTGGTTTCGTGGACACGCTAGGCGCACCCGCTCGTCGTGCCGCAATTGCTGCACTTGTAGCACGACCCGCTGCGCACCATGATCGACCCGCAGGTCGTGCACGGCGGCGCATCCTCCTGGTTCTGCATCGCGGCAAACGACGACGGGTTCGGCACGATGGCGCCGGTGGCGCTCACCGCGGCCGTCGGCGACGGCGCGGCCTTGGGCGCCGGCACCACCACAGGGACCTGCGCCTTGCCCTCGGCGGCATCGTCGCGGTTGTTGACGCCCGCGCGGAACTGCGCCTCGGGGGAGAGGAACTTCGACGCCATCCAGCGGAAGATGTAGTCGACGATCGACTTCGCGAAGCGCACGTCGGGGTTCTTCGTCATGCCCGACGGCTCGAAGCGGACATGGCTGAACTTGTCCACCAGCGCCTGCAACGGCACGCCGTACTGCAGCGCGTAGCTGATGGCCTGGGCAAACGCGTCGGCGAAGCCCGAGATGGTGGAGCCTTCCTTGGCCATCACCAGGAAGATCTCGCCCGGCATCCCGTCCTCGAAGAGGCCCACGGTGATGTAGCCCTCGTGGCCCGAGATGTCGAACTTGTGCGTGATGGCCTGGCGCTCGTCGGGGAGCTTCCGGCGCATCGGCGCGCGGCTGGCCAGGGCGGCGGCGACGGCCGCCTCCACCGCTTCCTTCGGCGCCGTCACGCTGGCCTTCGCGTCCCGCGACGTGTTCAGCGGCTGCGTGCGCTTGCTGCCGTCGCGGTAGATCGAGACCGCCTTGGCGCCGAGGCGCCAGGTCTCGAGGTACGCCTGCTCGATGTCCTCGACCGTGGCTTCCTTCGGCACGTTGACCGTCTTGCTGATGGCGCCCGAGATGAAGGGCTGCGTGGCGCCCATCATCTTGATGTGGCCCATGTAGTGAATGGACCGCTCGCCCTTCGACGCCTTGAAGGCGCAGTCGAACACGGGCAGGTCGCGCTCGAGCAGGTGCGGCGCGCCCTCGATGGTCTCCTGCTCGTCGATGTGCTTGACGATGTCGTCGATCTGCGCGGCGGTGTAGCCCAGCCGCTTCAGCGCCATGGGGACCGTCTGGTTGACGATCTTCATCATGCCGCCGCCGACGAGCTTCTTGTACTTCACCAGAGCGATGTCCGGTTCGACGCCCGTCGTGTCGCAGTCCATCATGAAGCCGATGGTGCCGGTCGGGGCCAGCACGGTGGACTGGGCGTTGCGGTAGCCGAAGTCCTCCCCCAGTTCCACCGCGTCGTCCCACGCCTGCCGGGCGGCGTTGTAGAGGTCCGACGGGACGTGCTTCGCGTTGATGTCCTTGATGGCGTCGCGATGCTTGCGCATCACGCGCAGGAACGGCTCGCGGTTCGCGGGGTAGCCTGCGAACGGGCCGCCGTGGTCGCGCGCCACGCGCGCCGACTGGGCGTAGGCCTCGCCCGTCATCACCGCGGTAATGGCGCCGGCGAAGTCGCGCCCCCCGTCGCTGTCGTAGGGCAGCCCGCGCGACATGAGCAGCGCGCCCAGGTTGGCGTAGCCCAGGCCGAGCGGCCGGAACGCGTGGCTGTTCTTCTCGATGGCCTTGGTGGGGTAGCTCGAGTTGTCGACGACGATCTCCTGCGCGGTGATCATCGTGCGGCAGGCGGCGCGGAACGACTCGACGTCGAACTCGCCGTCGGCGCCCACGAACTTCATCAGGTTGATGGACGACAGGTTGCACGCCGAGTCGTCCAGGAACATGTACTCGGAGCACGGGTTGCTGGCGTTGATGCGCGCCGTGTTCGGGCACGGGTGCCACTCGTTGACGGTGGTGTCGAACTGCATGCCCGGATCGCCGCACACCCAGGTGCCCTCCGCAATGAGGCGCATGAGGTCGCGGGCGCGGTAGGTGTCCATCACCTCGCCGTTCGTCACGGCCTTGGTCTGCCACAGCCCGTCGTCGAGCACCGCGCGCATGAACTCGTCGCTCGCGCGGACCGAATTGTTCGAGTTCTGGAAGAACACCGACCCGTACGCCGTGCCCGTGAACGAGCCGTCGTAGCCGGCGTCGATGAGCGCCCAGGCCTTCTTCTCTTCCTCGACTTTGCAGTTGATGAACTCGACGATGTCTGGGTGGTCGGCATTCAGGATGACCATCTTGGCCGCGCGGCGCGTCTTGCCGCCCGACTTGATGACGCCCGCGAACGCGTCGAAGCCCTTCATGAAGGACACCGGCCCCGAGGCCGTGCCGCCGCCGGCCAGCAGTTCCTTCGCCGACCGGATGGACGACAGGTTGCTGCCCGTGCCCGAGCCGTACTTGAACAGCATGCCCTCGGTCTTGGCCAGCGTGAGGATCGACTCCATGGTGTCGTCCACGGAGTTGATGAAGCACGCCGAGCACTGCGGCGCCTTCTCGAAGCCGCAGTTGAACCAGACCGGGCTGTTGAAGGCGGCCTTCTGCTCCACGAGCAGGTGCTTCAGGTCGTCGCTGAACGCCGACAGGGCCTCGTCGGAGGCGAAGTACTTCTGCTTGCGCGCCCACCCGGTGATCGTGTCGACCACGCGGCCAATGAGCTGCTTGACCGACCGCTCGCGATCGGGCGAGCCGATGTGGCCGCGGAAATACTTGGAGACGACGATGTTGGTGGCCTGCTGCGACCAGGCCTTCGGCATCTCGACCCCGCGCTGCTCGAAGACGATCGAGCCCTTCTCGTTGCCGATGACGGCGTCGCGCAGTTCCCATTCGACCTGGTCGAACGGATCCTGCCCCGCGACGGTGAAGAACCGCGGGAACTCCAGGCCGGGCACCGTGGCCGCCCGCACGCCCGGGCGCGTGTCCACCTGCTCGTTCAATGCCGACGACTCTGCCTGCTGTCCGGCGGCGGCCGCCGTCAGCTTCTGAGCACCATCCTGCATGCTCCCTCCAAACACGAGAGGACACCCCGCCCCTGGGGGGCTGTCTCCCTCGGGAATCGCTAAACCTTTAGAAAGCTTGTCGCGCGCGTGTGTTGTTCCGTGCAGTCCTGCTCATGGCTTCCGGCTCGATCGTGTCTGTGACCCCGGCCCCTGGGATGGGCAAACATCACCGACTTCGTTCTCGCGCGCGACGCCCAATATGCGCCCGTAACAAACCGTTGTCAAGCGTCCAACCACAAGATGTTGCGTTTTTGTTTTAGGTCGAACGCAAAATGTGGCAGGTTCTGGCGGTAAATTCTTGTTTCGCCTTATTTTCGCATAACGGCCGTGTGACCGCAATATATCGACGCCAGCGCTACCGTACGAGCACGGCGGCCATCACCGCGGCCTTGTCGGCGAGCTTCCCCGCATAGACCAGGTTGCGCGCCTTCAGCGCCTCTTCCGCCTGCTGGACGAAACGCCGCGCCGCCTCGAACTGCGTCCGACCGTCGGCCGACAGGGCCTGGGCGTTCACCCGTTCGAGGTCGGAGGACGCGCGGGCCAGCAGCACCCGAATCGACGCCTCGGTCTTGGCCTCCACGCCCGGTGCGGGCGTCAGCGTGAGCGCCGGGGGCGGCGTGGCCGGACGCCCCTCCTGCGCGGGCGGCTCCGGCTCCGGCGCCGGGACGGCTGGCTTCGGCGGGGGGGGCTCGGGCGTGGCCGGCTCGGCGGGGGGCGGGGTCGCCACCAGCAATGGCTCGGCCGGCTCGGTGTAAATAGCCACGATCCGGGGCGGCGCTGGCGGCGGCGCCATGACCGGCAGCTCGGGCTCGGGCACCGGGGCGGCGGCGCGCGTGGCACAGCCGGCTCCGCCCGCGAGCAGAACCGCCACGACGGCGAGGGAGGCCGATCGCATCGATTCGATCCTAACGCGCCCGGGGAAATTTGATCACGAATGTTGTCCCGGTGCCGACCGTGGACTCCACATCGATGTCGCCATTGTGGAGCTGGATGGTGCGGAACACCAGCGACAGGCCGATGCCGCTGCCGCGCTTCTTGGTCGTGAAGTAGAGGTCGAAGATGCGCGCCAGGTGCTCGGGCGCGATGCCCTCGCCGCTGTCCTGCACGCGGATCTCAATTCGCCCGTCCCGTCCGACCGCGCAGGCCATCCGGAGCTTGCCGCCGCGCGGCATCGCCTGTACCGCGTTCTGCGCCAGGTTCAGCAGCGCCTGCCGCAGCAGCGGCTCGTCGCCCTCGATGGCCAGGTCGGCGTCCTGGCACGCGTGCTCGCAGGTGACGCCCGCCTTCTCGGCCTCGACGCGCACCGCGTCCAGCACGCTCGTGATGAGGGGCTTGGTCTTCACGGGCGCCAGCGTGACGTCCTCGGGCCGGACGAACTTCAGGAAGCCCTGCACCACGTCGTCCAGGCGGCGGATCTCGGCGCCGATCACCTCGGCGTGGCGCGAGGCCGACGAAGGGTCCGGGGAAGCGAGCTTCTGCTTGAGCAGCTCCAGGTGGATGGTCATCGCGTTCAGCGGGTTCTTCACCTCGTGGGCGACACCGGCGGTCAGGCGTCCCAGCGAGGCCACCCGCCGGGTGAGGTCCTTCAGTTGCGCCCGCTTGGGACCGTCGCCAATCGCCGACTGCAGCTGCGCGGACACCTGGTCGAACACGTCGCCCAGATCGCGGAACTCCTCGTCGCGCAGATCGAGGCGGGTGCCGATCTCGCCGCGGCCGAGGCGCGACAACCCGCTGGTGATGACATGGATGGGACGGAGGACCAGCTGTGCCAACGCCATCGCCACCGCCACCGCGATGAGGAGCGCCAGGCTGACGGCCACGCCCGCAGACAGCAAAGGGGTTCGAAGCTCCTGCTGGACGAAAATCGTCGAGAGCCCGATGCAGATCTCTCCGAACGGTTCGTCGTCGAGCGCCAGCGGCTGGCGCCACTCGAAGGTCCGCCCCTCGGCGTAGACGGCCCGCACCTGCTGGTAGCCCGACGCGCTGACCAGCGCCATCAGGTCCTCGCCGCGTGGGAGGGTCTTCCCCACCTGCGCGGGATCATTGGCCGCGATCACGGTGCGCGTCCGGTCCACGATGGCCGCGTACAGCACCTCGGGCGAATAGATGGCGGTCTCGAGCGCCAGGCGCACCTGCGGGCTGGACCGGATGTCCTGGTAGGCCGTCTCGCGGCTCAGCACCGCGCCGCCGGTCTGGTGAATCACGCTGGCCGCCACGAGCTCCGCGCGCGCGGCCCCCTGCTCCAGCAGCACGCGCACCAGCGTCCCCACCTGGAGCACCGACAGCCCGATGACGACGAGGACCACGATGGTGGTCACGCCGAGGACCTGCTTCTGCTTGATCGAGAGCGGCATGGTCAGGTGCGGGCGGGTGCGGACCGGTGCGGGTGGGTGCGGGCGGGTGCGGGCAGGTGCACGACACGCATGGCGGTCACCGCGCTGGCGGTTCCAGGCGCAGGGTGGTGGCGCCTCCGGGCGTGCGGACGACTGCTCGCAGCGCCCCCTCCAGCAGCATCGCACGCTGCCATGGCGGCAGGACCACGGCGCCACGTGGAGACGGCGCCGCGGGATCGATCAGGCGGTGCAGCACGGGACCGTCGGGGCCCGGCCCGGCCCGGTGCAGCGACGCCGCCGCGACGTCGGCCGGGAACTCGAACGACAGCCGGCCCGACACCGGATCGAACTCGAATCGCGCGCGTGTCGAAGACGACGAGGGCGCGTCGGCCGCCGCCGTGAAGGCCACCGGGCGCGGCGCCTGCCCGTTCACCAGCCGTGGCGTGGTCGGCGACGGGCGCCGCGGGTGGACCGCCTGTTCGTACGCATACGCCAGCGCCAGCAGCCGCGCATCACTCCAGGCCGGGCCGAGCAACTCGAAGCCGATCGGCACGCCGTCGGTGGTGAAGCCGGCGGGCATCGCCATCGCGGGGAATCCGGTGGACGCACTCAACTGGCAGTTGGTGCCGCGCTGCGGCTCCTCAACGACCACCGGGCGTCGCCGCAGGGTCGGATAGGCGAGCGCCTCGATGCGGTGCTCGTCGAACGCCGCCTCCACCAGCGCTGCGGCAAGCGCGCGCCGCGCCTGCACCTTGCGTATCTCCTCCGGGTCGGCCACGGCGGTGTTGCGCAGCTTGAACGTGGTCTCGAGCGCGGCATGAAACGCGCCGCGATCAAGGATGTCCTGCAGCGACTTCACGGGGGCGTTGGGGAACTGCGCGAGGTAGTGAATCAGGTCGGTCTTGAACTCGAGGTTGATCAGGCTCGACGCGCCGACCACGTCGTCCAGTCCGGGGATGGTGACCTCGACGATCTCGGCGCCCTGGGCCTTCATCTGGTCCAGGGCCCGGCGCACGATGGCCGACACCTCTTCGTCTTCGGGCGCTGCGCCGAAGGAATTCTTCAGCACGCCGATGCGCGCGCCCTGCAATGCCCCGGGAGCGAGGCCTTCAGCGAAGCTCGTCGGCAACCGGCCGCGGCTGGCCACCGTGGTGGGATCCGCCGGGTCCTCGCCCACCGTGGCGTCGAGCAGCAGCGCCAGGTCCGCCACGGTGCGCGCCAGCGGCCCGCCGATGTCCTGCGTGTGCGAGAGCGGGATGATGCCGGTACGGCTCGACAGGCCCAGGGTGCCCCGGAGGCCGAACAGGTTGTTGTTCGCGGCGGGAATGCGGATGGATCCGCACGTGTCGCTGGCCATGCCGCCCACGGCAAAGCTCGCAGCCACCGCGGCGGCGGTGCCGCCGCTCGATCCACCAGGGGTGCGCGCGGGGTCGTACGGGTTGCGCGTCTGTCCGCCCAGCGAGCTGATGGTGATGATGCCGGCCGCCAGCTCGTGCAGGTTCGTCTTGCCGAGAATCACCACCCCGGCGTCACGCAGCTTCTTCACCTGGAACGCGTCGCGGCCGGGGGCGAACCCCGCCAGTGCCACCGACCCGCCGGTCGTCGGCATGTCGGCGGTCTCGTAGTTGTCCTTGATGACAACCGGGATCCCATGGAGCGGACCACGCGGCCCGCGCTCGCGGCGCTCGCGGTCCAGCGTATCGGCTTCGTCCAGCGCGCGCGGGTTGAGCGCAATCATCGCGTTCAACGCCGGGCCCTGCTTGTCGTAGGCGGCGATGCGCGCCAGGTGCGCGGCCGTGATGTCGCGCGAGGTGGCGCGTCCCGCGCGCATCTCGTCCTGCAACTCCGCAATGGAGCGGTCCACGACATCGACGGCGCTCGGGGCCGCGACGGCGCCCTGGCGGACCGGCGCCTGAGCGGCAGGCGTGGCCAGCCCCGCCAACCCCGCCAGCAGGCACGCGGCGAGCGCGCCGGTGACGAAGGTCATGCTCGTGCGCGCGTGCGGCGCCCTAGCCGCTCTGCGCCACATGCCCTTCGCCCTTCATCCGGTTCAGCTTGTTGTGCAGGGTCTTCAGGCTGATGCCCAGCATCTCGGCCGCACGCGTCTTGTTGCCGCCCGATGCCTCGAGCGTGGCCACGATCAGCTTCTGCTCGGCCTCGTCCACGGTCATGCCTGGCACGAGCGCCACGCCCGCGGCGGCCGGCCTCGCCACGGCGCGCGCGGCGCCCAGGGGCGGCAGGTGCTCGGGCTCGATGTACTCACCGCGCGCCAGGATGGTGGCCCGCTCGATGACGTTGCGCAGCTCGCGCACATTGCCGGGCCAGTCGTAGTCGGACAGCATCTTCATCGCCTCGGGCGTCAGCGCCCGGACCGACTTGTTGTCGCGGACATTGAACTCGTCGATGAAGGCCTGGATGAGCAGCGGCAGGTCCTGCTTGCGGTCGCGGAGCGGCGGCAGCTCGATCGAGAACACGTTGAGGCGATAGTAGAGGTCCTCGCGCAGGCGGCCGTCCCGCAGCGCCTGCTGCGGGTTGACGTTGGTCGCCGCGATGACGCGCACGTCCACGTCCTGCTCGACGCGCCCGCCCAGCCGGCGGAATCGCCGCTCCTGCAGGACGCGCAGCAGCTTCACCTGCGTCCCCGGCGCCATCTCGGCAATCTCGTCCAGGAACAACGTGCCTCGGTCCGCGAGCTCGAAGCAGCCCGCCCGCCGATCGAGCGCGCCCGTGAACGCGCCCTTCTCATGGCCGAAGATCTCGCTCTCGAGCAGGGTTTCCGGAATCGCCGCGCAGTTGAGGCCCACGAACGGCAGGTCGGCGCGCGGGCTCAACTGGTGGATGGTCTGGGCCACCAGCTCCTTGCCCGTGCCCGACTCGCCGAGGATGAGAATGGACGCTGGCGTGGGCGCGGCCTGTTCGATGACGCGGTAGATGGCCCGCATCGCCTGGCTGTGCCCGATGATGCGGCCGAACCGCCCGCGGTCGGTGAGCTGGCGCCGGAGCGCCTGGTTCTCGCGCTTCTGCGCGTTGAGCTCGCTCAGCCGATCGAGCAGCCGCCTCAGCTTCTGCGGATCGACCGGCTTGCTCAGGTAATCCTCGGCCCCGGCCTTCACCGCTTCGACCGCCGTGTCCACGGTGCCCTGCGCGGTGAGCAGGATCACTTTCACGTTCTCGGTGTCGTCGCGGATGGCCTTCAGCAGCTCGAGCCCGTTCATGCGCGGCATGACCAGGTCGGACACGATGATCGTGGGCCGGAACTCGGTGATCCGCTCGAGAGCCTCGACGCCGTCGCCCGCCTCGTCCGCGGAATAGCCCCACGAGCGGACGAGCTCGGCCAGGCCGCTGCGGGTCACCGCCTCGTCTTCCACAATCAGCACGCGCTCGGCGCTGGTCCGCGTCCCCTGACTCACGAGATCGAGTGTACCATCCCTGTCGAGCCATGACCCCGCGGCGTCCGTGGCAATCCCTGTGGGAAGTCCTGCTGTGCTCGGGGTACCCCACGCAGCTGGCGCTCGCCGGGGCCGCCCGACTGGCCGGCCTCGCTCCTCAGTCCCCGGACGGAACCCTGTCGCTGACCTTCGTGGCCGTGGTCTCAGCCGCGGATACGGTCGTGCTGGTGGGCCTGATCCTGTGGCTGCTCCACCGGCGCGGCGAGTCGCCGGGCCAGGTGTTCCTCGGCCATCGGCGCCAGGGAATCGAGGCCGGCCTCGGCGTACTGCTCGCCCCCGCCGTCCTCTTCCTCATCTGGTTCACCTTGTGGCTGGTTCAAGTCGTGGCACCGGCGCTCAGGACCGTCCCCAGCAACCCGTTCGAGACGCTCGCGGCCTCGCGGGAGGGCGCCCTCGTCGTCCTCCTGCTGGCCATCATCGCGGGCGGCGTGCGCGAGGAGATCCAGCGCGCCTTCCTGCTGCACCGCTTCCGCGAGGATCTCGGCGGCGCCGGGCGGGGACTGCTCGCGACCTCCCTCGCCTTCGGCCTCGGGCACGTCGTGCAGGGATGGGATGCGGTGGTGGTGACGACGCTGCTCGGCGCGTTGTGGGGCGCCCTCTATTTCGCGCGCGCCAGCCTCACGGCCGGCATGGTCAGCCACGCCGTGGCCAACGCCGCACAGGTGATCATCGCGCACGTGCGCTAGACCTCAGAACCTCAGAGCCCGAGCACCTACGGGGGCAGCATCACCACCTGCGCGCGGCGCCTGAGGTCGCTCACCCAGTCGGCGATCAGGTCGTCGCGACGCTCGTCGGACACGAACCGCTGCTGCAGGTACGTCGCGATCCGCATGTCGTCGCGCACCCAGGCCCGCAGGCGGCCCTCGGAGAACCCGCCCAGCGCCAGCATTCGCGACAGCACCTCGTCACCGCCGGCGCGCGCCCGCACGTCGGCCAGCCGTGCCTCGACGCGTTCGGCGGACGGCGGCGGCGGCTCGTAGCGATCGGCCTCGCGCAGCATCAGCTCACGGTCCACGAGGTGCTGCACCAGCGCCGCGTCCACCTCGTCGCCCTCGACGAGCCCAAGTGCCATCGCGGTCCGCGCATCCGACAGGGTGATGGTGTGGCCCGAGACGATCGCGAGCGTGCGGTCCACGAGCTCGGGCGCCTGGGCGATCACGAGACACACCGCCAGCAGGTACGACATCAGAAGGCCTGTCCCAGGGAGATGTGAACGATCATCCCGCGCTCCCGGCTGCCGCTGGCCAGGACGCGCGGGTTGACCTTGAACCCGAAGTCCACGCGCAGCGGGCCGATGGGAGAACGATAGCGCGCGCCGAACCCGGCGGCCACCCGTACATCGCCCAGCTCGATGTCGCCGGCCTGCTTGAACACGTTACCGGCATCGACGAAGCCCACCAGGCCCACGCCCTTCCAGTACGGCGCCCGCAATTCGGCATTGACCAGCAGCAGTCCGTTACCCCCCTGCGGATATCCCTGCGGGTCGAGCGTCTCGTCGGTCCCGAGCCGATCCAGCGCGAAGCCGCGAACCGTCGTGTCACCGCCCGCATAGAACCGCTCGCTCGCGGGCAAGTCCTCCACGACATCGACGACCTGCTGGCCGTCTTCACCGAGGACGGGGTTGCCGTCTTCGTCCACGCGCGGCACCTCCCTGGGAAACCCGGCAGCCAGGCCCACGCGCAGGCCGCCGGCGACCACGAACCCGCGCCCCGGCAGGCGCCGGTACAGGAAGCCCTGGAGGAACGTCTTGGCAAACCCCACTTCCGATCCGTACCACCGGGCGGCCACCTTGCCGTCGAGGCCGATGACTGCCCCCCTCGCGGGGTCGAGGACATCGTCGCGCGAGTCGCGGAGCACGGCGCCGAAGAAGCTCGACAGGTGTACTTGCGGGAACAGGCGATCGATCAGCAGGCGGTCTTCCGGCGCGATCTGCTCGTCGAACAACTGGGTGTAGTCGTAGGAGTAGCGGGCCGTCGTCGTCAGGCCCGTGCCGAAGCGTCGCGCGTAGTCGGCGCCCACGCCGCGGCGGTTGAAATTGAAGCTCGAGCGGATGCCCTGTTCCACGAAGGCCGCGACCTGTGCGTCACCGGGGCGGCCAAAGGCCCGGGGCTCGCGGAAGGTGCCGACCACGCGGTAGTCGTTCAGGCCGTACCCGCCCGTGTCGGTCGGATCGGTGCTGTCCACCGCAGGATCGCGCGGGCGCAGCGAGACGCGGGAAAAGAAGCTGAGCGTGCGGTTCTTGCCCCACAGGTTGCGGCGGCTCACCTCGAAGAACGCGCGCGGCGCCACCTCGATCCGCTCGACCGGGGGGCTGCCGTCGGCGCTCTGGCGCAGGCGGCGTCCCGCCTCGAGACCGCCACCGTAGGTGATGGCCGTCGCGGGGGCCTCCTCCACCGTCACCAGCACGTCTCGCAGAGGTGTGCCCGAGCGCGGGAGGTCGACGATCCGCACCCTGCGGAACAGGCCGAGCTGGCTGAGGCGCTGCTGGCTCTCAGCCAGTGCATCGGCGCCAAGCGGCACGCCGGGTCGGATGCGCAGCTCGCGCCTGATCACGTCGGCGCTGGTACGCGAGTTCCCGGTGATGAGCACGTGGTCGACCACGGCTTGCTCGCCGGCGTCGATGGCCCAGGTGACCGCCACCTGCTGGCTGTCATCGCTGAAGACCAGCCTCGACGTCACCCGAGCCGAGAGGTATCCGAGGTTGCGATAGGCGCGCTCGAGCGCATCGCGATCGGCGGCCAGCTGCGGGCGATAGAAGGGGCGCCCTGTGATCAGGCCCAGGAGGGTGCGTAGATAGGGCTCGGGGACCCCGGTCGTGCCCTCCAGTGTGACCGTCGACACCGTGGTCCTCACCCCCTCGTAGATCGTGAAGCGGACGTCGACGGGCCGGAACCGCACGTCACCCTCCGCCTCTTCGGGCAGCACCTCGGCCGACGGCTTCACGGCCACGCCTTCGTACCCGCGCACCCGGTAGAGCTCCTCGATCGCCACCCCGATGGCGGCGACACGGGCGTCCACAAAGGGGTCGCCACGCGTCAGTTTCAGCAGCGGCTCGATCTCGGCGGCCGGCAGCGAGCGGTTCTCCTCGAGGGCCACGGCGCCCACGCGATGCAGCGGGCCGCGTTCGACCGTGAACGTCAGCACGAGGTCGCCACTCTGGTCTGCCCGTCCGTAGGTGGCGCGCGCGTCACGGTACCCGCGCTCGCGCAGGTAGGCCTCGATGTTGCGGCTCGCGTCCTCGAGCAGGTCCTCGTCCACCGAGCGCTCCTCGCGGATCGGCACGAGCGACTCCAGGTCCCCGCCCGGCACGGGATCGCCCGCGTAGACGACGCGCACGCGCGGTCCCGCGATCACCTCCACGGCGATGGTGGCCGTGTGCCCCGCATCGTCGAACGTCGTGGTCTCGCGGACCGAGGCCTCGTAGAAGCCGTCGGAGCGGAGGCGGTTCTCGTAGGCGGCGATGCGCGCCTCCAGGTCCAGGCGGTCGAAAGGCGCGCCCGGTTCGATGCGCAGAGCATCGAGGATGCGATTGGGCGCCTCGCGAGGACTGCCGGTCACCGACGCGGTGAGGACGGTGGTCCGCGGGCCCGGCTCGACCTCGAGGACCAGCCATACCGCGCCGGCCGTCCGCTCCGGCACCAGCCGCGTGGCGACCGACGCCGCGCGGTAGCCGTGGTCGCGATAGAAGTCCGTGACCGCGGCCCCGATGTCGGCCGCGCGCGAGGCCGAGGGCCGCGCGCCGAAGCGCTCGCGCACCACCGCCTGCAGGGCCGTGGACGACAGGCCGCCGCCGCCCTCGATCGACACGCGGGTCACGAGCTGGATGGGTCTCAGCAGCCAGCGCAGCGACACCCCGGCGCCTCCCGGCGCCGCCGTCGCGAACAGGCGGACGTCGTCGTAACGGCCGAGGCCGACCAGGTGATCGATGGTGTCCCGCACGCGCTCCATGGCCAGCAGCTCGCCGAGCCGTGTCTCGACCAGCTCCAGCACGCCGGGCTCGAGCACGGGGCCGTCCGCCGTGTCCACGCGCACGTCCGCGATGAGCTGGCCGATGAACGCCTCGGGAGAGGCCTGGATGGGGCGCTCGGCGGCGAGCGCAAGGGCCGCGAGCAGCAGCACGCGCATCAGAACGTGTGCCTCTTCCGCACTTCGAGCGCGTAGGTGCGATCCTCGTTCTGCGACAGGACCCAGGCCAGCGTGTCGCTCTGGTCGAACTCGAGGAGGATGATCTCGTCGCGCGTGGACGACGACAGGCTGCGCGCGTAGGTCAGGTAGATGCGCTCCGAGATCCGCTTGCCGATGGTCACGCGCGCCGAGGGGTTGACATTGAGGCGCGCGGACTGCTGGTAGGGGTCCACGAGCAGCGGCGTGATCTGGAATGAATCCACCCCGAAGGTTTCCTGCACCACGCGGCCCACTTCGGCCGACAGCGTGCCCGTGAGCGCGCGCGTGGCCCGCGCCTCGAGCAGGCGCTGCTCGCGCTCGTTGGGCCGCTGCTGCGCCGCCAGCTCGACGTCGCCGCTTGGCGTGGTGTCGCTGAAGAGCATCGTCAGGATCTCGAGCGGGGGCAGCGGCGGATCGGAAGTGAACTCCGGCTGCAGCCGCTCGGTCGTGCCGGCCATGCGCAGGGTCACGCGGTAGGTCTGGCCGGGCACGCGCACGCGCGTCTCGGCCTCGACGTCGAAGAACGGCTGGATGCGATTCGGATCGGTGAAGTCGATGCTGCCGCGCGTGACCAGGTAGCGCCGTCCTTCGAAGCGCGCCTCACCGCGCTCGATGTCGGCGCGTCCCAGCACCTGGGGTCGGTCCAGCGTGCCTCGCAGGGTCAGGTCCGCGCTGGCCACGATGCGGGCCTGATCGTTCTCGATGCGCAGGCTCGACGGGGCGATGAGGCGCACGTCGAAGCGCAGGGCGTTGCTGGCCTCTGCGGCAAGCGCGCCCTCGATGGCCGGTATCGCGTCGGGCCCGCCGGCGAGGTCGAACAGCCCCGTCGAGGTATCGATGGGCCGCGCCCATGTGGCGCTCTTCACGGTGACGACGCCGGTCAGCACCGGCGCGCTGGCCGGCCCGCGAAGCGCGAGCTCGGCATCGACCAGCGAGCGCATGCCCTCTGGATAGCGCAGCCGCATGTCGCTACCCACCGCCGTGACGTCGTACTCGCTCAACACGTAGCCCGATTGCCCCAGACGCCCGCCGAACCGCACGAGCCCGCCGCCCACGCGGCCGCTGACCCCGTCGAGCCTGAGGCCCGCGGCGTTGAAGGTGACGATGCCGTTCAGGGCCTCGAGCGCGTGAGGGAAGCCGAAATGCCGGAGGCGGCCGTCGCTCAGCAGCGCCGTGCCGGACACGGCCGGCGTCTCGACGGTGCCGCCGATGCGAGCCGAGACCTCCGCGCGGCCGGAGCTGCGCACGTCGGGCACGAAGCCTTGCAGCACCGCGAGGTTGGCCGCGCCGTTGGCCGTCAGCGCGAGCGCCTGCTTCGGCAGATCCACCGACCCTGCCAGCTCGAGCTCGGTGTCCTCGCCGACCAACCGCAGGGCCGTCACCTGCAGGACCTGCCGATCCACGCTCATCCGGATGGCGCCGGCGTTCTGAAGCTGGTAGTCGAAGAACCGCAAGTCGACATCGTCCACCTCGACGTCCACGCGCAGCGCGTCCGGATTGTAGAGCTCGCCGACGATGCGGATGGCGCCGCTGGCAACCGCCGAGGTGAACGGCGAGAGCTGGGGCTGGAACGCGCGGAGATACGGATCGAGCGACGTGTCGGTGACGCGGAACGAGAGCTCCGCGTCCATCTCGTCGGTGAGCGCGATGCGGCCGGTCCCCGACGCGGCCAGGCGGTTCGAGGCGACCTCGACCTCGTAGGTCAGCACCGTGTCGCGCACCGACAGGCGACCCGAGATCTCGCCCACGCCTTCGTCCCCGTAGAACAGGTCGCGCACGCCCACCTTCACGTCATAGCGCGGCTGGTCGAACGTGCCGCTGCCGCTGGCCGAGAAGTCGAGGAGCCCGGTGAACCCCGGGCCGCTCGACATCGCCGCGACCGCCAGCGTCTCGACGGCCATCCCGCGCGCGTCGGCGTTGAACGAGTAGGTGCCGTTCCAGCCGATGTAGGCAGCGCCGGTCGTCGTGGTGCCGCCCTTGGTCACCGTGAGGCCGTCGAGCCGCACGCCGGCGCCCTCGAAGCGCATCGCCGCGACGCCCTCGGCAAAGGGCTCACCGTACGCCGTGCCCTGCGTGATGGCGAGGCGCCCGAACCCAAGGGGCTGCGTGTACTGGCCGTACAGGTGAAAATCACCCGACACGATGCCGTCCACGTCGTAGTCCTCGAGGTCGAACGCCGCCAGGAAGTCCTTGACGCCGCGGTTCGTCACCCTCACGCGCGCGTCGATCTCCTCGCCGCCATCCCGGCGCGGATAGCCGAGCGAGAACTGGCCCGTCACGTCCATCCGCGAAAAGCCCTCGGTGATCACCGCGCGGCTGACGTTCGCGTACGCGTTTTCGACGACGAAATCGCCGTCCACGGCGCCCCAGGTGACCCCGAAGGAGCGAATCTCCTCGCCGACGAAGCGGCCCTCGATGCGCGGGCTGCGGAACGCGCCCAGCATGACGCCGTCGAAGCGGCCGACGCCGTCGATGGGAATGGCCATCGTCCGGGCCCCGAACGCGGTCATGAGGCCGGCCAGCAGGCGATCGCCTTCCTGCCAGTTCGCGCTCGTGACGCGGAAGGGCAGTTTCGAGCGCTCGCCCCAAGCCGTGGCGCCCTCGAAGGTCACGTAAGTGTGCTCGGTGGCCAGCTCGCTCGGCTCGAGCCGGATGGCCTCGCCGTCGAAGCTGTAGGCCATGTGGCCGGCGAGGCCGACGGGCTCGAGCGGCGTGTGGTTGCTGAACGGGCCGTAGTCGAGCGCGCGCGCCTCGGCCAGTGCCGCCGCGCCAGCGGGAAGGCGCGGTCCCATCAGGCTCGTGCCCGCTGGAGCGGTCACCACCACGTCGCCATCGCCCTCACGATCGGCAAAGCGGGCATTGGGCCACTCGAGGTGGTTCCGACCGGTGGCACGCCCGGCTACGCGCAACCCCTCGGTCTCGAGCAGGTTGGTCAGCGCCAGCAGGTCGACATCGGTGTAGTCGACATCGAAGCGCGAGCGCGTGGGCTGGCCGGGCACGCCGATCGGCGCCATCCCGTAGGTGAACGCGAGACGGCCGCCATTGAACCCGGCGGTGGCGCGCGTCACATCGAACTGCCGCGGGAGCCAGACGAGCGAGCCCTCGAGATCGGGAAAGCGATACTGGTTGAGGCCGGCCTCGCGGCTGTAGAAGCCGCCCTTCAGCTCGCGGCCACCCTTGAAGAGGTGGAACGTGCCGGTGAAGTCGGCCTCGCCGTGCAGGCTGAAGGTGTTGTTGGCGAAGAAGAGCTCCCGCATGCGTGGGAGCTGGATGCGCGACTTCACGTTGTAGAGCTGCTCGGGCCAGCGCGTCATTTCGATCGCGCCGGTCAGGTCACTGACGGCGCCGTCGGTGACGAGCTTCATCTGGTCGAAGACCAGGCGCCCGCCCAGGATCCGGAAGGTGGCGCCCAGGCTGGCGCTCATCGGGACGTAGTTCTGGATGGCGACCGTACCGTCCGAGAATCGGATCTGGCCGCGGTACTCAACGAGCTTCGCGACCGTGACATCGAGGTTGCGCGCGATGGTGCTCCACGGCGTGCCGTGATCCTGGTAGTACACTTCCCCACGCCGCGCCCTCACGTACTGCACCGTGGTCCGCACCGGCGAGGGGCTCGTCCGAGGCGCACGGGGCGGGCCCATGACGCGCGGGAACGTCTGCCGTCCGTCGGGGAAGGTCTCGATCACCATGCGCCAGTCGCTCATCTCGATGGTGTCGAGCAGCACCTCCCGATGGATGAGCGCGCCCCAGGTGAGCGACACCTCCACGCGCCTGGCGACGAGCCATGGCTCCTCACCCGGTCGCTGGCCGTCCACGACGAGGTCTTCGACGACGAACCGGCCGCGCCCGAGGTGCACGCCGAGGCGGCCGATGTGCATGGGGCGATCGAGCCAGTTGCTGCCGGCGCGCTCGGCACGGGCCCTGAGCGCGGGGCCGAGGTCGATGGTGACCACGCTCACGAGCACGACCGCCAGCGACACCGCGACGACCATGACGATCGTCCGCGCGTAGCGATAGGCCGCGCCGGCGAGTTTCTTCACGCCCTACTCCACGGTGACCAGCAGCGCCCCCGCCTCGACCGACTGCCCTTCGGCGATCTTCACGGCCTTGACGCGGCCCGCGCGCGACGCGCGGAGCTCGTTTTCCATCTTCATCGCCTCGATCACGACCAGACCCTGGCGGGGCTGCACGGCATCGCCGGGCGCCACCAGCAGCCGCAGGATCTTGCCCGGCATCGGCGCCACCACCTGCTGCGGCCCCGACCCGCTGGCGCCGGCCTCACCGGCCCGCCGCCCGAAGCGCGTCACCAGCGCAGCGGGCATCGTGTGGCCGTCGAGCAGCACGTCGAACCCGGACCCGCCGGCCCTGGGCGTCACGATCGCATCCACGCTGCGCTGCGCGCCGCCGCCTTCACGGACGAGCAGCGACAGGGTATCGCGGCCCACGCTGCGCGGGTCCACGTCGAACACGCGGTCGTCCACGGCCACTTCCAGCCGCCCATCGCGCGTGTCCACGCGCACGCGCCGCACCCGTCCGGCGATGTCGAGGTCGAAGGTCACTGGTTCTCGGTTCTCGCGTTCTCGGGTACTCGTTCCTGTCGCGCGCGTCACCGCAAGGCCGCCGCGCGTGCCATCTGCTGCCACCGGCTGGCCGCGCATCCCGGCGACGGCGGAGGCACGGCGCCTGCCGTCGCCTGCCGCACCGCCACCGCCACGGCGGCCATCACGGCGTGCTCGTCGTCGGGCGCGGTCAGCGGCTGCCCGTTGCGCGCCCCGAGCTTGCGATCGACGAACGTCGTGTCGAATCGTGCGGCCCGGAAGTCCTCGTCCTCCAGGATCCAGCGGAAGAACGGGATCGTCGTGCGGATGCCGCGCACCTCGTACTCCGCGAGCGCGCGCTTCATGCGGGCGAGGGCGCCCGGCCGATCCTCGGCCCACGTGATGAGCTTCGAGATCATCGGGTCGTAGTGAATCGGCACCTCGCCGCCTTCGTACATGCCGCTGTCGTCGCGCACGCCCGGGCCCTGGGGCACACGCAGCCCGAGGATGCGGCCCGGCGAGGGCATGAAGTTCGTGTCGGGATCCTCGGCGTAGATGCGGCACTCCACGGCGTGGGCCCGCGGCACGAGCAGCGCCTCGGGGTCGAGCGTCAGCGGCTCGCCGCGCGCGATGCGCACCTGCCACTGGACCAGGTCCACGCCCGTCACCATCTCGGTGATCGGGTGCTCCACCTGCAGGCGCGTGTTCATCTCGAGGAAGTAGAACGAGCCGTCCTCGTCCAGCAGGAACTCGATCGTGCCAGCGTTGGTGTAGGTCGCCGCGCGCGCCACCGCGGCCGCCGCCGACGTGATGCGGCGCCTCAGCTCCGGCGACACCGCCAGCGACGGGCTCTCCTCCACCACCTTCTGGTGGCGCCGCTGGATCGAGCATTCGCGCTCCACGAACGGCACCACGGTGCCGAAGTGATCGCCGAGCAGCTGCACTTCGATGTGGCGAGGCGCGAGGATGCGCCGCTCGAGATAGACCGCCGAGTCGCCAAAGGCCGACCCGGCCTCCGATCGCGCCGCGCGCAGCGCCCCCGGCAGTTCGTCTGGGGCCGACACCATCCGCATGCCCTTGCCGCCGCCCCCGGCCACGGCCTTCAGCATCAGGGGATAGCCGATGCGATCGGCAATCGCCAGCACCTCCGCATCCGCCACGCCCTCGCCGAGGGGCTCCTCGGTCCCCGGCACGACCGGCACACCCGCCGCGATGGCCACTTGCCGGGCCGCGGTCTTGCTGCCCATCAGCCTGATGGCCTCGGGCGACGGGCCGATGAAGGTGAGGCCGGCGTCGCCGCACGCGGCAGCGAAGTCCTCGTTCTCGGCCAGGAAGCCATAACCCGGGTGCACCGCATCGGCTCCCGATCGACGCGCCACGTCGACGATGCGATCGATGCGGAGATAGCTTTCACGAGGGGCGTTCGGGCCGACCGGATAGGCTTCATCAGCCATCCGGACGTGAAGGGCGGTGCGATCGCAATCGGAGTACACCGCGACGGAGGTGATCCCGAGGTCGCGGCACGCGCGGATGATGCGAACCGCAATCTCGCCCCGGTTCGCGATGAGAATCTTTTTCATGAGACCGAAACTCTTATGATTCTAGCACTTACATGGTTCACGGACGTCCCGCACAACACCCTGTCTCGTGCACATCGGTTACCTCTTCATGCTCGTCGCGCTGGTTGCGCGCGAGGTGCTCGGGGGCGCAACCTCGGTGGAGAAGACCAGGGGCGGCGGGACGCGACGGGCGTGGCGCGTGGGGCGCCCGCCCCCCGATCATCGCCCGGCGGCGAGAGGCTCATAATGGGGGAAGGACGGTGCGGCCATGAGACACGTCGCAGCCTTCGCTCCAGTGCTCGTGTTCGGAAGCCTCCTCGCCGCCTGCGGCAGCGTCACTGGCGCCGAGTCGCAGGATCGCCAGGCCGAGGCCCGGCGTATGGTGGAGAGCCAGCTGCGCGGGCGCGGCATCCAGGACGAGCGCGTGCTGGCCGCCATGGCCAGGGTGCCGCGCCACCGGTACGTCCCCGCCGAACAGCAGCGCTCCGCGTACGCCGACGGTGCGCTGCCCATTGGCTACGGCCAGACCATCTCGCAACCCTACATCGTGGCGTTCATGACCGAGGCCCTGAAGCTCGAGCCGTCGGACGTGGTGCTGGAGATCGGCACCGGCTCCGGGTATCAGGCCGCCATCCTCGGCGAGCTGGCGCGCGAGGTGTACACCATCGAGATCGTTCCCGAGCTCGCCGAGCGCGCGAGGCGCACGCTCGAAGCCGAGGGCTACCCCAACGTGCACGTGCGCGCCGGCGACGGCTACAAGGGCTGGCCCGAGCACGCGCCCTTCCCGAAGATCATGGTCACGGCCGCGCCCGAGGACGTACCGCCCGCCCTCGTCGAGCAGCTCGCCGTCGGGGGGACGATGATCCTGCCCGTCGGGCCGCGGATGGGCAACCAGGAGCTGCGCATCCTGACGAAGACCGGGAAGGGCGTGGTGACGGAGCGGAGCCTGCCCGTGCGATTCGTGCCGATGGTGAAGCCCCCGGGCGACGAGCACGAGCCATGATGCCCGTCCAGGATCTGCTCCACCGGATCCGCTGGGATCCGTCGATGAGCGGATCCAGGTTCGAGATCGCGTACGTGGACCGCGTGGCCCACGGCCTCGCGCGCGTGTCCCTGAGCGCGGTGCGCTTCGAGCCCGACGAGCCGTTCGGCTTCGAGGCCGTGACCGCCGACGGCGAGGAGCACTTCATCCCCTATCACCGCGTGCGCGAGGTCTATCGCGACGGCGCGCTCATCTGGCGCCGCCCGCCGCACGCGTAGCCCGGTTCCCGACTCCCGGCCCTTCGACAGGGGCAGGATCGCCCCGACCATGCTCGAGGGGCGGCCCCCGACTCGGTCGTCACCCCTTGATGCACACGACGGGCTCGAGGCGCGCGACCTTTCGCGACAGGCCCGCCGCGTCAGCCGCATCCACCACGCGCGTCACGTCCTTGTAGGCGGCCGGCGCTTCCTCGGCCACGCCGCGAGACGAGGGGCTCCGGATGATGATGCCCTTCTCGGCCAGGTCGTCGCTGATCTGGCGGCCGCGAAAGCGGCGCATCGCCTCGTGCCGGCTCATGCTGCGCCCGGCGCCGTGACAGGACGACCCGAACGCGCGCTCGTCCGCCCCGCCGGTGCCCACCAGCACGTACGAGGCGGTGCCCATCGTGCCGCCAATCAACACCGGCTGTCCGATGTCAGCCCACACCGCGGGCAGGTCGGGGTGATGCGGGCCGAAGGCGCGCGTCGCGCCCTTTCTATGGACGAACAGGCGCTTCGGCTCGCCCCCGGAGAGGTGCGTCTCCGTTTTGCAGGTGTTGTGCGACACGTCGTACATCAGCGGCAGTTCGACACCCGGGAACAGGCGGGCGAACACACCGCGCACCAGGGCCGTGATGATCTGGCGATTCGCGAGCGCGCAGTTGATCCCGGCGCGCATGGCGCCGAGATACGCCCGGCCCAGGTCGGAGTTGATGGGCGCGCAGGCCAGTTCGCGATCGGGCAGCTCGATACCGTGCGCGGCGGCCTCGATGGCCATCCGCCGCAGGAACTCGGTGCCAATCTGGTGCCCGAGCCCGCGCGATCCGCAGTGGATGCTGATGACGAGGTCCCCTTCACGCAGCTGGAAGGCCTCGCCGCGCTCGCGGTCGAACACCGTGGCGACCCGCTGCAGTTCCAGGTAGTGGTTACCGGACCCGAGCGTGCCCATCTCGTCGCGCTGCCGACGCTTGGCGTGTGGCGACACTTCCGCGGGCACGGCGCCCTCCATGCACCCGCGCTCTTCGATGCGCTCGAGGTCGGCCATCGTGCCGTACCCGCGCTCGACCGCCCACCGGGCGCCACCGGAAAGCATCGCGTCCATCTCGTCGTCAGTCAGGCTTATCTCCCCCTCGCTGCCCACGCCCGCAGGCACCGAGCGCGCCAGCGCGTCGGCCAGCTCCACCTTCCGCGTCTCAACGTCGCGGATCTTGAGGCCGGTGTACAGCGTGCGCACCCCACACGAGATATCGAAGCCCACGCCCCCGGCCGAGATCACCCCGCCGCGAGTCGGATCGAAGGCGGCCACACCGCCGATGGGAAACCCGTAGCCCCAGTGCGCGTCGGGCATGGCATAGGAGGCGCCCTCGATGCCGGGCAGCATGGCGACGTTGGCCACCTGCTCGTACACCTTGTGATCCATGTCGCTCACGAGGGCTTCGGAGGCATAGATGACCCCGGGCACGCGCATGCGGCCGTGGGGCTCGATCACCCATTCGTGGTCAGAACGCCGGGTCAGCAGCGACAGGTCCATATGTGTCTCCGAGGCGGTCACACGTCCACGATGCATTCGGCCGTCCACGTGCCAGACGGGTCGCGGGCCACGCGCAGGGCCGTGTGCGTGGCGCCCTTCACTTCGACGGCCGGTTCGTGCCGGCGCGGGTCCACGCGTTCGCCCCACGCCGTGGCGTGCAGGTGCCGCTCACCATCGATGGACACCTCGAAGCGCGTGAACAGCATCCGGCGCGTGGCCATCTCGTAGACGAGCGCGTTCAGCCAGTCGACGAGCAGGATGTCATCCGAGGGCGCTTCGCAGGACACCGCCACGGGCTCGAGTGGCCGCACCAGGGCCGCGTCGGTGATGACACCCGTCAACGCCAGCGCGGCCTGCTCGAACGCCGCAGCCATGGTCGGCCCGACGCCGCGCACGCCGATGTCCGCGCCGTGCTCGAAGTGTTCCCATCGTTTCTGCATATGGCGGGACGGTCCCGGGGTGTTTCGGCGGCCGCGCGACACACGGCCCCACAAGGTATGCTGCCACAAAGGGGACGCGGCACGCTTTGGAGCGCCCCGCGACGAGTCATGCCGATGTCGAGCGACCCCCAGTCGGACGTTCTCGCCTTTCTCGCCGAACCTGCCAGCTATCCGGACCGGCCCGCGCACGTCGAGCGGATCGACACGCACAGCGCCAGTGTGTTCCTGGCCGGCGAGCGCGCGTACAAGATGAAGCGCGCCGTCCGATACTCGTTCCTGGACTTCTCGACGCCCGAGCGACGCCGTCAATTCTGCGAGGCCGAGGTGCGCCTGAACCGACGGACCGCGCCCGACCTCTACGTCGGTGTGACGGCCGTGACGCGAGAGCCCGATGGCCACCTGGCGATTGGCGGCACGGGAACGCCCGTGGACTGGCTCGTGGTGATGCGACAGTTCCCGCAGGCGCAGCTGCTGGATCGCCTGGCGCTCTCCGGCGACATCTCGCTCGACCTCGCACGGCGGCTCGCCGACAGGATTGCCGACTTTCACGCGGGGGCGGCGCCGACGCCGCACAGGGGCGGGCTTGCCGGCATGCGCGACGTCGTGGACGATAACACGCGCGCCCTCGCCGCGGCCACCGGCACGTTGGACGCGGCCGTCGTACACACGGTGAATGCGGCGTGCGGGGAGGCCGTGGGCCGGCTTGGGCCCCACCTCGAGATCCGCCGCGCCGGCGGGTTCGTCAGGCAGTGCCACGGCGACCTGCACCTCCGCAACATCGTCCTGATTGACGACGTGCCGACGCTGTTCGATGCGGTGGAGTTCAACGACGATTTCGCGTGCATCGACGTGTGGTACGACCTCGCGTTCCTGCTGATGGACCTGCTGGGGCGCGACCTCGTGAGGCAGGCCAACGTGCTGTTCAACCAATACCTGCTGCGCACCAGCGACCTGGGCGGCCTGCCGCTGTTGCCGCTGTTCCTGGGATGCCGAGCCGCGATCAGGGCGAAGACGAGCCTTGCCAGCGCCGGTCTCGAAGCCGACCCCGGCCGGCGGCGCGAATTCGAGTCGCGTGCTCGCGACTATCTCGCGCTCGCGGCCCGCCTTGTGGTGCCGGCGCCGCCGCGGCTGCTGGCCATCGGTGGCTTCTCGGGCTCGGGCAAGTCAACGCTGGCCGCGCACGTCGCGCCCCTCCTCGGCAGCGCGCCCGGCGCGGTGGTCCTCAGGAGCGATGTGCTGAGGAAGGCCCTGTTTCACCACGCGCCCGAGGAGCGGCTCGGTCAGGAGGGTTACCGGCCGGAGGTGACGCGCGAGGTCTACCGCGCCCTGGTCACACGCGCCAAGGACGTGCTGGTGGCCGGCGGAAGCGTCATCGTGGACGCGACCTTCCTCACCCCGGAGTGGCGCGAGGACGTGGCTAGCGCGGCCGCGTCGGCGGGCGTGCCGTTCACTGGTGTCTGGCTCGACGCCCCGCCCGAGCGGATGGCCGAGCGCCTGCGGCACCGCACGCGAGACGCCTCGGATGCCACCGTCGCCGTGCTCGAGCGGCAGATAAGCCGGGAGGTGGGCAGTATCGGATGGATGCGGATGGACGCCACCGCCCCCGCCCCGCAGTTGGCCACCTCCGTGCTGGCGTCCATGCGAGCGTCTCGCTGACCCGCGTCGCCGGCTACCACGCCGGATTCCCGGCATCGTCCTCCCGTCCCGCAGCCCAGGTGGCTCGTTTAGCGGTAGAACCCCGGAAACACGACATCGTCTCGTGGAACGCGAATTGCCTCACAACCCGTTAGCTGGGCATTCATCATGAACCGCACACACCTCATGACGGCCGCCGCTGTGACCGTGGCGGTCTCGACCCTGGCGGGCGTGTCCGCCAGCCGCCAGACGAGGGGACCCACCACGCCACCCCTCGTGATTTCCTCGATGGCTGGCAGCGACCTGTACCAGGCGTACTGCGCGTCGTGTCACGGACGCCAAGGCAGGGGGGATGGGCCGACCGGCCCGGCGCTCAAGTCGCCGATGCCGGATCTGACCACGCTGGCCCGGCAGAACGGCGGCATCTTCCCGGCCGCGCGGGTCGAGGCACTCGTTACGTACGGGGAGGCCCTGCCCTCGCCGGCGCACGGTTCGAAGGAGATGCCGGTGTGGGGGCCCATCTTCCGCGCGCTCGATCCGAACGACACGCGTACCAGCGTGCGCATCGCGAATATCGTGGAGTTCGTTGCATCCATGCAGGCCAGGTGACCCGAGGAGTCCGCCATGATCTCCGCACGTCTCGTTGAGCTGATTCAAAACCACGCTCCCCAAATCACGCAGGACGTCGTCAACGACCTGCAGTCGAATCCGCAGACGATCGGGTTCAGGGCGGCGCCACGCCTCGAGTTGGAGGCGCGGATCTTCGAGATCTGCCATCACCTCGGCGACTGGATCGGCACGGCCGCGGAGGGGGCGGTGGAGGCCGAGTTCGAGGACTGGGGTTCCAAGCGGTTTGGCCAGGGCATTCCGCTCAGCCAGGTCATCTACGCTGTCATCGTGCTGAAGCGGCACCTGCGCCGGTACATCCGCGAGCACGGCCTCGTTGAGTCGGCGTTCCCCCGGATCGATGGGGATTACGTGATGCCGATGCACCTCATCAGCCTGCAGGATCTGGACGGGATGATCAGCGAGTTCTTCGACAAGGCGCTCTACCATCTGGCGCGCGGGTACGAGGGCGCGACCATGAAGAAAGGTTGACCGGGAAGGGACGGGACTGGAGCGCGTCATGAAAGCCGCTCTGTGGAGCCTGCTGCTGTTCGCCGCCGTGGCCGGTGCCGTCTACTACTACCGCGCCGATGTCGGCGCGGCGCCGCCGCAGCTCGTGGTCGCCCAAGTGTCGCGCGGGACCATCGTCTCGACCGTCGACGCCACGGGCACGCTGCAGACTGTGGACACCGTCGAGGTCGGCACCCAGGTGAGCGGCACCATCGCCACCCTCGGCGTGGACTTCAACGACACCGTCAAGCGCGGGCAGGTGGTGGCGACGCTCGACCAGGCCATCTTCCTTTCCCAGATCCAGCAGGCCGAAGCGCAGGTGTTCCGGCTGCGCGCCGAGCACGAGCGGGCGCGCGTCCAGGTGCTCGACGCCGAGACGAAGCTGAAGCGCGCGCACCGGCTTGCCGATGAGCAGCTGATTCCCACAACCGATCTCGAAACGGCCGAGGTGAACACCGAGCTGGCGAAAGCGTCGCTCAAAGCAGCCGAAGCCCAGTTGACGCAGGCGGAGGGCGCGCTGGCCCAGACGAAGGTGAACCTGTCGTACACGGTCATCCGTTCGCCGGTGGACGGCATCATCCTGAACCGGAACGTCGATGTCGGACAGACGGTGGCCGCGGGGCTCCAGGCGCCCACGCTGTTCGTCATCGCGCGCAGTCTCGACACGCTCGAACTGGCGGCCAGCGTGGCAGAGTCGGATGTGGGGCTCGTGCGACAGGGGCAACCGGTCAGCTTCACCGTGGACGCCTATCCGCGTGAGACCTTCATGGGCACGGTCCGGCAGGTGCGCCTCCAGCCCACCGTCCAGCAGAACGTCGTGAGCTACACGACCATCATCGACGTGCCGAACCCAGGCGGAGGCCTCAAGCCCGGCATGACCGCCACGCTCGCCATCGAAGTCGAGCGCGCGGACGAGGTGCTGAAGGTACCGGCGGCGGCCCTGAGGTTCCGGCCGTCCGACGAGGTCGTGGCGGCGTACGGTGGCGCTGCGGGAGAGGCTCCACGGGGGGAAACCGTCTGGCAGCTCGCGAACGGCGCTCTTCATCAAGTGCGCGTGCGCACCGGGCTCTCCGACGGCACGACGGTCGCCATCCTCGAAGGCCCGCTCGTGGAGGGCGCGCAGGTCGTCACCAACATCACCACCGCGTCGTCGGCCGCCACGACGGGCACGACCAACAGCTCGCCGCTCGTCCCGACGATGCCGCGCCGGCCGGGCAGCGGCACGCAACGGCGCTGAGGCCGCCATGCGAAGCATCCCCGTCCTCGGCGTGGCCTTCGAGGCACTGCGTCGCAACGTGATGCGGTCGGCGCTCACCTCGCTGGGCATCATCATCGGCGTGGCCGCGGTCATCGTGATGATGGCGCTCGGCGACGGCGCCCGGCAGTCGATCACGTCGCGGATCCAAAGCCTGGGCACCAACGTCATCACCGTGATGGCGGGCTCGTTCAGCATGGGCCCGGCGCAGATGGGCAGCGGTGCCATCCGCACGCTCACGGCGGCAGACGCCGCCGCGATCCTGGACGAGGTGCCCGGCGTCAACGCCGTGTCCCCCGGGCTGAACTCCCGCGGGCAGGTCGTGGCCCCATCGGGCAACTGGCAGACGCAGATTCAGGGCGTCAGCGAGGCGCTCCCGGAAGTGCGCGCGTGGACGGTCGAGGTGGGGATGTTCTTCGCCGAGACCGCGGTGTCGCGCGCCGACAAGGTGGCCGTCCTCGGCGCCATCGTCCGCGACCAGTTGTTTGGCGAGAACACCGATCCGGTGGGCGAGGTGGTGCGGATCGCCAACCAGCCGTTTCGCGTGATTGGCGTGATGAGCCGCAAGGGCCAGTCGGCGATGGGCCAGGACCAGGACGACGCGGTCTTCGTGCCCTACACCACGGTCCAGAAGCGCATCCAGGGTGTGCAGCACGTGTCGAACATCTCGGTGCTCGTCGCCGAGGGCGCGAGGTCGTCCGAGGTGTCGGCCGCCATCAGTGCGTTGCTCAGGCGCCGCCACGCGCTGCTGCCCACCGACGACGACGACTTCATGCTGAGAACCCCCGAGGAGATGGCCACGGTGCTGACGCAGACCACCAACACGATGACCTACCTGCTGGCCAGCGTTGCCGCCGTGTCGCTGCTGGTGGGCGGCATCGGCATCATGAACATCATGTTGGTGTCGGTGACCGAGCGAACGCGGGAGATCGGCCTGCGCCGGGCCGTAGGCGCGCGGCAACGCGACGTGCTGGGACAGTTCGTGATCGAGGCGATGGCGCTGACGCTGGCCGGCGGTCTGGCGGGTATCGCGGTCGGCGTGGGCGGGGCATGGGCGGTGAACCGCCTGCTCAACTGGACCACCGTCGTCTCGGCGTCGGCCGTGCTCATCTCGTTCGGGTTCGCCGCGGCCGTCGGCATCGTCTTCGGAATTTTCCCTGCCCGCCGCGCCGCCGGCCTCAACCCCGTCGAGGCCCTGCACTACGAGTAGGCGTCAGAGCGGGATGTTCCCATGCTTCTTCGGGGGGTTCTTGTCCCGCTTGCCCTCGAGCGTGGCCAGCGCCTGGATGAGCTTCCGCCGGGTGGTGCGCGGCAGGATCACCTCGTCCACGAACCCCTTTTCCGCCGCCACGTAGGGATTGGCGAACTTCTCGCGAAACTCGGCGATTTTCTGCGCCCGCATCGCCGCCGGGTCCTCCGCCTTCTCGATCTCGCGCTTGTGCAGGATGTTCACCGCGCCCTCGGCTCCCATCACCGCGATTTCCGCCGTGGGCCACGCGTAGTTGAGATCGGTCCGGATGTGCTTGCTCGACATGACGCAGTAGGCGCCGCCGTAGGCCTTGCGCGTGATCACGGTCACCTTCGGCACCGTGGCCTCCGCAAACGCGTAGAGCAGCTTTGCGCCGTGCCGGATGATACCGCCGTACTCCTGCACCGTGCCGGGCAGGAATCCGGGCACGTCCTCGAAGGTGACGAGCGGGATGTTGAAGGCATCGCAGAACCGCACGAAGCGCGCGCCCTTCACCGAGGCGTCGATGTCGAGCGTGCCGGCCAGGTGCGCGGGCTGGTTGGCGACAATGCCCACCGGGCGCCCGCCGAGCCGCGCGAAGCCCACCACGAGGTTCTTCGCGTAATGCTGGTGGACCTCGAGGAAGTAACCCTCGTCCGCGATGCTGTGAATCAGGTCAAGCATGTCGTACGGCTGGTTCGGCGAGGCCGGCACCAGTTGGTCCAGCGACTCGTCCTCGCGATCAAGCGCATCGTCGGTGGCCTTGCGGGGCGCGTCGTCGAGGTTGTTGCCCGGCATGAACGAGAGCAGCTCCCGGATGAGCGCGATGCACTCCTCGTCGTTCTCGACCGCGAAGTGGGCCACGCCGCTCTTCTCGTTGTGCGTCATCGCGCCGCCGAGCGCTTCCTTCGTGACGTCCTCGTGCGTCACGGTCTTGATGACGTCGGGGCCCGTGACGAACATGTAGCTCGATTGCTTCACCATGACGGTGAAGTCGGTGATGGCGGGCGAGTAGACCGCCCCACCCGCGCACGGCCCCATGATCGCAGAGATCTGCGGCACCACGCCCGAGGCCAGGGTGTTGCGGAGGAAGATGTCGGCGTAGCCGCCGAGCGAGACGACGCCCTCCTGGATGCGGGCGCCGCCCGAGTCGTTCAAGCCGACCACGGGGCACCCGCTTCGCACGGCCATGTCCATCACCTTGCAGATCTTGGCGGCGTTGGTCTCCGACAGCGATCCCCCGAACACCGTGAAGTCCTGCGCGAAGGCATAGGCCACTCGCCCGTTCACGCGGCCATGGCCGGTGACCACGCCGTCGCCGGGTATCACCTGCTGGTCCATCCCGAAGTCGCGGCAGCGATGGGTGACGAGCTTGTCCACCTCCTCGAACGTCCCCGGGTCGAAGAGCATCTCCATCCGCTCGCGGGCGGTGAGCTTGCCGGCATCGTGCTGCTTCTTCAGGCGCTCGGCACCGCCACCGTCTTCGGCGCGTCGCTCGAGATCGCGAAGTCTGTCAATGGGATTCATGGCTTTCGTGTCGCCGTGCCTTCCTAGCCCTCGACGCACGGGTTGCTGAGGGTGCCGACGCCCGTTACCTTCACCATCACGCGGTCGCCAGGCGCCAGCGGGCCGACGCCCGAGGGGGTACCCGTGGTGATGATGTCTCCCGGCTGCAGCGTCATGAAGCGCGTGACGTGCTCGACGAGGAACGGCACGGGGAAGATCAGCTGGTTGGTGTTCGAGTTGTGCCGGCGCTCGCCGTTCACCCAGCCCTCGATGGCCAGGTTCGACGGGTCCAACCCCACCGCGATGCACGGCCCGATGGGCGCGAACGTGTCGAAGCCCTTCGCCCGCGAGTACTGCACGTCCTTCACCTGCAGCTCGCGCGCGGTGACGTCGTTCAGGCAGGTCACGCCCAGCACGTGCTGCATCGCGTCGGCCGCGCTCACGCGCGAGGCCGTCCGGCCGATCACGACGGCCATCTCGGCCTCGTGCTCCACGCGGCCCGCCCACGCGGGCACACGAATGGGCTCGTCGGGGCCGATCACGGACGAGGGCGGCTTCAGGAAGACCAGAGGCTCCTCGGGCAGCTTCTTGTTCATCTCGGCCGCATGGTCCTTGTAGTTCAGGCCGATGGCCACGATGATGGCCGGCCGCACCGGCGACAGCCACGCGAGCCTCTCGTCGGGTGTGATCTCCTTGCCCGGCCAGTAGTCGCCGAAGATGTTCCCGCCCAGCCAGTAGAAGGTGTCGTCGCGCTCGACGACGTACCGGCCACCCATACCCTGTCGTGCACGATAGATGCGATCCATAGAAGTAGAGGTCTCGTGGTTCTGAAGTTCCGGGGTGCTGAGGTTCTGAGGTCCGCAGGTCCTGGGAAGCTTACGGGGTCCGGCTGGCTTCTTCCACCCTGTTCGACTGGTCACTCACGTTCTGCGGCGTCGCCGTGTCCACCGCCACCACCGCATAGGTATATCGCACGCCGGGCGTGACCGCCTCGTCACGGTAGGTCGTCTCGCGCATCGGTGAGGGCGTGATGGCCTGCAGCGTGTCACCGGGCGCCAGGCCGCGCAGGACGATGTATCCGGCGAGATCGGTCTCGGCGTTCGGCTCCCAGATCAGGTTGATCACGCCCACGCCCGCGATGGCCGCCAGTTGTTTCGGCGCCGCCGGCGGGAAGGTATCCACCGGCGTCACGCACGCGGGCTCGGACTGGGGGCCGAGCACCAGCGCGCCTGCAACCATGTCCGTGGCGCGCACCGCGAAACAGCGTTCCTCGCCGTATCTTGCCGGCCCGGCCACGGCGAGTTCGGTGACCGCCAGCGGCTGTGGCGTCAGTGGCGTCGGAAGCGCGAGGGCATACGGGTCTGGCTCGGGCCCGCCCGCCTTCGGCACCTCGAACACGTGGTACCCGGTCGGCGCGGGCGGCGCAATGAGCGGCTTCGATGGCAGCAGCCCCGGCTCCGGCTCGGCGGGCGCGGGGCGGGCATTGGCTGGCGCGCTCCAGGCCAGCGTCATCCCCGTCTCGGTGTAGTCCACGCGCAGGTTCGTCGGCGCGTCGCTGGCGTCGGTCACCGGGACCGACACCACCTGTGACGGCGCGCTCTTCCGCTCGCGAGGCCCCACGGATACGACGAAGTAGAAGCGGCGCAGCGACCCGGCGGCATCCGGCGCCACGAGCGGACCCGGCAGCGGCTCGACGGCCTGCTCTTCTGCGACCCGCTCGGACGCCGGCTTCCTTTCGGGGAGCACCGTGGCGGCTCTCAGCTCCGGCGTCAGCGTTTCGCGCACGACCGCGGTGGCCCCCTGGGCAAACCCCGGGGGCAAGGGGATGGGCGGTGGCGTGGGCGCCCCCTCTGGCGTGGGGGGCGGCGGGGGCAGCACCGGCTGCACCGGGTACGACGCGACCTTCACCGCGGCCTCGGTCAGGTCCTCGCCGCTCGGAGCCTCGGGCGCCGTCACGGCATACAACTCGACGGACGACACATCCGCCGGCGACTGGCCGCTGACATTGGTGGACGGCACCGTGAACCAGACGTACACGTCGTCACCCGCGCGAGCGGCCTGGAGATTGGCGGGCGGCGACGGCACGCGCGCCAGCGGCGCCAGCGGCGGCCCCTTCTTGCCGCAGGCCGCGGCCAGGCCCGCGCAGACGACGAGCGACAGGAGGACTCGGGGTCCCCGGCGTGGCGTCTTCACAGAATGTAGCGGGACAGGTCTTCGTTGCGCACGATGTCCGCGAGCATGCGACGCACGTAGGCGGCGTCAATGGTAATCGATCGGCCCGTGAGCTCCGGGGCATCGAACGAGATCTCGTCGAGCAGCCGTTCCATCACGGTGTGGAGGCGGCGCGCCCCGATGTTCTCGGTGCTCTCGTTGACCAGCGCCGCGAACTCCGCCACGAGCGCCACGGCCTCGTCCTCGAAGGTGAGGGTGACGCCCTCGGTGGCCATCAGCGCCGTGTACTGCTTGATGAGCGAGCTCTGCGGCTCGGTGAGAATCCGCACGAACTCCGCCTGGCCCAGCGCCTCGAGTTCCACGCGGATGGGAAAGCGCCCCTGCAACTCCGGGATCAGGTCCGACGGCTTCGAGACGTGGAAGGCGCCGGCGGCGATGAACAGGATGTGATCCGTGCGCACCATCCCGTGCTTGGTGTTCACGGTCGTGCCCTCGACAATGGGCAGGATGTCGCGCTGGACGCCCTCACGGCTCACATCGGGCCCGTGGGAGCCCTCGCGCCCCGCCACCTTGTCGATCTCGTCCACGAAGATGATGCCCGAATCCTCGACCCGCCTGACGGCGATGCGCGACACGGCGTCCATGTCCACGAGCTTCTGCTCTTCGTCCTTGCGGAGCCGATCCTTCGCTTCGGACACGGGCACGCGCTTGCGCTTCGAGCGGCCCTGGAAGAAGCCCGGCATCATCTCCTTCAGGTTCAGGCCCACTTCCTCGATGGACGAGCCCTGGATGATCTCGAGGGACGGGAAGCTGCGATCCTGGACCTCGATCTCCACTTGTCGCTCGTCGAGGCGCCCGTCGCGGAGTTGCTCGCGCATGCGCTCCCGTGTCGGCTGTTGCGCCTCGCGCACGCGGGCCGGGTCTTCGTCCGGGGCTGTGGGCCGCGGCGGCAGCAGCAGGTCGAGCAGGCGCTCCTCCGCGGCCTGTTCGGCCCGGGCCTTCACGTCGCGCAACTGCTCCTCGCGGACCATGTCCACCGCCAGCTCCACCAGGTCGCGCACCATCGACTCCACGTCGCGACCGACGTAGCCGACCTCGGTGAACTTCGACGCCTCCACCTTGATGAAGGGCGACTGCGCCAGCTTCGCGAGACGCCGCGCGATCTCGGTCTTGCCGACGCCGGTCGGGCCAATCATCAGGATGTTCTTCGGCGCCACGTCTTCGGCGAGCTCGGCGGGCAGCTTCTGCCGGCGCAGGCGATTACGAAGCGCGATGGCGACCGCCCGCTTGGCGCGACCCTGCCCGACGACGTACTTGTCGAGCTCGGCAACGATTTCCCTGGGCGTCAGCGTGTCGACGGCCGTGGCCGAACGTTCTGGAAGGGGGATCACAGTTCTTCGAGCGTGAGGTTGCCGTTGGTGTAGATGCAGATCTCGGCGGCCACGCGCATGGCGGCCTCGGCGATCGCCCGGGCATCGAGCGTGGTGTGCCTGGCCAGGGCCTTGGCCGCCGACTGCGCGTACGCGCCGCCCGACCCGATGCCCACGATGCCCTCGTCCGGCTCGATGAGATCGCCGGTCCCGGAGAGCAGGAACATGGAGCGGTGGTCGAGCACCAGCAGCATGGCCTCGAGCCGCCGCAAGGCCCGATCGGTACGCCAGTCCTTGGCCAGCTCCACGGCCGAGCGTTCCAGGTTGCCGCGATACTGTTCGAGCTTCGACTCGAACCGCGAGAACAGCGCGAACGAATCGGCCGCCGAGCCGGCAAAACCGGCCAGCACCTTGTCGTTGTAGAGGCGCCGGATCTTGCGGGCGCCCTGCTTGACGACGGTGTCGCCCAGGGTCACCTGGCCGTCGCCGGCCAGCACCGCGCGGTCATCGCGACGAACGGCCAGGATTGTGGTGGCGTGGAATGAAGGCGTGGAGGTCATGCCCGTCTCGTTAGTCTCTCACGAGGACAGGCCACGGGACCAACAGGTGACACGGCTGGGCCGAAGGCTGAGTTTATCGAGTGTTCTCAAACAGCGGTACCTGGCAGGACCATTGCACTCTTCAGAGTGCGCCTGCCCTCGCATCTCGAGGACTCGTCATGACGTCACGTCTCGCAGCGGTCCCACTGCTCGCCGCGATTGGGATCGGTGCGGCCGCTCTTGCTCACGCCCAGGAGCCGGAGTCGCCAACACCCATCGTCGTTTCAACACCGGGCCCGGGAACCCGCGCGCCCGTCAACCGCGTGCCCCGGCAGCCCGACGCGCCGGTTCGGACCGCCGAGCCCGTTCAGAAGCCTGATGCGTCCACGCCGGGATCCGCGGTCGGTCGCGTGGATGGCAAGACCGAGGTTACCGAGCAGCCGCGTAGTGGCGGCGGGGGTGGACAGACCGGGGCTGGTGGGAATCCCCGCGGAGGCCAGGGCGGCGGACGAGGCGGCGGTTATCCGGGTCGCGCCTCACGCGGTCCGATACCAGGGTCAGGCTGGTGGGGTCCGAGCCCGGTGCGCGTCGTTCGCCCCTATTACTACGACCCCTTCTGGATGAGTGGCGCCTTCGGCTGGAGCCCGATGTTCTACGCGCCGTGGTCGCTGATGTGGAGCACCGCCGGCTATGGCCCCTATCCGATGTTCGGTGGCGCAACCGCCTTCAGTACGGGAGGGGTGCGGCTGAAAATGCAGCCGCGCGACGCGCAGGTGTTCGTGGACGGCTACTACGCCGGCATCGTGGACGACTTCGACGGCATCTTCCAGTCCCTGCGCCTGGCGCCCGGCGGCCACAAGCTCGAAGTGCGCATGCCCGGCTTCGAGACCTTCACCCTGGACGTGCACGTCCAGCCTGACCGCACGATGACGGTGAAGGACACGCTACGCGCGATTCCTTGAGAACCACCAGTAGAGCGGCAGGCCAGCCGCGATGACGAACAGGCCCGCCGCGGAGGGGCCAAGTGGCTGGCCGCTGGTGAGCGGCACGACCAGGTCGGTCCAGAGCGCGTTGGCCACGATCAGCAGGCTCGTGACCGCGAAGATGCCGGGCGCCAGCGGATAGCCGAGCGCCTTGAACGGGCGTGGGGCATTCGGCTCGCTGGCACGGAGAACGAACAGGGCGGCTACCGCGAGGCCGGCGAAGAGCACCACGGCAAAGCCCGTGTAGGTGGTGAGGGCCGTGGCGCTGCCCGACAGGACCAGTAGGGTCGCCCACATGGCCTGGGCCACGATTGACGTCGCCGGCGTCTTGTAGGTGGGATGCACGGTCGCGGCGGGCGCGAAGAAGAGGCCGTCGCGCGCCATCGCATAGTAGACGCGCGGGCCGGCAAACGTCATCGCGCTGATGCTGGCCAGCAGGCTGATGATCGACACCACGCCCATGATGTTGCCGGCGGCTGTTCCGAGCAGCCGCTCGGCGATGACGTCCAGCACGCTCCCCTGCACGGCGGCCAGCTCTCCCACCGGGAAGACGTAGAGATAGAGCAGATTCAGGAAGAAATAGATGCCGATGACGGCCAGCGTCCCGATCGCGAGGGCTTTGGGGACGTTGCGCCCGGGGTCGCGAATCTCTTCGGCCACATACCCCGCGGCGTTCCAGCCCGAGTAGGTGAACATGACCGGGATGAGGGCGAAGAGCCACGTCGTGGGCAGCACCGGCCCGGCCGACTGTCCCAGGTTCGCCGGCGATCCCGTCCCAAGCGCGAACCCGAGGACGATGAACAACAGCAGCGCCGATACCTTCAACGCCGCGAGGATGTTGCTGACGATTCGGCCCGGCCCCACGCCACGCAGGTGCACGACCGACATCAACCAGATGGCGGCCACCGCGGTGATGGTCTGGGGCGAGATGGTGAGTGGCACGAACGGCAACGGCACAACGAAGTACGCCGCGTCGTTCGAGGCCCACGGGATGAAGCGTCCCAGGTAGAAGGCCATGACCACGGCGCTGGCGGCAATGGCGCCGGCGAAGCCGGCGACGAACGACGTCCATCCGGTGAGGAACGCGGCCAGCCGGCCGAAGGCCGCCTGCAGGTAGACGTATTCCCCGCCCGCGCGAGGCCGAAGGGCGGCCAGTTCCGCGTATGCCATCGCCCCCGCGAATGCAAGCGCACCTCCGGCGAGCCAGGTGCCGAGGAACCACCACGGGTCGGGCACCATCGCGGCCACCTGCGGCGGAGTGAACAGGATGCCCCCGCCGATGACGTTCGACACGATGATGGCCGCGGCGTCGTAAGGGCCGAGACGGCGCTCGAGCGAGGACGGGGCGGAAGACATGCGCGCGAGTATACGCGGGGGCGCGCCGTTTCTTTACTGCGTCGCGCAGATGGGTGCCATTACCGCGTGAGCAGCTGGCGCTGGATCGGGTACTCCGCGAGCTTGGCCCAGACCTGCGATCCCTGCTTGAGGAACAGCTCGACCTTGGCGTCCACGAACTGGGTGTTCTGCAGCATCTGCAGGCGCGGCTGGTCGCCGGTGTATCCGAGCGCCGACTGCAGCACCAGCTCGCCGGTCGCCTCTCCCGGCGCGAGCTCGTCGCGCTGCACCGCCCAGCCGAAATGCTCGCCCCACATCTCGACTTCGCCCACGCGCCGGAAAATGGCGTTGATCTGCACCGATCGCACGGGCTCGGACGCCTTGTTTCGCAGCTTGAGGGAGACGCTCGGCACGAGCTTGTTCTTGCCGTCCACGATGCCGGCATCGAACCAGCCGGTGACGACGTCCACCGGCTCGAGGGCGGCCACCGGATCGATGGACTTGCGACAGCCGGTCGCCGCGACCGAAGCAACGGCCACGGCCAGGACGAGAGCGATGCGTGAGGGGCGCATGGCGGTCATAGCGTTGGTAGTGTATGACACCACCGCCGGCGATTGGTTCCCCTCGCCCCGGCCTCAGAACTCGCCAACCCTCACGCGCTTCCGGGCCTCGGCCTTGTCGATCTTGCGGGTGCGGTACTCCATCAGGTCCGAACCCCGGATCCGGAGCAGCACCGTGACCACTTCCTCGTACGGGTCCTGCGGCGCCAGCGTATCGCGGCGCTCGTTGTCGCGGGCCGCCACCGTGAGCCACTCG
>Ga0209706_10000121_pt1 | contig 38086 bp, 36 predicted proteins | sample PPLLaktember2015_6_FD_187263 | JGI IMG/M metagenome (GOLD analysis project Ga0209706, IMG submission 187263) | Freshwater sediment microbial communities from Prairie Pothole Lake near Jamestown, North Dakota, USA - PPLs Lake P8 Core (1) Depth... | ecosystem: Environmental > Aquatic > Freshwater...
GGTCCTCGGCCACCGGCGCCTGGAGCGCGAGCGCCCGCAGCACGCGCTCGTCGATCGCCACGTCGAGGCGATCGATCTCGAGGTCGTCGCGCTGCACCTCCTGGGCGAGATCGGCGCGCCGCTCCGTCACGGCGCGCAGCGCCTTCGCGAGGATGGCCTCGGCCAGGCCGCCCATCCGCAGCGTCATCTCACGGAGCTCGGTCAGCGCCGTGTCGAACATCCGGCTCATCGCCCCCGCTCACCCCCGACGCGCGTGACGCGCGACCATCCCGCGCTCGCGCCGCATCCGCTGCTCCGAACCTTGGACGACGCGCGCAGCCTGCGCCCCCTCCCCGACGGTTCTTCACGGATTCGTCACGAACGCGACTTTCCCGCGTCAAGTATCACACGGATTCTCCGCGTCCACGGCACCCGGCGACCCGCCGGAGGCCAGAGGGGGTACCCGCCCATGACTCCGACCCGCTTCGCGCTCGCGCTCGTCCTCGGTGCAGCCCTGCCCGGTCTCGCCACGGCGCAGACCGTGACCATCGACCCCAAGATCCCCGCCTACGAAAAGGCGAGCGGGATCTCGGGCAACCTGAGCTCGATCGGCTCCGACACGCTGAACAACCTGATGACGCTCTGGGGCGAAGGCTTCCAGAAGCAGTACCCGAGCGTGCGGATCCAGATCGAGGGCAAGGGCTCGTCGACCGCGCCGCCGGCCCTGATCGCCGGCACGGCGCAGCTCGGCCCCATGAGCCGTGAGATGAAGCCCACCGAGATCGACGAGTTCGAGAAGAAGTACGGCTACCCGCCGACGGGCATCCGCGTCGCGGTGGACGCGCTCGCGGTCTACGTGAACAAGGACAACCCGCTCGAGAAGCTGACGCTCCCGCAGGTCGACGCGATCTTCTCGAAGAGCCGGCGCTGCGGCGGGCCGGCGGGCATCGCCTCGTGGAAGGATCTCGGCCTCACGGGCGCCTGGGCGACGCGGCCCATGAGCCTCTACGGCCGCAACTCCGCCTCGGGCACCTACGGCTACTTCAAGGAGCACGCGCTCTGCAACGGCGACTACAAGGACACCGTGAAGGAGCAGCCGGGCTCGGCGTCCGTGGTGCAGGGCGTCACCGCCGACGCGAGCGGCATCGGCTACAGCGGCATCGGCTACAAGACCTCGGGCGTGAAGGCCCTCGACCTCGCGAAGAAGGAGGGCGAGGCGTACGGCAAGGCCGAGCCGGCCGACGTCTACGGCGGCAAGTACCCGCTCGCGCGCTTCCTCCTGGTCTACGTGAACCGCCCGCCGGGCCGCCCGATGGACCCGCTGGTGCGCGAGTTCGTCCGCTTCGTGCTCTCGAAGGAGGGCCAGGAGATCGTGGTGAAGGACGGCTACCTCCCGGTGCTCGGCGACATCGAGCAGGCCGAGATGAAGAAGCTCGATTGATCGTGTGCCAAGATGGCGGCGCCGCGGCCGGTCGGGGTGGCCGCGGCGCCGTCTCCCGCTTCGTCCCTTCGCATGCTTCGGCCCCCCCGCGGCGCGGATGACCCCCCATGGCGAGCCATCTCGAGGCGAGCGCCCGGGCCCCCGAGCGGGCCCCGCGCGCGTTCGGGGCCCAGCCGGGCGCCGTTGCACGGCGCCGCATCCTGCTCGACCGGCTGGCCCGCGGTGTCTTCACCGCCGGCGGCCTCGGCGTGATCGCGAGCATCCTCGGCATCCTCGCCTTCCTCGTGATCGAGGTCTGGCCGCTCCTGACCGCGTCGCGCGTCGGCTCGGCGGCGAGCTTCGTCGAGTCCGGGGCGCCGCCGGACGCGCTGCTGATCGATCCCTCCCGCAGCCACGCCGCCGGCATCGCCTACGACGGTCTCGTCTCGGTGTTCCGGCTCGACGACGGCGCGCGCGTGATCGCCGAGCCGATCCTCGCCGCGGACCTCGCGGCCGCCGTGGCCCTGGCGGGGGACGATGCCCTCGCGGCCGCGACGCGCGACGGCCGCGTCGTGATCCAGCCTCTCGCCTGGGACGTGTCGTTCGAGGGCGACGTCCGGCGCGTGACGCCACGCCTGGGCGAGCGCCAGTGGATCGACCTCGACCCCGCGCGTGGGCCGGTCCCGGTCTTCGCAGCCGCCCGCAGCGAGGACGGCTCGGCGGCCGCGGGTGTGGTCGCGGACGGCACGGTCGTCCTCGTGCGGCAGACCCAGGCCCGGAACTTCATGACCGGCACCGTCACCACCAGCGAGGAACGCCGCAGCCTCGAGAGCCCGGCGCCGCCGGTGAAGCTCCTGTTCGACCGCGCCCAGCATCGGCTCTACGCCGCCACCGCCGCCGGCCAGCTCGTCGCGTGGGATCTGACGCAGCCCGGCGCGAAGCCGGCGGTCGTGGCCGCCGCGGGAGCCTCGCCCGTGAACGCCCTCGGGCTGCTGGTCGGCGACCGCGCACTCGTCGTGGGCCACGAGGACGGCGCCCTCGCGATCTGGGTCGAGACGGGCGACCCCGCGCGGCCCGAGCGCGGGACCGCGTTCTCGCAGCTGCACACCTTCCCGCGTCAGGACGGCGCGATCACGCGCATCGCGGCGTCCCAGCGCAACCGCACCTTCCTGGCGCTCGACGCGAGCGGCGGGCTCGGGCTCTACTACTCGACCTCGGATCGCGTGCTCTGGCGCGGCGAGGCGCCCGTCGCGGGCGCGACGTCGATCGCCTTCGCGCCGAAGGGCGACGGCGCGCTCCTCGCCGGGCCGGGTCGCCTCGACGTGCTCGACGTCGACAATCCGCATCCCGAGGCGTCCTTCCGGGCGCTCTTCGGACGCGTCTGGTACGAGGGCGATCCGGCGCCGTCCTACGTCTGGCAATCGAGCAGCGGCAGCGACGACTTCGAGGCGAAGCTCTCGCTGACGCCGCTCCTGGTCGGCACGCTCAAGGGCACGTTCTACTCGCTGGTGCTCGCCGTGCCGCTCGCAGTGCTCGGCGCGATGTACACATCGCAGTTCATGCACCCGCGGCTTCAGCGGGTGGTGAAGCCGACGGTCGAGCTCATGGCGTCGCTGCCGAGCGTCGTCCTCGGCTTCCTGGCGGGCCTCTGGCTCGCGCCCCTGGTCGAGACCCGACTGGTCTCGCTCTGGCTCGTGGCCCTCGGCGTGCCGCTGCTCGCGCTGGCGGCGGGCGGCCTCTGGACCGCGATCCCGAAGCGCGTGCGCGGCCGCTTCGTCTCGGGCAGCGAGCTCGCGCTGGTGGCAGTGGTGATCGTGGCCGGAAGCCTCGTCCTCGCGACGCTCGGCGAGAGCATCGAACGCAGCGCGTTCGGCGGGAGCTTTCCCGAGTGGCTCTACGCCACGAGCGGGGCCCGTTACGACCAGCGCAACGCGATCGTGGTCGGCATCGCCATGGGCTTCGCCGTGATCCCGATCATCTTCGCGATCTCCGAGGACGCGTTCTCGAACGTGCCGGGAAACCTCACGGCAGGCTCCCTCGCGCTCGGCGCGAGCCGCTGGCAGACCGTCGTCCGCGTCGTGCTCCCGACCGCGAGCGCGGGAATCTTCTCGGCCGTGATGGTCGGCTTCGGTCGCGCCGTGGGCGAGACCATGATCGTGCTGATGGCGACGGGCAACACGCCGATCATGGACTGGAGCCCCTTCAACGGCTTCCGGACCCTCTCGGCCAACATCGCCGTGGAGATCCCGGAGGCGCCGCTCGGCGGGACGCTCTACCGCACGCTCTTCCTCGCGGCCCTCCTGCTCTTCGTGCTGACCTTCCTCGTGAACACGCTCGCGGAGCTGGTGCGGCAGCGCCTGCGCGAGCGCTTCGCGCGGCTGTAGGAGGGGAGCAATGGCCATCGGCCTCCATGAACGCCGCCCCGATCGTGTCGGCGACGCCATGACCTGGCTCTGCTGCGGCGCGCTCGCGGTGAGCCTGGTGCTGATCGTGGGCCTGCTCGGCGTCCTCGCGTGGCACGGTCTCGGCTACTTCTGGCAGCCCCGCCTCGAGCTGCTCGCGTTGCACGACGGCGGCAAGGTGCTCGGCGCGGTGCTGGAGCGCGAGGAGATCCCGGGCGCGGCGCTCGGCGCCGACGGTGTCGCCCCGACGCGAATCCGGGTCGAGGCCGGGAACCGCGACCTCACGGGCGCGGACTTCCGCTGGATCGATGACGCGGACGTGGTCGCGCGCAGCGAGCCGCGAGACGCGGCGCTGCTCGAGCGCCTCGAGTGGGGGAACTTCCACGGCTTCGTGCGCAGCGTGAAGCGCGGCGACGAGACGCTCGCGAGCGGCGCCGATGCCTGGCCGGCGCTGACCCGTCTCGTCGCCGAGAAGGCGCGCGAGCGCGAGAGCCTCGAGCGGCTCGAGAAGGGCGAGCTCGGCGCGCTGAACTACGCCCTCGAGCGCGCGCGCCTCGCAGAGCGCAAGCTCGCCCTCGACGCGCCGCCCGAGCCCGAGCGCACGCGCCGTGCCGACGCCATCGCCGCCGAGACGAAGGCGCTGCACGCGCGCTACGAGGCGCTCGCCGCGCAGCTCGCCGAGGTGCGCCAGCGCTTCGACGCCGAGACCGTGCAGCTCGAGGCCGCCGACGGCGCCGCGAAGGAGCTTCCCGTCGGCGCCGTGGTGCGCGCCGTGGCGCCGAACGCCCTCGGCTTCGGCGGACGCGTCGGCCTCTACCTCTCGCGCGTCTGGGAGTTCGTCTCGGCGGACCCCCGCGAGTCGAACACCGAGGGCGGCATCTTCCCGGCCATCTTCGGCACCGTGATGATGGTCTTCCTGATGTCGATCTTCGTGATGCCGTTCGGGGTGATCGCGGCGGTCTACCTGCGCGAGTACGCGAAGGAGGGCATCGCGGTGCGCCTGGTCCGGATCGCCGTGAACAACCTCGCAGGCGTGCCCTCGATCGTGTTCGGCGTCTTCGGCCTCGGCTTCTTCGTCTACCTGATCGGGGGCACGATCGACCAGCTCTTCCATCCCGAGTCGCTGCCGACGCCGACCTTCGGCACGGGCGGCATCCTGTGGGCGAGCCTCACCCTCGCGCTGCTCACGGTTCCGGTCGTGATCGTCTCGTCCGAGGAGGGCCTCGCGGCGGTGCCGCGGAACGTGCGCGAGGGCTCCCTCGCCCTCGGCGCAACCAAGTTCGAGACCCTGTGGCGGGTCGTGCTGCCCGCGGCAGCGCCGGGGATCCTGACCGGGCTGATCCTCGCCCTCTCGCGGGCCGCTGGCGAGGTCGCCCCCCTCATGATCGTGGGCATGGTGAAGCTCGCCCCGAGCCTCCCCCTGGACGGGAACTTCCCCTTCGTGCACCTCGAGCGAAAGTTCATGCACCTTGGTTTCCACATCTACGACGTGGGGTTCCAGAGCCCGAACGTCGAGGCGGCCAAGCCGCTCGTGTTCGCCACGGCGCTGCTCCTGATCGCCGTGGTCCTGGCCACCAACCTGCTGGCGATCCTGGTCCGCAACCACTTGCGGCAGAAATACGCCACGCGCAGCATCTGACGAGGCCGCGATGTCATCCCCCCCGACGGAGGGTCCCGAGCTCGTGCCGGACACCGCGACCGCGCCCCTGATCGACAAGCCCGCCCTCACGGTGGATGGACTCTCGCTGTGGTACGGCGAGACCAAGGCCCTGAAGTCGATCTCGATGGAGATCCCCGAGCGCAAGATCACGGCCTTCATCGGGCCGTCGGGCTGTGGCAAGTCGACCCTGCTCCGCTGCTTCAACCGCCTGAACGACCTGATCGACGGCGTCCGGGTGGAAGGCGACATCCGCTTCCACGGCGCGAGCATCTTCGATCCGCGGGTGGACGTGAACACGCTGCGCACGCGGATCGGCATGGTGTTCCAGCGCTCGAACCCGTTCCCGAAGTCGATCTACGAGAACGTCGCCTACGGCTGCCGCATCCACCGCATGCAGAAGACGCGCGACCTCGACGAGGTGGTGGAGAAGAGCCTGCGCGGCGCGGCGCTCTGGGACGAGGTGAAGGACCGCCTCCACGAGAGCGCCCTCGGCCTCTCGGGGGGCCAGCAGCAGCGCCTGTGCATCGCGCGGGCGATCGCGGTCGAGCCCGAGGTGATCCTGCTCGACGAGCCGTGCTCGGCCCTCGACCCGATCGCGACGGCGAAGATCGAGGACCTGATGCAGGAGCTGAAGCAGGACTACACGCTCCTGACCGTCACGCACAACATGCAGCAGGCTGCACGCTGCTCGGACTTCACGGCCTTCATGTACCTGGGCGAGGTGATCGAGTACGGAGAGACCGGGCGCCTGTTCGTGAAGCCCCAGGTCAAGCAGACCGAGGACTACATCACCGGCCGCTTCGGCTGAGGGCCAGCGGGCGGGGCGTCCGCGTGGGACGCCCCGCCCGCGGCGGTCAGAACTTCACCTCCACGTCGGCCTGCACGCGGATCCGGTCCGAGCCCGGGATCGAGAACTCGTCCGCGGGCAACGCGTCCTCGATGATGTCGCTCGAGTACACGCTCAGGATCGCGTCGGTGTTGGTGAAGAGCTGGCGCGCCGCCGTGAACACCCAGCCCTTCCGGTTGGTGATCCCGTCGACCGTGTCGCTGTCGATGTACATCGACGGGAAGGCGTTGGCCTCGAGGAAGTAGTAGGTGGCGCCGAGGCGCACCCACTCCGCCTTGTCGCCGAACTCTACGCCGGCGTTCCAGCCGCGCGCCTCCTTCCCGGTGCCCGGGAACAGGGCCGACCGCTCCGCCGAGAAGTTCTGGCTCACTCCGCCGGCCAGGGTCACGGGCCAGGCGTCGATGCCGCTCCAGGTGAGGGCCGCCTGGAACTCGGCCACGTCCATCGAGCCGCCGTCGGGGTCGCCCGTCAGGCCGTCGAGGATGTTGCCCGCGGAGTCGGTCGCCGCGCCCGACGAGATCGCCCCGTTGACGCCGCGCTCGATGAAGGCGGAGTCGAGGGAGCGGAAGCCGAACCACGAGAGCCGGGCCCCCGCCGAGACCGTCGAGAGCGGCTTCACCTCGAACCCGCCCTGCACCGCGATCATGTGCGGGTCCTTGTTCACGCCGCCGGTCGCGCTCCAGTTCTCGTCGATGACCGAGTAGCCGGAGTTGAGATAGAGCTTCACGTTCTTCCAGGGCGCCGCGGTGAGCGTCGCCACCGCGCCCTCGAGCGTGATGTCCTGATCCCAGAGCATCTTCTCGCGGCCGAGCTTCCCGGCGAAGGGATTCGGCGTCTTGCCGAGCTGGGTCATGGCGATCGTGCCGCCCGGGAGCTGCCCCTCTCGGGTCTTCGCCTGGAGGTAGCCCCAGTCCCAGTACACGCCGTCGTAGTCGAAGTCGGAGCGATTGCGGCCGAAGGTCTGGTTCTCGCTCCGGCTGTCGCCCTGGCTCGTCACGATGCGCGCGACGGCGGTCACGTAGTCGTTCACCACCGCGCTCGCGCCGAGGCGCGCCCGGTAGCGACCGCGCGAGCGGTTCGGGTAGTCGTCGAGGGCGTCGGGGTCGTACCAGAAGCCTTCGTAGCGCGCGCGCACGTCGCCGAAGAGCGTGATGCGCTGGAGAAGCTTCTGCTCCTCTTCCTCGTGCTGCGCGTTCTTCGCGACCAGGCGCTGATACTCGCCCTCGTCGAGATCGCCGCGCTCCTTCAGGATCGCCAGGATCTCGTCGACGACGGGCTTCTCGCTCTTCGCGTCGTCCGCGGCGTGCGCCACCGGCGCGGCCAGTGCCACCGCCAGCGCCAGCGCCTGTGCCGCCTTGCCTGCCAGGATTCGTCGCATGGGCCTCCCTCCCGTGTGTCGGATGTGACGGGACGCCCGAGACTATGGTCATCGTGTGGCGGATTCGTGAAGGAACGTTTCCGATTCGGGGCAGATCCGTGAGGATGCGGCCGCGCGCGCCCTCTCAGCCCCGGGCGGCGGGCACCTCGGCGGGCGCCTCGGGGAGCAGGATGGTGAAGGTCGAGCCGCGCCCGACCTCGCTCGCGACGTGGATCTCGCCGTCCATGGCCTGGACCAGGTGCTTCACGATCGCGAGCCCGAGCCCCGTGCCGCCGAGGTCCCGGGAGCGCGCCTTCTCGACGCGATAGAAGCGCTCGAAGATGCGCGGCAGGTCCTGCTTCGGGATGCCGACGCCGTCGTCGCGGACGTCGATCCGCACCGCATGCCCCTCGCTGCCGACGCGAACCTCGACGTGCCCGCCGGGGTTGGTGTACTTCGCGGCGTTGTCGAGCAGGTTGGTCAGGATCTGCTCCACGGCGCCGCGATCCGCGAGGGCCGCCGGCGCGTCGCCGGGCACGAGCTCCACGTCGAGGTCGCGCGCCCGGAGCTGGGGCTCCATGCCCGCCATGATGCTCGCGGCGACGCGCGCCACGTCCACGGGCCCGACGCGCAGCGGCTGCTTGCGGCTCTCGATGCGCGAAAGCTCGAGCAGGTCCTCGATCAGGTTCGAGAGCCGCTCGGCGTGGCGCAGGATCACGGACAGGTACTTCTCGACGTCCTCGGGCGGCACGTCGGCCGAGACCAGCGTCTCCGCGAAGCCGCGGATCGCGGTGAGGGGCGTCTTCAGCTCGTGGGAGACGTTCGCGACGAAGTCGCGGCGCATGCTTTCGAGGCGTCGCAGCTCGGTGACGTCGTGGAAGACCGCGACGGTCCCGAGGCGCGACGCCCCCGGCGGATAGGCCGCCGCGTGCACCAGGATCGAGCGTCCACCCTCCCCCATCCCGACCTGGATCTCGCGCGCCACGAGCTCCGTCGTGGCCGCGGCCGCGCGCAGCGCGTCGTCCACGCCCGCGTGGCGGATCACCTCGAGGGGCGTCCGGCCGGCGACCTCGCCCCAGACCGCGAACATCTCGCGCAGCCTCGGATTCGCGAGCACGAGGCGCCCCTGGGCGTTCACCACGAGCACGCCCTCGACCATGCCCGCGAGCACCGCCTGGAGCTGCTCCTTCTCGCTCGTGGCCTCGCCGATCCGGCGCTGGAGCTCGTCGGCCATGCGGTCGAGGCTCTCCGCGATGCGTCCGAGCTCGCCGCCCGCGCGCCAGCCCAGGCGGCGGTCGAGGTCACCGGCCGCGACCTCGCTCGCGAAGCGCTCGATCCGGCGCAGGGGATCCAGCAGGCGGCGGGTCAGCAGCCAACCGACGCCACCGGCGGCGACGCCGCCGGCCAGCATCGCCACGCCGACGCTGCGCCAGGGAAGGGCGTCCGGCGGCGCGTCCGCGGGCTCGAGCCCAGCGGCGACGAGGAACGCCCCGAGCATCACCGCCACGAGCGCGGCGAGGCTCGCGATGACGACGAGCTGCGGACGGGTGCTCGAGGACGTCACGGCGCGGAGGCTACCGGCGCGCGCCGGCGCCCGCCTCACTCCGCGAAGCGATAGCCGACACCGCGCACGGTCTCGATCAGGTCCCCCGCGGCGCCGAGCTTCTCGCGCAGACGCTTCAGATGGGTGTCGATGGTGCGGCTCGTGACCGTGATCTCGGAGCCCCAGACCTCGTCGAGCAGCCGCTCCCGGGTGAGCACGCGGCCGGGCCGGCTCATGAGCGTGGTCAGGAGCTTGAACTCCTTCGCCGTCAGGTCGACCTCGTCGCCCTTCACGAAGCAGCGATGGCGGTCGGGGTCGAGGCGAAGCGCCCCGTGCTCGAGGCCGGGCGTCGCGGAGGGCGCCGCCGAGCGACGCCGCAGCACGGCTTTCACCCGCAGGATGAGCTCGCGCGGGCTGAAGGGCTTCGTCACGTAGTCGTCGGCGCCGAGCTCGAAGCCCACCACCCGGTCGACCTCCTCTGACTTGGCCGTGAGCATCAAGATGGGGAGGTCGGCCAATCCCGGGTCGGATCGGATCTGGCGGGCGATGTCGTTGCCGGAGACGTCCGGCAGCATGAGGTCGAGGACCAGGAGGTCCGGCGGTGAGCGCCGGACCTTCTCGAGGGCCTCGCGGCCGGCGGTTGCCGTGTCCACGGCGAAGCCGGCCTGGCTCAGGTTGAAGCGGACGAGCTCGAGGAGATCGGGCTCGTCGTCCACGACGAGGATGCGGGTGCTCATCGCCGGCCCACTCTATCACCCGGGGCGGAGGCGAAAGCGTCCGCAGAGGGCTTCCGGCCCCTCTCCCCGGGAAGTTCGGCGCCCCGTTTCCATTTTGTCACCTGCATCACCGGTTGACCCCCAGGGCATGGCCGATTACTTAGGCTGATGGGGGTCGATCCCGGATCCGGGACGGCCGATGGGGTGGGACTGAAGGGAGGTCGACCGATGTCGAAGCAGTCGTTCACGCGCCGGGGTTCGCTGGCTGCTTGCGCCCTGGTGATCTCGTTCGGACTCCTTCCCGCCGCGGCGTACGCCGCCGAGCCGGCCCCGGCCAAGACGGCGGCCGCCGCGAAGCCGGCGGCCCGGAAGGCCGCCAAGGGCGCCGTCACCCAGGAGAGCGCCCAGGCCGCTTTCGACGCTTTCGCCCGCGAGTGGATGAAGAAGATGCACGCCGGCTCGATCTCGGTGCGGGAGGCCAACAAGGTCACCGCCAAGCAGTCGAACGTCGCGTTGAAGTTCAACCAGTACGCCGACGAGTTCACGACCGAGCTCAAGCGCACCTCGTCGACCTCGGCCCCCTTCGTCGGCCTGCTCCGCTACGTCGAGAAGGAATACGCCTGCGCCGACGCAACCGACGCGAAGTGCCAGGTCGCGGGCGAGACGAACGTCACCGAGATCTTCCGCTTCGAGCGAGGGCAGTGGATCTACTGAGATCCGTCTCGGCGCCGACCAGCACCCGCTCCGGCTTCACGCCACCGCGCGGCTGGCGCCCCGCGATCCGGGTCGGAGCCGCCAGCGCAGCGGCAGCCGCTTGATTCCGCCGACGAAGCTCGAGCGCTGACGGGCGGGCTCGCCGGCCAGCTCGACGTCTTCGAGCCTCGAGACCAGGGCGCGGAACAGCGACTGCAGCTCGAGGCGCGCCAGGTGCGCACCCATGCAGACGTGCTCGCCCACCCCGAAGCCGAGATGCGGGTTCGGCTGCCGGTCCACCCGGAACGCGAAGGGATCGGCGTAGACCTCCTCGTCGCGGTTCGCCGACGCGAAGAAGACGCAGGCGGGCTCGCCGGCCGGGATCCGCACGCCGCGCAGCTCGACGTCGTTCACGGGCGTGCGGCAGAACTGGTTCACCGGCGACGTCCAGCGCACGATCTCCTCGATCGCCGGCCGCAGCAGCGCCGGCTTCGCGCGCAGCTTTGCGAGCTCGCCCGGATTCTCGAGCAGCGCGAGCATGCCGCCGGTCGCCGCGTTGCGCGTGGTCTCGTTGCCCGCGACCACTGCCAGCGCGAGATACGACATCAGCTCCCACTCGGGGATGTACGCGCCGCCGATCTTCACGTTGGCGAGGACGCTCGTCATGTCGTCGGTCGGCTGCCTGCGGCGCGCCTCGACCATCTCGCCGAAGTACGCGAAGAGCTCGCGGATGCCGCGCTCCGTCGCCGCTGTGGTGCTCTCGCCGTCCTGGTAGTCGGGATCGGTTCCCGCGATGATCAGGTTCGTCCAGTGGAAGAAGCGCTGGCGGTCGGCCTCGGGGATGCCGAGCATCTCGGCGATCACCACGATCGGCACGATCGCCGAGAGGTCGCTCACGAAGTCGAGATTGCGCTCGCCCTCGAGCCGGGCGAGGCAGTCGTCGACCACGGCCTCGGTGCTCGCGCGCAGGGACTCGACGGCGCGCGGCGTGAAGCGCCCCGCGAGGACGGCGCGGTAGGCGCGGTGCTCGGGTGGATCCATGTTCAGCAGGTGCCGGAACGGGAAGTGCTCGGGGTCGTACTGCTCGCGCGGGAAGATCGCCATGATCGGCGCGACCCGGAAGCGCGCAGGCTCCTTCGAGAGCGCGATCACGTCGGCGTGCTTGGTGATCGCCCAGAAACCGGGATAGCCGGGCGCCTCGCACCAGGCGACGGGCGCTTCCCGTCGCAGTTTCGCCCACGCTTCGTGCGGATAGCCGTGCCGCTCGTAGTGCAGGATGTCGATGATCTCGGCCGGAGCCTTCGGACGGGGCGCGATCGCGGACGCCATGGACGCAGCTCTCCCTGATACGCGGGAGCGGGCGCAGGCCCAGGCTCGCACGAACGCGCGCTCGAGGGAAGCGCTGCGCGGCGTTTTGTAGACCCGCGCACGGGGACCGGCGGCCGAGCGCTGCGAGACGCGACGAGACGCGTCCTGGTCCGTTGGCGGCGCGGCACGCGCCTTGCTGCCTCGACAGGCGGGTGCGCTCGGAGGGTTGCAGCATGAACGTCGAACAGCTCATGACCAAGGTCGTCTGGACCTGCACGGCGGACGACTCGCTTCGCGAGGCCGCACGCATCATGTGGGAGCGCGACTGCGGCTGCGTCCCGGTGGTGGAGAGCGACGGCTCGGGCCGGGTCGTCGGCATCGTGACCGATCGTGACGTCTGCATGGCGGCCTACCTGGAAGGACGGCCGCTCGACGAGCTGCTGGTACGGGACGCCATGGCGCGGGTGCTCCGGACCTGCCGCCCGGGCGACTCCCTCGGGGAGGCCGAGGGTCTGATGCGCGCCGCCCACGTGCGGCGGCTGCCGGTGGTGGACGACGCCGGGCATCTCCTCGGCGTTCTCTCGCTCGCGGACATCGCACGGGCGGCCGGGATCGCCGCGGAGCGCGGCGTGCGCCGCCTGGACCTCGCCCTCGACGGGGTGGGCCACACCCTGTCGCACGTGGTCGAGCCGAACCACCGGGCCTGAGGCGATCGGTCCCGCGAGCGACGCCGGCCGAGGCGTGGGGTTGTCATCACGTCCGCACGCTCCATGCTCCTCCTCATCAAAGGAGGAACCCCCATGCTCGTCGAAAGCCTGATGACCAAGGGCGTCTGGACGTGCACGCCCGACGACACGCTGCGCGAAGCAGCTCGCATCATGTGGGAGCGCGACTGCGGCTGCGTGCCGGTGGTGGAGGACGGCGCGTCGAGCCGACTCGTCGGCATCATCACCGACCGTGACGTCTGCATGAGCTCCTACCTGAACGGGCAGCCCTTCGAGGCGCTCCACGTGAACGACGCCATGACGCGTAGCGTGCGGACCTGCAGCCCGAGCGACAGCGTCCACGACGCCGAGGAGATCATGCGCTCGGCGCGCGTGCGGCGGCTGCCGGTCGTGGACGAGGCCGGGCAGCTCCTCGGCCTGGTGTCGCTCGCGGACATCGCGCGCGAGGCCGGGCGCGAGCGGCGCACGGCCGGCGCGAAGCGCATCGACGTCGGGCTCGACGAGGTCGCGGAGACGCTCTGCGACGTCGTCGAGGAGCGTTCGCTCGAGCACTGAGCCGCGGGGCGGCGCGCGGCTCAGCGCAGCTCACGGGTCAGCGGCACGAAGCGCACCGACATCACCGTCCGGCGCGAGGCGCGTCCGTCTGCATCCTTCTCGATCAGCACGAGCTCCTGGGCCTGCGGGTCCGGCCCGAGCGGGATCACGAGACGGCCGCCCTTCGCGAGCTGCTCGACCAGGGCGGGTGGCAACGTCTCGGCGCCCGCGGTGACCACGATCGCCGCGAAGGGCGCGTGCTCGGGCCAGCCGGCGTAGCCGTCCCCCGCTCGCACCACGACGTTCGCGAAGCCGAGGCGGGCCAGGCGCTCCGACGCGACGTCGGCGAGCTCGCGCACGATCTCGATCGTGTAGACCTGCTTCGCGAGGCGCCCGAGGATCGCCGCCTGGTAGCCGCTGCCCGTGCCCACCTCGAGCACCGTGTCGCCGGGACCGACCCGTGCGAGCTCCGTCATGAGCGCCACGATGAACGGCTGCGAGATCGTCTGGTCGCGCCCGATCGGCAGCGGGGTGTCGGCGTAGGCGTGCTCCGCCACCGCAGCCGGCACGAAGGCATGGCGCGGGACGTCGAGCAGGGCCTGGCGGACGCGCGGCGAGAGCGTGGTGACGCCGGTCTCGCCGGCGCTGCGGACGACGTGCACGTCGATCGCGTCGACCATGCGCGCGCGCTCGTCGGCGCGCGGCGCGGGCGCCGCGGCCGGCGCTGCGTCCGGCGCTGCGTCCGGCGCTGCGGCGGCGTGGGCGACACCCGCCGGCGACGCCGCCACGCTCGACGGCGGATCGTCGAGCCGGTAGACCCAGAGCTCCGCCGCCTTGCCGACGGGTCGCACGGCGCCCGAGATCTCGATCGCGAACTGGCGCCGGATCACCGGCGCGAGCAGGGGCCCGAGCGCGTCGGCATCGTCGACCCGCACGGCGACCTGCGGGTAGAGCGTGCCGCCGAGCTTCACGGTCAGGCTCGGATCGTCATCGAGGCGACGCTTCAGGCCGTCGCCGAAGAAGCTCGGCAGCAGGAGATGCAGACGTCCCTCGTAGGCGAGGAACCAGACGCTCGCCGAGTACGGAAGCGTCCAGGCGTCGCTCTCGACCAGCAGGTACTTCTCGGCGTTCGCGAAGCCCCAGTCGCGTGGCAGCTCGCGCGCGGGCTCGCCGCGCAGCCAGCCGCCGGGAATCTGCGCCACGGGGCCGCCCGCGAAGAGCCGCGCCCAGACCAGGAAGCCGCCCACCACCAGGACGAAGCCGAGCGCAGCGAAGCGCAGGCGCCTCACGACGTGGGCTCATCGCCCGCGAGCGGCGGATCGATCCGGAAGGTCCAGAGCTCCGCGCGGTCGTCCGATCCGGGCGGGCCGACGAGGGAGCGCGCGTGCTCGGCCTCGATTCCCACGTACTTCCGGAGGAACGCCTGCGCGACGGGCGAGTCACCCTCGCCCGCTCCGGGCTGATCGTCGATCCGCACCGCGCGCCCGGCGTAGAGCTTGCCCCCGATCTCGACCCGCACGCGCGGATCGGCCACGGCCTCGCGCACCCAGCGCTTCGTCGGCGCATGACGCGCCATCACGTAGAGCTTCCCGTCCGCCGAGACGCAGAGGATCGTCACGCTGTGGCGGAACCAACGCCCGCGCGTCTCGATCGCGACCAGCGGATGCGCGTCGGTGAAGGACCAGTCGGCGGGCGTCGGCTCCACCTCGCCGAGGAAGGGCCCGCCGGCGACGATCCCCTGCGGGCCCCAGGGGCCGCAGCCGCAGAGCGCGACGGCGAGCCCGCCGAGGGCGAGCGCGAGCAGGAGCTGCGCCGCCCGCCTCATCGCTCGTCACCGGGCCCGAAGCCCGGCACCCACTCGTCGAACTTCGGCAGCGCGTCCCCGAGCTCCCACCACGGCGCCTTCCAGGCGACCATCATGTGCAGGCACGGCCGCACGCCCGGATCGTCGTCGAAGAGGCCGGCCGGGACGCCCCAGAGCTTCATCCCCTCCATGTAGACGGGTACCTTCGAGCCGCAGACCCGACAGAAGCTGCGCAGATTGCCGGGCGACGACTCGTAGCGCTGCACCAGCTCCTCGCCCCCGAGCCAGCGGAAGTGGTGCGGGTAGACGTTTGCGAAGGTGCCGAAGGCCGCGGCGTGGGACTTGCGGCACATCGAGCAGTGGCAGTGGGTCATGATCGGGACGGCGTCGCATTCGAAGCGGATGCCGCCGCAGAGGCACGAGCCGCGAGGCATGGCGGGTCCTCCCGGGTGGGCGCCCCTCGAGCCTACACCCGCGGATGGCGGTCGAGCACGCTGGTTTCGACGAAGCGGACGAAGTCGTCGCTCAGGATGTGCTTCTCGGCGTCCCAGAACTGGACGAAGCCGGGATGCGAGAGCCACCAGCGCAGCATGCGCAGACTCCGCTCGGCGCTCGTCGCCGGCAGCACCCCTTCGCGCTGCAGGAAATGCCCGCTCTCGAACTCGTTCAGGATCATCTGCCCGAGAGCCCAGAACTGGAGCTGGTCCTCGGAGCGGAGCGCGTGGTAGTCCGTGGCGCCGGTCCGGAACACGCGCGCGAGATCGTTGTCCTGCGCCAGGATCCCGAGGTAGTTCGAGTGCGGCGAGGATGCGCTCTGGTACACGGCCGACCGCAGCGCGAGCGTGTTGTGCCGGAGCTGGACGGCGAGGTAGACGACCGCCGCCACGACGGCGAGGGCCGTGGCGATTTGAACGACGGCGGACCAGTCGGAGAAGGTCATGGGAATACCCCGGGAGCGGAGCGCTCCCGAGCGCGATGATACGCCCCGGCCGCGGTCATGCGGGGCTGGCGCGCTACAGCGGTCCGAGCGGACGGTAGTCGGCGACGTAGTCCTCGGTGTAGAGCTCCGGGATGCAATCGAGACGCCGCGAATTCCAGATCTCGTCCGTGATCGTCCGGATCAGCGCCTTGTTCGCCTCGCTCATGGGCGCGCGCTCTACTCCGCCCCGACCCACAGATACAGGAACCCCGGCCCCGCGACGGGCGGCTCGATGCCGCGCGGCCACTCGATGCGGAGGCTCTCGGGCATGGCGACGCCCGGCTCCGCGACGCCGCCCGGCGCCTGGGAGTAGATGTTCTCCTTGCCCTCGCGCTTCCTCGCGTAGGTGACGACGCGGTACGCGCCGGGGCCGAGCCCGGCCTGCGTCGCCGCGTAGGCGATCGAGTCCGGCAGGTAGCCGATCTCGTCCACGAGGCCGTTCGCCTTCGCCTGGTCGGCGGTGTAGATGCGGCCGTCGGCGAGCTCGGCGATGCGCGCGGCATCGAGGCCGGGCCGACCCTGCGCGACGACGGCCTTGAAGCGGCCGTGCATCTCGTCGAGCACGCCCTGGAGCTGCGCGCGCTCCTCGGGGCGCATCGGCCGGATCCACGAGCCCGAGTCCTTGCGCGTGCCGGCGGTCAGCGTCTGGTTCTCGATGCCGAGCTTCTCGAGCAGGCCGGTCAGGTTCAGGCCGACGAAGATCACGCCGATCGAGCCCGTGACGGTGGTCGGGTTCGCGAAGATGCGATCGCCCGCCATCGAGACGTAGTACCCGCCGCTCGCGGCGAGGCCCATCATCTGCACGATGACCGGCTTCCCGGTGTCGGCCTTGAAGCGCCGGATCTCGTCGTAGACGACGTCGCTGGCGGTGATGGTGCCGCCGGGGCTGTTCACCCGGACGACGAGAGCGCGCACCTCGGGGTCCTTGCGCGCGCGCTCGAGCGCGCCGTGAACGCGGGACGGGATCGCCTCGCGCGTGGCGAAGCCGAGGGAGCCGCGCTCCTCCTCCTCGGAGAGCACGCCGTCGATCTCGAGCAGCAGGATCTTCGGGCCGCGCTCGCCCTGGAGCAGACGCTCCTCGGGTTCGCCGGGGCCGCCGAGGACGCCGAGGTCGAGATGGATGCACGCGGTCTGGCCGAGCGCGAGTGCGAGCGCCATCAGGCAGAACGCGACGGAGCGCGGAGCCCCGCGTTGCGACGACCATCGGTCGCGCACCGCCGAGCTCCGCGCTCCCCGGCGTCTCACCCCCCGTGAGACGCAGGCACTACCGGCGCCAGACTCCTCGCGCGCGGCGCCGCGGACGGCGAACGAGCGGAGGGCGCGCACGGCCGCGCTCAGCTGCAGCCACTCGTGCCACCGCAGTTCACGCACTTGTAGCAGGCGCCGTTCCTCACCATGATCGAGCCGCACGCCGAGCATGCCGGGGCGTCGGCCTGGTTGACGATTGCGAACGCCGCGTTCGCGCCGCTCGGAGCCGCGGGCGTCGCACGATCCACCGAGCCGCCGGCCACGGCGACGCGCACGGGCGAGAGGCCCTGGGTCTCGGCCTGGGTCTCCTGCTCGTCGGGCGAGAGCGCCTCGCCGCGCATGTAGCGGTTCCCGAGGTACCGGAAGACGTAGTCGGTGATCGACTTCGCCATCGGGATCTCGCGGTTGTTGGTGAAGCCCGCGGGCTCGAAGCGCGTGTGGCTGAACTTGTCCACGAGCGCCTTCAGCGGCACGCCGTACTGGAGCGCGATCGACGTCATGGTGGCGATCGTGTCCATCAGGCCCGAGACCGTGCTGCCTTCCTTCGCCATCTTGAGGAAGATCTCGCCGGGCTGGGCGTCCTCGTAGAGGCCGACCGTGAGGTAGCCCTCGTGGCCGGCGATCGAGAACTTGTGCGTGACGGCCTGGCGCTCGTCGGGGAGCTTCCGCCGCACGGGCCGCGCTTCGACGACCGGGTTCGCGGGAGCCTCGTCCTTGCCCGCGTTCAGCGGCTGCGTGCGCTTGCTGCCGTCGCGATACACGGCGAGGGCCTTGAGGCCGAGCCGCCAGCCCTCCGCGTAGGCCATCATGATGTCCTCGACGGTCGCATCCTCGGGCAGGTTCACGGTCTTGCTGATCGCGCCGGAGAGGAAGGGCTGCACCGCGCCCATCATCCGCACGTGGCCCATCCAGTGGATGGAGCGCGTGCCGTTGCGTGCGCGGAACGCGCAGTCGAAGACCGCGAGGTGCTCGGGCTCGAGCCCGGGCGCGCCCTCGATCGTCTCGTGCTCGTCCACGTGGGCCAGGATGGCCGTGATCTGGCGCTCGCTGTAGCCGAGTCGCGCGAGCGCCATCGGCACCGTCTGGTTCACGATCTTGAGCAGCCCGCCGCCGACGAGCTTCTTGTACTTCACGAGGGCGATGTCGGGCTCCACGCCCGTCGTGTCGCAATCCATCATGAAGGCGATCGTCCCGGTGGGCGCGAGCACCGTGACCTGGGCGTTCTTGTAGCCGTGCTTCTCGCCGGCGCGCAGCGCGTCCACCCACACCGCCCGCGAGGCCTCCAACAGGTCGTCCTGCACGCCAGCCGGCGACAGCGTCTCCGCCGCGGCCTTGTGCATGCCGATCACCTCGAGGAACGGCTTGCGGTTCATGCGGTAGCGGGCGAAGGGGCCCATGGCCTCCGCGACCTCGGCGCTGGTCCGATAGGCCTCGCCGCACATCAGCGACGTGATCGCCGCCGAGAGGTTCCGGCCCTCGTCGCTGTCGTAGGGCACGCCCGCGCTCATCAGCAGCGCCCCGAGGTTCGCGTAGCCGAGCCCGAGGGGCCGATACAGGTGGCTGTTCTTCGCGATCTTCTGCGTCGGGTAGTCGGCGTGATCGACCACGATCTCCTGGGCGAGGATCGTGATCGCGACCGAGCGCCGGAACGCCGGCACGTCGAAGCGCCCGGTGTCGTCCACGAACTTCATCAGGTTCAGGCTGGCGAGGTTGCAGGCGGTGTCGTCGAGGAACATGTACTCCGAGCACGGGTTGCTCGAGTTGATGCGGCCCGACGCCTTGCACGGATGCCAGCGGTTGATCGTGGTGTCGTACTGCATGCCCGGGTCGCCGCAGACGTGGGCGGCCTCGGCCATCTCGCGCAGCAGCGCCCTCGCGTCGTAGACGTCGGCGACGCGACCGGTCGTGACCTCGCGCGTCTCCCAGCGCCGGCTCTTCTCGTCGGCGCCCTCGGCGGCGAACATGAAGGTGTCGGTGACGCGCACCGAGTGGTTCGCGTTCTGGTAGAAGATCGAGTCGTAGGCGCCGCCCGGCACGTTGAAGCCGCCGTCGTAGCCGGCGTCGATCAGCGACCAGGCCTTCTTCTCCTCCTCGGCCTTGCAGTGGACGAACTCCCGGATGTCCGGGTGGTCGACGTTCAGGATCACCATCTTCGCCGCGCGCCGCGTCTTGCCGCCCGACTTCACGACGCCGGCGAAGGCGTCGAAGCCGCGCATGAAGGAGACGGGGCCCGACGCGGTCCCGCCGCCCGCGAGACGCTCGCGCGACGAGCGGATGCGGGAGAGGTTCGAGCCCGTGCCCGAGCCGCCCTTGAAGAGCATGGCCTCGGTCTTCGCGAGGTCCATGATCGACTCCATCGTGTCCTCGACGGAGTTGATGAAGCAGGCGCTCGCCTGCTGCGGCGTGTCCTTCACCCCGAGGTTGAACCAGACCGGGCTGTTGAAGGCCATGCGCTGGTGCAGGAGGATCCAGGTGAGCTCGTCGCTGAAGGCGTCGGCATCGGCGGGCGTGCGGAAGTAGCCCGACTTCTCGCCCCACTCGCGGATCCGCCCCACGACGCGACCGATCAGCTGCTTGACCGAGCGCTCGCGCTCCGGCGAGCCCACGTGGCCGCGGAAGTACTTCGACACCACGACGTTCGTCGCGAGCTGCGACCACGCCTTCGGGATCTCGCAATCGGTCTGCTCGAAGATCGTCTCGCCGCGCTCGTTCGAGATGCGGGCCGAGCGGATCTCCCACTCGACGGTCGCGAACACGTCCTGGCCGGGGCGCGTGAAATGACGCGGGATCGTGACGCCGAGGGGCGCAGTCGAGCGGGTCTCACCGCGACGCGCCGCATCGAGCGCGATCACCTCCGAATGCGTCGCCGCGTCCGGATGCGCCGCTCCGTGCTTCGCGCCCTGCTCGATGTCGCTCCCGATGTCGTTCGCCACGTCTACTCACCCCCGCCTTGCGTCTCTTCTCTTCCCGCCGCTCGGCGGCGCCCCCTGCGCCACCGCAATCCGCCGCGCCCTGCGTCGCGTGTCCCGCTTCCGTGTCTCCGTGTCGCGTCGTCAGCCTGCCGTCCGTCTTCCGTCCGTTGGCCGTCCGTCTGCCGTTCCCATGCGCGCCGGCTCGATCGGTCATCCGAGACGCGAAGGCCCTGCCGTGGTCGCCCCGGGCGGCGCTCACGGCTCCCAAAGCCGTCGGAGATCCAGTTGGTTGAACGATCCGGCGAACCGAGGCGAACCGTGAAGAACCCTCGTGACTCGATCTGCGATCCGATCCCGTGTGACTCGATCCCTGACTCGACGCGTGACGTGATGCTCGTGACCGGAACAGGGCGCTACGAACCTTCGACCGCTCCGCACTCCCGAGGCCACCAGGAGGCCACTGCAGCCGGCGGTGTGAGGGGCTCCGGCGTTGCCACCGGAGCCCCCCCGAAGCCGAGTCGGGTCCTCCTTCCCTTCTCGACCCCGTATCTCTTGGGCGACCGCCTAACGAACCCCCCCAAGCCGCCCAAGAGACGCTCACATCCCCGTGAGATCAGGGTGTACCCCCGGCCCCAGAGAGCGTCAACACAAAATCTGGGGTGATGGGGGACGACTGGATACAAGTACTCGTGTGCGCGTGATTTTTCGCCAAAACGACGCGTCGTCGTCACGCGTCGGGGAAAGGCCCAAGGGCGCCCGAAAAGCGCTGTAACTGGCTGGATTCGCTTGGTTGCTGCGGCGCGTTGCCGCAACGCGGCTCGAACCGGACGGGGGCGCTAGCCGGGCAGCCCCGTGAACCGGATTCCGACGCCCTCGGGCACCTTGAGCCGGATGTTGAGACCGATCAGCAGCGCCGTGATCGACTCGACGATCCGGGCGTTCGCGAGCGGTCCGCCGTCGATCGCGCGCAGCCCGGGAACGAGGCCCACGAGCGCCATCACCGCCTTCCGCGGCTCCGGCGCACCCGAGACCACGACGTCGCACTCGACCGGATGCTCGAGCTCGCGCAGGCGGTGGGCGGAGACGTTCTGGAACGCGGAGACGGCGTGGACGCCCTCGGGCAGGAGGCTCGCGACGAGCTCCGCGCAGGACCCCTGCCAGACCCCGAGCGTGCGGACCGCGCCGTCGCCGATCGCGCTGGCGAGCGGGACGCCCATCGACACCACGATCTGCCCCGCCTCGAGGCAGGGCTTGATGGCCTTCAGCGTCCCGGCGGTGTGCTCGAACGGAACCGAGAGGATCACGGTGCGCGCCGCGGCGGTCGCATCCTCGTTCCCGAAGCCGACCACGTCGGCGGCGGGGACGAGCTTCCGGACCTCCTCCACCGCCGCGACCGCGCGCTCGGCGACGCGCGAGCCGATCACGACGCGGCGGCCGGCCTTGGCGAAGCGAAGGGCGAGGCCGAGGCCCTGGTCTCCGGTGCCGCCCAGGATGGCGATCGCGTCCTTCTTGGTCTCCGTCTGCGCTTGCGTCATGACGCGCGACGGTAGCAGCGGGGCCTCGGGTGTCGCGGCCCGATATGCTCGTGTCGATGTCCGACGAAGAGCGCGCGATCACCCCGACGGCCTTCCGCCAGGACGGCCCCCGCACCCTCGTGGTCCGCTGGGCCGACGGCCACGAGAGCCGCTACGACGTGCGCGCCCTCCGCCTGGCCTGCGGCTGCGCCCACTGTGTCGACGAGTGGAGCGGCGAGGAGCGCCTCGACACGAGCGCGGTGCCCGAGGACGTGCGGCCGACGAAGCTCCAGACGGTCGGCCGCTACGCGGTGCAGATCGACTGGAGCGACGGTCACTCGAGCGGCATCTACCCCTTCGCGCGACTGCGGGCGCTCTGTCCGTGCTGCGCGACGGGCGCCTAGGCGCGCCCGACCCGCACCGGCAGCCGCGCCAGCACCCGGAACAGCGAGCGCCCGTACTCGAGGGGCGCGTCGGTTGCGAGCTCGAGCTTCGGGAAGCGGCGCACGAGCGTGCCGATCGTGATCTGGCTCTCCATGCGCGCGAGGTGCGCGCCGAGGCAGAAGTGGACGCCGCCGCCGAAGGCCAGGTGCTCGTTCGGCGTGCGGCCGACGTCGAAGCGCGTCGGATCGGGAAAGCGCGCGGGATCGCGGTTCGCGACGCCGATCATCGCCGACACCTGCGAATCGCGCGGAATCGTCTTGCCGCCGAACACCGTGTCCTCGCGCAGGATGCGCACCGTCGCGAGGATCGGCCCGTCGTAGCGCAGACATTCCTCGACCGCGGAGCCGATGAGCCGCGGATCGTCCCGTAGACGCTGGAGCTCGCCGGGGTTGCGGAGCAGCGCCAGCATGCCGTTCCCGATCAGCCCGATCGTGGTCTCGAAGCCCGCGATCAGGAGCCCGATTGCGTGCGCGAGCAGCTCCGAGGGCGAGAGCCGGTCGCCCGCCTCCTCGGCGCGGATCAGCTCGGAGAGGAGATCATCGGAGAGCGAGCGGCGTCGCTCCTCGATCAACGGCACGAAGTACGCCGCGAGCTGGCCCGCGCCCTCGAGGCCACGCTGCAGCACCTCGGGCGGCGAGAACTGCGCGGCGAGCAGATGCGTCGCGTCGGCGGTCCAGTCGGTGAAGCGCGGCCGGTCCGCGAGGGGCACGCCCATCATCTCGCAGATCACGGTCGAGGGGACGGGCAGCGCGAGATCCGCGATCACGTCGAGCTCGCCGCGGTCCTCGACGGCGTCGAGCAGGCCGTCCACGAGCTTCTGGACGCTCGGGCGGATGCGCTCGATCGCGCGCGGCGTGAACGCCTTGCTCACGAGCTTGCGGAGCCGCGTGTGGTTCGGCGGATCCTGCTGCAGCATGAACTCGCCCGGGCCGACGTCGAACGCGATGCGCTCGCGGCCCGGCAGCGAGCCGTCGGCCCGGCGCATGCCCGTCGGCACCTCCCGCAGCAGGCGCAGCACGTCGTCGTAGCGCGTGAGCCGCCAGAAACCTAGCGGTGTCTCGTTCACGGGATCGAGCTCGCGCAGGCGCGCGAGGGCCGGATGCGGGTTCGCGCGCAACGCCGGGTCGAAGAGGTTCGCCCCGACCCAGGGGTCGCGTCGCAGCTCGTCGTCACCTTGCATCGATCTCTCCCTGCAACGGGCGTTTCAGGCTGGAAGCCGTGACGCAGATCACGCCATCCTCGCGCCGGCGTCCGGCTTCCGCCACGTGGCCGCGGGCGTCGCAGCGCCGCTGCCGGCGCAGGCGCCGGCAGGCGCAGCGGGGCATGGATCGTGCTTCGCCCGAGGCAATGGACAGGAAGACCCTCATCGACGCCCTCCGCCGATCGTCCCACGAGATCCAATGCTCCGACCGGAGCTCCCTCGCCGCCGTCTACGACGCCGTCGCCCAGACGCCGTGGGTCGACGCCTGCGACGTGGACCTGCCGAGCCTGCGCCTCGTGCTCCGGATCGTGGAGCGCACGCGCACGCCCGCCGACGCCACCGAGCGTTGGCTGCTGCGCGTCGAGCGGATGGCGCGCGGCGCGTAGCTAGAAGCCCGAGAGCGCCGCCACCCGCTCGCGATGCCAGCGCGCGTCGCCCCACGCGGCGGCGTTCGCGAGCGCCCGCTTGAACCACAGGTGCATGTCGTTCTCGAACGTGAAGCCGATCCCGCCGAACATCTCGATCGCCGTGCGCGAGACCGCGCGGTAGAGCTCGCTGCAGGCGGCCTTCGCCATCGCCGCGGCGAGCGGCGCCTCCTTGGGCTTGCTGTCGAGCGCGAAGGCGGCGTACCAGACCAGGGCGCGTGCGGGCTCGATCTTCGCCACGCACTCGGCCGCGAGATGCTGCACCGCCTGGAACGAGCCCACGGGCCGCCCGAACTGCTCGCGCACCTTCACGTAGGCGACGGCGAGCTCGAGGGCGCGCTCGGCGCCGCCGAGGGACTCGGCGGCCAGCGCCACGGCGCAGGCGTCGAGCGCACGCGGCAGCGCCTTCGCGCCCCGCGGCAGCAGGGCGTCCTTGCCGACGCGCACGCCGCGCAGGCGCACGTCGTAGAGCGGGCGCGTCTCGTCGACGCCGACCAGCGCCTCGACCGACACGCCCGGCGCCGTGCGCGGCACCAGGAACAGCGCGACCTCGCCGAGCTTCCCGGGGACGCGCGCGGCCACGAGCAGCGCCTCGGCCGTGCCCGCCGCCTCGACCGCGATCTTCTCGCCGTCGAGCCGGAAGCCTTCGCCGGCCTTTGCGGCGCGCATGCGGATCCGCGCCGGGTCGAGCGTCGACTCGGCATCCTCGGCGAGCGCGAGGGCGAGCGTCGCCTCGCCGGCGGAGATGCGCGGGAGCCACGCCTTCTGCTGCGCCTTCGAGCCGCCCTCGCGCAGCGCGACCACGGCGCCCACCGACGACGCCACGAAGGGCCCCGGCGCGACCGCGGCGCCGAGCTCCGCGGCGATCAGCGCGGCGTCGAGCGTGCCGAGGCCGACTCCGCCGTGATCCTCCGGCACGAGCACGCCGAGCCAGCCTGCCTCGGCGAAGGTGCGCCACAGCGCGGCGTCGCTCGCGCCCTCGCGCGCCATGATCTCGCGCACGCGCGCGGTCGGACATTCCTTCGCGAGCAGCTCCCGGGCCTGGTCGCGAAGCTGCTCCTGCTCTTCGGAGAGCGCAAAATTCATCCCGCGATCCTCCTTCGCGCGTCGGCGGCGCAGTGCGCGCGCGCCGCGCGCGGTCTCACTTCCAGCGCGGCAGGCCGAGGCCCCGCTGCGCGATGATGTTCTTCTGGATCTGCGCCGTGCCGCCGCCGATGATCAGCCCGAGGCTGAACATCAGCTCGTAGGGCCAGAGCCCGCCGTCGACGAGATGCTTCGAGCCGCGGTAGAGCGGGCCGAAGCTGCCCATGAGCTCGATCGCCGTCGCCGCGAGCTGGTGGTTCAGCTCGCAGGTCACGAGCTTCGTGACCGAGGCCTCGATGCCCGGCCGCTTCTTGCGCAGCACGCTCGTGAGATTGCGGTACGCGTTGTAGCGGAGCGCCTCCACTTCGATCTTCAGCGCCGCGAGCCGCTGACGGATCACGGGATCCTCGGTCGCCGGACGACCGTCCCGGGTCGCGCTGCGCGCGATGCGCAGCAGCCCCTCGAACAGGCTCTGGGTGTGCGTGGTCGAGCCGAGCATGTTGCGCTCGTGCATCAGCGTGGTGTTCGCGATCGCCCAGCCCTGGCCGGGCTCGCCCACCACGTTCTCGACGGGCACGCGCACGTCGTCGAAGAAGACCTCGTTGAAGCCCGCGTCCTTCGTCATCTGCACCAGGGGGCGGATCGTGATGCCGGGCGTCTTCATGTCGATCAGCAGGTAGCTGATGCCCTCGTGCTTCGGCGCGGCGGGATTCGTGCGCACCAGGCAGAACATCCAGTCCGCGATCTGGGCGTTGCTGGTCCAGATCTTCTGGCCGTTCACGACGTAGTGGTCGCCGTCGCGCACGGCGCGGGTCTGGAGCGAGGCGAGGTCACTGCCCGAGCCGGGCTCCGAGTAGCCCTGACACCAGAGCTCGTCGGCCTTCAGGATCTTCGGCAGGAAGCGGCTCTTCTGCTGCTCCGAGCCCCACTGGATCAGCGTGGGCCCGACCATCTGCACGCCCATCATGCCGACGAGCCCCGGGGCGCGGCTCCGCACCAGCTCCTCCGACAGGATCGTCTGCTGCATCAGCGGCGCCTCGCGGCCGCCCCACGCCCTGGGCCACGCCATGCCGACGTAGCCGGCCTCGCGGAGCTCGCGCTGCCAGGCCTTGAGCTCGCCGAGCCGGTCCGCGGTGGGCTCGCCCATCGAGCTCGCGCGCTTCGGCCGGTCCTTCGGCAGGTGCTTCGCGAGCCAGCTCCGCACTTCGTCGCGGAACTTCTCGTCTTCGGGTGCGAGATCGAGATCCATGCGTCCTCCCGGATCAGTCGGCGAAGTAGTTGGGGTCGTCGGAGACGAAGGCCGCCACCAGGGCGCCCTGGTGGAAGGCCACGGTGCAGGGCGAGCCGTCGAACTCCCAGCGCATCACGCCGCCCGCGAGCTCGACCTTGCGCGCGGGCGCGCCGAGGGCGGCCTCGACCTTCTCCGGCGGGTCGCCGAGCGCGAGACCTTTCGCGACCGGGAGCGCCGAGTCGGGCGGGCCCGTGAGCTGCACCGAGTACACGTGCATGTGATGGCCGAGGCCGGCGTCGGCCACGAGCAACGCCGTGGTGCGGCCCGGATCGAGCGCCCAGGTGGCGAGACGCTGGGCGCCGTTGCGCGGGCGCTCGAGCGGCGCGCCGTGGGCCGCTCCGAGCCTCTGCTCGGTCTCGTCGATCCGGGCGCCGATCGCGACGCCGGCGAGCTCGCGCGCGAAGCAGCTCGCGCGCTCCGGCCGCTGCCAGGGCCGGAAGTAGTAGCCGACCATCGCGCACACGGGATGCGGGCCCGGCATCGCGATCCCGACGTAGCGGCAGGCGAGCGTGAACTCCTGCGTCGGGCCGACCTCCTGCTGGAAGCTCTCGTCGAGGCCGCGCTGGATCGGCACCCAGTAGCGACGGCCCTCCTCCTCGACCTCGATCTCCTCGCGGAACTGCGCCACGAAGGTGCGCGCGCGCGCCTCGTTCGCCTCGCCCGCGGCCTCGACGAACGCCGCGAGCACGCGCTTGGTCTTGTGCGAGAGCGCGCGCCGCGTGCCCGTGAGGCTCACCACGGCGCGCAGGCCGGGCGCTGCCGGGATCCCGATCACCGCCTCCCCCTCCTCGGGCGCGGCGGTCGCGCGCACCACGTTGCGCAGGGTGCCGAGGGGGAAGTCGTCGGCCTTCGGCCGCGCCTCGTCGGCGGAGGCGGGCGTCGCGACGAGGAGGGCCGCGGCGAGCGCGGTGCGCGCGCCGCTCGCGATCCGGCGCGGCAGCCTCACGCCTTCGCCGGCCGGATGCGCCAGCGCATCGGAGCGCGCTTGATGCCGCCGACGAAGCTCGAGCGCACGCGCTCGGCGCTGCCGGCGGGCTCGCAGCTCTCGAGCCGCTCGCGCAGCGCGGCGAAGGTCGCGCGCAGCTCGAGGCGCGCGAGATGCGCGCCGAGGCAGACGTGCTCGCCCATCCCGAAACCGATGTGCCGGTTCGGCCGGCGGTCGATCCGGAACGTGAAGGGATCCTCGAACACCTCCTCGTCGCGGTTCGCCGAGGGGTAGAACAGGCAGACGTTCTGGCCCTCGCGGATCGTCCGGCCGCGCAGCACGTAGTCGCGGGTGGCGGTGCGGCAGAACTGGATCACCGGCGTGGTCCAGCGGACCATCTCCTCGACCGCGTCGTCGACGCCGCCGGCGTTCGCGCGCAGCCGCTGCCACTCGCCGGGATTCTCGAGCATCGCCAGCATGCCGCCGGTCATGGCGTTGCGCGTGGTCTCGTTGCCGGCCACCACGAGCAGGAAGTAGTAGGAGAGCAGCTCGACCGGCGGGAGCGGCTTGCCGTCGAGCGTCGTGTTGGCGACCACGCTCACGATGTCGTCGGTCGGATTCTTGCGGCGCTGCTCCGCCATCGCGTGGAAGTAGCCGAAGAGCTCGAGACGCGACTGCTCGAGCGTCGCCTGCACGCCGCCCTCGCGCATGAACTCGGGGTCCTGCGGCGCGATCGTCTCGTTCGTCCACTTGAAGAGCAGCTCCCAGTCGCTGCGCGGGACGCCGAGCATCTCCGCGATCACGCGGATCGTGATCGGCGCCGAGATGTCGGCCACGAAGTCTCCCGCCTCCTTGCGCGCCGCCGCGTCGAGCACCTCGGCCGTGATCCGGCGCACCTTCTCCCCCCAAGCCATGACCGTGCGCGGGGTGAAGCGCTTGGAGACGACGTTGCGGTACTTCGCGTGCTCCGGCGGGTCCATGTTCAGGAGGTGACGCGCCTCGGCGTCCTCGGGCGGCGGCAGATCGTTGGTGAAGACGGCGAGGCGCGGGGCGTTCAGGAACAGGTCCGGCTGCTTGCCGAGCTCGATCACGTCGGCGTGCTTCGTGATGGCCCAGAACGGGTCGACGTTCGGGCGGTCGTACCAGAACACCGGCGCGGTTCGACGCAGGAAGGCCCATTCGGGATGGGGGTAGCCGTTGCGCTCGTAGTGCTCGGGTGACGCGATGTCGAGGGACGCGGGGTCGAGGGAGGCGGGGGCCATCGGGTCCTCCGGAAGCGGGGCGGCCCGCCCACTCTATCCCCGTGCGCCCCCGGATCCCAGCCGCGGCCCGAGACATGGCGGCCGGCGCGACCTTTCCCGTGCGACTTCCTTGCCTCTCATGCCACTCTCCATCGCAGGCAGCCAGCCCCACGTCGGGGTGCGCCTGCCCGGAGGTGGCCGTGACGCGGACTCGAGTCGCTCTTGCTGTGGGTCTCTCGCTCGGGCTCTGCCTCGCGGGGGCTGCCTCGGCGGTCTCTCCCCTCGACCAGATCACGACCTCGCCCGACGTGACGACGAACCTCCAGGGCGTGACGGTCAGCCCGGACAAGGTCCTGGACGACGACCTCGCGGGCGGTGTGGCGGTCTCCGCGATCCCCGGAATTCCCTCCCAGGCCGACCTCGTCGCCTACGAGCTGCTCTCGAACGGGGTCGAGCTCTTCTCCGTCGACATCACCGTGGCCCTGCCCGGCGGCATCACCGCCGAGCCCCGGGACGTGGTCTCCTTCGCCCCGGCGGGCGGCAACTACGCCATCCTGTTCGACGGCTCGGCCCTCGGGGTCCCCGACGGCACCCGGATCGACGCGATCGGCGGCGACGGCGCGCCGCTCCTGCTCTCCTTCGACGTCACCGTCGCGCTGCCTGGCGGCGTCGTGGCCGACGACGAGGACGCCGTGAGCTTCGCCGGCGGCGTCTTCACGTCGCTCTTCGACGGCAGCGCCGCGAACGTGCCCTCCTCCCTCGACCTCGACGGCCTCGACCGCCTCCCCGACGGGAATCTCCTGCTCTCCTTCGACACGAGCGGCTCGATCGGCGGCGTGCCCTTCGACGACGAGGACGTGCTCGAGTGGACGGGCCCGGCCCCCGGCACCTTCGAGATGGCGTACGACGGCTCGCTCGTGGACGCCGACTGGGGCGCGGCCGACCTCGACGCCGTCTCCGCCGTGGCCACGGCGGACGGCGACGGCGACGGCTTCCCGGACGGCAGCGACAACTGCCCCCTGGTCGCGAACCCCGGCCAGGACGACGTCGGTGGCGTCGGCGTCAACGCGCCGCCCGACGGCATCGGCGACGACTGCCAGTGCGGCGACGTGAACGGCGACGGCAAGGTCACGGCCTCCGACGCGGCCCTGATCCAGCGCGCCCTGCTGATCCCGCCCACGGCGACCATGTCGCAGCCCGCCTACTGCGACGTCGGCGGCTCGGCCGGCTGCAGCGTCTCCGACCTCGCGATCGTGCGGCGCGCGCTCCTGGTCCCGCCGACGGCGGCGATCCAGCAGGTCTGCGCCCCCGCCGACGGGTCGTAGCGCCGCCGGCGCGCAGCGGAAGCGAGGCCGTCGGCCGGCGCGAGCGGCTCAGCCCGGCGCCAGCGCGTCGAGGAAGGCCGCGAGCTCTGCCTGGAAACGCGCCGGCGCGGCGAGGTTCACGACGTGTCCCGCGCCCGGCACCTCCACCAGGCGCGCCATCGGCAGCGCGCGCGCGAGCACGCGCGACGGTCCGAGCGAGAGCGCGTCGTCGCCGCCCACGATCACGAGCGCGGGCACGTCGAGGCGTCGCAGCCGCGGCGCAAGATCGGCGGCGCTCGCCTGGAGCGCGAGCACGCCCCGCAAGAGCCCGCGCACGCCGCGGGCGGGATGCTCGAGGAACCCCTGCCGCACGAGCTTCGCTGCGGCGGGATCGAAGCCCGAGCGCGGGCCCCAGGCGTAGATCGCACCCGCCGCCTCGAGGCCCTCGCGATCGATCGCGTCGGCGAACGCGAGCGCCCAGCGCGCCTGCGTCGCGACCGCGCGCCCGCTCTCGCTGCCGGGATCGCGTGCCTCGCCCCCGCCCGGCGGAAACGCCGCGAGCACGAGGCCGCGCACGCGCTCGGGATGGCGCAACGCGTACGCGAGCGCGACGCCGGCGCCCATGGAGAGGCCGCCCGCGACGACGCGGCCGCCGGCCGGCGCCGCGCCGTCGACCACCGACGCGAAGTCGTCGACCAGGCCCTCGAGGCTGTAGGCCGCGGGATCCTCGGGCGCGGCGCTGCGCGCGTGTCCGCGCTGGTCGAAGAGCACGAACGTGGCGCGCTCACCGAGGGCGCGCGCCGTACCGCGGAAGTTGCGCGCGCTGCCGCCGAAGCCGTGGGCGAGCACGACCGTCGTCGGCCCGTGCCCGACCCGCTCGACGTGGAGCGCAGACCGCTGCGGATCGCTCGCCTCGTGCACGCCCGCGCCTCCTCCCGGCGCCAACTCTCGGCTGTGCGATCATCGGCGGCAAGGAGACCCCATGCCCGAAGCCGACACCTCCGCGCCGCGCGCGCTCGCCCCGGCGAAGCCCGCCGCGACCGTGCTCCTGATCCGCGACGGCGCCGCGGGCCTCGAGGTCTTCCTCGTCCAGCGCCACCACCAGATCGACTTCGCGTCCGGCGCCATGGTGTTCCCGGGCGGGAAGCTCGAGCCCGGCGATTCCGACCCCGGCGTGCGCGCGCTCTGCAGCGGCGCCGACGGGCTCGGCGACTACACCCTCGCGCTGCGCGTCGCAGCGATCCGCGAGAGCTTCGAAGAGTGCGGCGTGCTGCTCGCGCGCGCGAAGGGCTCGAGCGCGCTCGTCTCCGCGGCGCGTCTCGCGGACCTCTCGAAGCGCTATCACCGCGAGCTCCAGGGCCACGAGATCGCGATCGGCGCCCTGGCCCGCGAGCAGGACCTCGTGCTCGCCTGCGATCTGCTCGTCCCCTTCGCGCACTGGATCACGCCGGAAGGGATGCCGAAGCGCTTCGACACCCACTTCTTCCTGGTCGAGGCGCCGCCCTCCCAAGGCGCCGTGCACGACGGCCACGAGGCGGTGGACGCGCGCTGGATGCGCCCCGCCGACGCGCTCGCCGAGGCCGACGCCGGGCGCAGCACGATCATCTTCCCGACCCGCATGAACCTCGCGAAGCTCGCGAAGAGCCGCTCCGTCGCGGACGCGATCGCGGCGGCGCGGGCCTCGCGCATCGTGACCGTGCTGCCGCGGGTCGAGCAGAGCGCGCGCGGCCCCGTGCTGCGCATCCCGGCAGAGGCGGGCTACGACGTCGTCGAGGCGCTCGTCGAGGGCATGCCGCGCGGCTGAGCTACGAGGCTTCGCCCCGCAGCAAGGAGCGCACGCGCCGCATCCCGAGCGTGCGGATGCCGCGCTCCGCGAAGCTGCGCCGGCCGATCTCGCCGCCGTAGAACGTGCGCTCGAACTCGCGCGCGTGGCCGTCCCGCGGCGTCACCGCGGCGAGCTCCTCGCCGGCCCGGGCCGCGTGGGTGATCCAGAACGTGACGCCCGGAACCATGCGATCGAGACGCTTGCGCGTGTGGGCCATGCCTTCGCCTTCGGCGAAGCCGAGGGAGTCGGCGTCGAAGGCGTCGAAGACGGGCAGGCCCGACGCGCGCACGGCGCGCTCGACGGGCTCGAAGAACGACTTGAGCGCCGTCATCCCCTGGGCCTCGAGCAGCGCGGGCTCGGTGGTCGGCGCCCAGAGCGGCAGCCGGAACTCGCGCGCGAGGTCGAGGGCCGCCTGGAAGAAGGGCGGGAAGAAGGCGGTCCCCATGTGGGCGTCGAGGTGCGTGACGTCGATCCCGGCCGCGAGCGCGGCCTCGAGCTGGGCGCGCAGCTCGATCGCCACGTGCTCGGGCTTCGCGCGCTGCAGCGTCTCGCGCTGCGTGCGCGGCAGGAAGCCGTCGTCGTCGAGCAGCGACGGCACGCGATCGCGGCCCGAGACGGGCCCCCAGCGGTACTGCTCCCATTCGGCGTTGAGCGTGAGGTGCACGCCGACGTCGGCGTCGCGGCCGAGGTCGCGCGCCCGGGCCGCGGCTTCGGGGAACCAGGCGCAGGGCACCATCACGCTGCCACAGGTCGCGGGGCCGTTCGCCATCGCCTCGAAGCCGCCGTCGTTCGCGGCATGACACATGCCGAGGTCGTCCACGTGGACCACCGCGACCTTCTCCTCGGGGCCGAAGCCGAGGCGTTCGGCGAGAGTCGGGGGCATCGGAGCGTCTCCTTCGCAGCGGACCCGTCGCGCCAGGATATCGGCTCCGGAACGGCGTGATACCGTCGGCGCCATGCCGCCGGCACTCGATCTTCCCGCCCTCGCCCGCGCCGCCGAGGCCGCCGCCGACGCCGCCCGGGCAGAGATCCTGCCCCGCTTCCGGAACGTCGCCGTCGAGACCAAGACGGACGGCTCGCCGGTGACCGAGGCCGACCGCGCCGCCGAGCGCGCGATCCGCCCGCTGCTGCGCGCCGCGCTTCCCGAGGCCGCGATCCTCGGCGAGGAGTACGGGCCCGAGGGCGCCGCGCGCGGCGGCCTCGAATGGATCGTCGATCCGATCGATGGGACGATCGGCTTCAGCCGCGGCATCCCGCTCTTCGGGACGCTGATCGCCCTCGTGGCCGACGGCGAGCCGGTGCTCGGCGTGATCGACTGCTGCGCCGTCGGCGAGCGCTACGTCGGCTACGCGGGCGGCGGCGTGCGGCGCAACGGCGTACCCGTGCACGCGTCCCAGGCGAGCGATCTCGCCGGCGCGATGGTGTCCCGCGGCGACGTCTTCTGCTTCGACCGCGCGGGCGAGCGCGCGGCCCTCGAGACGCTCGTCCGGCGCGTGCGCTGCCTGCGCAGCTACACCGACGCCTTCGGCCACGGCCTCGTCCTCTCCGGCGCCGTCGACGTGATGGTCGATCTCGACCTGAACCCGTGGGACATCGCCGCGACGCGCATCCTGGTGAAGGAGGCCGGCGGCGCGTGCGCGATGACCCCGGAGCGCGACGGCAAGTCCGGCATCGTGTTCGGCGCCCCGAAGCTCGTGGACGAGATCGCATCGCTGCTCTCGTGTGGCGCGCGGCGGGTGTAGGATGGGTGGGGGCGGCTGCACGCCCTCGGAGGATTGGCCCATGAATCAGCTTCGCTCCGCGTTCGCTCTCGGTCTCACCGCGCTGATCGCGCTCGTCGCGGCGCCCGTTGCCGCCGACGAGCCCTGCCAGTCGCCGTACATGCCGAAGCTCACGGCCCAGGAGGACTTCGTCTACGTCTACACGCTCGGCGTGGAGGGCCTCGGTGACGGGGAGGACAAGCTCGTCACGATCGGCGCGAATCCGGCGCGGCCCGATCACGGCAAGGTGGTCGCGAGCGTGTCCCTCGGCGGTCGGCACGAGGCGCACCATGGCGGCTTCACGGACGACCGGCGCCAGCTCTGGCTCGGCGGCCTCGACGACAGCGCGATCTTCGTGTTCGACGTCGCGACCGACCCCGCGAAGCCGAAGCTCCTGCGCAAGCAGACGGAGTTCGTGAAGGAGACGGGCGGCCTGGTCGGGCCCCATACGTTCTATCCGATCCCGGGGCGCATGCTGATCAGCGCGCTTTCGAACGCAACCGACAACGGCGGCAAGACCGGCTTCGCCGAGTACAGCAACGAGGGCCGCTTCGTGCGCAGCGTCTGGATGCCGGAGGGCGCCGTCTACGGCTACGACCTGCGCATCAACGCGAACCTGAACCGCATGCTCACGTCGTCCTTCACGGGCAAGACGAACTACATGCGGAAGCTCCCCGAGCTGATCGGCGACGCCGCGGCGATGAAGAACTTCGGCGACACCGTGGTGGTCTGGGACTTCCACGCGCGGAAGCCCCTGCAGACCCTCGCGCTTCCGGGCGCGCCGCTCGAGATCCGCTGGGCCCTCGGCCCGCGGAGCTTCTACGCCTTCACCGCGACCGCGCTCACGTCGAAGCTCTGGGGCGTGTTCCGCAAGGACGACGGCGCCTTCGAGGCCGTGGAGCTCGCGCCGATCGGCGACCCCGCGAAGACGCCCCTGCCGGTCGACATCAGCCTCTCGGCCGACGACCGCTTCCTCTTCGTCAGCACCTTCATGGATGGCACCGCCCACGTCTTCGACGTCTCGAATCCGCGCGCGCCGAAGCTCGTGCACGAGAAGAAGATCGGCGGACAGGTCAACATGGTGTCGCAGACCTGGGACGGGAAGCGCGTCTACTTCACCTCGTCGCTGCTCGCGAACTGGGACAAGACCGGCGCCGACGGCGAGCAGTTCCTGCGCGCCTTCGACTGGAACGGCAGCGAGCTCGTCCCGCGCTTCTCCGTGGACTTCACGGCCGAGAAGCTCGGCCGCCCGCACATCATGCACTTCGGCCAGGCGGCGTTCTTCGCCGCGCGCGAGCCGCGTGCACCCGGCGGCGACGCGATCCCGGCCGACGACGGGCCGCGCGTGGCCGATCTGCGATGAGGCTGCGCCGCCGCGCGCTCGCGGCCATCGCGCTCGCGAGCGCGCTCGCGGCGCCGGCACGCGCCGGCGAGGCGCGCTTGTTCGCGGCGCCGCCGCCTGGCAGCTACGCGCTGCCGCCGATCGACCACGTCGGCGAGCACGTGCTGCTCGACGCCGCGGGACGGCCCGCGCCGCTCCTCGGCCTCGCGCCGGACCAGGTGGCGCTGGTGGCGTTCGTCTACCGCGCCTGCTCGGACGCCTGCCCGCTCGCGCTCGCGACGCTCCGCGGGATCGACCGCCGGCTCGGCGCCGACACCGCCATGGGTTCGCGCGTCCGCCTCGTGACCGTGAGCTTCGACCCCGTGCACGACACGCCGGAGCGGATGGGAGAGCTCGCTCGCGGCCTGGGCGCGCGCGAGGCGTGGCGCTTCCTGACGGCCCCCGATGCGGCCGCCCTCGCGCCGGTGCTCGCCGACTTCCACCAGGACGTGCTCCGGGTCGACGCCGGCGGAACGGCGATCCAGCACGTGCTCAAGATCTTCCTGATCGACGGACAGGGCGACGTCCGGAACGTCTACTCGACCGGCTTCCTCGACGAGGAGCTGGTCTGGAACGACATCGCGACGGTGCTCGGCGGCGGGTGAGAGAGCGGGCCCGCCGCGGGGCGGCGGGCCCGCGCGCGGCTACGGCGGCGGCATCATCATCGGGCCGCCCCCGGGCACGTACAGCGTGGCATGACGGTGCGCGGGGTGGAGCTGGCACCCGATGTCGTAGACGCCCGGCGCGAGCTTCGGCAGCGGAACCTCGGTCTCGACCCCGGGCTGGAGCACCACGGAGACCTGGAGGCCCGGGATCTCGAAGCCGTGGGCCTCGCCCGTGTCGTTGAACACCGAGATCTTGCGGCCTTCGCCCGGCGTCAGGACGACGGTTCCCGGCACGTAGAAGTTCTTGGTGTTGACCTTGGTGCTCAGCAGCTGCACGACCACGCGATCCTGCGAAGGGCCGTGCTGCATCATGTGCTCGTGGGAAGGCTTGTCGTCCGCCGCCCCGGCCAGGCCCGCGCCCGCCACGAGGGCGAGCGCGAGCGAGGCCGAGAGCCCGGCGCGGCCGGAGGGACCGGCGAGCCGGAGCCAGCGCGTCACTACTGGGGCTCCTCCGGCGTCACGGCCTCCTTGGTCGCCTCTGCGCCTTCCTTGGCCTTCTCGGCGGCGGCGGAAGCGGCATCGGAGGTGGCTTCGGCGGCGTCGCTCGCGGCTTCCTTGGTGGCCTCGGCCGCGCTGCTCGCGGCATCCTTGGTGGCCTCGGCCGCATCGCTCGCGGCTTCCTTCGTGGCCTCAGCCGCGTCGCTCGCGGCTTCCTTGGTGGCCTCGACGGCTTCGGAGGTCTTCTCCTTGGCCGACTCCATGGCCTCGTCGGCCTTCTTACCGGCCGCCTCGAGCGTTCCTTCGTCCCGCGAGCAGGCCGACGTGGCGAGTGCGGTGGCCAGGGCCAGGCCGAGCACGGCGGTGAAGCGACGCGTGATCCTCATTCGATCCCTCCTTCAGAGTGAGCGCCCGTCGAGCCTGCCGCCTTGGCCAGCTTCCACCCCAGGGCGACTTTTCCGACCGGGGCTGGGCGCTACTGTTCTTCCACTCTAAGCCATCTTTTTGCAAGCACTTTGGAAGCCGATCGGCAAGAGGAGCCGCCCATGACCTCCCCCCGCCCGCCCGCCCTCCCCGGCCTCGACGAGGCGCGCGCCGCCCTCTCCGCGGCCGAGTCGCTCGTGGGCCGTGCACTCGAGCGCGCTCGGGAGATCACCGCAGGGGGTGACGCGATCGACGCGCACCAGGTGCTCGCCGATCGGGTCGCCTACGCGGCGACCGAGGCCCGGGCTGCCCGGGAGCTCGTGGAGTCCGTGGCCGCCCTGAAGGAAGAGGGCCGGGCCGACGCCGCCCTCGAGACGCTCGCCGCCGCGAGCGCCGCCGATCTCGCGCTCTCGATCCGGAACCGGCTCGAGCCGGCGCTCGACGACCTCGGCCTCGCCGACGACGTGCTCGAGGCCGCCTATCCCACCGCCGTCCGCCAGGCCCTGCGCCGCACCGCCCACGAGAGCGTGTTCCGTGCGATCGGCCGGCACGTGGCAGAGACGCGAGGCCGCAACGAGACGCCCCTCGACGAGATCAGCGAGCAGGTGCGGGCGGCCGTGCGCGAGTTCGCGGAGAAGGAGATCGCGCCCCACGCCGAACGCATCCATCGCCACGACGAGCTCGTGCCCGAGGACTTCATCCGCAAGATGAGCGAGCTCGGCTACTTCGCGATGAGCGTGCCCGAGCAGTACGGCGGCCAGGAGTTCGGCAACCTCGCGATGATCCTCACCACCGAGGAGCTCTCGCGCGCTTCTCTCGCCGCGGCAGGCTCCCTCATCACGCGCCCCGAGATCCTGACCAAGGCGCTGACGCAGGGCGGCACCGAGGCCCAGAAGGCGCATTGGCTGCCAAAGATCGCGGCCGGCGAGATCATGGTCGGCATCTCGGTGACCGAGCCCGACGTCGGCTCCGACGTCGCGGGCCTGAAGTGCCGCGCCGACCGCGCGACCGTCGGCGGGCGCGAGGGCTTCGTGATCAACGGGCCGAAGTCGTGGTGCACGTTCGCGGGCCGCGCGAACGTGCTGGCGCTCCTCGCCCGCACCGACCCCGACGCGTCGAAGGGCGCGAAGGGTCTCTCGCTCTTCATCGTCCCGAAGGACAGCTTCGACGGTCACAGCTTCGAGATGAAGCAGCCCGATGGCGGCCGCATGGTCGGCAAGGCCGACGCCACGCCCGGCTATCGCGGCATGCACTCCTTCACGCTCATGCTCGAGAACTACTTCGTGCCGGCCGAGAACCTGGTCGGTGGCGAGGCCGGTCTCGGCAAGGGCTTCTACCTGCAGATGGCCGGCTTCGCGGCAGGGCGCCTCCAGACCGGCGGGCGTGCGTGCGGCCTCGCCCAGGCAGCCCTCGAGAAGACCGCGGAGTACGTCGTCGACCGCGTGCAGTTCAAGAAGCCGATCAGCGAGTACGGCCTCACGCAGTGGAAGCTCGGGCGCATGGCGGCGCGCCTCGCCGCTGCGCGCGCGCTCACCTACGCCGCCGCGCGGGCGATGGACGAGGACGAGCGCAAGGCCGGCCCCCTCGCCGCCCAGGCGAAGCTCTTCGCCTGCGACATCGCGGTCGAGGTGACGCAGGACGGCCAGCTCCTCCACGGCGGCTGGGGCTACGCCGAGGAGTACCCGATCAGCCGCTACGTCGTGGACGCGACCGTGCTGCCGATCTTCGAGGGCGTGAAGCCGATCCTGTCGCTCAAGGTCGTGGCGCGGAACCTGCTCGGCGGCTGACGGCGCCAGCGACGCCAGCTCGACGCGACGCTGGGATTGCGGCGCCGGGGATCACACGTTCTGGAGGCCAGTTCGCGCGGCGGCTAGGGCGTCACGGGAGCCGGGTCCGTAGGAACCGCTCGAGGACCGCCGCCACCGCCGCCGCCACCGGGCCCCGGGCCCATCCCACCGCCGCCGCCGCCGGAACCCGGGCCCATCCCGCCACCGGGACCCGGCCCCATCCCCCGGCCCGGCCCGCTGCCGACGGGAGGC
>Ga0209706_10000123_pt1 | contig 37896 bp, 36 predicted proteins | sample PPLLaktember2015_6_FD_187263 | JGI IMG/M metagenome (GOLD analysis project Ga0209706, IMG submission 187263) | Freshwater sediment microbial communities from Prairie Pothole Lake near Jamestown, North Dakota, USA - PPLs Lake P8 Core (1) Depth... | ecosystem: Environmental > Aquatic > Freshwater...
CGACTTCGCCACGAACGCGCCGGCGGCCTTGAGCTGCGCCGCCTGGCAGGCGGGGCCGGGCGCGAGCTTGGCGAGGGCGGCCGAGGGCGCGAGGACGATCCAGCAGACGCACGCGAGCAGAGCCCTTCGGCCGAACATCGATCACCCCTCCCTGAGCTGCCGGCGCATTCTGGCACGGCTGGGAAGGGGCGTCACTCAGTCGAACAGATCCCAGGGGTACTCGGGCTCCAGGATCGGCCGGTAGCCGCGCGGGATCGGAGCGGGGAAGGTGACGATCTCCCAGACTCCGACGAGCTCGCGCGTCACGAAGCCGCCGATGCCCTTCGCGAAGCCGAGGCTCAGCGCCCAGGCGGGGCCGCGGCGGCGGCCTTCCTCGACCATCCGGCCGGGCACCTCGAAGATGCCGAGGGCGAGGTTCACGACGCCGCGTCCGAACTTGTGCGGCGGAGACTGCGCGCTCGCGGCATCGGGCGCGGCAAGGGCGGCGAGGGAGAGCGCGACGGCGGCAGCGAGGATCGGCAGACGCATGTTTCCAGCCTAGCCGATCCCCGGCCGCCGCAACCCCGCGGGGCGCTGGTCCCCCGCGCAGGAGTCCGCTCTACTGGCCCCCGCCCAGCAGGTACGCCGTCTCGCTGTGCTCGGCGAGGTCGAGGCCCTCGTGCTCGGCCTCGTCGCCCACCCGCAGCTCACCCATCACGGCGCGGATCGCGAACAGCAGCAGCAACGTCACCGCAGGCGCGAACACCGCGGTGATCGCGACGCTCGCGAGCTGCTTGCCGACCTGCGCGCCCCAGCTCACGCCTTCCGGGAGCGCGAAGGGCGCGATGAAGAGCCCCGTCGCGATCGCGCCCCAGGTGCCGCCGATGCCGTGCACGCCGAAGACGTCGAGGGAGTCGTCGTAGCCGAACGCGGGCTTCAGCATTGTGAGGGCGAGGTAGCTCAGCACCGAGACCCCGGCGCCGATCGCCATCGACCCCATCGGCGTCACGAAGGCGCAGGCAGGGGTGATTGCGACCAGGCCCGCCACCGCGGCGGTGGCGGCGCCGAGCACGGTGGGCTTGCCGCGGTGCACCCACTCGATCACGAGCCAGGCGACGATCGCCGTCGAGGTGGCGGTGCTGGTGGTGAGGAACGCCAGCCCCGCGAGGCCGTCCGCCGCGAGTTCGCTCCCGGCGTTGAAGCCGAACCATCCCACCCAGAGGAGCGAAGCGCCGATCACGGTGAAGGGCAGGTTGTGGGGGGGCATCGGCTCGCGTCCGTAGCCGCGCCGCTTGCCCAGGAAGATCGCCGCCGCGAGGGCCGAGTAGCCGCTCGACATGTGCACCACCAGGCCGCCGGCGAAGTCCTTGGCGCCGAGCGTGGCGCCGATGTAGCCGCCGCCCCAGACCATGTGGGCGAGGGGGCAGTACACGACCAGCACCCAGAGGGTGATGAAGACCAGATAGGGGCCGAAGCGCATGCGCTCGGCGAACGCGCCGATCATCAGCGCAGGCGTGATGATCGCGAACATCGCCTGGAACATGACGAACACGTACTCGGGGATGCCGTAGGTGCCCCAGAGCGTGTCGGGCGTGATTCCCGAGAGGCCCGCCTTGGAGAGGCCGCCGATGAAGGCGTTGCCCTCGGCGAAGCTCAGGCTGTAGCCGACCAGGATCCACAGCACCCCGATGACGCCCGCCGAGACCATGCACTGCATGAAGATCGACAGCGCGTTCTTGGACCTCACCAGGCCTGCGTAGAAGAGCGCGAGGCCGGGGAGGGTCATCATCAGCACGAGCGCCGTGCTGGTGAGCATCCAGGCCGTGTTGCCGGAGTCGAGCTTGGGCTCGTCCTGGGCCGCCGCCGCAACCGCCATCCCGAGCGTCGCCGCGAAGGCCGCTCCCCGTTCGATCCACCGCACGCTCCGCCGCGCCGCCATGTGAACTCCTCCCACCCGCGGTCCGCGGGCACTCGCGCCGCCGCGACAGGCCGCGGCGACCGCGAGGCGGGAGAGCAAGGCGCGTGCCAGTCTCGGCGCGCCTGGTGCGAGAAGAGCGCACTGCGGGCGGTCCCCGCGCGCTTCGTGCCTGGATTGGAGGCAGGCCTGCCATCGATTCGGGCAGGCGGAGAAGGCCGGGGGGCGCGGCGCGCCCCCCGGATCGGCGCGCTAGAAGCCGTCTTCCTTGGGGTCGTAGAGGACCCGGATCACCTTGAGGCGCGAGGAGAACGGCTTCTGGTTGAACACCACGCGGCCCTTCCCCTTGTAGATGTACTCGGTGCGGTAGGCGTCGCCGCCCCACCAGCCGTAGAACGGGATCCACCCCTTGCCGGTGGGGTAGTGGTTCGTCGAGGTCGGCGATCCGAGGATCTCCTGGACCTGCTCCGAGGGCATGCCTCGCGTGATCTTGGCCATCGCCGAGCCCGAGGGCGGCGGCGAGTCGGCCTGGGCGAGGGCGGCCTGGGCGGTGCCCAGGACCAGGCCCAGCCCGACGGCCAGGGCAGCGAAGCGGCGGAACGTCACGGACATGGCTTCTCCTCACGCGGGTCCTCGCGGGACCCGGCCCCTCCCGGGGCGGTTGCAAAGGTCTCCCGGCGGGACACCGGGGGGAGGCCTCTCTATCGGCCGGGGCGTGCCGCGCCGGCGCGGAATCTAGGCGAAAGGCGAGCGGCGGTGAAGCCCCGGCCGACCGCCGCGGACGGTCAAGGCGAGCGTCCGGTCGGCCGAAAGCGTCCTGGGAGGGGCCCCATGGCCCGAGTGTTCAGCTTTCTCGTCGTCGACTCTCCGGGGCAATCCCAGCAGGTGATCATCTGGGACACCCTCGAGATCACGGTGGGCCGCGCCCCCGACCGGGACCTCGTGATCCCGGACAGCGAGGTCTCGCGCCAGCACTCGCTGTTCCGGATCGAGGGCCAGAGCTACACGATCGCGGACCTCCACACCTCGAACGGCACCTACGTGAACGGCACGCGCATCAGCCGGCACCAGCTCCGGCCGGGCGACGTCGTCGAGCTCGGACCGGCGCGCATCCAGTTCCGCCAGGAGGCCGAGAGCCCGAAGGGCAAGCACGTGAAGTTCGCCTCGCAGCTCAAGGGGTTCGCACCCTTCGGCGAGGGCGAGGACGCCGGCAACCGCACCATGCTCGGGATCGGCGGGTCCGCCGGCCTGGCCATGGAGCAGGGCGACTACTCGGACCGCGCGCCGACCGGCGAGCTGCAGTTCGATCTCGGGAGCGGCTCGCCGTCCGCCGCGGTGGTGGACCTCGACCCGGTGCTCGACTCGGGCCTCGAGGCGGTGGAGGTCGCGAGCTTCGAGGACGAGGAGCTGACCGCGTCCCTCGACGACAAGGAAGAGATCCCCGCGCCGCCTCCGCCGCCGCGCCCCGCGCCGCGCGCGGCGCCGCCGCGGCCGCCCGCGCCCGCGCCCCGTCCTGTCGCGCCCGCGGCCCCCGCCGCGCGTCCCGCGCCGCCGCGCCCGGCGCCCGCCCCGACGGCCGCGACGCGACCCCAGCAGGTCGTCCGGCCCGAGGCGCCTCCGGAGCCGTCGCCGAGCGACACCTCGGCCCGCGCGACGCTGTTCCTCGAGATCGAGGGGCCGCGCGCCGTGCTGAAGTCGGTGCTCGCCTCGCTGCTCGACAAGGACATCGAGATCCCGCCGCTGAAGCTCCGGGTGCGCCGCCCGCAGTAACCCGGGCCGCCCGCCGCGCGGCTCAGATGTGCAGGTCCTCCGTCACGAAGCGGGCGGGGTCGTGGAAGCGGTCGCCGGCCAGCGGCGAGAGGTCGAGGCTCTGGTAGCGCCCGCTCGTCACGAGCTCGGCCACGCCGCGGCCGACCGCGTACGACTGCATCACCCCCCGGCCCGTGAAGCTGTGGGCCTCGATCAGGTTGGCGAAGCCCGCGACGCGGCCCACCACGCCGCTGCAGTCCGGCGTCACCGCGTAGAGGCCCGCCCAGCCCCGCACGTGCTCGCAGCGCTCGAAGCTGCTCATGCGCCAGGCGAGGCGCGGCCAGAGCTCGCTCTCGAAGAAGGCGCGGCCGTCGTAGTGGAAGTCGTAGCCCGGCGGCTCGCCGGGGGTCGAGTAGCCCGCCAGCACGAAGCGACCCTCTGGATGGAGGTAGAGGCCCGAGGCGTCGACGATCATGCCGAGCGCGCCGAGCTCGACGCCCGGGGCGAGGTCCTGCTCGTGCACGTCGACGAGGGCGATCTGGCGCCGCACGGGCATCGCGGCGTCGCGCACGCCGAGCTTGGCCGAGAGCACGGGGCTCCAGGCGCCGAGGGCGTTCACGAGCACCTCGGGCCGCAGCACGTGGTGGCGGGCCACGGCGCCGGGAGGCACGTGGTGCTGGGTCAGCACGCGCTCCACGCTGCGGCCCTCGTCGCCGGCGGGCGGCGGCTCGAGCTCGACCACGTGGAGCGCCGCCACGCGGCGCACGCCGGGCGCCTGCTCGGCCGTCTCGACGCCCGTCACGTAGTGGCGGTTGCGGAAGCGCGCGCCGGCCGCCTCCGCGCGGCTCCGGTAGAGGCGCCGAACGGCGTTCGGATTGACGAGGCCGTCGCCGGGCGAGAAGGTCGCGCCGACGATCTCCTCGCGATGCCGGTCGAGGAGCGTCCAGCGGCGCCAGACGTCGGGCGGATCCAGCAGCTCGACGCCCAGCCCGAGGCGCTCCTGGAGCGGATGGCGGGCGCGCGCCCGGGCCCAGAGGGCCGGGTCGTCGTAGAGCCAGAGGTAGCCGCAGCGCCGGAAGTCGAGCTCGGCGGCGTGGTCGGCGAAGAACGCCAGGGTGTCGCGGCAGCCGGCCGCGTTCACCTCCTGCCACCAGGTGGCGCGCGCGCCGCCCGCGTTCAGCTCGGAGGACGCGTAGCGGCCGGCGAGATCGAGGTCGACTACGCAGACGTCGCGGACGCCGCGCTCGGCGAGGGCCCAGGCGATGGCGCAGCCGACCACGCCGCCGCCCGCGACCAGCACGTCGGGCCGCTCTTGCTCCACGCCGACAGCCTAGCTGCGCGCGGCCTGCGCTTTTCTGACAAGAGGGGTTGCGGGCCGTGGTAGGCTAGCCGGGCGATCGGGAGTAGCAGGGGATGAAGCGAAGCAGGGCGACCCTCGCCGGGCTCGCGCTCGCGGGGGTCTGCGCGGCGACGCCGGCGAGCGGCGTGCTGATCGCCTCGGGGGACGGGGCCGGGAACACCACCGCTCCGGCGGACGATCCGGGCTTCAGCCACGCGGGCGTGGTCAACGGCCTGAGCGGCGTCTACCTCGGCGATGGCTGGGTGCTCACCGCCAACCACGTGGGCACCGGCGCCCTCACCCTCGCAGGCGTCGTCCACGCCGCGATCCCGGCGAGCGCGGTGCGGCTCGACCACGCGCCGGGCGTGCCGACGGACCTGCGGCTCTTCCGGGTGGCGACGGATCCGGGCCTCCCCACCCTCGAGATCTCGCCGTCGCCCCCGGGGCCGAACGGACAGGTCACGCTGGTCGGGTACGGGCGCAACCGCGGCGCGGCGACCTCGTGGAACGGCATCGCCGGCTGGAGCTGGCTCTCCACTCGCTCGCTGCGCTGGGGCGTCAACCGGCTCACCCAATCCGGCCAGACGATCGTCCTCGGCGGCTCGACGGTGCGGTCGCTGTCCTTCGACTTCGACCAGGGAGCGCCGGGCCACGAGGCGGTTGCGGTCACCGGCGACTCCGGCGGACCGGTGTTCGTCGGCGGTGCGTCCGACTCGGAGCTGGCCGGCGTGATGTTCGCCAACTACAGCTTTCAGGGGCAGCCCGCGGCCACCTCGCTCTTCGGGAACGGCACGCTCGCCGCCGACCTCAGCTACTACCGCGGCGCGATCCTGGCGGTGACCAGCGAGCGCGCCTGCGCCGACGGCAGCGACGACGACGGCGACGGCCTCGTCGACACCGCCGATCCCGGCTGCCTCGATGCGGCGGACGCCTTCGAGACCAACGCCCTCATCCCCTGCGACGACGGCTTCGACGACGACGGCGACGGCCTGATCGACTACCCCGACGACCCCGGCTGCCGCGACCCGCAGTGGCTCTACGAAGACCCGAAGTGCAGCGACGGCCTCGACAACGACGGCGACGGCAAGATCGACTGGAACGGCGGCCCCGGCTCGGGCATGCCCGACCCGCAGTGCACCAGCGCCTGGCGCAACCGCGAAGCCGCCGGCTGCGGCCTCGGCTTCGAGCTCGCGCTGCTCGTGCCGCTCCTCGCGAGGCTGCGGCGCGCGAAGTCGGCGCGCTGAGCCAGCCGCGCAGTCAGGGCGCGGGTCGGCACCACACGCAGCGAGCCTCCGCGGGGTCTTCCTCTCGGGGTCACGAGCGGAGGCTGCCGGCGAACGGCGTCGATCGCGCGGCCCGTGCTCGTCTCGGCGGCGCGCGGCAAGGGGCTCTCGACGAGCCGCCGTCCCCGGGTGCCACGCGCGCAGGGCAGGGGGAACGATCTAGCGATCGAGGAGGCCGGAGAAACCAGAGGCGCGCGAAACTCAGTCGCCGCTCGACGCGGCTCCCCGCCTTACCCGGGCACGTCGGCTGGATCGAGCAGCCCGCGCCGCCGCCAGCCCACGGATAACAGCCACGTGCGCGGAGCCCGCACCGCAGGGGCATCCGTCGCTCGCGATGCCTCCTCGACTCCAGCGGGCTCTCAAGACCTGCTAGCCACCGCAGCGGCGGCTCTTGCCCCCGTCGCGCCGCACCGGCCGCGGCCCGCGACATCTGCACGACCTTCGGCCCGGCCGGCTACACGCTGGTCTTCAAGGGGGTAAAGAAGCTGAAGCCCGGCCGCGCCGTCCCCTTGACCGGCCTCGTCGTCATCTCGTCCACCAACGTGGCGCCCTTCCACGGCACCGCGATCATGGACAGCGTCGGCAACGTCGAGCTCGGCATCACCGGCTACGGCATGCTCGACGGCATCAGCAACGTCATGATCCACGCCGCCACCGATTCCACCTTCAACGGCACCGGGCAGCTCGACACGGACGGCGACTTCGCCGCCGATCCCGCCGTGGTCGGGACGTTGCTGCCCGTGGACTGCAAGACGGTCGTGATCCCGTAGCGGTCATCTCGAGGGCGGGCGCGCGCGCGCCCAGGCGGTGAACCTGTCGCGGCCGCGGGGCATGCCTCGGCGAATTGATCGCCGGTGCAGGAGCGCGTGAGTAGGGGTCGGGTCAGTCCTCGCACGGAATCACTCGATTTCCTAGCACCACACACTGTAGAGTTTGGGGCCTGTACGAAGCGTGCAGGCGTGCCCGGATGCGAGGGGCGCCAGAAACGAGGCCCGATCGGTCGGCCCGTGGCAGGCGAGGCGTTCGAGCTCCTGAGCCACGCCTTCGCAGAGCTCGCGCAGGTCCACCCGCTCGAGCGCCATGGTCGCCAGCATGCGCTTGCGTGGGTCAGCCGTGTGGCAGCCAGGTCCGCAAGCGTGGTTGCAGATTGCGTCGTCGCGGCCAGCCGTGGTGAGATGTTCGGGAGGTCACTCGATCCGCGAGGATAGCGATGCCCCGATCTCAACGCTTCGCGAGTTCTGCCCGAGCCTGCGCACTAACGATGTTGATGCTGGTCACCCTCGGCGCGAGATGCAGCCCGGACGGACAGCAGGTTCAGCAGCGCCCCAACATCGTCGTCGTCGTCACCGATGATCAAGGCTTTGGCGACCTGGGAAGGGCGGGAGAGATCGATTGTGACGACCCGCTCGCCGATCCCGCCAGCTGTCAACACCCGCTCGAGACGGCCCTGCAGGCCGCCGGCCTCGAGAGCTTCACGCCCAACCTGGATCGCCTGAGCCACGAAGGTGTGGCCTTCAGGGACTTCCACGTCACCCCCCTCTGCGCGCCGACGCGCGCCGCATTGATGACGGGTCGCTTCAACCAGCGAACCGGGGTCCTGAACCCCATCTCCGACCGGCAGATCCTGGCCCCTGACGAGACCACGCTCGCGGAGCTCTTCCGTCGAGCCGGCTATCGCACCGGAATGTTCGGGAAGTGGAACCTCGGGGAGCATGCTCCAGCCCGCCCGCAGGATCGCGGCTTCGACGAGGTGCTTCAGATGCGCTCGGCGAGCCCGGGCTTCACGGGCGACTACTGGGGAAACGACTGTTTCGGGGACACCTACTTCGACGAGGACGACGAAGGCGTCGCCTTCGGCCCGAACCATGCTCCGCCCCAGCCGGGCGATCCCTACTGCACGGATGTCATCTTCGATGCCGCCAGAGGTTTCATCGCTGAGCAGGTGAACCAGGCACCCGGCCAGCCCTTCCTCGCGTACATCGCGACGATCGCGCCTCACGATCTGCGAACGGCTCCTCCCCGCGGGTTCGCCCCACCCAACGACCCCGATCCGAGCGTCGTCTACGAGTCGTTGGGTGTCCATCCGGTACTCGCCGATTTCTACGGGGCCATCCACGGCATCGATGAGCAAATCGGTGAACTACGCGACTTCCTCCAGGGTATGGGCCTCGAAGACAACACGATCCTCGTCGTTCTGAACGACAACGGCTCTCAGCTCACGGTGTCGCCTCCGCTGCCAGCCGCTGCGACCTTGGCCGTGGACTATGGGCTCGACGTCCTCGACCCGAGCTACGACTCCTTCATCAATCCTGCGGGCCTGCGTGACTACAAGGGTGGAATCTACGAGGGCGGCCATCGAGCCTTCCTCTACATGCGCTGGCCAGACGGAGGAATCACGGGCGAAACCCTTCAACAGATCGACGCTTTGACACACGTCAGCGACCTTCTCCCCACTCTCGTCGATTTGGCAGGGATCGGCATCGAACCGGCAGTACGGGAACGACTGGATGGCATCAGCTGGCAGTCGCTGCTCTCGGGCAACCCCGACGACGCCTTCAACCAGCGCACGGTCTTGGTCCAGCAAGACCTGGGTGTCGAGGACCCGCTCACGGGTGCCATGACGCCGCGGCCATTCTTCAACTTCGCAGTCGTCACGCCCGACTGGCGGCTCGTGCACCCTGGATCGGGAGCGAGCGAGCTGTACGGCACGGCGGATCGGGCCCAAATCACAGACGTTGCGACCGCGAATCCGGACGTCGTTGCGGAGCTCGAGACCCGATGGAGCGCGTACTACGACAGCTGGGTGGAACGCTACGACGATCCGCAAGACCGTGGGCGCATATCGATCGGTGGCGCCCGCGCAACCCGCCAGACTCTTGCCACGAGCTCGTGGGTCGCGCCGATCGGCGGGTCTTTCGTCCCCGTCACCTTTCAGGACGGAATCTCGACGCGCGAGCGGGCGACGCCCGTGAGGGGCTTCTGGGCGCTCGAGGTGTCCAGGAGCGGCTTCTACTCGATCAAGCTCCGCCGCTGGCCCGGCATAGACCTCGCACCGGCTTCGGTGGCAGACCGACCCATCGATCCGAGGGGGAATGGCTCTGCGCGGCTGTTCATCTCTCCTGAGTATGCAGACCTCGATTCGCTGTCGTTGAGCGGGTCCGGTGCGAACTTCGTCGATCTCGAGAAGCCGATCGGCGCGTCGGACACCGAGGCCGAGTTCATCGTCCTCCTGGAGGCAGGCCTGGCGTTCCTGGGCGGAGAGCTGACCGGGGTGCGCGAATTCGCCGCTGGCTGTGACGTGGACACCGCCCCCGCCGCATGCCCCGAAGTGCACCGCAGCCCCTACTACGCCGTCGTCTCCGCGATCCCGCACTGTTCCGACGGCATCGACGACGACGGCGACGGCCTGATCGACTACCCGGACGACCCGGGCTGCCGCGATCCGCAGTGGCTCTACGAGAACCCGAAGTGCGACGACGGCCTCGACAACGACGACGACGGCAACATCGACTGGGACGGCGGCCCGGGCGGGGGCACCCCCGACGCGCAGTGCACCACCGCCTGGCGCAATCGCGAATGCGGCCTCGGCTTCGAACTCGTGCTGCTCGCGCCGCTCCTCGCGCGACCGCGGCGGGCGAGGTCGGCGCGCTGAGCAAGCCGCCCGGGGTTCCTCCATCTCGTCGATAGCGCTCGGGCCGACCAATCGCACGTGTCCCTCGGCATCGAACCCGAACAGCTCGCGGTCAATGTCATGACCGAGCCAACGAAGCCCGGGTCCGACACCATCGTCTGAGTCCACGTCCTCTCGAGAGGCCTTCTGACTCGAACTTCTGAGCCCATGTTCTCATTGCAGATTGAACGGCTGGTTCGCGCGCGCTCGAGATGAGCCGTTCACAGTACCGGCGCGACGAGCAAGACGAAAGGCTCATTCCACAGGAGAGCATGAGGATGATCGCGGCCACTGTACGCATGAAAGTCATCCCTCGAATCATTCCGCAGCGGTATAGCGCTCATGGCCGTATCGCGCGCAGGTTTGGCGGGCCGGATTGAGTACGCCAACTCCCTTTTTTTAGGCGCCTACCGCCGAGTTCTTGCCTGCCTCCGAGTTCCTGGAAAGGAAGTCGCTTGAGCCCTCCCGCGCCCCCTATCGCCCAGAGCTCGAAGCGGGAGAGACTCCGGGCGATGCCTGCCACGGTCACTAGCGGAGCGACGAGGAAACGGCGCGCTCGCCTGTGACTGCCGGGTCGTCGGAGGCGGTTACGGCAAAGGGGCGGGAGACCCATCGAGCCGCGCGGGCAACGCGCGGCGCGGGCGGGCGGTTGGCCGAGCGGTTGGGCGGGCGGCGCAGCGTCGGGCGAGCCGCTCCGGGCGCGCGTTCCGGCAACCCTCGCGATGTGCGCGGCGAGGCGGCCGCGTCGCGTCTCGAGAGGAAGCCTTCGCATCCATGTCCACTCGATCGTGTCGCTAGCCGGGCACGTCTGCTGGATCGAGCAGCCCGAGCCGCCGCCAACCCACCGCGAGCAGCCACGTGCGCGGCGCACGCACCGCAGGCGCATCCACCGCCCGCGCCGCCTCCTCCGCCACCACGCTCCCGCTCTTCCACCACCGGAACCAGCGCGCCGACGACGCCGGGTCGAGCCGCACCGGCCCTGGCAGCACCTTGCTCCCGCGCCGCTTCGCCCAGTGCCGCCGGGCGTTCAGGAGCACGTACCGCAGCACATTCCGCACCTGCGTGGGCGTGCGCAGCACCCGCAGGTGGTAGCGCTCGCGCAGCACCGGCCCCCTGCGCCGCAGCGCCCGGTTCACCGCCCGCGCGAAGCGCGCCGCCAGCGACTTCATCCCCCGCCCGAGCGCCTCCGGCCCCTCCGCCTCGACGATCGCATGCAGGGGCTCGCCCTGGAGCGAGTCGTGCACCAGCCGGAACTCCCCGCGCTCGGCTCCGCGCCGGAAGCTCCCTTCGACCTCGCGCACGACGTCCCGCGTCCGGAGCGAGCTGAGCCCCTCCACCGCCTTGAGGGTGACGAGGCAGGGGTGCTCAGCTGGGAACTGGCCGCGCGTCTTGTGCGGCACGGGCGGATTGGGCCCGGGCTTGCGTCCCGCGCCCGGCCGCCATCCACCCCACTTTCCCCTCCAGAACGGCAGCTCGCCTTGCTTCGAGTCGCGCGTTCGCCCCGATGTGCGTTGCCGCGACGGTCGCCCGCGATGCCACGCGTTCACCACCACGCTGCAAGCACGCAATGCGCCCGCCCGGCTTCGCGTTCGCGATGGTGCACCTCCTCACCCTGATCGCCTCCGGCGATCTCGCGCCCCGCCCGAGCGCGCCATCCCGTCGTTCCACGGCGCGAACCTCGCGCCGCCCCTTCGGCGCGCGTCCTCTAGCAGATCTCCTCGGCCTCCTCGAAGTCGCGAGGCTCGACCTGGATCGTGCTGTGGGCGATGCCGAACTCGGCGCGCAGGCGCTGCTGGACGGCGCACAGCAGCCGCGCCGTCGGCTCCTCGTCGATGGCGCACACGTGGCAGGAAAGAGCGACCCGCCCGCTCGTGATCGTCCAGACGTGGAGGTCGTGGACCGACTCGACGCCGTGCACGCCGCGGATCGCCTCGCGCACGCGGTCGACGTCGATGTGGCCGGGCGCTCCCTCCATCAGCACCTCCACCGTCTCGCGCAGCAGCGACCACGCCGAGTGGATGACGAGCGCCGCGATGGCGAGTGAGGCCAGCGGGTCGGCGAGGCGCCAGCCGAACAGCAGGATCAGCACGCCCGCAGCGATGGCGGCGGCGCTGCCGAGGGCGTCGCTCAGCAGGTGGAGCCAGGCGCCCTGGAGGTTCAGGTTGTCGCTGCGGCCCTCGCGCAGCAGCCAGAGGCCGAGGACGTTCACGGCCAGCCCGCCGGTGGCGATCGCGAGCATCGGTCCGGCGCGCACGGGCGCCGGCGCCGCGAGCCGCTCGAAGGCCTCGAAGGCGATGCCGATCGCCACCGCGACGAGCCCCGAGCCGTTGGCGAGCGCGGCGAGGATTTCCGCGCGGTGATAGCCGTAGGTGCGTCCGGCGCTGGCGGGGCGCCGCGCCAGCCAGAAGGCGAAGAGCGAGAGGGCGAGGGCGGCGACGTCGGCCGCCATGTGCGCGGCGTCGGCCAGCAGCGCGAGGGAGCCGGTCCAGATCCCGCCGGCGATCTCCGCCAGCATGTAGCTCGCCGCCAGCGCGAGCACCCAGGGCAGACGCCGCTCGCGGCCCGGCGCGACGGCGGGTTGGGAGTGCAGCTCGGCGTGGTGCGCGTGGGACCCGATCGCGGGGAGCGTAGGCGAGGGCGGCGCGGCCCGCTCTCAAGCCTCCGCCAGCAGCTCGAGCAGGTCCTCGCGGGTGAGCGCCGCGGCCAGCGCGGCCTCGTCGAGGGCCGCGGCGGCGAGCGCGCGCTTGCGCGCCTGGAGGGCGAGGATCGCGTCCTCGACGCTGCTCCGCGCGATCAGCTTGTGGATCAGCACGGGACGGGTCTGGCCGATGCGGTGGGCGCGGTCCGCGGCCTGGTCCTCGACCGCCGGGTTCCACCAGGGATCGAGCAGGAACACGTGGTCCGCCTGGGTGAGGTTCAGCCCGGTGCCGCCCGCGCGCAGCGAGATCAGCAGCACCGGCGGGCCGTCGGGGTCGGCAAAGCGCGCCACCACCGCGCCCCGGTCGCGCGTGCTTCCGTCGAGGCGCGCGTAGGCGAGGCCCGCGCGCTCGAGCGCCGGCTCCACGCGATCGAGGAGCGAGGTCCACTGCGAGAACACCAGCGCCTTGTGGCCCTCGGCCACCGCCGTCTCGAGCCGCTCGAGCAGCGCCTCGAGCTTGGCCGACGTCTCCCCGCTTCCGCCCGGCAGCAGCGCCGGGTGGCAGCAGGCCTGACGCAGCCGCAGCAGCACTTCGAGCGCGGCCATCACGCCGCCGCCCTCCCGCAGCTTCGCCATCACCTCGGGGAGGGTCGTCGCGCGCACGGCGTCGTAGAGCGCGCGCTCCTCCTCCGAGAGATCGACGTGCACGATCAGCTCCTGGCGCGGCGGCAGCTCGCGGGCGACCTCGGCCTTGCGGCGGCGCAGCACGAACGGGCGGATGCGCCGGCGCAGGCGCTCCGCCGCCTCGGCGTCGCCGGCGGCGATCGGCCGCGCGAGCCGCGCCTCGAAGTCCGCGCGCTCTCCGAGCAGGCCCGGGTTCAGGAACTGGAACACGCTCCAGAGCTCCTCGAGCCGGTTCTCGACGGGCGTGCCGCTGAGCGCGATGCGCACGCGCGCGCGCAGCGACCGGGCGGCCTCCGCCGCCTGGCTGTCGGGGTTCTTGATCGCCTGGGCCTCGTCGAGGATCACGCCGTCCCAGGCGACCGCGGCCAGCCGCTCGCGGTCGAGGCGGAGCAGGGCGTAGCTCGTGAAGGTCACGTCCGCCTCGGGGTCGAGGCTCCGCCGCGCGCCGTGGAACAGGCAGCGCCGCAGCGCCGGGCGGAAGCGCTCGCACTCCTCCCACCAGCCGAAGAGCACGCTCGTCGGCGCGACGACCAGGGTGCGGCCGGGCAGCGCGCAGAGCGCCTGGAGCGTCTTGCCGAGCCCCATGTCGTCGGCGAGGAGGCCGCCGAGGCCGGCCTCCGCCAGGAAGCGCAGCCAGTCGACGCCCTGGCGCTGGTAGTCGCGCAGCTCGGCCCGCAGGTCCGGCGGGAGCGCGGTGTGCGGGATGCCGGCGAAGCCTTCGACGAGCGGGCGCAGGCGCGCGAGGCCCGGAGGAGGCGGCGCGCCGAGGGACTCGCAGAGGCGGCCGAGGTCCGGAAGCGACGCCGCGGGAAGCGTGCCGCCCGCCGCCGCGCGGGCTGCGAGGAGATCCGCGACGAGGGCGCCGTGCCGCGCCAGCCAGTCGGCGGGGAGCGGCGCGAAGCCGCCGCCGCTGAGCGGCACCAGCGACTCGCCGGCGCGCCACGCGCGCACGACGTGCGCCGGATCCACGCGCTCGCCCTCCGCTCCGCCGGCGCGGAACTCGAGGGCGAGGTCGTCGCGCCCGCCGGCGAGGCGAGGCGCCAGCGGCCCCGCGAGGAAAAAGTCGCGGTGGCCCGTCCCCGCCAGCGCGCCGCGGAAGCCCTCCAGCCGCGCGACGAAGCCGATCGCCTCGCCGGGCTCGAGGCGCACGCGGACCCCGGGCTCGAGCCCGAGCGCCGCCCGCAGATGGGAGACGAGGCGGCTCTCGGCCTCCGCGTCGCGCAGGGGCAGGGCGCCGCCCAGCGGCACCAGGCGGCCGGCGTCGACGCGCGCGCGAGGCGGATCGCCGTAGACGAGGGTGGCGAGCACCGAGAGGCCGTCGTCCTCGCGGCGCGTGTCGACGACGAGGCGCGGCGGCTCGCGGCGGGCGTCGGGGAGGCGCGCGGTCTCGACCACGACCTCGATGCGCCGGCGCAGCGCCGGCAGCAGCTCGGCGGCGAGCTGCGCCGCTTCGTCCGGCTCGAAGCGCCGGCCGCGGACCAGCGACTCGAGCTCGCGGCCCTCGAGCCCGCTCGCGGCCAATACCTGCAGCGCGTCGCCGCAGCGCACCACGCCGTCGCCGAGCTCCTCCGTCACGACGGGGTGTCGCTCGAGGCGCAGCGCGAAGCCGGCGCCGTCGTCCGCCAGGCGCGCGCGCCAGACGCAGGCGGCGGCGCTGGCGCGCACCGGCTCGCCGTCGAGGCGCACGTCGGCGCACCGCTCGAGGGCCGCCACCAGCTTGTGGAGCACGCCGCGCGGCAGGCGCCCGGCGCGCTGCGCCCCGAGCAGGCGCTCGACCTCGAAGTCGGCGTCGCTCGCGGGGATCCGCGGGCCCTCGGTGGCGCCCGTCGCCTGGGCGGCCAGGGTGCCGCGAAAGGGCGTCTCGCCCGCCGCCGTCACGCGGGCGCGCTCGAAGTGCAGGCCGCCGCCCTCGCGGCGGAATCGGTAGCCGAGGTGGGCCTCCGCCTCGCCCACGAGGTCGTTCTTCAGGGCGATCGCCGCCGCCGCCACGTGGGCGCAGGGGTCCTCGCGCGAACTGCAGTCGCACTCCCACTCCGAAGTGCCGGGATGCAGCACCACCCGCTGCGCCACCACGCGGCCGGGCTCGAGCACGCGCAGCCCCTGCTCGCCGGGGGCGGCGGCGTCGTCGCGCTGCACCGCGCGCGCCCGGGCCAGCTCGCCGCCCCGGGACCAGACCGCGCGGGCGCAGGCCTCGCGGACCGCCTCGAACAGTGCTGCCACGTTGCCTCGAGAGGGGGAGGAAGGAGCGTGTCAGGCTACGGGTTCCCCGCGGGCACTGCCACGTTGACCCTCGCCGCGACGGGAGCCATCGTGCGGGGGTGGCCGATGGCGACGAGGAAGACGACGAGCGGGAGGCCGCGCCGCGCCCCCACAAGCGCTACGCCACCCGCGAGGGCTACCAGCGGCTGGCCGCCGAGCTCGAGCAGCTCTGGCGCGTCGAGCGGCCGAAGGTGACGCGCGAGGTATCGGAGGCGGCGGCCCTCGGCGATCGCTCGGAGAACGCCGAGTACATCTTCGGCAAGAAGCGGCTGCGCGAGATCGACCGGCGCATCCGCTTCCTCTCCAAGCGCCTCGACGATCTCGTCGTGGTCAGTGAGCCGCCGGAGCAGGCGGGGCGCGTCTACTTCGGCGCCTGGGTCGACCTGGAATCCGAGGACGGCGAGGCGCTCTCGGTGCGCATCGTGGGCCCCGACGAGTTCGATGCGGCGGCCGGCCGCATCAGCATCGACTCGCCCCTCGGCCGCGCGCTGATCGGCAAGGAGGAGGGCGACGAGTTCCGCTTCCAGCGCCCGAAGGGAGCGGTCTCCTACACGGTCCTGCGGGTCCGGTACGAGCCCTGATTCGATTCCCCGAGGGGGGTCAAGTTCGACCCCTGGAAGCGCGATGAGCCCCGTGGAGGCGCGTGCCCGGCGCGCGCCGGAGGGGACGACTCGGCATGGCGGCGCCCAAGGTGCGACTGCTCCTCAAGGGGGAGCTCGTCCAGGAGATTCCCTTCGACCGGCCCACGATCCGGATCGGTCGCATGAAGGAGAACGACCTCGTCGTCAACAACCTGTCGGTGAGCCGCTTCCACGCGACCCTCGCCCAGGCCGACGACGGCTACGTCCTCGAGGACCTCGGCAGCGAGAACGGCATCTGGGTGAACGGCCGGCGCGTGAAGTCGTGCCGCGTCGGGCCCGGGGACCGCATCCAGGTCGGCAAGCACGAGGTCCAGATCGTGCCGGCGGGCGAGACGGCGGCCCCGGCCGCCCAGCGCGGACGCAGCGACGCCTGGGACGCCGCCAAGACCTACGTGGCGGGCCCCGACACCCATGCGCGGATGGCCGCGGCGGCGAGCGGCGAGCCGAGCGTCGGCGGCGAGCCCGAGCCGCTCTTCGACCTCGACACCGACGGCGAGCTGGCGCCGCCCGAGCCGGCGTCCCCGCCCGCGGATGCGGGCGCGGAGCTCCTCTTCGGCCAGGCGGAGGGCAGCGGCGATCTCTCCCCGCCCGACCTCGCCGAGTTCGACGTCAGCGAGCTCGACCTGCGCGACGTCGAGCCGCCGGCGCCCGAGCCGGAGCCCGCGCTGGCGAGCGCTCCCGACGAGCTGGATCCCGAAGAGGTGGCGACGGAGCTCGTCGACGCCGCGCCGGCCGATCCCGATCCCGCGCCGCAGGCGCCGCCGCTCCAGCCTGCAGCGGCGCCGGCCGCGGATGGGCGCCACGCGGGCCTGATCATGCAGCGCGGCGGCGTGCTGGAGCGCGTCATCCAGTGGGAGGGCGAGCGCATGACCCTCGGCCGGGCCACCGAGTGCGAGATCGTGCTCGCGACCCCCGAGGTCTCGCGCCGCCACGCGATGTTGGTGCGCGACGGCGACCGCTACGAAGTGCGCGACCTCGAGTCGATCAACGGCACCTTCGTGAACGGCGAGAAGGTTTCGCGCCGCGCGCTCCAGGTGGGCGACGTCGTGCGCGTCGAGGACTTCGAGCTCACCTTCGTCATCGACCACTCGCCGCTCGGGAGCGCCGTCAAGTCGGAGGCGCCGCCGCCGCCCCAGCGCGGCGCCCCGGACCCCGGCCTCACCCAGATCGGCGAGATGATGGACCTCGCGCCGTTCGTGGCCGAGGAGTCGCCGGAGGACGCCGCCACGGCGATGTCCTTCGAGCCGCTGGAGCCCCTCGAGCCGATGGCGCCCATCGAGCCCATCGAGCCCATCGAGCCCCTCGAGCCGCTTCCCGGCGAGGCGCTGGCCGAAGAGCTCGGCGCCGCCAGCGCCGAGATGGAGGCTCCGCCCGAGCCGGATCCCGAGCCCGAAACGGTGCTCCTCGCGGAGGAGGCCGAGGAGGAAAAGGACCTCGTGGAGTCACCCCGAGACGCCCGCGTCCTGCGCTTCGAGCTCCGCGTCCGCATGGAAGAGCTTCCGCCCGCCCTGCGCGACGCCCTCGCCCAGCTCGACCCCGCCGACCTCCGCCTCCCCGTCGAGCTCCGCCTCACCACCGACGACGAGGCCCTTTAGCAAGACTCAGGAGGCGGCCGCGAGCACCGCGTCCACGACGGGCTCGGCCGCCTCGTCCCCGCTCCCCAGCGTCTTCGGCGCGAGCCGCCGCTTCAGCTCCGCCAGCTCGCGCTGCGCCGCCTCCCGCCGCGACTCGTCCCGGATGGCCCGCAGCCGCCCGTCGAGCCCGTCGGCCCCCGCCAGCTCGCGGTCGAGCACGCCCTCGCTCGCGAGGCGCGCCACGTGCTCGCGGACGGAGTCGAGGGCGCGCATGTCGGCGTCGACGGAGAAGCCGGCCAGCGCCTCCTGGATGCGGCGCCGGGCCCGGGCGTTGGCGAGGCTCACCAGGGTGCGGCCCTTCTCGCGCTCCAGCGTGCGGATCTCCTCGCGGAAGCGCAGCAGGTTCGTCTTCGCCTCCTCGGCCTCGCCCCGCACCCCCGCCAGCTCGCGCTCGGCGTGCTCGAGGTCCTCGACTAGCGCCTGCTTGCGCGTCACCAGCGCGAGCGCGACCTCGTCGTCGCTGCGCGCCACGGCCCGGCGCAGGTCCTCGAGCGTGCGCGCCAGCTCGACGCGCCGCTCGTCGAGCTCGGCCTCGAGCTTGTTGCGCATGTAGAGGATGCCGGCGACGGCCTCCTTCAGCTCGCGGTACTGCGCCACGCGCTCGGCGATGGCGTTCTCGTACACCGCGCCGGGATGCTGCTCCTCGCGGCCGCGCAGCCAGCCGGCGAAGCGGCCCCGCAGCAGGCCGATCAGGCGGGGGAACAAGCCGGGTCGTCGGGTCGTCATCGGACCTCCCTCTGCCGCTAGCCGCGGCTCCAGTCTTCGTCGCGCAGCCCGAGCTCTCGGATCTTCTGCTGCAGGCTCTGGCGCACCATGCCGATCGCCTCGGCGGTGCGCGAGATGTTGCCCTCGTTCTCGCGCAGCGCGCGCAGCAGGAAGGCGCGCTCGAACTGCTCGACGGCCGTGCGCTTCGCGTCGGCGAAGGGCTGGCCCTCCGCCTCGGCGGCGGGCTCCGCGCCGGCGCGCGCCGCCGGGAAGGAGAGGTCCTCGGCGCGGATCTCCTCGTTGGGGGCCAGCACCGCCGCCCGCTCCACCACGTTGCGCAGCTCGCGCACGTTGCCGGGCCAGGCGTAGCGCGAGAGCGCGCCCAGCGCGTCCGGCGCCAGCCGCCGCGCGGTCCGCCCGTGCCGCTCGGCGAGCTGCTCGAGGAAGCGCGTGGCGAGCGCCGGCACGTCCTCGCGCCGCTCGCGCAGCGGCGGCATGTCGAGCTCCAGCACCTGGAGCCGGTAGTAGAGGTCCTGGCGGAAGCGCCCCTCGCGCACGTCCCGCTCGAGATCTCGGTGGGTCGCCGCCACCACGCGCACGTCGACCTGGATCGTCTTGCTGCCCCCGACCCGCTCGAAGGAGCGCTCCTGCAGCACGCGCAGCACCTTGGCCTGGGTCTCCGGCAGCATGTCGCCGATCTCGTCCAGGAAGATCGTGCCGCCGTCGGCGGACTCGAAGCGCCCGACGCGCCGCGCCTCGGCCCCGGTGAAGGCTCCCTTCTCGTGGCCGAACAGCTCGCTCTCCACCAGCTCGCGCGAGATCGCCGCGCAGTTCACCGCCACGAACGGCCCCTGCTTGCGCGCGCTGTGCTGGTGCAGCGCCTGGGCCACCAGCTCCTTGCCGGTGCCGCTCTCGCCGCGGATCAGCACCGTGAGATCCGTCTCCGCCACCTTCTGGATGGTGGCGAAGACGCGCCGCATGGCGGGCCCCGCGCCGATCAGGTTGCCCCAGCCGAGCTCGCGCTCGAGGCGCGCGCGCAGCATGCGGTTCTCGCGCGCCAGCTCGGTGCGCTCCAGGGCGCGCCGCACCACCAGGCGGATCTCGTCGTTGTCGAAGGGCTTCGGCACGTAGTCCTCGGCGCCGAGCTTCATCGCCTCGACGGCGATCTTCTCGCTGCCGTGGGCCGTGATCATCACCACCGGGGTCTCGGGCTGGTCGCGGCGCGCCGCGCGCAGCACGTCCATGCCGCTTGCGCCCTCTCCCAGGGCGAGGTCCGTCAGCACGAGGTCGAAGGGCTCGGCCGCCAGCCGCCGCAGCGCCTCGGCGCCGTCCTCGGCCTGCTCCACCTCGTAGCCCTCGCGGCGCAGCAGGCCCGAGAGCGCCAGGCGGATCGCGCGTTCGTCCTCGACGATCAGCAGCCGCGCGCTCACGGGACGCTGCCCTCGGCCCCGCGCTCGCGCGAGCGCTCGAACGCGCTGGCGCGCGCGAAGCGCAGGAGCTGGGCGATGCTGCGCTCCACGCGATCGAGCTCGCCGAGGGCGAGGCGCGCGTGGTCGGCGTTCCGCGGCGAGTCGGGCGCCTCGCCCATCTGGCGCACCAGGCCCTGCGCCGCGCGCAGCGGGTCGCGGATGCCGTCGGCCACCGAGGCGAACAGCGCGCCCAGCTCCCGCGTGTGCTCCTCCGCGAGGCTGCGGCGCTCGCGCGGCACCTCGCGCCGCAGCCCGCGCGCGGCCTCGCGCTCGACGAAGCGCCGCTGCAGCTCGGGCTCGACCACGCGCCGCGCCAGCTCGCCGGCCAGCGCCAGGCCCCAGAGGAACGCGACCACCGCGGCGACGGGCCGCGCCACCACCGACAGCACCGCCACGGTGAGGACGAAGGGCACCAGGCGTCGGGTCAACCCGTGCAGGGCCGGGCCGCGCGGGCGCGCGGGCGCGCAGGCGGTCACGACTTCCTCCGCCCGGACTCGGTCCGTTCGCGGGGCAGGGTGAGCAGGAACTCGGTTCCGCTGCCGGGGCGCGAGCGCGCCTCGATGCTGCCGCCGTGGGCGGCGACGAGCTTCTTCGAGATCGCGAGCCCGAGGCCGGTCCCCTCCGCCTTCGAGGTGTAGAACGGGTTGAAGATGCGCGAGAGCCGCGCGTCGTCCATGCCGGGCCCGTTGTCGCGCACCCGCAGCCAGAGCTCGCTGCCGGCGAGGTTGTGGCCGGCCTCGATCTCGATGCGCGGCTGCTCGGTGCGCGCTTCGGCGAAGGCGTCGAGCGCGTTGCCCAGCAGGTTGATCAGCACGCGCCGCAGCTTCTCCGGATCCGCCAGCAGCGGGCCGGCGTCGAGCTCCTTGCGCACCGCCACGGCCTGGCGCTCGAAGCGATCCGCGAGCGCCTCGAGGGCGGACTCGACGACGTCCTCGAGCCGGACCTCGCGGAGCTGCATCTCCTCCTCGCGCGCGAAGCGCAGCAGGTGGGAGATGCTGCGCTCGACGCGGTCGAGCTCGTCGAGGGCGACCTTCGCGTACTCCACGTTGTCGCGCGACGCCGGGTCTTCGCCCATCTGCTGCACCAGGCTCTTGGCGGCGGTGATCGGGTTGCGGATCTCGTGGGCGATCGAGGCGGAGAGCTCCTCCAGACGCTGGGAGTGCTCGTCCGCGAGCTGCCGGCGCTCGCGCGTCACGCCGCGCTGCACGCGGTGCTCGACCTCGTCGCGGATCATGCGCTCGCGCAGGCCGGGCGCGACGATGGCGAAGAACCAGTGGCAGGCGAGGCCGATGCCCCAGGCGAGGGCCACGATCATCGCGGCGCGGAAGCCGGCGACGAAGAGCAGGAAGGTGCAGACGGCCATGTACGGCACGAGGTGGGCGAGGAAGCCGATCTTGCGCCCGGCGGCCTGGCGGGCCTCGCGGTAGGCGCGCTCCTCGGCGGTCAGCGCCTGCTCCGGGCGGGCTCCGCGGCCGTCGCGGCCGAGGCGCGCCTCGCTCTTCTCGCGCAGCCGCTCGGCCTTCTCGAGGCGGCGCTCGGCGTGGGCGCGCAGCCGCTCCGCCTGCTCGAGGCGCCGCGCCTCGCGCACCGCGCGGCGGGTCTCGCGGGCGTCCGGCAGCCCCGGCGGCCGGGGAGGGTCCCACCACTTCGTCATCCGGGATCTCCTCCCGCTCGGCGCGTGCTCACGGGCATTATGGGCGCTGTGGGGCTGGCTTCGCACACCCGCTCCCTAGAGCAACCCGCGTGCCAGGTTGCATCCCTGCAAATTCGCGGTCTTACGCCCCCGCGCGAGGTCCGGGGTGCAGCGCCGGCGCTTCAGGTGCAGCTCGGGAGCTGCACCCGAGGGTCAAGGACCCGGGGCGCGCCGCCGATCCTCCCGAGGTCGTGTGGCTCGACCTCCTGCTCCTCGTCGTCCTGCTCGCCTTCACGCTCCTCGGAGCGTGGCGGGGGGCGCTCGAGAGCGGTCTCCGGCTCTCGGGCTGGATCGCGGGCTACGTCGCCGCCGCGCTCGCCGCGCACTTCGCCGGCGGGAGCGTCGCCGCGCTCTTCGGTGCGCCCGCCTGGTTGGGCATGCCCCTCGCCGGGATCTTCGCCTTCCTGGCCGTCCAGCTCGCGTTCGCGATCGCCATCGTCCTGGCGCGGCGCCGGCGCGAGCAGACCGAGCCGGGGAGCGGCGACCGCGCGCTCGGCGCGCTCTTCGGCGCGGCGCGCGGCGGCCTGCTGATCGTGCTCGCGGGCTGGCTCGCGCTGTTCGCCGACGCCTTCCGCGGCCAGGGGCTGATCGCGGGCCTGCCGGCTCTCGAAGGCTCGCGGGCGGCGGGCTGGAGCGGCCTCGTGGTGGAGGAGGCCGCGGGCGCCGCCCTCGGGCGCAGCGACCCGGGCGCCCGCGCCGCGACGGCCCTCGCCGCGCATCCGCGCCGGACCCTCGAGACCCTGGAGGACGTCCTCGCTCACCCGCTGGTCGTGAACCTGCAGGGCGACGCGGCGTTCTGGAAGCGGGTCGAAGCGGGCGACGTCGACGCCGCGCTCGAGCTGCCGAGCGCCCGCGCGCTCACCCTGGATGCGGAGCTGCGAGGCCAGCTCGCGAGCCTGGGCCTCGTCGACGCCGCGGCCGCCGCGGACCCGGCCGCCTTCGAGCGCGCCCTCGCCGACGCCCTCGGCGCCGCATCGCGGCGCCTCGCCGAGCTGCGCAGCGACCCCGAGATGCGAGCGCTGCTCGAGGACCCGGAGGTGCTGGACCTCGTCGAGCGCCGGGACGCCTTCGGGCTGCTCACCCACCCCCGCTTCCAGAGCGTGATCCGGCGCGCGACGGCCAGCTGAATGCTAGGCTCGGCGCGTGAGCCAGCCCGAGGACGCGCGCGACGCGGGAAGCGGCAACGGCGGCGAGGACGAGGTCGCGCCGACGCCCTTCGACAATCCGTTCTTCCTGCCGGTGATCCTGATCGGCTTCGCGATCTGGTTCATCTACGACGGCTGGTTCAATCCCGACATGGAGTGGATCCGCTTCAACCGCACGGGAGCGGTGATCACCTCGCTCCTCGGCGCCTGGTACACCTGGCGAGCCGTGCAGGAGCGGCGCCGCGGCCCGGGGTCGTCGCCCGGCGGCGAGCAGTCGCCGGGCCCGCAGGCCTAGAAGAGCGGCTGGTCGTCCGGCGCGTAGGCGCTGATCTCGCAGTCGAGCGAGATCACCTGGAAGCGCGGCGGCTCCCAGCTCGGCGCGGCGGGGCGCAGGCTCTCGGCGGAGCGATCGTCGGATTCGCGGGTCACGGCGGACCTCCCGGGGCAGAGGGGTAGCACGCCCGGCGGGCGCTCCACCAGTCAGCCTTCCGCGGGGACCGCGTTCTCCCGGGCCACGCGGGCGTACCAGCGCGCGGACTCCTTGATGCTGCGCTCGCCGGAGTCGAAGTCGACCCAGACCAGGCCGAAGCGCTGCGAGTAGCCCTCGGCCCACTCGAAGTTGTCGAGCAGGCTCCAGGCGTGGTAGCCGCGCACGTCGGCGCCGTCCTGGATGGCGCGGCCGAGCTCGCGCAGGTAGCCGCGGTAGAACTCGATGCGCCGCTCGTCGCGGACCACGCCGTCTTCGTCCGGCGCGTCGCCGTAGGAGCAGCCGTTCTCGGTGATCTCGATGACCGGGCGTTCGTAGTCGCGCGTCACCTGCATCACCATGTCGTAGAGCGCGCGCGGCCACACCTCCCAGCCGAACTCCGTGCGCGGGCCGTCGTTCCCGCCGATGCCGACCGGCGCGGCCGCCAGCCCCACCTGGTCCTCGGGAGCGGCGCGCACCAGGGTGCGCATGTAGAGGTTGATGCCGAGAAAGTCGAGGTCGGCGCGCACCCGGGTCATGTCGCGCGCCTCGACCCCCATCCGATCGAGGGGCGCCCCGTTCGGGAACGCGTCCGGGTAGCGGCCGCGCAGCGCGGGCTCGAGGAACCAGTAGTTCACGAAGCGGTGCCAGCGCTCGGCGGCCGCGCGGTCCGCAGGGGAATCCGTCGCGGGCTCGCAGGGGGACATGTTGAAGGAGGTTCCGATGCGCAGGCCGCCGCGCATCGAGCGCATGGCGCGCACGGCCTCGCCCTGCGCGAGGCAGACGGTGTGGGTGGCGCGCAGGAAGGCGTCGAGGTCGCGCCGGCCCGGCGCGTGCACGCCGAACAGGTAGCCGAGGCTGGTGAAGATGTGCGGCTCGTTGAAGACGATCCAGTCCGGCACCCGGTCGGCCAGCGCTTCGACCATCGCCTCGGCGTAGTCCGCGAAGCGGTTGGCCGTGTCCCGGTTGGGCCAGCCGCCGGCGTCCTCCAGGGGCTGGGGGAGGTCCCAGTGATAGAGGGTAGGGAAGGGCCGGATGCCGGCGGCGAGCAGGGCGTCGATCAGCCGGCGGTAGTAGTCGAGCCCCTTCTGGTTGACCTTGCCCCGGCCGATCGGCTGGATGCGGGGCCAGGCGATCGAGAAGCGGTAGCTCCGGAGGCCGAGGTCGCGCAGGATCGCGACGTCCTCGTCGAAGCGGTGGTAGGAGTCGCAGGCGTAGTCACCGGTGTCGCCGTTCTTGACCCGGCCCGGGGTGTGCGAGAAGCGGTCCCAGATGCTCTCGCCGCGGCCGTCCTCGGTGCTGGCGCCCTCGATCTGGTAGGACGCCGTGGCGGCACCCCAGAGAAACCCCTCGGGAAAGACCACGCGACCCCCGGCGTCCGTCATCGGCCGACCCACCCCCGGCGAAGCGGCGCATTCTATCCGGGGGGCGCGGTACGTTCAAAGCGCTCGGGGCCCGGGCCGATGCACCCCCTGGAGACCGCCGACCATGCAAGGTTCCGCCGCTCGGACGCCCCCGTTGGCCCCCCGCGAGTGGGCGCTCGCCGCGCTCCTCGCCGCGAGCTTCGCCCCGGCGCTGCTCTCGCTTGCCGAGGTATGGCGGGCGGTCGACTACCAGTCCCACGGCTTCCTGGTCCCGGTGGTCTCCCTCTGGGTCGCGCTGCGCGAGCGCTACGCCTGGCGCCGCCTTCCCCTGGCCCCCGACGCGCGCGGTCTCGGCGTTCTCGCCGTCGCGTTCGTCGCCTACCTGGTCGGGATCGGCGTGGCGTCGACGTCGCTCCAGGGAGTCGCACTGGTCGCCGCGCTAGCCGGCGCGGTGCTGTACGCGCGCGGCGTCGCCTGGCTGCGCGCGCTCGCCTTCCCGCTGGCGTTCCTGCTCTTCATGGTGCCCGTGCCCACGACCTGGATCACGCCGCTCATCGTGCGGCTCCAGCTCTTCGTCTCCGACGCCTCGGTGCGCCTCCTCCACGCGCTCGGCGTCGCGGTCGCTCGCGAAGGGAACGTACTGGTGCTGCCGAGCGGCGAGTCGCTGTTCGTGGCGGAGGCGTGCAGCGGCGTGACTTCGGTGATCACCCTGGCGCCCCTCGGCGTGCTGCTCGCGTACCTCACGCTGCGCCGCCCCCTCCACCAGGCGCTGCTCGTCGCCGCGGTCGTGCCGCTCGCGATGGCGGGCAACCTGGTGCGCGTGGTCGCCACCGTGCTCGCTTCGCTCCGCTTCGGCGCCGCCGTGGCCACCGAGGGGCCGCCCCACGAGCTGCTGGGGCTGCTCACCTACGCGGTGGCCGTCGGTCTGCTGCTGCTGCTCGGCGCCATGCTCCGGCGCCGCGAGGCGGCGGCGAGCCCGCAGGCGTCGTGAGCGGCGGCCCGCCGAGCCTCACCGAGCGGGTCACCGGCCTGGCCCGCGCCCTCGGCTTCGACCGCGTCGGCGTCGCGCCCGCCGAGCCGAGCGCGCGCACGCGCTTCCTCGGCGAGTGGCTCGCGCGCGGCTACGGCGGCGAGCTCGGCTTCCTCGCACGGCGCCGCGCGGAGCGGGAGGACCCGCAGCTCGTGCTGCCCGGGGCGCGCAGCATCCTCGTGGCGGCGCTCGTCTACGCGCGCGACGAGGACGACGACGCGCGCGCGCCGGCGGCTTCCTGCGGCGAGATCGCGCGCTACGCGCGCGGGGACGACTACCACGACGTGATCGGCGGCCGGCTGCGCAGCCTCGTCGACGCCCTCGCGCCGCTGGCCGGCCGCGACGTGCGCGCGCGAAGCTACGTCGATACCGGCCCGGTGATGGAGCGCGCCCACGCGGCCCGCGCAGGCGTCGGCTGGATCGGCAAGAACACCTGCCTGATCGACCCGGAGCTCGGCTCGTGGCTGCTGCTCGGCGTCGTGCTGACGGACCTCGTCCTGGAGCCGGGCGAGCCTCAGGCGGACCACTGCGGGAGCTGTCGCGCCTGCCTCGACGCCTGCCCGACCGGCGCGTTTCCCGAGCCCTACGTGCTCGACGCGACGCGCTGCCTCGCCTACACGACCATCGAGCTGACCGGCTCCATCCCCGAGCCGCTGCGCGAGGCCCAGGGGACGCGCGTCTTCGGCTGCGACGTCTGCCAGGAGGTCTGCCCCTGGAACCAGCGTACGCGGCGCCACCCGCCTGCCGACCCGCTCGGGCTGCGCGCGCGTCTCGCTCCGCGGCCCGAGTGGAGCGCTCCGACCCTCTCGTGGCTGCTCGGCCTCGACGAGGCGAGCTGGCAGCACGCCAGCGTGCGGAGCGCGCTGCGCCGTGCGCGCCACCGCCAGCTCCTGCGCAACGCGCTCGTCGCCGCTGGCAACCAGCGCGACCCGGCGCTGCGGCCCGCCCTCGAGCGCCACGCGCACGGCGCCGATCCCCTGCTGGCGGAGCACGCGCGCTGGGCCCTCGCCCGGCTCGCCGGCGCGGCCTCGCCTACCCTGGGCGAGGAGGTGCGCGATGACCGCGTCGAACCCTGAGCGGGAGCCCGCCGAGCCTCTGCCCTCGGCCCTGACCGTGGCGAACGTCGTCTACGCGCTGCACGCCGCGGCGATCGTCGTGGGGCTCATCGGCTCGGCCACCGTGGTGGGCAGCTTCGTCGGCAGCGTCCCCTCGATCGTCGCCGTGATCCTCAACTACCTGAAGCAGCGCGACGCGCGCGGGACCTGGCTCGAGTCGCACTACCGCTGGCAGATCCGCACCTTCTGGTACGCGATCGGCTGGGTGCTGCTGGCCGCGGTGCTGATCCTGACGCTGATCGGCATCCCGCTGGCGTTCGCGATCCTGATCGGCGTCTCGATCTGGCTGGTCTACCGCATCGCGCGGGGCTGGCTGCGGCTCCAGGACCGGCGTCCGATGTACGTGTGAGGCGCGCGCGGCGGCGTCAGCGCGGCAGACGCTGGAGCGCGCCGCGCGCGCGCTCGCGCGCGGACGGGGCGGCGTGGGCGGCGAAGCAGCGGAAGAGCCCCAGCCACTGGTCGAAGGTCAGCGCCGAAGGCGGCGCGCCGCGCTCGAAGTGCAGGCTGCGCGCGCAGCGCCGCAGCTGCTCGCGCGTCAGCAGGCCACCGAGGCAGTCCTCGACCCGCTCCCCGCGGCGCCCGAAGCCGGAGGCGACGAAGTCCGCGTAGAGGGCGGCCGCCGCGCGCTCGACCAGCGGCCGCGGGCGGCGCGAGAGCCAGAGCAGCGCGCAGGCGCCGGGCGCGGGCGGGGCGAACTCCCGCGCGGCGATCTCGCAGACGAGCTCCGCGTGCCACCAGGGCTTCAGCAGCAGCGAGCGCAGCGTCTCCGGCCCGAACGGGGCGCCTGCGAAGCGCCGGGCCGCCGCGTGCTCGACCACCAGGTAGACGTCGGCGGGAGGGAGCTCCGCGCCCAGCAGGCGCCGCACGATCGCGGCGGTGTGCGCGAAGGGGATGTTCGCGAACACCTTGAAGGGCTGGCTCGGGAGCGCCCAGTCGAGGAAGTCGGCGTGCACGAGCTCGACGCGGGGGTCGCCGGCGAAGGCGTTCCGCAGCCGCGCGCAGAGCGCCGCGTCCACCTCGACCGCGACCACGCGCCGCGCCCTGCGGGCGAGCGGACGCGTCAGCGCGCCGAGGCCGGGACCGATCTCGACCACCGTATCGGCCGCGCCGATGCACGAGCGCGCGACGAGGCTAGAGCAGAGCGCTTCCCTGCGGAGGAAGTGCTGACCCCGCTCGTCCCGAGCGCCTGCCGCGCGCGGTCGCGCGGCCACGGATGAGCACCGTGCAGATCAAGCAGGAACCTCGAGGCGAACCCCGTCGCCCGCTTCGAGTACACCCGAAGCGGGCGGGGCACGCAAGCGTGCGCGGAGCCCCCGCGTCTAACGCCGTCGCGAACGCGACCCGGCGCGCCGGCGGGCGAGCCCGCCCAGCGCGGCGAGGCCGAGGCCGTGGAGGAGCGCGGTCGCGGGCTCGGGAATGATCGAGAGGCCGGTGATCGGGCCGTCGAGCTCGATGAACTCGCCCGCGCCGGCGCCGAGCACCTCCGAGAAGAAGTAGAAGTCCGTCGCGTCGTACGCGCCGACGTCCCAGGGCAGGTCCGTCAGGGCGTCGGAGACGTGGGCCGTCTCGCTGGAGTCGAAGAGCGTCGGGTTGAAGTAGCCGAAGCCGAGCGAGATCCCGGGGCCGAGCGGGCCGGCGAGCAGGAAGTTCTCGGCGTAGAGGTAGAGCGCGTCGTTGCCGCTCAGGTTGTCGTCGATCGAGATCTCGCCGGCCTCGCTCGCGCTCAGGCTGAAGCTGTAGTTCCCGCTGGTGAAGGTGAGATCGAAGGCCGCGGCGGGGATGGAGTAGCTGCCGGTCGTAGGCGAGGGCGAGAGGTCCGGCGCGGAGTCGTCGTAGACGAGGGTGGCGGTCCAGCTGCCGCCGACCGCGATCGAGCCGTCGAGCACGCCGGCCGTGTCGAGGACGGAGTCCCAGGTGCCCGTGAGCTCGACCGTCACCGGGACGGCGTCGGCTCGAGAGGCGAGGCCGAGGCAGGCGAGAAGCAAGAGCGGTTGGACCCGAAGCAGACGGAGCATGCGCATTCCCCTCCCAGAGAGCCCCGATTCTACGAGAAGCCAGAATGCGAGTGGGGGAGAATTCGCTCATGCCACGCGACTTGCTCGCTAGCCCGGCCGCTCGGCGACCAGGCGCGCGAGGGCCTCGGGGCGGCCACCGGCGTCGACCAGCCCTTCCTCGTGGAGCCGCACGCGGAGGCCCGGGAAGAGCCCCGGAAGCTCGCCCGGACGCAGAAGAAACGCTGGATTTCTGGGGCCATAGCCGAGCTTCTCTTGATCCCGGGTGAACGTCTCGTAGAGCAGCAGCCCGCCCGGCGCGAGGAGTGCGGCGAGGGCCGGCGCGAGGGGCCGCCAGAGGTAGCGGAACACCAGCACGGCGCCCGCCCGGCCGGGAGCCAGCGGCAGCGCGCTGCCGGGCCGCTCGAGGTCCGCCGCGACGGGCTGGATGGGCAGGGAGGCCGACCGCGCGCGAGCCGCGAGCTCGACGAGCGCGTCGCGGCTGCGGTCGAGGGCGATGCAGCGCAGCCCGCGCGAGGCGAGGGCGAGGCTGTGGCGACCGCGGCCGCAGGCGACGTCGACCGCCGGCCCGAGCCGAGCGGTTCCGGCGAGCGCGTCGAGCTGGCCGAGCAGGAACGGCGAGGGCGCTGCGGGCTCGCCGCCCGTCACCGCCCGGCCGCGCGCGCGGCGATCAGGTCGCGGACGCGGGAGGGGTAGTCGCTCACGATGCCATCGACGCCGAGGTCGAGCAGCCGCGCCATCTCGGCCGGGTCGTTCACCGTCCAGACGTGCACCTGCACGTCGTGGGCGTGGGCGAAGCGCACGAGCTCGGGGGTGACGAGCGGGCGCCCGCCGAAATCCACCGGGATCTGCAGCGCCATCGGCCCCTCGGGCGGGGAGCGGCCTTCGACGGCCGCCTTCACGAAGCCCAGCACGTCGCCCGCGCTCGCCCCCACCGCCACGGCGAGGCCGGTCTCGGCGAGGCGGCGCCGCAGGCGCGCCATGGCGTCGTCGCTGCCCGCGGTGAGCAGCGTCCGCTTCTCGCGGCCGGCCTCGGCTACCGCGGCGAGGGTGCCGTCCACCAGCGCCGGATCGTCGCGCTTGATCTCGATGTTGAAGCGGGCCTCGGGAAAGGCCTCGAAGGCCTCGGCGAGGGTGGCGATGCGCAGTCCGCAGCCGCGGAACGGGAAGCTTGCGCCGCCGTTCGGGCTGAACTGGTAGCCGGCGTCGAGCCGGCGCAGCTCCGCCGCCGAGAGCTCGGCGATGGCGCCGCGGCCGTCCGTGGTCCGGTCGACGCGCTCGTCGTGGTAGACCACGACGACGCCGTCCGCGGTCGCGTGCACGTCGGTCTCGAGGATCGCCGCGCCCTGCTCGAGGGCGCGGGCGAAGGCGGGCAGCGTGTTCTCGGGCGCCTCGCCGCTGCTCCCGCGGTGGCCGATCACGATCGGCGTCGGCAGCTCGAAGAAGGGGTGGCGCACGCCGTTACGGTATCATGCGCCGCCCCATGGCGGTCCTCACCCGTGACGCGATCCTCGCCGAGATCTCGGCCGGGCGGCTGCGCATCGATCCCTTCGACCCGAGCGCCGTGGGCCCGGCGTCGATCGACCTCACGCTCGGCGACGAGCTGCGCGTGATCGAGGCCGGGAGCGAGCCGATCCCGATCACCGAGGACGCGGACTTCCGGCGCTACACGCGGCGCATCGACCTCGACGGGACCTACGTGCTGAAGCCGGGGGCCACGGTCCACGGCATCACGCGCGAGCGCGTCACCCTCGCGGAGGACCTGTGCGGGCTGCTCGAGGGCCGCAGCCGCTTCGCGCGCCTCGGCCTGATGATCCACGTCACCTCGGCCTTCGTGCAGCCGGGGGTCTCGAACCGGCAGGTGCTCGAGATCAGCAACGTGGCGGGTCATCCGCTCGAGCTCCACGCGGGCGTGCGCGTCTGCCAGATCGTGCTGCTGCGCGCCGAAGGGCGCGCCACTTACCGGGGGCGCTTCGCGGACCAGGAAGGCCTCTAGGTGCGCGCGGTCGTGCAGCGCGTGAGCTCGGCGCGCGTGCGCGTGGCAGAGGAGGTCGTGGCGGAGATGGGCCCCGGGCTGCTGGCGCTGGTCGGCGTCGCGCGGGGGGACGGTCCGGAGCAGGCCCGCGCCCTCGCCCGCAAGCTCGTGAACCTGCGCGTTCTCGCGGACGGCGAGGGGCGCATGAACCGCAGCCTGCTGGAGACGGGCGGCACCCTCGGCGTCGTCTCGCAGTTCACGCTGCTCGGCGACGCGCGCGAGGGCCGCCGGCCCTCCTTCGTCGAGGCCGCGCCGCCCGAGCTCGCCGAGCCGCTGGTGGAGGCGGTGGCGGAGGAGGCTCGCCAGTCGGGCGCGCCGGTCGTCACCGGACGCTTCCGCGCGCACATGGACGTCGAGCTCGTGAACGCGGGACCGGTGACGCTGCTGCTCGACACCGAGAAGCGCTTCTAGCGCTCACCCGGTGGCGAGTTTCTAAAGTTCGAGGCCAGACCCCTTTCTGAAGTACCCGTTCGGAAAGGTGGGGCGGGTTGACCGGGGGGAGCGTCCGGGCATCATTCGAGGGCTCGGAGGGGAGAGGAGAGGTGGGAATCATGCGCACTCGAAAGGGAAGGGCCGCGCTGGCGGCCGTGCTCGTGGGCGTCGCCCTGGCGGCGGCCCCGGCGCCGGCTCGCGCGCGCAGCGCGGCCGGGGAGGCCGGTCTCGGCGCCAGCTGCGCGCTGGGCAATCTCCTCTACGGACCCGGAAAGCTGATGTACGCCTTCTTCGGGGGCTTCATCGGGCTGGTGGCCTACGGCCTCTCGGCGGGCGACGAGGACGTCGCCATGCGCGTGATCGAGCCCGCCTGGCGCGGAGACTACGCCCTCGTACCGGAGCACCTGACGGGCGAGCGCGAGCTCGAGTTCTTCGGCCGGCGCGGCGAGCACCGCGCGGCCCGCGGCGGCGGATCCGAGCCCGAAGGAGCGGCGGGCGACTCCGATGCCGACACGGGCTGGGAGTAGCCAAGCCCCGGCCGCCGCATGACGGACGCGCTCTCGATCGCCAGCTTCGCCACGGCCTTCGCCGCGGGGCTGCTGTCGGTGCTGTCGCCGTGCGTGATGCCGCTGATGCCGGCGTATCTCTCGCTGATCTCCGGGATCTCGGTGGAGGAGCTCCGCGAGGGCGCCGAGCCGGCGCCCTCCGATCCGCCGAGCGGCCTGCGCCGTCGCGTGCTGATCGGATGCGCCGGCTTCATCGCCGGCTTCTCCACGGTCTTCGTGCTGCTGGGCGCGTCGGCGACCGTGGTCGGCCGCGTGCTCCAGACCTGGCAGGTCGAGCCCTTCGGGATCCCGATCAGCGCGGTGCAGGTGGCCGGCGTGGTGATCGTGGCGATGGGCCTGCACCTGATGGGCGTGCTGCCGATCCCGTGGCTCTACCGGGACGCCCGCTTCGGCAGCACCCTGCAGCCGCGCAGCTTCCTCGGCACCTACCTCGTGGGGGCGGCCTTCGCCTTCGGCTGGTCGCCCTGCGTGGGGCCGATCCTCGGGGGCATCCTCACCCTCGCCGGCGGTCGCGAGACCGTCTACGAAGGCATGCTGCTGCTCGGGGTGTACTCCGCCGGCCTCGGCCTGCCGTTCCTGCTGGCGGGCTGGAGCATCGAGTTCTTCTTCAAGGCGTTCCAGCGCATGCGGCGCCACTTCCGAACCGTCGAGATCGTCTCCGGCGCGCTGCTGGTCGCCGTGGGCGCCATGGTGATCACCAACCGGCTGGCCGCCCTGAACGAGTACTTCTCGTTCCTTTCCGATCTGGTGGAGTGGGCCGAGCAGGCGCTGCTTTGAGCGCGAGCGCGGGACGGCTGGCGGGCGTCTGGCTGCTCGGGGCGGCGCTGGCCCTCGGCTGCCGCGTCGAGGAGGGGGCCGCCGATCACCCGCCGGCCCCGGGCTGGACCCTCGAGGACCTCGCCGGGGTTCCGGTCTCTCTCGCCGACCTGCGCGGCCGCCCCGTGGTCGTCGACTTCTGGGCCACCTGGTGCGCGCCCTGCGAGTTCCAGATCCCGGTGCTGAACGAGCTGCACGAGCGCTATCGGGACCGGGTCGAGGTGATCGGCATCGCGGTCGACGCCGGGGGCCGCGAGGCGGTGGCGCCCTACGCGGCGGAGCAGGGCATCGCCTACCGCGTGGTGATCGGGGACGAGGAGCTCGCCCAGCGCTACGGCGCCCTCGGCTTCCCGACGCTCTACGTGATCCGGGCGGACGGGGCCATCGAATCGAGCCACGTCGGGCTCGCCGAGCCGGAGGAGCTGGAGGCGGCCGTGGAGGCGGCGCTGCGGGCGGGGCGGGGCGCTCCGGCGGATTAAAGTCGCGCCCCCGGAGGGTCGAAACGGCCGCCGTGGGCCCGAGCACGACCCGAAGCGAGGACACCGGCTACGTCGTCCGGCAGAGCTACGAGCGCGAGTACCGGGCCGGCGAGGTGATCTACGAGGTCGGGGACGAGCCCAGCGTCCTCTACGTGATCCAGGCCGGTCAGGTGGAGCTGATGCGCGACGGGCCCGACGGCGCCCGCGCCGTGGCCCGCCACGGGCCGGGCGAGTTCTTCGGCGAGATGGGGGTGCTCGCGGGACGCCCCCGCAGCATGCGGGCCGTGGCCGCCAGCGACGCCCGGGTGCTCGAGCTCGACCCGACGACCTTCGAGTCCATGTGCCTCGAGCGGCCCGAGATCGCGCTCCGCATGATCCGGCGGCTCGCCCTCCGCCTGACCGATCTGGAACAGCGTCTCGCGGCGCTCGGAGCCGACGACCTGCTGCGTCCCGTGGTCCGCGTGCTCGTGCGGCGCGCGGAGGGCGACGACGGGGAGGCCAGCCGCGTGGACACCACGCTCCGGGAGCTCGCGCGCGAGTCCGGCCTCACCATGCTCGAGGCCCACCGCGCGCTCGGACAGCTCCTCGAGCGCAAGCGCGTGCGGCTGCAGGACGACGCGCTGCTGATCCCCGATCTCGAGGCGCTCTCCGCCACGCTCGATTGATCCGGATCGGGGCGCGCGAGGGCTTTACCAACACGGGCCCCGCGGGTAGAGTGCGCCCGTGCTGCGCTCGCCGCTCTCTCGCCTGGCGCCGCTCTTCGCGGCGGCCGCGCTGTTCGCCGGGCCCGCGCTCGCGCAGGGGTTCCTCGGCGAGGGCTCGGACGGGCAGCAGCCCTTCGACGTCACCGCCGACGCAGTCGAGCACGACGCCCAGCGCGGCGTCTACGTGGCGCGCGGCAACGTGCGCATCACCCAGCCCGACCGCGTGCTGTCGGCGGACTGGGTGGGCTTCAGCGCCATCACCCGCCAGGGCCTCGCGAGCGGGAACGTGGTGGTGATCGAGGGCGAGGACGTGCTGCGCGCCGACGTGCTGCAGTTCCAGATCGACTCGGTGAAGGGCGTCGTCTTCAAGGGCTCACTCGAGGGCAGCGGGACGCGCTTCCTGATGAGCGGCGACACGATCCAGAAGACCGGGCCCAACTCCTACGTCTTCGACCGGGGGCGCTTCACGAGCTGCAAGTGCCCGGAGGGCGAGAAAGAGCCCTGGATGATCACCGCCAAGAGCGCGGACCTCGACATCGGCGGCTACGGCACCGCGCGCAACACCGCCTTCGAGGTGCTGGGCGTACCGGTGCTCTGGCTGCCCTGGATGATCTACCCGCTGAAGAAGGACCGCGCGACGGGTTTCCTGTTCCCGGAGTGGAACGCGTCTTCGCGGCGCGGCTTCGACATCGGCCTGCCGTTCTTCTGGGCGGTCGGCGAGCGCCTGAACCTGACCTTCACCGCGGCCTACCTGACCGACAACGGCTTCATGCCCTCGGTCGACGGCGAGTACGTGTTCGGCAAGCGCTCGAGAGGCCGCTTCTACGGCGCCTGGATCGACGACGACAACGTCGACGCCAACGACCCCTCGGCTCCGTTCGACTCCCAGCGCTACGCGCTGGAGTGGATCCACGACCACTACCTGCCCTGGGACTTCCGCTGGGTGGTGGACGCGCGCTACCTCTCGGACAACCGCTACGCCTTCGACTTCAAGGAGTTCTCCGAGTTCCGCAAGGACCGCTTCGTCGAGTCCCAGACCTTCGTCGAGCGGCGCTTCGGGCCGCAGGACCGCTACGGCTTCTTCGGCGCCATCGAGTGGGCCGACGACCAGCAGAACCCCGACGACCAGGACCGCGACGACTTCCTGCTCCAGCGCATGCCCCAGCTCCACGCCTCGGGCGTGCCCCAGCGCCTCGACAAGGTGCTACCCGGGCTGGTGGGATCCTTCGACGCCGACTACACGCACTACTGGGCGCAGGACGACATCAACGACCCCTTCAACGAGGCGCGCCTCGTCGACGACCTCTTCGTCGACCACGGCATCGACGCGATCCCGGACGGCATGGAGCGCGACTCCGAGGGCCGCGTGTTCCGCCCGGACGGCACGGTCACGCTGAAGGACGGCCGCACGCTGACGGTCGAGGAGTTCCTGACCGAGCAGCCGATGGCCCAGGTGCAGCTCCGGGACGGCACCACCACCACCGCGGCGGAGCTGCTGGTGAGCAACCCGGCGGCCCTGCTCGACGGCAGCCTCGACAACTTCCCGCCCGGGACCGAAGGCGACGGCGTGTTCGAGGAGGGCGAGCTGCTGAACGACCGCGGCCACCGCATCCTGCTGAACCCGCGGCTCTCCTATCCGATGCGCCTCTGGGACGCCGTCGAGGTGAACCCGGAGCTCGGCTACCACGGCACGCTCTACCAGACGAACGAGCGCGGCTTCGAGAGCCGCAACCTGTTCAGCGCCCAGCTCGACGTGCGCACGCGGCTGCGGCGCAGCGTGCCGCTGCCGTTCAGCGAGCGGAACGCCCTGCACGTGCTCTCGCCCCACGTCACCTGGACGGCGCTCAGCAACGAGGATCAGGACGGCAACCCGCTCTTCACCCCGCAGACCACCCAACTCCAGCAGCGGCTGCGCGAGCTGTCGCTGTTCAACGTGACGCGGGACGTCGCGGACCGCCTCCACGAGGTGAACGCCTTCACCTTCGGCTTCGGCAACCGCTTCTACATCCCCAAGGAGGAGGCCGAGGGCACGCGGCTGTTCGCGGACGTCGACTTCGCGCTCCAGTACGACTTCGAGAACAGCGGGTTCACGGGCTTGTACATCGACGGCTCGGCCTGGCCCGCGGAGCGCATCCGCACGCGCTTCAACCTCGGCTACGACTTCAACGCCTCGGAGCTCTCGGAGGGCCTGCTCGCGGTGAGCTGGTCCCACGAGGAGGGCCACGACGTCGGCGTCGCATACCGCTACGTGGCCGAGTCGCCGCGCTTCTTCGAGGCATTCCGCTTCGACGACGAGCGCTTCGACGAGTTCGAGCAGGGCGTCACCAAGATCAACCAGCTGTTCCTGTTCGCGCGCTGGGCCGTCACCCGGAACTGGGCGCTCTCCTACCGCATGCAGTACTCCTTCGAGGAGTCCTTCTTCCTCGGCAACGAGGTGGCCGTGGAGTACCTCTCCAGGTGCAAGTGCTGGGCGATCCGGCTGGAGGTCGCCGACGAGCGCACGCGCGGCGTCGAGGTGAACTTCCGCTACCGCCTGATCGGCCTCGGCGACGACACGGTCCGACCGTTCAAGTCGCGCGGCCGCCGCGACCGCGGCGATCGCTTCGAAGAAGAGGAACTCTGACCCGAGGCGCCGGTGCTCCGCCCCAGCCAGGACGAGTTCGCGAGCCTCGCCGAGCGCGGCAATCTGGTGCCCCTCGTGCGCGAGATCGCGGCCGACCTCGACACTCCGCTCTCGCTGTTCCGGCGGCTCGACGACGGCCGCACCGCGTTCCTGTTCGAGTCGGTGCAGGGCGGCGAGAAGTGGGCGCGCTGGAGCTTCATGGGGAGCGGCGCGCGCGCGATCTTCCAGGCGAAGGGCGGCGAGGCGCGGCTCGAGGAAGGCGGGACGGAGCGGCGCTTCCCGCTGGAGGGGGACCCGCTGCGCTGGCTGCGCGATCGGCTGGCGGCGCTGCGGCCGGCGCTGCCCGCGGGCCCGCCGCTGCCGCGCTTCGCGGGTGGCGCGGTGGGCGCCGTGGCCTGGGACTGGGTGCGCTACGTCGAGCGGGTGCCGGACGCCAACCCGGACGAGCTCGGCTTCCCCGACGTCTGGTTCGTGCTGCCCGAGACCGTGGTCGCGTACGACAACGTGCGGCACGTGGCGCTGGTGATCCGCGAGGTCGAGCTGGCGCCGGGCGAGGACGCGCGGGCCCGCTGGAGCCGCGAGCGCGACGCGCTGGAGGCGACCGTGGCGCGCCTGCGCGCGCCGCTCGCCCACGAGCCGCAGCCGGCGGTCCGCGAGCCGATGCGGGTGGACGCGAGCCTCACCCGCGACGCCTACCACCAGATGGTGAAGCGGGCCAAGGAGTACATCGAGGCGGGCGACATCTTCCAGGTGGTGCTCTCGCAGCGCGTGCAGCTTCCGCTCCAGGTCGAGCCGTTCTCGATCTACCGGCAGCTCCGCCGCATCAACCCGAGCCCGTACCTGTTCTTCCTGCGGGCGGGCGACGGACGCATCCTGATCGGCTCCTCCCCGGAGATCCTGGTGCGCATGGAGGACGGCCGCATCGACCTGCGCCCGATCGCGGGCACGCGCCCGCGCGGCGCGACCGCGGAGGCGGACCGCGCGCTCGAGGCGGAGCTGCTGGCGGACCCGAAGGAGCGCGCGGAGCACCTGATGCTCGTCGACCTCGGCCGCAACGACGTCGGGCGCGTGGCGCGCATCGGCTCGGTGCGGGTCAGCGAGTACGCGACGGTGGAGCGCTACTCGCACGTGATGCACATCGTTTCGAACGTGCAGGGCGAGATCCGGCCGGGCCTCGACTGGCTGGACCTGCTGCGCGCCACCTTCCCGGCGGGCACCCTCTCGGGCGCCCCGAAGGTGCGGGCGATGGAGATCATCGACGAGCTCGAGACGCGCCGGCGCGGGCCCTACGGGGGCTGCGTCGGCTACGTCGACCACTCCGGCAACATGGACATGGCGATCGCGATCCGCACCATGCTGGTCCAGGACGGCTCGATCTTCGTGCAGTCGGGCGGCGGCATCGTGGCGGCCTCCGATCCCGAGACCGAGTACCAGGAGACGATCCACAAGGG